>WNFF01007342.1_pt1 | contig 11160 bp, 7 predicted proteins | sample 5400441 | NCBI WGS metagenome assembly WNFF01 (sample SAMN13153345, study PRJNA577476) | soil metagenome | isolation source: 120 cm saprolite under Douglas fir tree site 2 hole 3 replicate 1 | place: USA:California | collected 2015-04-18
GGTCCTCAGTAACCATCATAGTGACAATACTATACGAGCATTTGGCACTGCGTCCTGCTCTCAATTCCTCAGAGTCTTCAAAGCCTAACCTATCTGTAAGCTCTTTAAAATCAAGACTTGTAAGAATGTTGAGAATCTGACCGGTAACCATCTTTAGTCAGAATGAAACGACCGGCTCCCGATTCGCAGCTCGTGGGTTACGCTGTGAATCGGGCAAAAACCCAACGCACAGCCACAGGCGAAAGGAGCCGGTTTATGAAGAGAGTAAGGTTTGTCGGGCTGGATGCCCCAACTGCTTGATCAGGGTAGCAAGTGGGCAAAACTCAACGTCGCGGACCAACTTCCTCAGTTTGCCTTCGGTTCCGTGCAGGCCGAAATAATGACGGACCCGCGCCGAAAGGCTCCCACCCATCCGGGGCTGTTGCGGATCCAGTTCCCAGGGATGGATATAAACACAAACTGGAAAGCTCTCTCGCTCATTCAAATGCCGGATCGCCCAGCGCGTGTAGCGATACGGCAGTAGCCGCAGGTAAGCGCCGCCGCCGATCGGCGCTCTCATCGATCCGATCGTGAGGGTTGGCATGGGAAACTCCAGAATCCGTCCGCTTGCTGTGTTGATGAAGTAGGGAGTGCGCGGCGCATCAGGAATTCCATAAGAGGGATGTTCTACCGGAAAGACGCTCGAATCGTACTGAAATCCTTCCTCAGCGAGAATCTCCAGCGCCCACAGTGATTTCTTAACGACCGAAAAACTCGGCGCCCGGTATCCGGCGACCCGCTGTCCGGTCACATCTTCGATAACCGACTTGGCCCGGCGGGTGTCCTCGCGAAATTCCTGCGGAGTCAAGTCAAAGACGCGGCGATGCAGCAGGCTGTGGCAGGCAATTTCATGTCCGGCGGCCGCCACCCGCGCCACGACAGCTGGTTTTTTCTCGGCCACCCAGCCAAGCACGAAAAACGTCGCCAAGCAGTTGTGCTCCGCCAGCAGCGCCAGGAGCCGGTCGGTATTCTCCTCAACGCGGCTCGGATACGAATCCCAGTCTTCGAGGCTCACCTTGCCCGCGAAAGCGCTGACGTGGAAATAGTCTTCGAGGTCAACCGTGAGAGCGTTTTTCATTCACCGTCCATAAGAGTCGGGGGAGACGCTTCCTCAATTGTACACACAAAGAATTGTGAATTGAGATTCGTGCGGCTTGCAGACAAGCTCCTCCACAGATGCTTTCATCAACCGCGGCCTGATTACGCTAGTCCCGCCTGTGCAGCACGAAAACGACTATGGCTCATCTGTTTTCCAACGTCCGCGGGCTTGCAGGACTGCTGATCGGATTTGTGCTCAAAGCGGACTGACCGGCGAGGTGTTCTTCGCAACGTTGCTGCTTCGGATCTCTCACAGTGTGCGCTCGGACTCGGTAAAAAGTGAGGACAACGGCGTAGAGGACTATTTTTGCCAATTCCAGGAGGTGCTGGCCGTGATTCTCCCCGTTTTGAATGTTCGTGCGGTCGTTTTTTGATTCGTCCTTCGGAATGGCCACGAGACGATTCGCCACAGATGCAGGAAGAAGAGCGTCGCAGCACATGCGTAGCCGGAACAAGTGGGTCCAACTGCTAACGATGAGCACTGTTCGGATCTCCCGATGAGCTTTGAGCCAATCAGAAAGTGCATTCATTTCTGTTAAGGTACCGAGCCCCTTAGGTTCAACATGCTGGGTGTAGGATTTCTTACCGTCCATGTATACGAAGAAATGCCGCCTGGACGGAGGCCACTGGGAGGCCAGCCGAGGAAGTCCCATCGAAGCTGGAAGTGCCAGCGTGGAAAAACGGCGCACTTCGAACCGTCCGACGCTGAACAAGATTCTCGGGGAGTATTGCTCCCCGAAAAGACGCAGGGCGTAATCTTTTCGTTCGTGCTTACCTGCAAGAACAAATATCAGATCCGCGCTATCGATTGAATCCGGCTTTGCCAGCCAGCCCAAGATCGCGCGAAATGGAGAGCGTCTCTTATACATGACAAGAAATCGTCGGATTTTCGGAAGGGCAATTCAACACCACCCTCGCCGAAAGAGCGTGACGGCACTACAAAGATTTCCAGCCGGCAGTGGAAACAAAGCGTGGCTGGTCGCATCGCTCGAGTGGAAGGCGGTCAAGAGGAGCCATAGCTGTACCCGTATTGGTCCTTCACGCGACTGTAAACGCCGTTGAAAACGACACCAAGCAACTTCTTAGAATCGAGTGCACCGGCAATTTTCTCGAGTGTCTCACGGCGAGCATGGTGAGCGCGAACAACCATAACGACTCCATCGCAGGCCGCATTGATCAAATCGAAATCGGTCAGCGGAAGGACAGGCGGGGTATCCACAAGCACGACTTTAAAGGTTTCGCCGCACCAACGAAGGAGTTCCTGCCAGCGCGCGCCAGTGAAAAGCTCCGGAGGCGGCGCTGAAAGCGATCCTGCGGGGAGAACGAATAGATTTTCCTGGTCAGTCGCCTGGATCGCGTCATCCGGCAGCACTTGACCGGCCAGCACTTCTGAAAGACCTCCGCCACCGGGGTTGTCTAGCAACAGGCTGAGACCGCGTGTGCGCAAATCAGCGTCAATGATCAGCGTGCGTTGACCAGGAAGCTGGGAAAAGCACAGTCCAAGATTTACCGTCGTAAGTGTCTTGCCTTCACTTGGCTGAGAGCTGGTTATGGCAATCGAATGTAGACCGGACTTCGCCTGGGCTCGCATGAGGCGAGTGCGAAGTCCGCGGTATGCTTCTAACGCAGATCGCGTGAAGTCATCCTGCCGAAGGATAAGCGGCACTCCGATTCTCTTTCCCAAGTTGACTTTGCGGCGCCGGCTCAGGGGCACCTCAGCTACTTCGGTAGCCGTCGAATCAGTGCCCTGTTTGAGGCTCTCCAGCATTTGCCGGACGTCTAGTTCCTGGCCCGCCAGTTTCTGCTGCGCCCACTTATTTGCCTTCTGCGTCTCGTTGAAAAACTTGCTCATTTATAACTCCATAGTGGAAGTGCGGCGCATTTTCATCGCCTGAATCAATGCATCGACTGCAGATTCAATTACTTTGTCACCCGCGGGGTCCTTCTCGTGTATGGCAGTCGCGGCAACAGCGACTCGGTCCTTAATGGTCATCTCTGGGCTCATCTCAGCTAGTTCGGGCACAAGGTCACGCCGTTTCTTCATCGCTTGAACGAGCAAATCAAGCGCCGATCCGACGACCACATCCCCTCCAGCTGCTTTCCCGCTTGTTCCCTTCCCCTGCATAACGATCTGATCCGCGAGCTCTAGCTCCACATGAGCTTCCTTCAGTCCGAGTTCATTGGACGCCTGGTCCACGATAATATGATCAATAACAGGCCGATGCGCTTTGGCGCCGATTGCGAGACAGGCATCGCAAAGCAAGTTGATTAATCGCGGGACCCCTTCGGTTAGCACTTGAATCTCTTCGATGACCTGCGTGGGAAAGGGAAAAATCGTCCCGCGAAAACCTGCGGAATGCAGCCTCTCAGCAATATAGGCTCGTACTTCTGAAAAACTGAGGGGCCGAAGTATGCAAGTACTGGCGACTCTCTGCCTGAGAGCACGCAATTCGGGCCGACGCAATATGCCCAAAAGCTCAGGCTGGCCACATAAAACGATCTGCAGCAGCTTCTCCTGATAGGTATCAGCATTGCTCAGTAGACGGATCTCTTCGAGGAGTTCGGGAGTCAGCAGGTGCGCTTCGTCGACGAGAAGTAAGGAGGTGCCGCCGTTTCTTTGCGTCTCCAAAAGCATCCGCTGAAGGGCTGCTAAACGCGCCGGTTTGCTGGTGGCCGTGCACGGGACTTCAAATTCCGTGAGAATCATCTCCAGAAATTCATCACGGCTGAGGGTCGGGTTAAGAATGAACGCCGAGGAAATTGGATGACTAGTCGCAGCCCGTTCTGTAAGGATTTGCAGGGCTGTGTGAACCACGGTCGTCTTGCCTGTTCCTATCGGCCCGGTCAACAACACGAAACCCTTACGGCGCATGACAGCCTCAACCAGACTGGCCAGCGCGACCGCATGAGGTTCGGAAAGGTGAAAAAAGCGCGGATCCGACGTGAGCCGAAAGGGCTCTTCGCGAAGCTTATAAAAGGCAGTGTACATGTCGACTGAAGACTCCGATGAGAGGTTGGTCACTCCGATAGATACATCAGGCAACGGAACTCTCGTCTATGCAAAGCTTTCCACGACCAATCTAGAGCATGCCGCATTCCAAAACGTGTTGCCTCAAGTCTTATCCGCTCGTAGTTAAACCTATTGTTGTGAACTACTTACGAGGCCATCGTATTTGAGATACAGGCCTCCCTGTTCAGATTGGTTCCAGGTTTAAGGAAATTTATTTCCCTGGGACCCTCTGCTTCTACACAGCAACCATCCCCAGATCTTGGATTTTGCCCCCCGGGACCGGTCAAAGCAGGCGGGAAACCCGAGCCTCTCATCGCTTCCCCCGCGGCATTTCACGAAGACTGTTTCTTGAAGAGACAGCGGTGGGGCAAGGGTCTTCAGCCTGGCGCGCTTCACTTCCACAGTTGATACGATCCGACATAGCCCGGTTCAGGCAGCGGCTCTATTGCGCGCCGCAGAGAACCCCTGTGGACAGTAGCCGTGACTCTCCTTTTCGCAAAGCGCCCAGGGACTTGCATCTCAAGAGCCCTAAATGATTCCCAAGAGGGCGCCCTTATCAACCAGGTCTTACTAATTCACCTTGAGTGCAATCGCAGTGGAGTGTGAGATGCCTCCCGAAGTGCCTTTTATCTCGAGTGAGTAATTGCCAGGAGTGGTGCCCGAAGATACCGGCGGCGAAACTTTGTTTGTGATCCCAGCGCAACCGCTGGCCAGTATGATCAGCAGCAAAGCGCCGAACCCAAGGGTAATGCGCCTGGGGCGCCTGGCCGTCAGACCGGCGAAGATCGCAAAAGACAGAACCGTAACTACAACTCGCAGGGTGATATCGAAAGGAAGTGAAGTGATCGGCGGTATGAGAAGCGATCGAGCTATGGTGGTAATGGAGACCGACACCGAGGAGACGCTGCTGCCGTTAGGCGTCACTGAGGACGATGTTACCGCGCACGCTGAATCCTTCGGAGCGCCGGTACAGGTCAGTGAGATCGGCTGGTTAAAACCCCCATCCGGGCTGATCGCTAGAGTGAGACTTGCCGATTGGCCGGCATTCACGATTACAGAGCTAGGAGACACAGAGAGGTAGAAATCCTGTCCGGTTCCGGAGAGGTTAGCCGTCTGGGGGCTTTGCGTGGAATTATCGGTGATGGAAAGAGTTCCCGTGCGGTTGCCACCTGCCGAGGGTTTGAAACTCACACTGATTGAGCAGTTGGCGTTCGCCGCGAGATTTAACCCGCAGTTGTTGGACTGAATGAAATCGCCGCTGCTGCTGATACTGGAGATACTCAGGGTGGCGTTACCGGTATTGCTCAACTTGATCAGCTGTGCGGAGCTCATAGATCCCGCCAACTGGCCCGGAAAACTCAGGCTTGCAGGAGAAATAGACACGTTCGGGGCCGGAGCCAAACCAAGCCCACTAAGCGAGACCAACTGAGGACTTCCGGCGGCATTGTCGGCCACGCTGAGCGTCCCGGTCCGTGTGCCCCCCGCAGTAGGCGCAAACGTTACGCTGATCGTGCAGGTCGCTCCGGCGACAAGACTCGCCCCGCAGTTGTTCGTCTCTGAAAAATCGCCGGTCGCTGTGATGCTGGATATGCTAAGAACGGCATTTCCGGAATTCGCGAGCGTGACCTGCTGCGCCGCGCTAATCGTTCCCGGCGTAAGACCTCCAAATGTGAGACTCGACGGGGAGAGTGCCACCTGAGCCACGGCTGATACGCCTGTACCGGACAGAGCGACGGATTGCGGGCTTCCGGCGGCGTTGTCGGTAACGGATAGGCTTGCTGAAAGGGGCCCGTTTACCACGGGAGCAAAAGTTACGCCAATCGAACAGCTGGCACCGGCGGCTAGGCTCGTGCCGCAATTGTTCGATTGTTGGAAGTCAGCTGGATTTGCTCCCACAAGAGCGAGACCAGAAATTACCAAGGTTGCGTTGCCAGTATTTGTCAATGTAACGCTCTGACTGGGGCTCGTGGTGTTCAGGGTTTGACCGCCAAAAGCCAAACTGGTGGCGGAAAGACTCGCAATGGGAGTTGGAGTAGAGCCGACCCCGCAGCGGGATGGAGCGTTCGGCGGAGGCGTAGCGTTGCCGCCATTTAATTCGTAGGCGCCGATATCGATCGCGCTTCCTGTTGTTGTCCTGCCTTCGGCGCAGGAGGGATGCAAGTACTGGAAGACGGGTGTTAGCGAAACACCGGCGCCTTGCCCAGGATCGGCGCCGGCGTCGATGGCAGGTGAACTGGGTAGCAGGTGGTAGTCGTACGCGGCGGGGTTCAATAGATTAGCGCTACCGGAAAAATTGTTGGCTTTGACTGCGTTGCTTTGCGTCGTAACCGATCCAGTACCCTGGAAAATATTGTCCTTGATGATAGCGGGCACGGTGACGGATCCATCGACGACGACGAAGGTGCCGTGGCCGAGATCGTTCACCATAGTGTTGTTGACAACAAAAAGTTCATGGTCTGGATTGCCAGCCGCGGAGCCTTCTTCTTGATAACTGACGAGAGCGCTGTTCTGTGCCAGGGGGCCTTTTTCAATAAGATTCCCAATGATGAATGACAGTCCGCCGTTAGGCAGGTCCACTTCGTAGCTGGCAGTCCCTGTTGACTCATCACTGAAGCGATTGTAGTAGATGTCGTTTTCGGCTGCGCGGGACTTCAGCAGGTGGCCGATGACGGCACCGTGGGAATAGTTGAAGCGGAAAATAAACTTCGTTATGTTGCCAATGTAGAGATTGTGAGAAAAGCCGTCTCCTGCCCCATTGTGGGAGAATTCGCTGAATTCGATCAAGATCGTGCTGTTCCCACCGTCGGTCAGAATCCCTTCCTGGTTGTCGTGGAAGTAGCAATTCCGGACCGTCAGGTTGCTACCTTCTTGCCGGATTCCAGCTCCGTTTAGGTCTGGGACCGTTGCGCCGGTGAATTCAATATTCTCTACCGTTGTGTCCTTACCGGAGATGACCCAAATCGCCTTACCCTGGGAGCTTTTGCCAGCAGCGTTGATCACAGCGCGGCCGGAGCCAACCCCAACGAGTGTCAGGTTGTTGGTGTTCCATTGGCAAACGTCGCCGGTGTAGTTGCCGGAGGAATCGATCTGAATTACATCGCCAGCGGAAGCTGCGGCGATGGCCGCACAGGGAGTAGCAAATTGCTTTCCTGGACCGACTGCAAGTGTACTAGCGCTCGCTGCCGGAACAAACAGCAAGAAAGTCGACAAAGTGAGCAATTGAAATGAAATTTGAATAATACGTTTCACCACATATCGCCCCTGAACCACGATGGCCGCGAGCCAAAACTGGCCCTTCGCGGTATCATCCCGTGCCCAGATTCCACTATAGAGAGGAGACTGCTCAAGGTACCACTGCCCAATAGGACATAAAAGGGACAGGTGTTGACCAATGGGGGCCAAAAGCTGCTTGCAAACTCGATCAACATCGGACTACCGAATCCCTACGCGGCGCGCCAATCCAGCAGTGACTCCTCGCGCTTGAAATGAGAAAGAAGTCGATGGAACTACGATTTTCGCCGATGCACGCCAGCATTCAGAGTACTTCTTTTCCGTAGAACAATCTCAACTAGACAGAGTAGACTTGTTGGACTCGCAGGAACGGCTGGCTTCGCGCCCACCATGAGGATTCTCACGTTCACAAGCTTGTTCCCAAATGCGGTGCAACGTGAGTTCGGCGTATTCGTGCACCAGCGTATTGCGGGCTTGGCGCGCCGGCAGGGGCATCAAGTTCAAGTAATGGCTCCGGTTCCCTATTTCCCTCGTTGGCTCTCGACTCGGCGGTGGCAGATTTTCAGCCAGATTCCGAAGACCGAAACCGTCGGTACTCTCTCCGTTGTCCACCCACGCTATCTGCTGTTGCCGGGAATCATGCCGCTCCACGGATTTCTGATATTTCTAGGATGTCTGCTCGCCGCGAGGCGATTGCATCGCCGGTACCAATTCGATTGCATAGATGCTCATTACGTTTATCCAGACGGCTTTGCTGCCATTCTGCTCGGAAAGGCACTTGGTATCCCCGTTTTTCTCTCAGCGCGTGGCACAGACATCAACGTTTTCCCCCGGTTTCACCTCATCCGGCCCATGATCCTCTGGGCACTAAGCGAGGCTGCGGGGGTGGTAGCCGTCTCCGGAGCGCTGAAGGACACCATGTTAGGTATCGGAGTGCCCGCAGGTAAGATCCAGGTGATCGCCAATGGAGTAGATCCCAACCGATTTCATGCCGTGGACCGTGCAACGGCTCGACGCGAACTCGGCATTCCCGACGATGCGAAAGTGATTGTATCCGTTGGTTCACTCGTGCCCGTCAAATCCCACACGCTCCTAGTCACGGCCATGGCGGCCCTTGCGAAACGAAATCCAAAACTGCGGTTGTATATCGTGGGCGAGGGACAGATGCGGCCGAAGTTGACAGCTCTTGTCCATGAACAAAATTTGCAGGAATGCGTTTTTCTGGTCGGCAGCCGGCCAAACGAAACTCTGAAACTGTGGTACAGCGCAGCGGACATCAGTTGTTTGGCAAGCTTGCGCGAGGGCATGCCCAATGTCGTGTTGGAAGCATTGGCATGCGGCGCTCCCGTAGTGGCAACCCGCGTGGGAGGAGTTGCCGAAGTGCTTGTTTCAGAAAGCTTGGGCATTCTGATCGAACCGACAATCGAGGGGCTCATTGCCGGTCTGGAGTGCGCCCTACAGAGGCAATGGGACCGTAATTTCATCGCTGGCCACGCGCAGGTACGGACGTGGGGGGTTGTTGCCGAAGAAGTGGAGAGATATTTCGCGGTCCGGTGCGGGTGAACAAGATCCAGGATACTTAGGCCGCCATGGGCCACCTTCGCTGAGGGTTCACGAAGCCCCCGTCTTTCTAACAGCATCAGTTACAACTCCAAGGATCTCAGAAAAGGAGTCCGGATTCTCTGACTCGAAGAGCAAGGCATTTTGGTTATCGACTAGAATTTCGCAGAGGTTTGGAGTGGCAGGGGCGACAATCGCACACCCGAGCGCCATATACTCAAATAATTTCAAGGGCGAGGCATATGGTACAACTGCCGGTTGCAACGCAACGTCAAAAGCGCTTATGTAGCGCGCAACTTGGTCACGCGGTACCACCCCCGTAATGGTTATCGAGGCTTCGACACGGAGAGAGCGCGCGTAGTCTTCCAATGTTTTTCGGGCGGGTCCGTCCCCGACAAGAAGGAGATGAATCCGACCCGCGTCGCCGGAGTGTGCGATGAAGTCAATCAGACGTTCAAGGGCATGCCATTCCCGCACAAAACCCGTAAATCCCAGGACAAGACGTCCCTCCAAATTCAATCGGCGCTTCGCTTCTTGGCGGTCGACTGCGCTTTCGAAGCGCTCCAGATTTGCACCGTTAGGGATCACGACAATCTTGGAATCTGGCACACCTGCGCGGCGGAGATAGCCAGCGAGCACATTTGTCACAGGCAGCAAGTAGTCTGGAGCGTTCCACACATAGTGCTGCGACCACCGTGCCAGCGAAACTAAAGAGAGCCCGTCGTACTTCTGGCGCTCTTCGAGCAGCGGAGCGTTTACTTCGAGCAGCATCGGAAGGCCATAGGCATGCTTCGCCCAGACTCCCGCTATCTGAAACAAATTACAGCGTTCGTAAATGCAGTCCGGTTTGTAACGTCGGATTGCTGCCCGCAGCCGCCTGTAGGCCCATAGTGAATAACTGAACTCCAAGAATTCATAGAGTTGCTGAGGTAAGCGGCGTTTCAATAGAGCGACGATTCCGGCTTCCGCCCCAAATTCCTCCCTCTCAATGGCAGCAGGTCCGACAAGGATTATTTCGTGTCCAAGATTTTGCAAGGCCTGAGTGAGCTCTTCGAGATGAACGTATTGACCATCTTTCGACCGAATACGGTGGTGATAGAGTATTTTCATCTGGAGCTTTGTGGAAACCAAAACTTGGCGGAGGTTGCATATGGACGCCACAGGCGAAGTTCCGCTCGAACCAACATCTGATTTCGTATGCCCAAAATCGACGGAAACATTGTCAAGGAGCCGTCTTCTTTTCAGACTCGTCAGGTCCCGTTGACACCGCTGCGTGGCCAACCGCCACTTTTAGGGAGCCATCGTCGGGATCGCAGTAGCTGATGTAAATGGTGTTGTCACTGCCTATGGCGATGGACGCGTAACGAAAACGTTGAGCTCCGGACGTCACAATCGTTTGCTTATGCCAAGTTTTTCCGTCCCAGTACATATGTCGCAAGACACCGGCATCCTCGTAAACAAGATGCGGTAGTCCCTTGTTGTCCAAGGCCTGGCTGGTGCGATACCCAGCCCAGCTGGGTGAGGGGCTGGTGCTAGCCAGAGTTTCAATCGACCAAGATCCATTCTCCTTTTGCCGCGCGTATTTCAGGGCGCCGTCTTCGAAGTAGCTGATCATCGGGCGCCCATCGGAATCGAGGATCAGACAATTCCCCATGCCTCGTCCCGGCTGCTGGCTGCTCGTGCGTGAGTCAATTGGCTTGACCTTCCATGATCCACTGACCCAGATTCCGTATTTGAGCTGGCCGCTGACAAAGGCATCGAAGCTGACGCGAGGAGTACCTTGCTTGTCCAAGACCATGCTGTGCCACTTGCCGGTCTGGGCGTCCCAATCGATTGTTTTGGCTAGCCACTGGCCGTCTTGAAGGACGGCATGTCTCAAGTGAAGGAAGTTTGTGTCTTCGGCCGTACGTTCCTGATACCACGTGACGTGAGGTATACCGTCTGCCGAGACCGCCACCGAGCAGTAGAAAGCGATCGTTCCCGAGCCCGGTGAAATCTGCTCCTTGTGCCATTCTGAGCCGTCCCAATACGCGTAACGAATAGTCTGCTGGGTGTAACAAACGTGAGGATCGCCGTGGGAATCCAGGGTGAGTGACGTGAAGCTAGCGCGCGAATCAAGCTCCGTGTTAAACCACTTTGACGTTCGCGCGTCACGGAATGCATAGTTGACGCGGTCACCGCTATTCGTATAAGCGAGATGAACGTCCCCGCGACCATCGACC
>WNFF01025888.1_pt1 | contig 11160 bp, 6 predicted proteins | sample 5400441 | NCBI WGS metagenome assembly WNFF01 (sample SAMN13153345, study PRJNA577476) | soil metagenome | isolation source: 120 cm saprolite under Douglas fir tree site 2 hole 3 replicate 1 | place: USA:California | collected 2015-04-18
TTGACCTCCTGGAGCCCGTAGTGGTCCTCAGCGAGCATGTCCTGCGCCCGCTTCAGGTCCAGAGACTCTTCGGCTCGCTTGCTCCAGGGCAGCTCCGCCACGGTCTCGAGATAGGTTCGGATGACCTGCCCCTCCATCGAGTCGCGGCTGGCTCGCTCCAGGCGCCCAAGCTCGCGGTCCACCTCTTTGCGGGCGGCCTCGGGCAGGTCGAGTGCGGCGAGCCGCTTGCGCAGCTCGTCCACGTCGCCAGCCTCGTCCTCCTCCCCCAGCTCCTTGCGAATCGCCTTCATCTGCTCGCGCAGGAACATCTCCCGCTGGCGCTCGCCGATCTCTTCCTGTACCTGCGACTTGATCTCTTCCTGTGCGTCGAGCACGCCGATCTGCCGCTGCACGTGGACGAGCACGCGCCGCACACGCTCCTCGACCGACAGCGTCTCGAGCAGCGCCTGCCGCTCGCCAGGCTTGATGTCCAGGTAGCCGGCCACCAGGTCGGCGAACCGGCCCGGATCGGAGACCCCTTCGAGCACCTGCTTCACCACATCTTCCGGGAGTCCCGATTTCTGGCCGAGCTCAGCCGCGCGCTCGCGGGCCTCGCGGTACAGGGCGACGAATGCGGGATCGTCGGCCTTCAAAGGCGGCAGCTCTTCCGCCTCGCGGACGACCGCCTGCAGATGGCCGCCCGTCTCCACGTACTGCAGCGCCGTGCCCCGAGCCTCGCCCTGAAGCAGCAGCTGCACACCGCCCAGGCCGCGCTGGATCTGACTGATCCGCGCGATGGTGCCCATGATGTACAACCCGGCGGCAGCAACCTGGTCCACGTTTTCGCGCTGGGAAACGGCGAAGATGAGGCGCGCCTCGCTCTTCACAGCCGCTTCAATGGCGCGCAGGGTGGCAGGGCGCCCAGCGCCGATCGGCTGGGCCACACCAGGAAACAAGACAACCTCCCGAAGCGGAAGCACCGGGAGCGTTTGACGTTCGAACATCGTAGGACTCCGATTCGTAGTCATGATGTCCTCCACCGGTCAGCATCGTCCATGCCATCAGGAAACACGCGTTCGCCGACCGCCGTTCCCCCGTGCTCCCGTCACAGCGGCAGGGGCTGCCGAAAGAGCAAGCAGTCAGCGGCCATCAGCCGTCAGAACGGCTGTGGTATGGCGGGCCTCTGTTGCACGAGGACGTTAGCGCGGCTAAATCTATGGCCGACATGACACTGGACCTGGTGTGGCCGAGTCTGCCGACCGCTCGCTGAGCGGCCGCCTGTCCCAGGCGCTCGGTACTTCCTATACCGTCGAAGGCGAAATCGGCCGGGGCGGAATGGGAGTGGTCTATCATGCCAGGGACGAGCGCCTCAAGCGTCAAGTGGCCATCAAAGTGTTGCCGCCCGAGCTGGCGTTCCGGGAGGAGATTCGGATCCGCTTCCTACGCGAAGCGGAGACTGCGGCGCGGGTCTCGCACCCGCACGTCGTGCCGATCCACTCGGTGGGTGAAGGCCCGGATGGGCTCGACTACTTCGTCATGGCCTTCGTCGACGGTGAGCCGTTGTCCGAGCGGTTGAAACGCCGCGGACGCCTGCCCCCGGAGGAAGCGCGCCGCATCCTCATCGAAACCGCCGATGCGCTCGGCGCCGCCCACGCCCTCGGCGTGATTCACCGCGACGTCAAGCCGGACAACATCCTGCTCGAAGGCAGCCGCGGCAGGGTCGTGGTGACGGACTTCGGCATCGCCAAGGCGCTGTCCTCGACGTCCACCGGCGCCTTGACCGGCACGGGGGTCGCGATCGGCACGCCGCACTACATGAGCCCGGAACAGGCGGCAGGGGATCGGGAGATCGACGGCCGCTCGGACCTCTACAGCCTTGGCGTAGTCGGCTTCCAAATGCTCGTGGGCGAGCTGCCCTTCACGGCACCGACGGTGCCGGGCCTCCTAATGAAGCACATCACCGAGCAGGCGCCACTCATTACCGACCGGCGGCCCGACTGCCCGGATGACCTGGCCGCGTGCGTGATGCGCTGCCTCGAGAAGGAGCCCGAGGCCCGCTGGCCGACTGCCGACGCGCTGCGGCGCGCACTGGAGTCGCGCAGTGCGCCGGCATACCGCGCACCGCTACGGCGACCCGGAGGCACTGGTCCGTTGCGGGGGTCGCCGCCGGCTGCTCGCCGCCTCGACCCTGCGCGCCAAGGAGGACCCGGAGGGTCGTAACCTGGGCATCGGTATTCAGCGGCGTGGTGGTGCTCGACGTCATCCAGGGCGGACGCCTCTCGTGGGCAATCATTGGCGTCGGCATCTGGGGCGCGTTCGGCGTACTCCCCAGATTCTGGCGGCTTTGGGAGGCTGGTTACTCCTGGCGTGACGTGTTCAACCGGCCCGCCGCTCCGGATGCGGCCCAGGCGCGGATGGGCGGAGCATCACCCCGGATCGGCCTGCTCCTCCCGGTGACCGCCGAGGAGTTCGGGCGGCAGGTCGACGCGATCCAGCAGGCGCGCAGCGACCGTCAGGCGATCCTGAAGATCGTCGACAAGCTGCCCGACTCCGAGCGTCAGATGCTGCCGGATGTCGTGGACACGGTCGACAAGCTGGTGGCCCGCGCCGAGGGTCTGGCCCGCGCGCTCCACACGATGAGCGCGGGCGTCGACGGGGGCGCCGTACCGCGCTTGGACGACAAGATCAAGGCGCTACAACGCCAGTCCGAGGGTGCGGAGCGCGAGCGACACCTGAGCCTGCTGCAGCAGCAGCGCCAGGCGCTCACGGACCTGCTGGGGCGCCAACAGAGCATCGAAGAGCAGATCGAGTCCTGCGTGCTCGCTATGCAGAACGTGCGCTTCGACCTGCTGCGGCTCAAGTCGGCGGGCGTGGCTGCGGTGCTGAGCGACCTCACCCAGGCCACGCAGCAGGCGCGGGCCCTGTCCCGCGACGTGGACCACGCCATCGCCGCAGCCGGAGAGATCCGCGAGATCCTGGGCGATCGGCCGCCCGCTTAGAGCCGCTCGCCCTGGCGGCAGCGCCGCAACAGCTCAGGACCGTCCGCGCGTTCGATTCCGAAATCGATCAGGGTCAGCAGCTGCCGCGCCGCGTCCTCACACCGTCCCAGCCGCAGCGCAGCGACCGACCGCAGCTCGTACAGGGTCGCCCACCCGGGACGCTTCCCCTCCGCCTCGGCCAACAGACTGTCGGCCAGCGCCGGCGGGCCGTTCAGCGCGATCAACTGCAACGCCCCGCCGAGCCAGTCACGCGGGAAGGGATGACGCAGGGTATTCCGCGCCACCTTGAGCAACGCCCGCGTGTACATCCCTACTTGCAGCCAGTGCTGCTCACGGGAGACGACGAGGGCGAGAGCCGCGTCGGCCAGTGCCGTGTCCGCGCCGGCAGCGATGGCCGCCCCCAGTAGCTCCCGGGCGCGCCCCCGCCGGTCGCGCCGCGTCGCAATCAGTCCCTGAAGCAGCAGGGCGTACGGCACGCGGGCGGCCGCCAACCGTGGCAGCGCGGAATCCGCGAGGCTCGAGTCGCCGGCCGCGAGCAGGATGGCAGCCGCCTCCACGGTCCACAGCGGGTCTCGGGGGTGGGCAGCGCGCATCATCTCCACGTAGGGTGACGCGTTCGGATCCCCATGGCGGATCAGGAGAGCCTTGGCGAACCGCTCGGGCACGGGACCGTCGCCTGCGGCACGGCCCAGCGCGACCAGAGAGTCGAAGACCTCGGTGCTCCCCTCCGAGTCGAGGAAGCGGCGTGCGGCGACGAACTCGAGCCGCGGGTGATCGTCGCGGTGCTGGAACTCGGCCCGCGAGAGCAAGCGGGCGACGCCCCGCTCCCCCATCGCCAGGTGCCCCAGGTAGTCAGCCGGATCGTCCACACTCAAGTACTCGCGACCGAGCTCGCCCAAGGCGCCATGCGGCCCGAAGAGGCGCCCCAGCCACACCGGGTCCGCCTGCAGTGGCTCGGCGGAGCCGAGCACCATTAAGTCCCACGGCGAGCTGAACCACACCTGCGTGTGGGGAAACACGGTGTGGACATTACGGACGATCGCGGCGACGACGGGGAGCGGGAGCTGGTAGAGCTGCACCCATTGGCAGAAGACCCCCCCAGGGGCGAGGCGCGCACGCACGATGCGGAAGAACTCCGGCGTGTACAGCGTGGCGACGCCGGCCAGCCAGGGGTTGCTCGGCTCCGAGGCGATCACATCGTAACGGGCGGTGTCGATTTGCAAAGCGCTACGCGCATCGTCCACGACCGCCGAGACGCTGGACCGCGCTAGCACGGTGTCGTTCGCCACGAGGAAGTAGCGAGCCATCTCGAGCACAGCCGGCTCGATCTCAACCACCCGTACGCGCCGCATGCCGGGCGCCGCCGCGACGGCGCGCGTGGTCACTCCGCTGCCGAAACCGATCACGAGCGCAGAGGACGCTCCCGGACGCATGGCGACCGGCGCGATCCCGAGCAGCAGCTCGGTGTCCATGTCGCCGTGGTCGGACGCGTCGGCCTTGCCGTTCACTTTGAGACTGCGGCCCGGCGCACTCTCCCACACCGAGACGGTGGCGTTCCATCCTTCTCGGAACGACAGCTGGCGCATGCCGGCGTGCCCGAGGAATGACTGCCGTTCGGCGGGCGTGGTCAATCCACGACCGTAGATCGTTGGTCCGAGGTCGAACAGTCGAGTGCTCCAGGACGACACCCCCACCGCAGTTCCCAGCGCAAGCACAGCCAGCACCCCGCCGCCCAGTACGCGGGCGCGCAGCCGACGGTGTGCTTCCGAGCCTTCCGCGACGCCGCGAGCGGCCAGAGCCACGAGTGCGAGGGCTGCGAGGCCATTGAGCCACAGGCCGATCCGTAGCGTCCGGTCACTGCCCAGCCACACCACCAACACGAAGCCCGTGAGGACGGCGCCGGCGATGCTTCCGAGTGTGTTGAGCGCGTAGGCCCGGCCCACGTCGGCACCACGGGCCTCATCCTCCCGCGCGACGAGGTCGGTGAGGAGCGGGAACGTCATGCCCATCCCGATTGCCGGGACTAGCACCACCGCCCCGACGGCGAGGCCGAGCAGCGCGAGGCGGGCGGCCGCGCCCGAAACCTGAAACACCTCGAGGATGTATTTCGGGAGCTGGCCGAAGAAGAGGAACAACATCGCCGCCCCGGCAGCCGTCACCCCCTGGGCCGCTCCAGCGGAGGCTGCGGTGATGTAGCGCGGAGAGGGGAGTGCTGCGCGGGCCCGGGCGACGAAGGCGCTGCCCAGGCCGATGCCGAGGAGGAAGGTCAGCAGCACGAGTGTGAACGCGTACGTCGAGCCACCGACGATCATGACGAGCACGCGGGTCCACGCGATCTCGTCGAGCAGGGCCGCGAAGGCAGTGATGCCGAGGAGCGCGAGAGCAAACTGACGCAGCGGATCGCCCGAAGGGGAACCAGTGACGGAGGCGGCAGCAGCAGGAGAAGCGAGGGGCGCGGATGGCATGGGCGTGAGCGGCTTGGCGAGGGAGATCGCTGCCGCGCCGATCGCGAGATTCACCAGGGCCGTACCCCACAGACTCGCCCGGATCCCGACATACTCGATCAGGACGAAGCCGGCGAGCGCAGTACCTAGGACGGCACCGAGAGTGTTGAGCCCGTACAGCCGGCCGAGCGTGGGCCGCAGAGCCGCGCGATCGGGGCCGGCGAAGGCACGGGTAAGGACGGGGAGCGTCCCGCCCATGAGCGTCGTGGGCACGAGCAGCACGAGGGCCGCCAACCCGAACCGCAGGGCCACGCTCGCTCCCGCGCCGGCGTGAAGCCAGGTGGCGAGGGGCACATAGACCTGCCGCACCAGCATGAGCGCCAGAGGGGAGACGACCGCGAAGGCCCCGATCGCGATCTCCAGCCAACCGTACAGGGCCGCTGGCCGAGGGTGGCGATCAGCACGGCGCCCGAACCACCACGCGCCCAACCCGAGGCCCCCCATGTAGGCGGCGACGACGGTCGTGACAGACTGGATCGTGGCCCCGAACGCCTGGTAGAGCAGGCGCACCCATAGGAGCTCGTAAACGAGCCCGGTGGCACCCGAAAGAAAGAAGAGGAGGCTGTACCCGAGGACAGCCTTAGAACGCATGCAGCTCGCGCATCGCCTGCGCGAGATCCTCCACTTGGGGCAGGATGAAATCCTCGAGGGCGGGGGCGTACCCGACGAACGTATCGGTCGACGCGACGCGGCGGACGGGGGCGTCTAACCATGGGAAACAACGGTCAGCGATACCGGCGGCGATCTCGGCGCCGTAGCCCCAGGAGCGCGCGTCCTCATAGGCGACTAGAACCTTGTTCGTCTTTTGGACCGACCGCTCGATCGCCTCCCAGTCCACCGGGGACAGACTGCGCAGGTCGATGACCTCGGCGGCGACCCCACTATGCTCCTCGAGGTCTTTGGCGGCGACGAGGGCGCGCTGTACGACGGCGCCGTAGGTGATGACCGTCAGGTCTTTGCCCTCCCGCACCACTTTTGCTTTTCCGAACGGGATCATGAAGTTCGGGCCAGGGTTGGGCGCCTTGTTGTAGGTCTGGCGATAGAGGTGTTTGTGCTCGAGGAAGAGGACCGGGTCGTCGCAGCGGATGGCGGTGCGCAGCAGGCCATTGGCGTCGAGCGCGTTCGAGGGGCAGATGACCCGCAGGCCCGGCACGGACGTGAACACGACGGCGCCTGTTTGCGAGTGATAGACCGAGCCGCCCTTCAAGTAGCCGCCGTAGGTGACGCGCACCACGACGGGGCAGCTGAAGGCGTTGTTCGAGCGCCAGCGCAGCGTGGCCAGCTCGTTGCGCAGCTGGTGGTAGGCCGGCCAGATGTAGTCGAAGAACTGGATTTCGACGACGGGCTTGAGACCGCGCGTGGCGAGCCCGATTGCGCGGCCCACGATGTTCGCCTCGGCGAGCGGCGAGTTGTAGACGCGGTCGCTCCCCGCCACCCTTCCCCTTGACCTCCTCGAGGTACTGCTCGCGGCTCGCGTCAGCCACGTCCTGCCCGAAGAGAACGATCCGCGGATCCCGCGTCAGCTCGTCCTTCAAGCATCCATTGAGCAGATCGACCATCGTCGTCGGGTCGCCCGTGAACTGCGGGTCATCTTCCGTGTCGAACTGCTCCGATGTCGGATCGACATCGGGCGAGTACACGTACAGCAGCGCGCTCTCGGGGGTAGGCTGGGGCGCGACGAGCGCCACGTCGGCGGCGACATTGACCTCTTCATCCACTTGCGCCCGCAGGGCGGCGAGCTCCGCCTCCGTCGCCACGCCCTCGCGAATCAACCGCTTCGGGAAGATTGCCAGACAATCGCGCTTGGCTTCCTCCTCCCGCTCCTTCGGGGTCTTGTAGAGGATCTCGTCATCGGAGAGGGAGTGGGAGTAGGGGCGGGTGACGTGGGCGTGCACCAGCGCCGGTCCCTTGCGCTGCCGGCAGTACTCGGCAGCGTGTACGAGCGCCCCGTAGGACGCGACCGGGTCACAGCCATCCACTTCCAGCACTGAGAGATGCGGGAAGTTGGCCACCAACTTCGAAACCGAGCCACCTGCCGTCTGCACCTCGACCGGGACCGAGATGGCGTAGCCGTTGTCCTCGATGAGGAACAGCACTGGGAGCTTCAGGTTGCTGGCGGTGTTGAGCGCCTCCCAGAACTCTCCTTCGCTGGTCGTGCCGTCGCCCGCCGAGCAGTAGACGACCTCGTCCTCCTTGATCGGTCGCTCCGCGATGGCCTCGAGACGATCGTAGCGCAGCCACGCCTCGGCGCAGCCGACGGCCTGGAGGAACTGAGTCCCGGTGGGGCTCGACTGGCTGACGATGTTGAGCGCTTTATGGCCCCAGTGAGAGGGCATCTGCCGCCCGCCCGAATTGGGGTCGTCTGCGGCGGCGACGGCCGAGAGGAGCATCTCGGTGGGCGTCATGCCCAGCGCCAGGCAGAGGGCGCGGTCGCGGTAGTAGGGATAGAACCAGTCATAGGACGGCCGCAGCACCCGGCCGGCGGCGACGAGGACCGCTTCGTGCCCCGCCCCGGAGATCTGGAAGAAGATCTTGTTCTGGCGTTTGAGCTGGATCTCTTTGTCGTCCAGCCGCCGGGACAGGTACATGACCCGGTAGATGTCGAGCAGGTCGGCCTTGGCGAGGACCTGCTTGGTGGGTCTGGCCTGGGTGCGGGTGCGGGTCGCCATCGCTGAAAAATAGCCTAATCAGCCGCCGCTGCCACGCGCGCTACCACCGCTCCATCTTCACGTCCGCCAGGACGCTGTGCAGGTCGTTGAAGACGACGGCCTTGGGCTCAGCCGGGAGCAGAGGGCTCAAGTACTCCGTTTGAGTGCCACGGACGGAGAGACGGAAGTGCGCAAAACGGTTGCCACCCAGGTCGGCCGAAATGAGAACGGGCATCTGGAACTCCGGTGGCACTTGCTCCTGTGTCACCCGGAAGCGAATCGCGTACTTCCCGCCGGCCGCGGGCTCGCTGGTCCAGGCGACGTGATATGTAGGGAGGGCTGTGCCTTTGACCCACTCGTCGAAGAACCAGTCCATTGGCATGCCGATGTGCCGCTCAACGACGCTGCGGAAGTCGTCCGTGGTCGTCGCCTTGCCACGATACGACTGGTAGAAGTCGCGCATGGTTTCAGTAAATCGATCCTCTTTCATTGTCGCGAGGTTCAGCATGAGGGTGCGGAGCATATGGAAGACCCACGCACCCTTCTCGTAGATCATGATATCGTACCCGCGTCGCACGGTCGGAGTGGCGTTGCGGTAGCCGATCCAGATCGGGCCCGCGTCGTCCTTGTCGTCGCGGATGTCCGCCCTGTACTGGTCGAGGAATTTGAAGTATTCGTCGTTGTGTTTGCGCTCGTTTTGGAGGTACCACAGGGCCGAGAACGAGGCCAACCCTTCACTCAGCCAGGCGTCGCGGTAGGATCCAGGCTGGACGCCGTTGCCCCACCACTGGTGGGCCACTTCATGGGCTCGGAAGAACTCATCAAAGCCGTCCAGGGCCGTGAGCTGGAAGGTCGACCAAGACAGGTCGATCATGCCGGGGAAAGACACCCCCTCCATGTACGGGATTTCTGTGACGTAGAAGTGCCCGAAGGGGGATTCGCCGAACAAAAAGGTGTACAGCTTGAGGCTGTTTGAGACGTCCGCCGCCACGTTCTCCCGCATGTGGCTCTGCTCACGGAGGATGAAGCCCCGCGTCGCGAGCTCCCGTCGCAGCAGCCGATGCGCGTCATCTGAAAACAGCACGTCCAAGGGAGGCGCTCCGGGGTGTTGGACGTGGTACGCATCGAACAGACCGAGATTGAACGTGGCAAACGGCGTCGGCAACTTCGTGACCCAGTGCGTCGTGAGCACCTTGTCAGCCACGGCGGAGTCCGTGCGGTCGCCCACGCTGGCGAGTGGGTACCAGTTCGGGCTGTGATACGTGAGATCGAACGTCGCGAAATCCTTGCCCTGCCCATTCTTCGGATACCAAGCGGCCGCCGGATCGAGGTAGAACCAATCACCGTAGCGGGCGATCATGCCGCCGTGCTCGCCGTGGTAGAAGAGCCTGAGCGGGAGCGAGTCGCCAGCCTGGAGCCTGTGGCGGGCGCGGACCCACAGGTCGCTTGCGTCCTTGGCTTTGAACACGGTGGCCGGCTCGCCGTCGCCCCAGCGGGCCGAATCGACCAGAAGCTTCGGATGCAGATCGAAGAGCAGCCAGGGTCCCACAGGCTCAGTCGGTCTCAGGGTCACGATCGTGCTCGCGGCGAAGTCGAGATTCGCGCTCGCCGTCGAGGTGAGCTGGATGTCGATCTGGTAGTTGGGCAGGCCGAGTCGCTCCCGATACGCCCACGACCCCGTCGTGCCCGGCAGCGGTCGCTGCAGCGGGAACTGGGTCACGACCGCCCAATTGGCGCCCCACTGCAGGCGGCGCACGGGACGGTACAACTGCACGGCCTCGCTCATCTCTGGGTTGATCATGAACATGATCGGCCCACCACGCGGGCGCTCCAGACGCGCGAGGAAGAACCCTGTGGCTTCGCCATTGAGCAGCGGACCCAGGACGTCGCTGCTGAAGGAGCCCTCGTTGTCTCCCTTGAAGGAACCGACCAAGTCACGCACGTGCTCGCCGACGTCGGCGGGGATTTCGGCCGGCCCGACGACGAGCCCCCGCAATTGGTCGCCCGTAGAGTCGGCGAACATCAGGATCGCCTCCGAGACAGTGTCGCTGAGCGTCGGCGAGCCGGCGAATCGTTGGAGCTCAGCTTGCTCGGTCGGAATCGTGGGCGCGAAGGCAAACCGGGCTTCGCCTCGGAACACCGCGCCTACCGTGCGGCCCCCCACTGGGGAGAGGAGATATAGCTTGCCCCGCTCCAGGGTGAGCTGGCCGGCATCCCGTCTGAGCACGAGGTGATTGACCTCAGCCACCTGGCCAGGACGGGGCGCGAGGCTCAACACTTCTCGATAGCGCTCGAGATAAGTGGCGGCAGCGGGACTCGCTTCCGATGCCGATATCTGGCCAACGAGAGTGGTTGGGAGGGGAACGAGGATCAGCGTCGTGGCCAGGCAGACGCCGCGAGTGACGTGGACCATAGGTTTCTCCTTGGTCGCTTCGCCCTCACCGGCCTCCCGGGCAGTGCCCCTCAGAGACCGCGGGACGTGGCCCCCGCAACTTGGCAGCAGATGCGTGGGCGGTCAATATTCAAGGGCCGGTCCCCTCACCCCCAATCCGGATTGCCAATGAATGAAGCCGCCAAGAAGACCGTCCTGCGTGCGTTCCCCTATGGCCTGTATGCCATCACCGTCGCGCACGGCGGCGACGAGCACGGCATGACCGCCAACTGGGTGACCCAGACGGCGTTCGAGCCGCCGATGGTGGCGGTCGCAGTGGAGAACACGTCGAAGACAATCGGCATGATCCGCGACGCGCATCACTTCGGCGTGAATGTGCTGCAGTCTGGCCAGCGCGAGCTCGCCGGCAAGTTGGGCCGCTCCTCGGAGCAGGCGCCCCAGAAGTTGAAAGGGGTGAAGACCAAACCCGCCGCAGTCGCGGGAACGCCCGTACTGGCGGATGCGCTTGGGTGGGTCGAATGCCGTCTCGTCGCCACGCTACCGTCCGGCGACCACACGATTGTGCTCGGCGAAGTCGTCGATGCTGGCCTGGAGCACGAGGGCGCGCAGCCGCTCACACTTCAGGAGGCGGGGTTCAA
>WNFF01004678.1_pt1 | contig 11159 bp, 8 predicted proteins | sample 5400441 | NCBI WGS metagenome assembly WNFF01 (sample SAMN13153345, study PRJNA577476) | soil metagenome | isolation source: 120 cm saprolite under Douglas fir tree site 2 hole 3 replicate 1 | place: USA:California | collected 2015-04-18
TTTTGAATCCGTTCTTCATCCCGCTTGTTCAGATACAGCAAGTAGCTCTGTTCCGCGGATTTCACGTCGCGAATCAAATCGTTTTGCTCAACCGCCTTCCGATCTAAAGAGACGATCCGATTCCGGTAATCACGGATGACATTAGTCGTAGCCGCAGCCTGCGCCCGGAGGGCGGGCAATTCCGCCTCCGCCTTCGCTAACTCTTCCGTTAGCATGAGGTGGGTCGGATTCACGTCCGTGGTACTGTCACGTCCGGGAGCCTTCTCTTCGGCAGCAATCGAGGCGCGGGTCTGAGCAATCTGAGCTTCGACTTCCTGAACTAGCGGATAGGCAGGTGCATATCGGGTCAACAGGTCTGTCCGCTTTAACTCAAGACTTGCCAAGCTGGATTTCAATTGCGCCATAAGCCCACTGTTCTCGGCTGTGTGGACTTGCGTCTCGTAGCGGGGAGCGGTCGAGCTCAATTGCGTCCGCAGTGCACGAATATGCTCCTGGCCTTGGGAAATAGCAGCTTTGGTTTGCCCCAGGTTGTACTCGAACTCATTGACTTTTTGCAGCGCGGTGTCCCGATCGATTTGCGGGCCAGCGACGCCCTCGATGCGCCCGAATGAGATCAGCCGCGACTCGGCACCGGACAGTTTTTTCCAATAATCGTTTGTCTGCCCCTCGAAAAACTCGCCTGCTCCGTGGGGCCGATGCACCATCAGATTTTTCTCGAGATAAAACTTAGACAGCGAGTTCAACACTGAGTACGCGATTTTGGGATCTCGATTCGGATATGTAACGGTAATGATGTTCGATTTGGTCAGTGGTGTTACCACCAGAGTCTTAGCCAAGAGTCGGGCTGCTTTGGGAATCCGCAATTCTTCACTGCTCCACGGCCAGATGTGAATGGTCTTATCGAGACCAGAATCTTGAGCTACGTTCCGAAGTAGGTCCTCACTCAGAAGCATCTGGACCTCAGAGTTCTGTTCCTCAGGGGCTACGTTGTCCTGGGAAAAACCGCCCAGGGAAGTGGCCTGAGTGGTCACGACAGGATCCATGCGTTGGTGGTGAAGCAGAATGTCGACTTCCGGCTGGTACGGATTCCACCATAAAAGAACAAGAGCAGCTACGATCGAGGTCCCCAGGAAGGACCAAATCATTAACCGCTTATGGCGAAAACCGACAGCAATGATATCCCGAAAGGAGGTGATCAGGCTCCCTCCGCCGTTGCTTTTATGATGGTTCTTGCCGTTCTGTGCCACCGATACGTCGCGTAACGCCATAATTCTCTCCTTCCGATAACTCTCGAACTTTATTTATTCAATACGTTGGGTTAGGTTGGATCCGCACCATTGGCGTAGTACGACTTGCATTCGCAATTGGCGGGCCAAACCTTAACTAATGCGGATTTACACCCAAAACAGCGTTTTTGAAGCAAATAACAATACCGGTAATGGTCCATCTTGGCAACTACTTCTAACTCTAATTGATGGTGAAGATGCAATTCTCTGCGGTTTTCATAACTTATCAAGGGTCTGTTTTTGGAGGTAGCCACTGGCCGCAAACGTGCCTGAGGCATCGCGCCCTACCAAAGCAGGATTAGGCGCATGCTGGACGTCACTATTGCCGGATATCGCGCGTTCATAGATATCCATCAGGATGGGGTAATTCTTCTCTGCGGTGTATTTGGTTTCATACTCCTTTCTCGCTTCTTCACCCATTTCCCTCATCTGCTTGGGGTGACTCCAGGCCCATTCCACTTTGCTTGCTAAGTCCGCCGCATCGCCCGTCGTAAAGTGCAGCCCTGTGCGACCATCCTCGACTATCTCAGCCATTGCTCCCATGCGGGAACAAATAACCGGGGTACGACAGGCGAAGGCTTCGGCAATGGTGCAGGGAAAATTTTCGTACCATTCGCTGCAGAAAACGAGGAAACGTGCCTCACTCATAGCCGCCAATGTCTGCGCCCGAGGCAATGTCCCTTTGAACTGCACACCAGGAAGCTTAAGCAGAGATGCAAGTGACAGCAGTTCGGATTGTTGTGGACCTCCGCCAATAATGTCCAGAGGAATGGGGCTGCACAAGAGCTTCCATGCGTCCAACAGCGTACTTACCCGCTTCTCCGGAGAAAGTCGCCCGACAAAAAGAGCCCGATCGCCATCACTTGTACGACTGCATGGATCGGGATAAACAAAGTTGGGTTTAACCGCAATCTTCTCCGCTGGAAGTCCTCCTTCGATGAATTTGTTGCGGGAGAACTGGGTAAGGGCGATAAAACAGTCGACGTTCTTCGTCATGGTTTGCAATTGCCGATGCGTTGCCAGCATTACGGCAGTGAGCGCCGTACCGGGGCGAGAACCTCGGTAACAGCCATATCTCACCGAACGCAACAAGGTATGTTGTATGCATTCTTCACACACGTGACCATTGCGGAACAAGGTAGCACCAGGGCAGATGAGGCGGTAATTGTGCAGAGTCTGCACGACCGGTACACCCGCCTCTCCACAAGCTGAGTAGATTGAGGGTGAAATCATGACGAACGTGTTATGGACGTGCACGACATCAGGTCTCTCCTGCCGCAGAAGCTCTATAAATTCCTTCCGCGTGTCCGTCGCCCAGACAATTTTCGCCACTAACCCCAGCCGCTGAAGGGGAGAATAGGTCTCGATCTCCCAATTGCTGCGGACATAGGTTGTGACTTGGTGGCCCATGCGCTGCAACAATTGAAGTTCTTGTTCGAAAACTACATCTTCGCCACCAGGCTGCTGGTAGGTGTTGTGCACAACGAGAATCTTCACGAGGGCCTACTTTCTGAACCCGCTGCCATATTGCCACTCAACCTGCGGAGAAGATCGCTGTTGTGCAAGTACAGCACACCTGGACGTCGACTCACATATTGGAGCACGCGGGCCAGATCTCCCCACAAAGAGAGTTCATCGATTTCCCAGGAGTGCCCGTACAAATGCCAAATGCCGCCGTTGGCCAACACTCGGTCGAACAGCATTTGACTCAAACCAACCCAATCGGGTGCGCGGCGCAGACGAAAGACGTAGTCACGAGTACGCCGAACGCTGCCTGCACGGAAGGTGTTTTTGAGATAAGCGACGTGGCTATGAGGATACGCTTGCACGCTAGTCGGCATCTCAAAGGCACTAAAATCCGTCTCAGTTGACAACATGCGTGTAGTCCGCGCCCCCATATAACCAGCCGCTTTCAGGCTCTCTACTGCTGTCGGATTATGTCGACCACCGGGATAGCAGAACATGTTTACTTGTTGTCCCAAAATGTTCTGCAGCACATCTTTGCTCTCGGTCACTACTCTCGCGACCGAGTCAGGCGTTATACGGCTGAGATTTTCATGTCGAATCCCATGAGCGCCAATTTCGAAGCCTTGCTCTAGAAGGCTCCTGAGCTCGGCATGGCTAAGAGCGGCATGGCCATTGTAAGGCTCAAGGGGAACATAAAAAGTACCGCTGATTCCGTTAGCTCCCAAGAGTTCGGCGAGCTTAAGATCACGCGCGTCCCCGTCGTCCCAACTGGCGGTAACGATTTTGAGATTTCTCGGGTTCGCGATTGGCATCTGGTTATAAGTAATGACACTTTCCAATCGCCGCGGTCATCGCGGCATCTTGCCTTTATACGATCGATCTTTCAGCGAGTAAGCCAGATGTGAGCGCCGGAAATCCCTCAGACAAACAGCGGCTGATCATGGCCGTTTCAAAGAAAGTCTTGTAAATGGAAGCAAGTCCCCCCGCGAGCCGGCCCCGCCGCAACCCGCGCGATGATAGGCGAGGGAGGTAGTAATAGAAAATGCGAGCCGCCGCCAGAACATTCACCCACATGAAACTCTCGTTTGGAATGTCGCCGTATCCATTCCAAAATGCCTTCTCCAGACACAGGACGACATCCTTGGGGACGAACGGATTGAGAAGCATCACGCGCAGGTCGAAGACAATCGTCACCAGATCATGTAACAAGGTGCGCTCAGCGAAATCTTCAAAATCAACCACCCAGAGATGGTTCGTCTCATTGTCCCAGAGCAAATTCGCCAGCGTAAAATCTCCATGAGTTAGAGCGATGGGCATCACCAGGTGCGCCCCAGCGTGCTGACGACCCTTGCCCAACAGCTGTAGCGCTGTTGTTGCGTAAGCGGACGAGCCCAGGCCCTCCGACTCGAGCAATTCGCTAACATTTCGAATGATCTCGCCGCAATTGACTACTTCTTCGTCATGCGACGAGGCATCGTGCAGCTTTCTTAGCCAAATACCGGCCTGGAACAGCGCGGCACCTGTGGCTTTACCCTTTGGATCCAGCCACCGGGAACGCTTTACCGCATCGTCCACGCGCGCGCCAGTTGCCTGCTCCCATACCAGAGTTTTGGCAGGGATCGATCTCCCCAGAAGAGCGGGGATATCGGCTCGGCCGACAAGCTCCCTAAGCTGTTGCGTCATGACCCACTCGGCCTCGATCTGTTCGCCAGCTGATCTGAATGCTTTACCATGAGCGAAAGCCGCTCGCCCCGGGACTGCTACCCGAGGCACCAGCGGATAAGGATCTTGGGCGAGTGTCTTCGCGAAGAAACGCCTGCCCATCGAAGTTCCCCAAGATCGTGTTGAGCGCTGGCCGGGACTGAAGCGCCAATGGTCTATCTTGACTTCCGCAGAGCGAACGTTTAGAGCTGAGGCTACGCTCTCGCGCACTCCGTTCGGTCCCTTTGACGGGTCAGTCGTTACCATCATGCTTCCAACTTGAAATCATGTGATTCGGCAACGTTCAAGTTGATACGCCGGTCATCCGGGGATTCGGGAGGGCCGCTTGCGGGCAACTCCGCAGCAAAATCGTCGGCGTCAGGATTCATCACCGCAGTTACTGCGCTTCCAAATATCTTTGCTGTGCGCTCTGGTGTGTATGTTGAAATCATTTCCTCGGACGCGGAACCAAACTGCCTAACCAATCCAGGCTCACTGATGAATCGAGCCATGTGGCTGGCGAGCTCTTGCGGATCACGTGCGTCGAATATAAAGCCGTTCACCCCATGTTGAACCATTTCCCTCGCACCAGCATATCGGGAGCACAAAATGGGTTTCCCGAACAGCATTGCCTCCAGAACCGTGACGCCCCAGGTATCTTCGAACGAGGGGAGCACGAAAACGTCGCAGGCTTGATAACAAGCGCCCAACTCTTCGTAAGGGACAAATCCCTTCCAAGTTACATGATTCTCGATTCCCAACTCGCGGGTAAGTTCTCGCAATTTCTCCTGATGAGCGCCGCCACCGACCAATAGCACTGAGAAATGGTTGAAGCCCCGCTGCAGTAGCACCCCGCATGCTTGCAACAGAGTGGAGACCCCTTTCTCCGGCACTAGTCGCCCAACGAACAGAAACGCTGGGCGCTTCGAGGGCGCGCCTATGTCGTCATTGGTAGGGGCACTGGAGCGAAATGCCTTTCGATCTGCCACTTCACAGGTCTCGTGCCAGAGCCGGGAAGGGGAAATCCCAACTAGATTCTGCAAATATTCGACGCCGTCTCCTGTGTTGCATATGGCTAGATCCATGAAGCGGGCCATGAGTTTGCGAAGACGTAGGCGATGCGATCCGCGGCCACCCCCAGTTTCAGGGGAGATTCCTTGCCAAAGGAGGATGACTCGGGAACCAAGAAGCAATTTAACCAACAACGCGTAAAGGGCGCAGAGGTGGAAGCCATTAGTGAATATGACTTTCGGACGAAAGCGTAGCAAATCCCACAAGGCTAGCGGTGAAATCCAAGTGAACCCGCTCAAAGAAGCAGTTTCACAGCGGCTCGCCGGGAAAAATCTAACTCCGCGCAAGCGCCGGACTTCGAATGTCCCTTCATATCCTGCGGTGAAACCCGGCCAGTATCCGGTAAAAACGACTGTATTAGGAAAAAGCTTGGCGAACTGTTGAAAAACCGGCTGACAGCGCCAGCCTCGGGCGCGTGATGGCGTCACGAAAGCCACTCGAAGATTTTTAGACGCAGTATTCATGCAGTCGCGTGCAGGCATGGCCCAACTTCCGCGATATCGCTCAAGCTTCGCTTAAGCAAGATGAATGAAACCACCAACGCTGTCGCGCTTGATAAAACGCCCGCCCAGACCGCGCCGGTGAGACCGAAGGCCCAGCAAAGGGGTATGCCAATCACTGCGGCGACTGCGCCGGAGGCGCCGTAGGCTATAAAAACCTGGCGAGGCGATTGCAGGGCCCGCAAAAGGATAGCCTGCGCCGTAGCGGCGATTCGAAGAACCATTCCCAAGCCGACCCAAGGTATTAAGCTTATTACTTGCATATACTTGTCGGCATATAGCAAGTGCAAAAGAAATCCGCGAATAAAGATAATGACAACAAAATAAGCAATGGTGCCACCAGCATAAATATAGGTCAGGTGCCAGGCGAGTCGTTTCAGTCCGCTGGGACCTTCCTGGTGGTGGATGCGTGAAGCATAGGGAAGCGAAAGCAGGGAAAACGCGGCAAAACCTTGCCCCACCGGCGAACTGAGATTCAGCAGCGCCTTCATTTCGCCGGCGGCGGATAGCCCATGAAAGCTAGTCAGGGCAAAGTAAAAGATTGCTCCCGTTCCCCACGTGGCCACGGAGCTCGCTATAGCCCAGCGGCCGTAATTCCAATGGCGAAAAAGCACCCCACGCATGCGAGGCTCTGTGGTGCGTGCAAAAGAAGGCTTCAGCCGAATCAGCAATATCGGAGCCGTGACCAGCGCTCCCGCGGACATCAACAAAAAGGCAACGAAAGGCGAAAGCAATTTCATGCGATAGAACAGAAACAATCCGCTTAGAACCGTAAGACTATAGGCTGTCGCTCCGCAGGCGGCAGCCCGCGGAGCCAGGTTTACGTAGAATGCGCGCCGGGCCACCCAGAACAACAGAAGGCACGGTCCGGCGACCGTTACACCCGCCAGGGCCATACCTAGACTGTCGGACCTCATGAACGTGTGGACCAGCCAGGCAGCGGCGCCAAGCACGACTACCGTCCCCAATGCAACCCACAAGTGAATTCGGAGAATTATTCCCAAATACTCGCCAAGGCAATCCCGATACATCGATGAGCCAAACACGCTCATCGGCTCGAGGATAAAAGACGCGTAGAAAACTGACAGAAGGAGAAAAATCTCAAACGCCAGAGCGTAAGCGCCATAGTCGGCAGGTATTAATTGACGAGCCAAAAAAAGCGCGACCAGAAAGTTGGAAGCTGCGATAGCTCCTTGGTCGAGGATCGCCCAAAAACCTTTGCCCATCCATAACGCAGCACTCCGCGACAAGCTCGCATCTCGCTCACTGAACGGGCCACCCGGTGACGCTGGAGATACTGTATCCATGTATGGCTATTTCAATCGAAAAAAGCTGATGTGCTGTCCAGACTGGTCTGCCCGCCCGCTTCTGTCAGCCGGGGGACAGGAAGTGCCGAACCCTCGAATGACTGACGATCAGAATTGCCGACTGTTACACCTTCAGGCGACGATTCAGGAACCTTCGTTCGTCCGAAACCTACTCTATTGAGGATGCGGCCGAACGCATCCGCGCAATCATTGCGGAACATGGGCAACAGGGGCAGGGGATCATCTGGCGCGAAATAGGCAGTCTCTTGAATTCCGCGATAAGATCGAGCCCATTCCCGAAAGGTCAACTCGCCGCCCCGCCCGTATCGGAAACAGGAAACAATATCAAGGTCCTCCACAATCCACTTTCGGCCAACCACAGGAACGCTCGGAATCACCGGCTGGCCCGTCAGGTCTAAGTACAGAGCGCGCGCAGCATCCATGCCGTTACCATCAACAAACAGCCGAAACGTGGCGCCAATGCGGGGGTTGATATCCAAAACTTTATAACAGTCATCCCTGACGTCGTACTTGTAGCCGATGTCAAGGATACCTTTATAGCCGACCGCCTTCATGAACTCCTTGGTGGTCTTCTCTACTCTCTCATTTCTCAAGCAAATGCCGAGGCTGGTGACCCCTCTGTGCACCGGGCACTGGCGCAGTTTCTTGCCGGTGAAACCGACCTGACAGTTGGATGATTCATCGAAATAGCCATTGAACATCCAGACCGTGTCGTCACCTCCAGGAATGTACTCCTGAAGCATCACATTGGATCTTTCGTCCTCGCTTATCTGATCATATTTCTCAAGCAGTTCGGTGCCGGTGCGCACGATGAACATTCTTTTTCCCGTGTATTTCAACAACCGCAGTCCGTCAATTCCCTTGAACATCACGGGAAACGTCGCCGTTTCGATGAACCTCAACACATCGTCCGTGGACTGAGGAAAAACAATCTCCGGTGTAGGAATTCCGCATCGCTTAGCCAAAAAATGCATTTCTTTCTTGTTGCACAATGAGCTAACGAGTCCGGCGTGCGCACGGGGAAAAATGAACCCCTGCTCGAGGAGATCAGTATTTTCTGCGACAAGAATCGCAACCTCATCTGTTGTAGGAATGAGGATCGAACGGCGTCCTATCTTGCGGGCAACTTCCAGTAAGTAAGCCACCGCTTTAGCAGGCGTCACGTTCTCCACATCGAAGAGAAACTTACCTTTACAGTAGCGCGAGAAATAAGCAGGACTCCAGGGATCGGCTTCAACTACATAGACAGGGACCTGGAGGCGTCCTAAGGTCCGCAAAATGCCAAGGGGGCCGTGACCCACGGACCTTAGTATGACGACCGGAGTTGAGATATCTTCAATCTGCACCATGCGGTAATCGTTTGTTCGATCGCTTACCAGAGTAGCTTCGAACCCTACCTAATTTTTGTCATTATAGGATTCTTCTAGGGGAGGACTCACTAGTTCTTGAGTTGGAAACTAGAGGCTCCCCGTCGGCGTGACAGTTCTGTCATCTTTTTCTCCGTCGAGCCTTTCCGACGACGGAACAACTACGGCTTCATTGTTTTGGATCGTCAACACCACGTCGAGGTCGTTTATGTGTGTCAGGACGAAGTCCAGATCCCTTAGCTGGCCGGTGCTTCTCAAGTACTCCGCGCTCTTACCGCCCAAGCACGCCGTTGGCGGTACCCCACTCCAACGTTTTACGATTGCTTGTGTTCTCCGGTCCTTGGATTTGTACCCTGCGTTAATTAGCTCCTCGGCAATCCACGCGCAGCACATCTGATCCTCTTCCCGGAACTCTCCCCGGCTACCAGCTCCAATGATGGCAACTTTTGAGTGACGGCCAATAAGATGCCTGGCCACGGCACCATAGTTTCGGAAACAAGCCACATATGAGGCTTTGCATTGGCTGGCACCGTAAACGAGCCTGGTACCCGAGGATGACAACAGAATGATTGGACGGTAAATATCATTCCGCTCTGCCAGCTCTGCAGGGCTGTTGTTCAGATCAAACCCATCTGGCATGGTACCAGCGACTTCGCCCACCAGGAGGGGATTGTGCAGTCGCGAGGCAAGCTGTAGCGCCGCGTCGAGCGAAGGCACGGGAAAACAGCGGCGACCCATGGCCACACTAGTCACTACCGTCGTAGTTGCGCGGATCACGTCGATCGCAACGACAGCGTACCCATGGCGGTACGCACTGATACTTTCAGGCAAACCATCAATAATTACTGTCTCTGCCATACTTGGTTTTACCGCCGAGATAGACTCTCTGCGATTCGCAGAGGTCGTAATTTTTCCTTACAAAAAGCATCCGAATGTAGACCGCGCCGGTAAATCTCTACGCGCAGTAGTTCCTCCAACCGGACATTGCAAAGATGTACTTCACGACCGAAGTGGTCCAGCAAGGCAAACTGGCTCGCCTTGTTCGGAGCCTCAAACATTATGGTTTTATGCCCGAAAGCTTCGGCGAAACGGTCCGCGAATACACGATTCAAGTTCCCCGCATCGTCGAACAGGCCGACCCCCTTGGCGCTTTCTCTGCCTTCCACAACCAGTTGCAGTGCACCGGCATCGAGCCATTTTCGGCCCTGTTCGATCAGCAGATCCACGACATGCTCGCTGAAGGCACCAGTATGCTTCTTGCCCAGTTCGAACTGGACCTCTAGCCCGCGGTTATGCGCCATTCTGGCAACCTCTCTAGGTTGCATCGCCAGCTCGGTGAATCCCTCGCCACACTCTATCCGCGTGACACCGATATCCGCACAGAGGTCGAGATAAGCTGGCAACTCATCTTGCGCTGCGGCAATCTCGAATGGCCCCCCGCCGGTCACGGTCGCAACGTTGTGCTTTCTCGCCGCCGCAATCTTCCGACGAGTGGCGGTCTCTTTGGCCACGAGCCAGCAAGCCATTGAGATCTTGAGAATCGAGATCAAGTGGGAGCTCTGCTCCAGGTGGCTTTCCAGGGTCACTGGATCATATCCAGGATCAAAGGGACTGGTGCATGGCGGAATCTTCGCCACCCCGATCGTTTCCAGATAGTCAGAGGTGTGGAGCCTGCCCGTCGTTATATGTTCTGAATCGCTCACTCGTAGCATTCGTCTTGCGTCTTGCACGTTTCCTTGGGCCGCTCTCAGTTCAGCCGACGTTCCGCGCCAGCACGACGTACTGAGATCCAGCGGAGCGCAGCAGCGGGAATCCACGGTCAGCTAAGCGCTGCAGCTTGTAGTGGACCTTCATTCCTAAGGACTCCGGTAGCACTCTGCGGTTGAAAAATGTAAACGGCCCGAATCCGAGGCTCCTAGCTTCTTGCTTTTCAAGTCCAGCCGCACGCAGCTGCGCATCGAACTCCTTCGAGGAGTACATATGAACATGAGGCCGCGCAGGATCCGATTCGCGCAGACCACAGCCCTCCAGGAAGTCGCGAACTTTCCATCGTATTCCTGCCAAGCCCGGAAAACGACGTGGATCCAGCATGTAATTCAGGCGCCAACGATGATCAGCACTTATGATGACGTAACCACCCGGCCGAAGGACACGAGCAATTTCCCGCAGAGAGTCGCGCAGAGTGTGCAGCCAAGGCGTGAGTCCGATAGCGAGTACCACCGAAAAAGTATCGTTGGGGAAGGCCAGGCGGCAAACATCGCTCGCGCTGGTGATCACATGCTGATCGACCCCAGCTTTCAACGCAAGCTGACGAGTCAATCCCAGCATGGCATTTACAGTGTCTATTGCGTGTACAACGTAACCGCGCCGCGCCAGGGCTACCGTAGTCAAGCCCGCCCCACATCCGATCTCCAGAAGACTCGAATGCGTGGGCACCTT
>WNFF01005556.1_pt1 | contig 11159 bp, 7 predicted proteins | sample 5400441 | NCBI WGS metagenome assembly WNFF01 (sample SAMN13153345, study PRJNA577476) | soil metagenome | isolation source: 120 cm saprolite under Douglas fir tree site 2 hole 3 replicate 1 | place: USA:California | collected 2015-04-18
GCGGCGACGAGAAAGATAACAGCATCTGATCGCATCAGCAGTTGCTCAGTGGGCCGTCCAAAATTCACGACGAGGTACATAGTATCGAGATTCTGTGGGCTCTTGCCGTGCCGTTCTAATACGCTGGCGGCGATTGCGCTTTGCAGAGAAGCAAAACGAAACTTATCGTGTTGATCACGCTTAATGACAAACTGCACCAGGCGGTTGCACAGTCCACAGACGCCGTCATAGAGGAGGACGGGATTGGAATCAGAAGCGGGCATCTCGCGAATCGCAGCCCAAATGTTGATGTCGTTCAGATCTCGGCGACGAACTCCTCGACAGTTCCCTTCTGCAACAGATACGCACCAGGACCCTGTTTACCGCGGATGGAACGACAGAACTCGGCGACAAAAAATCCGGCCTGGAGCGATTCGCTGAAGGCCCAGCGCGTGGCGTCTCGCCATGCTTTGGCTAGAGCCGGGTCCTTCTGCTCAAGCGAGTTGATATCGCTGGGAATCTCGATGCAAATTCTCTGCCGTGCGGTGGCTTCATCAAGATCCGATCTGACGGGTTTGCCGTCTCCGTTGAATCGTACTAGCGGCATCACATTGGGGAGGGCGTCTAGCACATCGCTCTGGGAATGTTTTCCCTCGAGGCGCTGCTGCACTCGTTTGCTGGTCAGGCGCCAATGCACCCATAAACGGTCGGTGCCATTGCGGTGAAGAATGCTGGAGGTTTCCGGTCCATAAAAGTTAACTTTATATCGATCCGAGACGACGCCGAGCTTGGCCAGGTTGAGGTGAGCATTTCTGCTTTGCAGGGGATCGAAGGTCCAGGTTATCTGCCGGATTCCCAGGCCCAGCGCGCGCTCCCTTTGTGCCAGCTTCAACTTGTAGCCGAGATCGAGATCACGGTATTGCGGAAGTACGGCCAACATATGGGAATGAATCATGGGCTGTCCGCTTTCGCGCCCGAAAAAGCCAAATGCAAAGCCAACGAGAGCGTCGCCATTAAAAGCTCCCAGCCACACGCTGCCCGCTTCGTGTAACGCAATGATCAAGGTCAGCGGGGTAACATCCCGGTCTGCCAGGCCCCAAACCTGTTTTTCCACAGCTTCGACCTTGCTGAGGTCGTCGAAGGTCGTGAGGTCACGAATAATGATGGTGGGTTTAGGATTCGTTGGCATCAATCATGCCTGGTTCAGATGCTTGTGCGGTTCAAGATTTGAGTCGCAGCGTCATTTGATCTGCACTCCAATCAAGAGCCGAACCGACATGATACCGAAAACTGTGAGGTTCTGTAATTTCATAGGTGGCAAGATCTCATACAATTGAAACCATTTAGTCCTTCTGTGTGGAAAAGCGACAGTAACATCGCGCCGACGCGCGCTGTTTCTGAAGTGTGCAGAAATGCAAAGAGCAACGGTTCCAGGTTCGACTGCGAATTTTCAGACTTGAGGATTCACTCCAATTCAGAAATAAAAAATTATATTCTTCTGACTCATTAACTAATAAAGAGTGTATCCTCGTGTGAACTGTTCACAGTGGGTTTGGGGGGCGCGTGAATAAGTACCGGGAGTACTATGGCCGTACCGATGGACAATATTTGCGTCTTCATACTGGCAGAAAATCGACTATTGCGAGAGGCTCTCACCCGGCTTCTCAGTAAGAAAAGCGACATCCGCGTAGTGGGAGCGTCTGCATTCTCTCCCCAGGTAGTGGAGCAAATTTCTTCTGCGGCACCCGACGTACTGCTATCGGATTCCACCGCGGTCGGGCTCTCCGATTTACAACTAATCCCCGAAGTACGAAACGCGGTGCCGGGTCTCAAAGTCGTGATGATCGGCATGGAAGCGGAGCCGCAGACGTTCCTGCGTGCCGTGCATGATGGCGTGGTGGGTTATGTCCTGAAGGATGCGTCTGCCATGGAAGTAGCGGCGGCAGTGCGCTCCGTGGCCAGCGACGAAGCGGTGTGCCCGCCAGGCTTATGCCTCGCACTATTCCGGGTTCTAGCCACCCATCAACCCTCAGCTCCCAGCTTTCACTTCAAACACAATCTGGGCTTGACGCGCAGGGAACAACAATTGGTTCAGATGATAGGCCGCGGGCTTACTAACAAAGAAATTGCCAACCAACTGAATCTTTCCGAGCAGACGGTGAAGAACCACGTACACCGCATGCTGCGCAAGGTGGGAGCTTCCGACCGTCTCGCAGCAGTAGAACTGTGCCGCTCGCAAGGGATATTTACTTAGATCGGCGCGCCGACTGGTACTTCATAGGTACTCTGTGCCACAAAAACTGTGCAACACGAACCACCCTGAATAGGACTTCCCTGGTACCGCTGCATTATCCTCCCATGGGTCGTTTTTGAACCTTATGTTTTTCCGCTGAAGGGAACATACTGCGCGGCACGGAGAGGGTCGTGCCAAAAATCAGAGTGCTGGTAGCAAACCGGCCGCGCCTGATGCGGGATTTGGTCCTCGCTACGATTGGCGAGCAGCCTGACATCGAGGTTGTGGGCGAGACAAAGGACGAAGGGGAAATTACCGAACTGGTGGAACGGCTGCGGCCTGACTATCTGATCGTTGCGTTGGACGAGCCAGAGGTCCGTCCCGGCCTGTGCGGCTTTTTACTTGGCCGCTATCCCCAGATGAAAATCCTCGCGGTGGCGCCGGAGCGCAACAGCAGCATTTTCTATTGGGCCTTTGTTGACATCCGCACGAAGCGGGTGGAGACGTCGGAGTTGGGCATTCTGAATGTGCTCAGAAGCAAGGCGGAATTGGTAGAGATTTAGGCGATCAAATGCAGATCGAATAGGCGTGAGTTGGACAAAATGGTAAGCACTGCATGGTAAGCATTGCCCGGGTTGGATTAACGGTGGCGGGAATTTCGGGACGTCGCAGTCTCGGGCATTCCGCCTAAGCCAGATTTGTTGCTCTGATGATCGCGAACTTGAGCTTTGGCTACGTTAACTTGAAGGCGATCACGATTCGAAGCAGCACGCAGAAGTAGTAAGAAGTGCAAATAGTGACACGGGTTATCTCACAAATGCCCCTGTAAGTGAGGGGGCGGAGCTTTGGAAAAGCGGCCAGAAATGCAGTCGCACGGCGAATCCAATTGGACGGTAACAAATGGGGCCTCGGCAGGAGGCGTCGAGCTTCCCCCCGAATATAGAGTGCCGCATTGGTACGCAGTTTATACGTGCCCACGTCACGAGAAGAGCGTGGCGCTGCAAATGCAACGGCAGCATGTACCCTCTTTCCTTCCACTATACAAATCCGTTCGGCGTTGGAAGGATCGCCGAAAGCAACTCGAACTGCCATTATTTCCTGGTTACGTCTTCGTCCAGATAGCTCTTAAAGATCGGCTGCGGGTGCTGCAAACCACTGGGGTGGTGCAATTGGTGAGCGTCAACGGCAAACCAGCGATGCTTCCTGACTCGGAGATAGACGACTTACGAAATGGATTGATGGCGAATGTCTGCGCCGAATTCCATCCTTATCTCAGTGTTGGACGTCGGGTACGAGTTCACAATGGCCCACTCGCCGGTTTGGAAGGCATTCTGGTGCGACGAAAAGACAAATTCCGCATAGTGTTGTCCATTCATTTGATCAAGCGCTCGGTTGCCCTGGAAGTGAGTGAAACCGACATTGAACCGGTCCTCTGAACTTCGCTATGACTTTCATGCTTCCACTAACAGATTTTGGCGCGCTGCTTCAAGGTGTCGCTTCGCGTTTGTTGCCTAGGAGAGTTATGAACTTACATTCATATCGAAGACTATTCGCCTTTGGAACTTTTGTTTGCATGATGTCGTTGTTTTCCACAGCTCTGTTCGGACAGAACAACTCGTACTACGACCGTACAAAAGCGGTCCCTCAATCCCGCTCCCGCGCTGAACGGGAAGCGGAGCGGATGGTATCGCTTTCTGCCGATAGAATTATTTCCATCCTCTCGACCGAACCTGGTTTGCTTTTGGAATGCAAGAAGCTATTGGTCAGAGAAGCCTACCAGCAGGGGCGGTTGCTTGATCCTCAGGATCTGAACGATGAGGAGATTTTCCGCCTGGTTCGGCAAGATACGAACATCCGGGTTTTGTTCACTCACGAGATTGAGGATCGCGCTTACGTGCAAGCGAAACCCACGCGGGAAGAGATGGAGAGAGACTTGCAGCGGGGAGTTTTGTCGATGCCACAGGCTACACAACTACAAACAGGCGGACTGGGGAATATTAAGGGACCGAAGAACCAAGAGGATGCATATTGGCTGCTACACGATCGCAACTCGAGCCTGACTCCGAATCTGATTTCTCCGTTCTCCACAAATCCGTCTTTGCAGAGTCCCCAGCAATCCACACCCTCGAATCCGCCTCCGATTGATCCGCGTCGGGCACTGTTGCAAGCGCAAGCTCAATCACCAAGCAACCCGGAGACAATTGGGGGTGGGGGGGGAATGCCTCAAATCAACCCCGATCAAGTGGCAGCTCTGATCGGCGCCAGTCTGAGCAGCGGAGGTGGATCTAGCCTTGGTTCATCTATCAGCGACAACCGGCAATCTGCCATGGCTAAAGGCTTCGACATGGCAGCCGCGAGCGGATCCTCCCCCTTTGGAACAGCGCTGGGTCTGGGTGAGACGGCCGCGGAGATCTCCGGGACGGAAGATGACGAGTTTCCCAAGGAGGCTCGTCTGGATGCAAGGACGCGTCCATCAATTGCGGCGTTTCCGAATGCTCATGAAAAGCAACCCGCTCTTCGTCGTCGACCGAATCCCTATGCGGACGTTCCTTCGCTTTACGATCTGTACTTCCAGTATTCCCGCCGCTCACCCGCGTTAGAGCGGTTTGGGACCGAAGTATTCCGCAACGGCACGGGAAATTCCGAGCAGTTGCCAATGGACTTGCCAGCCGGACCTGACTACGTTTTAGGTCCCGGAGACGGCTTGAATATCGACTTATTTGGGAGCGTCTCGCAGCGGTTAAGAAGAGTGGTTGATCGTGAAGGGCGGGTCGCACTGCCTGAAGTCGGCGGAGTTCAGGTTTCGGGAAGGACAGTGGGCGATGTGCAGCACATGATCCAAAGCGTGTTGCGCACGGAATTCCGCGATGTTCAAACGGACATTTCTTTATCGCGTATCCGTTCAGTTCGGGTGTACGTAGTTGGCGATGTGGAGCGTGCTGGGGCATACGACGTCAGTTCCCTTTCCACGCCACTGAACGCGGTCTACGAGGCCGGAGGACCAACTTCTCGCGGGAGCCTTCGTATTATCAAGCAGTACCGTGGCAAAGAATTGGTGCAACAGGTTGATGTTTACGATCTCTTGTTGCACGGGGTTCGCTCCGGAATGCAGCGACTGGAATCGGGAGATACGATTCTGATACCTCCGCTGGGGCCGGAGATAACGGTAGAAGGAATGGTTCGGCGTCCCGCAATTTACGAATTAAATGGTGAGAAGAGTCTGGCACAAGTGTTGGAAGTGGCGGGAGGAGTTTTGCCATCGGGCACGCTGCGTCACGTTGACGTGGAACGTTTGCAGGCGCACGAAAGCCGCACCATGCTACGGCTCGACATTCCAGAGAATAACAACCAGGATTCAGTGACTAAAGCGCTGGAAGATTTCCAGATACAGGACGGCGATAGAGTGCAAATTTCGCCGATCCTGCCTTATGCCAACAAGACGGTTTACCTGGAAGGGCATGTCTTCCGCCCGGGTAAATTTGCCTATCAAGACGGCATGAAGCTCACCGATCTGATCAAGTCATACAAGGATTTGTTGCCAGAACCTTACAAGCGACATGCCGAGATCATTCGTCTCAAAGCACCAGACAATACCCCAGAGGTATTGGCTTTCAATCTGGAGGATGCACTTGCCGGCAAAGATCAGGATCTGGTGTTGCAGCCTTTCGACACGGTACGGGTGTTCGGGCGGTTTGATTTCGAAGATGCCCCAGTAGTGACGGTGAGCGGAGAGGTAAGAGATCCAGGCGATCACGTAACCAACGGAGCAACGTATTTGCGAGACGCGATTTATCTTGCAGGCAACACAACAGCGGAAGCGCAACTGGATGACGTGCAAGTGTTCCGCAAAGCCGATGATGGGAAGTTGAAGGTATTCAGCGTTAATCTGAGCAAGGCCCTCTCCGGCGATGCGAAAGATAACATTTTGCTGGCGCCGAAAGACCGCATTTTTGTTCACAGGAATTTGGCCAAGGTCGATCCGCCTATGGTTACGATTGCCGGCGAAGTCGGACGTCCCGGCAAGTATCCGCTTGGGGAAGAAATGACTGCAGCCGACTTAGTTCGGTTCGCCGGCGGCCTTAAACGCAGTGCCTACACCCAGGAGGCGGATTTGACGCGTTATGCGGTCGAGAACGGGAACCGGGTGATTGGGGACCACGAGACGGTGCAGATCGCCAAGGCCCTTGCTGGCGAGCCCGATACAGATGTTCGTCTCCACGACGGTGACGTGCTGACCATCCGTCAGCTATCGGGATGGAACGATATGGGTGCGACGATAACCGTAAAGGGAGAAGTGCTGCATCCGGGCGCATACGGCATCCAGGAAGGTGAACGCCTCAGTTCGATTATCCAGCGCGCGGGCGGTTTGCGTAGCGACGCGTACCCGTACGGAGCAGTTTTTGAGCGCGCGCAGGTCAGGGAAATGGAAGAGAAAAATCGCTCAGACCTGATTCAACGCGTGCAGAGCGAAGCGGCACAAATAAAGGTTGTTCCCGGCATGGACGCGGACCAGCAAATGATCGCTCAAGCCGCAGTCATGCAGTACAAAAGCACGTTGGAAAAACTGCAGAATACGCCGCCCGCGGGGCGCCTGGTGATCCACATATCGAGCAATACGAAACATTGGACCAACACGTCGGCAGATATCCAAGTAAGAGCTGGCGATGTGATCTACATCCCCAAAAAGCCGAACATTGTTATGGTAGACGGATCGGTCTATAACCCAACCGCAGTTACTTTCAAGCCCGGCAAAAACGCAGGGTGGTACCTGAAGCAGGCGGGGGGGCCGACGCAGATGGCGAACAAGAAATCCGCTTTCGTCATACGCGCTGATGGTTCGGTGGTAGGCGGCTCCGGTGGCCTGTTCAGCGGCGGTATGGAGAGTGCAGAATTGCGACCGGGAGACATGGTAGTCGTACCCGAAAGGGCCTTCTCGATCAATAACAAGTGGAAAACTACAATTGAATCGGCTCAGCTAGCGTACGCAGTGGGCGTCGCTATCCAAGTCGCGAGAAGCTTCTAGGGTAGTTGATTGATGTGGCTTCAATTTAGGCGCTGGTATCTACCGATTGCCCTGTTGGGGATTGCGATGACTTCTGTGGGTCATGCACAGAAGGCTCTCCCGGATACGCCTTCGGCAGCTTCGGCAGAGGTTGATTCCACGGGTAATGATGCTGCCCCAATGGTCAAAGCGGAAAAGCCGCGGGACAGCTACCAGCTTCAGCCTGGCGATGATCCCCAGAACCGGCTAGTCACACCGCTTCTGAAACATTTCGTCAGTGATCAGGAGAATTTCTGGACGAGCCCGGCTCATTTACGAATCAGGGACCTTAGGTGGGTTGTACCGTTCACTGGTTTTACGGGAGCTCTGATTGCCAGTGATAACTGGATTACAAAACAGGTTCCGGATAAGCCGAACCAGTTGAAACGCAGTCAAGACTTGTCGAATTATGGAATGTACTCGCTGGTTGGGGCGGCTGGAGGATCGTTTCTTCTGGGCAGTCTTACCCACAATGACCATTTGAGGGAAGCAGGTTTCTTGAGCGGCCAAGCGGCCGTGAACAGCACTGCCGTGGCTTATGCTTTCAAGGGCATCGCGCAGCGGCCGCGTCCGTTAGTAGGCAACGGGAATGGAACATTTTTCCAAGGTGGATCATCGTTTCCTTCCGAGCATGCAGCCATCGCCTGGTCGGTTGCGAGTGTATGGGCGCACGAGTACCCGGGGCCCTTGAGTCAGCTATTCGCGTACGGTTTGGCTTCGGCCGTGACTCTTACTCGAGTGACCGGCAAACAACACTTCGCGTCTGACGCTTTTATCGGGAGTGCGTTGGGCTGGTACTTCGGACGGCAAGTCTATCGCGCCCACCACGATCCCGAACTGGGCGGAGCGGGTTGGGGAAATTTCCTGGAGGAACAAGAAGGCGAGCACACTCGCAATCCCGATAACATGTCATCTCCTTCCGTGCCGCTGAACAGTTGGATATATCCCGCCCTGGATCGCCTCATCGCTCTCGGATATGTGCCCAGTGCCGTACTTGGTATCCGTCCTTGGACTCGCATGGAATGTGCCCGAATGCTGGCAGAAGCGGGAGAACGGCTTTCCAATGACGATTCGCCCGCGCCCGCGTCGCAAATCTATCACGAGTTGTCCCGGGAATTTGTCGATGAAAGCGCGCGGTTGGACGGAGCACGCAACCTAGGAGCGGCGGTCGATTCCGCTTACACACGGATCACCAATATTTCCGGGCCTCCGCTCAGGGATGGATATCACTTTGGCCAGACCATTATTAATGATTACGGACGGCCTTTCGGAGAGGGCGTAAACCTGGTGAGCGGTGCGTCCGCGCGCGCGGTTGCAGGGCCCTTTTCAATATACATTCGAGGAGAGTACCAGCAAGCGCCATCGGTCGCGCCCGTTTCAGCGTCAGCCTTAAGAGCGATGGCCGCGTCAGACTTTGTGTCCGACTTTCCACCCGGCTTCATGCCCCCCGGCTTTTCAGCAAACACCGGTTCGTTCAATAGATTCCGGTTGCTCGAGGGGAGCATCGGTTTGACCCTGCACAATGTGCAGGTGTCTTTCGGGAAACAGAATGCATGGTTAGGACCGGGCGAGGCGGGTCCGCTTTTGTTCAGCGACAACGCGGAGCCGATCACGATGCTGCGAATCGAGAGCGTGTCGCCGTACCGTATTCCCCTGCTCTCGAACCTGTTTGGCCCAGTTCGCAGCGAATTTTTTCTTGGTCAGCTCTCAGGACTGCAATGGGTGTTCCAGCCTCCAACGCTATACGGGCCGAACAATGTGAACCCACAACCTTTTGTTCACGGCCAGAAGATCAGCTTTAAACCGACAGCCAACTTGGAATTTGGCTTTGGAGTCGCGGCCATGTTCGGAGGACCAGGACTGCCCTTCACGATCCACAATTTTTTGCGGACCTATTACTCTCACAAAGCCAACTTAGCTCAAAATCCTGGCAAACGCTTTTCCGCTTTCGATGTGAGCTACCGCATTCCGGGCCTGCGAAACTGGCTGACAGCATACTTGGACAGCCTGGTTGTGGATGAACTATCGCCTCTGGGATCGTTCCGTCCTTCTCTAAATCCGGGCCTGTACATGCCGCAGGTGCCAAAGATTCCGAAGTTGGAAATTCGGGCCGAAGGCTTGACTACCGCCCACCCGAATTCCGGCGAATGTTGTATACCGGGGAACACCTATTTCGATAGCAGATATATTTCCGGGTTCACGAATAACGGCACTCTCATTGCGAATTGGATTGGCCGCGCAGGCTGGGGGGGACAGGCCTAGGCTACCTATAATTTTTCTCCGCGCAGCATGCTGCAGTTAGGTTATCGCTCCAAGCATGTTGACCGGCAATTTGTTGGGGGGGGAAGCCAGAGCGATTTCTCGTTGAAGACGAATGTTACGTGGCATGACATGGCGCTTTCGACCATGCTGCAGTACGAGCATTGGAATTTTCCCGTGCTTTCACCGATAGGCCAGTCGAACTTCACGGCATCTGTCCAATTGACTTATTGGCCAAGAATGCGCGTGCACTGAGAACAATGCCTCCCTTTTCTGTGTCCGTCAAAGCGTCAACCGCAAAGCAATTGACTGCCCAAGAGCTTGCCATTGAACATTGGAACAAAACTCCGCTGTTTCTGGCAGAGGAGGAGCGCTACTCGATCTATCCTTGGCTTTATGAGGTGGCCGAATTTCGCAAACATCGCGGCCACTCTGTTCTTGAAGTAGGGTGTGGAACTGGTTGCGACTTGCTGCAATTTGCGAAGCATGGAGCACATGCCTTCGGCATCGATGTGACTCCAGAGCATATAAGATTGGCTCGCCAGCGTTTGGGGACAGCGGGGGAAATACTTTTTGGCGATGCCACAGCCATTCCTTTTGCGGCGTCAACTTTTGACTACGTCTACTCTCATGGTGTTTTGCACCACAGCGACCGGCCAGAAAAGATCGTGCAGGAGATTATTCGTGTGCTTCGCCCAGGGGGCCGGTTCAATGTGCATGTATACTCCATGATCTCGTATTTCACCTTGTGGAGTATTTTGCGGCGCGGCCGGGACTGGAAGCATTCCAAAGTGTTTTTTGAACCTTGGTTGGGATGGTTTCTGGTGGTGAAAGGAACCAAGCCCCTATGAGAGCGCTTAGAACGGACAAACTCTCATGTGCGGAATAGTCGGCGTTCTGGCGTTTGAAAACAGCAGGTTCCGCGCGACCCGGCATTATGTCGAGCGGATGCGGGACACTATGGTCCACCGAGGACCAGATGGTGCGGGCACGTGGATTTCTGAGGATGGCCGGGTTGGGCTGGGGCACCGTCGCTTGTCGATCATCGATCTCTCGCAGGCGGCGAGCCAGCCGATGTGTAACGAAGACGGATCGCTGTGGCTCGTGTTCAATGGTGAGATTTACAATCATGCGGAGATCCGCGCCGAACTGGAACGACTTGGCGGACACGAGTGGAAAACAGATCACTCCGATAGTGAAGTGATTTTGCACGCTTTTGAACAGTGGGGCATCGAATGTGTCGAGAAATTTCGAGGTATGTTCGCGATCGCTCTATGGGATGCGCGAAACCGGGAGCTCTGGCTGGTCCGCGATCGCATTGGTATCAAGCCCCTTTATTACAGCCTGCATCACGGCCGGATCACTTTCGCGTCGGAAATCAAGGCGCTGCTCCAAGACCCTGAACAGGAGAGATCAGTTGACGAGGAAAGCTTCTATCATTTTCTTTCATTCCTCACGACGCCTGCGCCCCAAACATTGTTCCGCGGGATCAAAAAGCTAGCTGGGGGCACGTGGCTGAAGATCCGCGACAACGGAGTCATACGGGAACTACGGTACTGGGATGTCTGGGACCACACCGAGTGTTTGGTTGGCTACAGCGAGCAGGAAATCGCGGAGCGGATTCGCGATGAACTTCGCATTTCGGTC
>WNFF01025961.1_pt1 | contig 11159 bp, 8 predicted proteins | sample 5400441 | NCBI WGS metagenome assembly WNFF01 (sample SAMN13153345, study PRJNA577476) | soil metagenome | isolation source: 120 cm saprolite under Douglas fir tree site 2 hole 3 replicate 1 | place: USA:California | collected 2015-04-18
GACGCAGCTGCAGCCAGAAGAACCGCGATCCCGGTCGAAAGATACCGCGTCTTACTGTCGGTCGTGCGCGCTCCGCCCTCTTCGTCGAGCTTCATGTGGGCGCTGCGAGCCACTTCAACACCTTCCAGGTTGCCGATCATGGCTTGCGAACTTGCTTGCAGATGCTCTGCCTGCGCTTGCACTTGTGACAAAGCCTGATTCGCTTCCGCAGGAGTTTCAATACGGTCGAAAATTACGCGGAGCTCGCCGTTGTGGTGCAGCTTATGCGCGGGTTTTGCTTGCAGAACTCTGCCGACCAGGCGGCTGTTCGCTGGAAGAATCAATTGGTGCGCCGCCGAATAGAGCGGCTCGGTCAGGACGGCGTTGACCGGAGTGTCGCGGGTGGCAGTCGCCGAACTGACTTCGGCCACCAGGCGTGCTTTGAGGGTGCTGTCGGGCACTGGCGCGCTTCCCACCGCGGCTAGTTCTTCGCCGGTGCGCGTGGTCTCGCCAAAATCGAGAGGCGCTTCAAGTTCCGCCACAAAACGCGTACCCGTTTCCAGGTACTGCCTCCGATAAGGCGATTGCGAAAGCAAAAATTCCTTGACCCGGTGCATGCGTCCGGGCGCTGTCATCTCTTTCCAGGTTTCACGGGCCTGGTCTTTCGCTTCTTGAATTTTGCCTTTGGCTTCCTGCTTGGCATTGTCTGCGGCCCGGCCGGCGGCGCTCTTCTGCTTTGCCTTATCAGGGTTACTCACAAGGTGCTCAACTTCTCCAGTTCCCGCCGAAACCGTAGTCTTGAGAGGGAGCTGCCTGCCGTCGGGCAGAGTGAGCGCCTCAAAGCTGACCTCGTATTTGTGAAACGGAGAAAAATTTCCGTTGGCATAGGCGAGCGTGCGCTTTACTCCGGAGACGGGACTGATGCCGATAATCCGGCCGCTCGCGATACTGCCGGCTGGAATGACGGGCTGGTCGAAGGCGTAAACCGCTTCCACGACCCGCCCATGAACAATCTCGCCGGGATGGTCGAGGCGCGTACGCTCGTCAAGGGCGATGCGGAGCGGCGTCCCGTTAGGCAGGTGGAGTGAGATTTTCGCGAGGATCGCGCTGGCAGGCGGACAGACATCTTCTTCAAGATAGGAAGGCGGCTCACACAATGGGAAGAGGTCCGCTTCGCGCAAGGCTTCAACACAGGCTGCCCGTGTTTGTTGAACTGCCGGGCGCTGAGGGTTGTCTACTGGATCGGACTGGGCCGACACCATCAGGGCACAGCAGGGGATCAGGACAACAAAAATAGAGAGACGCCGGACAAGAATCATAGCCCTTACACCTGGTACGCGCTCGGAGCCGAGGCAATGAGGCCGCCCCAACGACCAGAGCGAAAGATAGCTCTTTGAACCCAGCCTGTCCACCATGCCAAGGCTGGAGTGGTATGTGAGACGCTACGAAGCTTGATTAGGATGGCCGGAAAAAATCGCCTGCTAGCGGCCAAGTTGCGCGGCGTCTTCCCGAAGGACGGCGTTGAGCGTCTCGATGAACAGATTCGCGTCCGCTTCGGAGAATACCAGAGGCGGGCGCAGCTTGATGACATTGTGATGCGGTCCGTCGGTCCCCGCGAGAATGCCGCGATCGCGAAGGCGGTTCACCACATAGGAGGCTTGCAACGGAGCAGGCTCGCGTGTTTCGCGGTCAATCACGAGATCGATCCCCAGGAACAGTCCCGAACCGCGCACATCGCCGATCAAGGGATGCCTGGTCTGCAGAGTTTTCAAGGCCTCGATGAGATGAGCGCCGACGCGTAAGGCGTGCCGCTGTAAGTTTTCTTTTTCGAGAACATCCAGCACCGCCAGCCCCGCCGCGCAAGCGACAGGATTGCCGCCAAACGTGCTAAAAAACTCCATTCCATTGCTGGACGAATCTGCAATCTCGCGCGTGGCGACCACCGCCGCAAGCGGGAATGCATTGCCGATCGGTTTGCCTAGAACGACGATGTCCGGAACGACCCCTTGCGTCTCGAATCCCCAGAAATGCGTTCCAAGCCGCCCGAAGCCGACTTGCACTTCGTCAGCGATGCAAACCGCGCCCGCTCCGCGCACGTGACGGTAAACTTCCGCGAGATACTCCGGCGGAAAAACAATTTGCCCGCCGACGCTGGGCAATGTTTCCGCGATGTAGGCGGCGACACCGCGGCCCTCGGCTTGCGTGCGTTCCACAATTTCGGCAACGTGACGCGCATATTTTGCGCCGGCTTGTTTGTCGCCGCGACGATACCGGCCACGGTAATCATCCGCGAGCGGCGCAACATGCACCCAGAGCTTCTTGCCGCGGCCGCCCGGGCCGTCGAATTTGTACGGGCTAATGTCGATCAGCGTGTTGGTGTGGCCGTGGTAGGCATGCTCCAACACGATGACGTCTTCCCGGCCGGTATGCGCGCGCGCAAGCCGCAAGGCCAGTTCGTTGGCCTCGCTCCCGGAGTTCACAAAAAAACAAACGCGAAGCGGCTCCGGGAGCAGCCGCGTTAGCCGCTCGGCGTAGCGGTTGACGTTGTCGTGCAGATACCGCGTGTTGGTGTTGAGCAGCGCGAGCTGCGCCTGCGCCGCTTGAACTACGCGAGGGTGGCTGTGCCCCACCAGCGGCACGTTATTGTAAACATCAAGATACGCACGCCCCGTGTGGTCATACAAATATTGCATCCAGCCACGCACGATTTTCAGTGGACGCTGATAAGAGATGCTGAGATTTTTTCCCAACAAGGCGCGGCGCGCGGCAAGCGTCTCACCGAAAGCAGGTTCTTTCGCCGGAAAACGATCGGCTGGAATTCCGAGCAGGAGATTTGGGTCCGGCGCGAGGCTCGTCCAAACCGCCCGCTGCGAGGCATAAGCGACGCCCGGAAAATCTCCGCCCAGGTCGAGCAGATCGAGAATGATCTGAAAATGAACGTGTGGCATCCAGCCGCCGTTTTCATCCGTCGTGCCCACTCGGGCAAATTCTTCTCCGCGCCCAACGCGCTGCCCAGGTTTCAGCCCGGCAAGCGTCTCCTTCGTCAGATGTCCGTAGAGCGTGAAAAAGTTCTCGCCGTCGCTCGGTTCATGCCGAAGGATCACCAGCGGTCCATAGTCCAACGGCGCAACATTATTCGCGGCGACTTGAACCACTCCATCTAGAGGCGCGCGCAAACGCGTCCCCGGCTCGACGAATAAATCTATGCCCAGGTGCACGGTGCGCCGTTCATCCGTGGGGTTGCTGCTCGCGCCGAACAGCGGGGAGGTATAGACCATCCGCGGCTCGTCATAGCGGCCCACGCCGAAGGCCGCGTCCGCCCGCTTCATTTCAGCAGACAGTCTCTCCCTCACCTCCGGATTGCTGGCTCCGCCGGGGTTAGCGCCCAAAAATGTGCTGCCAACACTCAAATCGAAAACAAGGCTCGGCGCCGTTTTCACGCCGGCATCCAAGATCGAAGCCGCCGAGCCGGCATTCGCCGCCAGCCACTGCCCAATCTTTTCGCTTTGCGGAACAGCTGGAAGCCGGCAAGCCGCGCGAAAAGTGTAGTGCGCGAATCGCGGATGAATTTTTGCGAGCCGCTCCAAGGCTTCCGATGCGGGAGCTTCGCTGACCGTGACGTACGGATCATCCGGCTTGACGGTCTTGCGGTGCGCGGAATTTGTCACGCTGACGGCCAGCCGCGCGCCAATCAAAACGTAAAGAACGGACAACTCCAGCTCATCGAGTGGAAATGCGCCGTGATATCCCGCGACGACGGCACTAGCTGCCTGGAGTGGATCTTCCTTTCCAAGAATGGCGTAAGCGGCGGCAATCGCCGGCTCAGACGCAGTGAGCCCGTGGTGAATGTCGCCAAAATCAATCACCCCTGCGACCTTGCGCGGCTGCGGCCAGGGATCGCTGACCAGCACGTTGTGGTCGTTGGCATCGCCATAAATCACGCTGCGGCGCAGGCGCGGCAAGACCGGAGCGACTTCCGTTTCATAAAGCGCGAGAAATTTCTCCACCAGCGCGCGCCGCTTCGAATCGCCAATGTGCTTGACGTAACCCTTGATCCAGCCCGCCCGCGAAGAGTCCCATTTCAATTCGCGATGCGCGGCAGGGTGCGTAAACGATTGCAGCGCCGCGTCCATCTCCCCAAGGAACCGGCCAAGCTCGCCAAGAAGTTCCGGCGTATGCGGGCGCACCTCCGCCAAAACGGTTCCGTTCACAAAGGTAAGCAGCCACACGAGGCGCGTCGAACCGTCCGCAGCAGCAATCGGAGCAAACAGCTCGCCACTGCGATTCGGTGTGACGCGAGGCAAAGGCAATTGCGGCGCGCGTTGCGCCAGATGAGTCAGCGCCCGGCATTGCAGATCGATAAACGAGCGCTCTCGCGCCGGATGCATCACCTTGAGGACAAACGCACGTTCGTCCGCGCCAGTCAGATGGAAATTGTCGTCGTACTCGCCCGGCAGCGCCCGCGCCGTGGCTTCCACCCCGTAAAGTTCGCGCGCAAGGCGAACCGCTTCCGCTTCCGTCGTTGGTTGAGCTACGCGAGCTTCCAGCAGCATGCGCCAAATCTTATCCGCAAGTGCTGGAGCGCGTCCATTCCAGAACGCTGAAATAATTCTGCGAGCCACCCTTCGACGCGGAGGTCTCTGCCGCCTCTTAGAGCTTCTCTCTTGAATCCCGCACCGAAACCGGTCCGTTCACAGTGGAAAGCCGGATCATTGCCGGTGCGTTGCCATACTCGATGCGGCGGTGCTCATCGTCCCAGGTCTTGCGCGCGTTGTCGCAAATGCTCGCCTTGCAACTTATCGGCGCGTACTTCGTTGATTCCACTACGAAGCTGGACTCGTAGCCGCTCGGCACCATCAGCGTCAACGGACCGTTGTGCGCATCAGCCGTCAGGCCCGTCCCGCTCCACGTCTTCCCTTCCAGCGCCACGGAAATCGGCCCGTTCTCCGTGCGAATTGCTCCCTTCCACGCTGATCGGACCATTCACCGCGGTAATCTCCGCGTCGCCGGAGAAATTCTTCAAGCTGATCGGGCCATTCGTGGCGCGAGCCGTGAGTTTGCCCTCCACGTCGTACAGGGAAATGGGACCGTTCATCGTGTCCAGGTCGATGGTCGCGGATTTCGGTGTGCGAATGAGCAGTTCCACCCTCCATTCGTTCTCATCCCCGGGACCTTTCATCGATATCTTGCCGTGATCGATGTCCATGGTGATTTGGGAAAGGGTTCGTTCGGCCTCGTCGCTGGAACCCGCCGCGGCTTTGCACGCCGTCACGGAGTAGGTTTCTTTGTCCCAGCCCACAACCTGCACTCCGCCGTTCCTGTGCGGGTTCACCCGCAGCACTGCGGCTTCGGACTTGGTCAAGGTGCGCTCCTCGGAACGCACCACCGCATCCCGGTCGTCAAAACGGATGCGCAGATCGGAGCAATCCGTTGCCGGTTGTTTGTGGCCGCTGGAAATGTTTACGGAGTGGCGATGCCGGTTCGCTCGCGCGGTCGTAAAGCCCAGAGCAAGCAAAGCGGAAAACGAAATCAGAAAAAAGAAGGTGCGTCGAGGCATGGGGTTCTCCCTGCAGCAATAGACGACGGAGGAGGCCTTTGGTCACGCGCCATTCTGCCGAAAAATCAGTCCCAGGCATCCCAATCGTCGTCCGTGCCAATGGGCGGGCCATCGGGCGGCTCGGCCGGAGCAGTAAGCTCGATACGCTTCGGATCTTTCTGAAACTGAACGATTTGCGAGACCGCAAACGAGAGGTGAGCGCGCTCCTCCTCCTCTGTCGCACCATTCAGGGCGGTGGCGAGCCAGCCCCGTAGTTCTTCCAATTTCAGCGAAGCGATCGCGCGCACCTGCTCGGAGGCACGGTCGTTCGCGCTTAGCGTCATCAAGTCATACAGCACCGCGCCATCTGTCGCCCGCGCAATCTCTCCCGGATACCCCGACCCATGCGGAGCTTTCCATGTTGCCGCCAGAATAGCGTCGAGCACTTCTTCCAGGCCCGGGTTTTCCGCGTTGCGAGCATGGAATTCCACGAGCCGCGCTACGCGCTCCGGATTGAAGAGAAACTGTAGCGTGTGCTGCGCCGCTGCTTCCGCCGGAGCCAGAGCGTCAAACGCCGGGCTGGTATGAATCTTGAAGTGTTCGCGGCCACGCTCGTAATCGGGCGGACGCGGTGGAATCATCTTCAGCAGCGGCTCCGGCAGAGCCAGAGCCTCCGGCTTGAGCGTTGCCAGCACGGCCGCAAGAGCGCGCCGCTGTTCCGCCGGCGCCACGATCTGCGTCGGCGCTTGTCCGTCACCGCGCAGCGCAAACGTGTAGTCCATTCCGCCGACGAGCTTGCTCGCCGCTTCCACCTGATAGCGGTGCAGCAGGTAAAGAGGCACTAGGACGTCTTCCAGTGTCGCCAATGGCGCACCTTCACGGATATTGTTCTCGCCAAAGCGCTTCAGCGCCGCCCCGCGAACTTGCATGAGGCGGTTCAATTCGTCGACCGCATTCGTTCCTGAATCCCATAGGTGCGCCAGACTGCTGGAAGATCCCGCCGGACGCGCATCCTGATCCGTCAAGTAGCGCAACCCCCTGCCGAAAGCGTCGAGGAGGATTTTGTTCAGCGCTGCTCCTTCGTTCGTCCCGGGAGCAAAATCCTGATAGCCAAACGCAATGGAGACCTTGTCCCACTCCCCGATTCCTGTCGCGTAAGCCGCGGACAAATCCGGCGTGCCGTCCGCGCCAAGCTTCACGTACGGCGGCGGATAATCCATCACCGAAGAACGGTTGACCGTGCTCGCGGAATAATTGTGCATCAAGCCCAGCGTGTGCCCCACTTCATGCGCCGCCAGTTGACGCAGTCGCGCCAGCGCCATCTCCTGCATCTTCGGCGAGACGGGCTTGCCTTTTTCGTAGGGCGCCAGCAGGCTCTCGGCAATCAGAAAGTCCTGTCGCACGCGCAACGACCCGAGCGTCACGTGGCCCTTGATGATTTCGCCCGTGCGCGGATCAATCACGCTCGCGCCATAGGACCAGCCCCGCGTCGCGCGATGCACCCACTGAATCACGTTGTAGCGCAGGTCCATCAGGTCCGCGCCTTCCGGCATCAGCTCGACGCGGAACGCGTTCTTGTAACCCGCAGCCTCAAATGCCTGGTTTCCACCACCGCGCGCCTTCAAGCAGCGCCGAGCGAATCGGCTCTGGCGCTCCGCGGTCGAGGTAGTACATGATGGGCTGCACCGGCTCGCTCACTGCCGCTTTCGGATCTTTTTTCTCCAGCCGGTGCCGCGCAATGAAGCGCTTCACGATCGGCTCGCTGATCGGCGTGGCGTAATCCATATGTGATGCTCGCGCACCGTGATCGATTCGGGAGAAGGCGTCACGTCGCGAACCCACCGGCCCGGTTCCTCTCCTGCAAACGTAAGCGTGGCCTCCACTTCCGTAATCAGCGGAAAATTTTTCGTCTGCTGCAGATAGATCACGCAGCGCGACGCATCCAGATGATAAGAGCCCTGCTTCGTCCGATGCAGCGCCGCCGGAATCCCGTGCGCATCGCGCAGGAAAAAATCCGTAGCGTCCACCAGCGCGTGATCATTCTCCTCCGCTTCTACCTTGAAGCCCCATAGCGCCGACTCCGCGAAAGAATCATGCACCGCCCGCCGTTCGTAGGGGTCGTCGCTCACCGCCCGGTATTCCAGATTTTCTTGGATGAGCAGCACCTTCGGGCCGCTACGCTCGAAGCGCACGATGCGCGTAGCGCCAAGCTGTCCGCGGTCCAGCCCGATATCATTCGATCCGATCCCCGCCGGAAGCCCGCTCTGGTAAAGAAACTCGCTCCCCCACTTGTCGATCTCCAGCCACAATTTTCCCTGCCTCGCATCCCAGTAGAGATTGAAATAACCAGCAAGCTTCTGCGCCCCCGCCGTCTTCTCCGCAATCGTAGGCGTCTGCGGTGTTTCCGGTCGCGCCTGAACGCGCGTCGGTGCAACAAGCGCCGCGGTCAAAACCAACACGCTAGTCGCTAACAAGACACCGAGCCAAGCCTTCGACATACCCGTCCCTCCAAAGTTGCCGAATGGTTTTACACCACAAATAGCACGGTGCCTAATCCGGAGTTGCACCGCGGTCGCACTTGCTCTAGAGGCTAGCCCCGCTACGATTATCTTCCTGAGCGAAGCGAAAGATCTCGCCCGGGCCGCGTCCCTGCGCAAGCTCAAGTCCACGCCGCAGATCACACACAGACATCGGCAGAGTTTTTCCCCAAAGTTTTCCTTGACTCGCCCTATGCCTGCTGGTATACTTAACCTTGTATAAAACTCCATTCGGAGTGCGGGAGCTTGCTCCCGCTTTTCTTTTTCAAGGCAGCCATTTCGTCCTTTGCTCGTCCAAAACAACCAAAATTGCGTCCTTTAGAATCAATGAATTACGAAATGCTTTTTTTGTAAATCCTTTCTTTTGATATTCATGTAAATTGATGGGGGGGTGGCCGGCCCCCCTTGCCGGTTTTTCAATCTATTCCAACGTTCCGAAGTCGTTGGACAATTCCTCGCGAAAGAAGCTTGCCGCTCGGCAAAACTGGCTTTGTTATACTGAAGCCTGAAGGTGACCTCTCGAATCGTGACGAAACTTCGCATCTCCATCGTTCAATACTTGAACACCGCGCCGCTCGTCTGGGGCTTCACCAACGGCGCGCTGCGCGGCAAATACGATCTGTCCTTCACCGTGCCCTCGCAATGCGCCGAACAGTTGCGCAGCGGGAACGTAGACGTCGCGATTATCCCGGCCATCGAATACCAGCGCATCGATGATTTGGCGATCCTGCCGGACATGGCCATTGCGTCAAAGAAACAGGTGCGCAGCCTGCTGATCCTTGCGAAGAAGCCCATCGAACAGGTAAAGAGCTTTGCCCTGGATGCCAGTTCGCGCAGCACGCAGGCGCTCACGCGCATCCTGTGCGCGGAAAAGTGGAAGATCGCGCCGCAATTCTCTGAAGCGCCGCCGGACTTGAACGCCATGCTAAAACAAGCGGACGCGGCGCTGTTGATTGGGGATCCCGCTCTGCGCATTGCTGTGGGAATTGAAAAACATAGTTGGCCGGGCGGCGCAGGCCAAATGCTTTGCCAAGCTGCCACTCTCGGAATCACGAGCACAGAGATCCTTTATGTCTATGACGTAGTGGGCGAATGGCGAAATCTAACGGGATTGCCTGCCGTCCTGGCTGTCTGGGCCGCCAGGCGAGACGTCGCCACTCCCGAAGTTGCTGCGGATTTCCTCGCCTCCCGGGATTTTGGATTGTCGCGCATTCCGGAAATCTGCTTCGACGCGGCTCGCGATCTGGAATTGCCGCAGCCGGCGCTCGAGTCTTACTTGCGCCAAAACATCGATTTCTCCTTGGACGAAGAAAACCGCCGCGGCCTCGAATCGTATTTCGCCCACGCCGCAAAACACGGCCTGATCCCGCAAGCGAAACCGCTCGAATGGGCCGTAGCGAAGGCGGAGGCCGTGAAGTTGTAGGCGCACGGCTTTAGCCGTGCCCACTGGATTTCGAGTTCACACAAGGCATTGGTTACAATGAAACGGGACAAACGCTAAGGAAAAACCTTGAGACTGACAAAACAACAAGCTCTGGAAATGCTCGAATCCGATGACCTCGTAGGCATCGGCATGGCCGCGCACCAAATGCGGCTGAAGAAAAACGACCCCCGCGTCGTCACCTACCAGATCGACCGCAACATCAACTACACAAATTTCTGCACCGAGTATTGCTCCTTCTGCGCCTTCTACCGCCCGCTTGGCGCCAAAGACGGCTACATTCTCTCGTTCGAGGACATCTACAAGAAAATCGACGAAATGCTGGAGCTCGGCGGCACGGGAATTTTGCTCCAGGGCGGACTGCACCCGGACCTGCAGATCGGCTATTACGAAAATCTATTGCGCTCCCTGAAGGCGCGTTATCCGCAAGTGCATTTGCACTGTTTTTCCGCGCCAGAAATTCTGTGCATCGCGGAAGTCAGCGAAATCAGCATCCGCGAAACCATTCAGCGCCTGATGGACGCCGGGCTGCAGTCCATTCCCGGCGGCGGCGCGGAAATTCTCGACGATGAAGTCCGCGCCAAGATTGCGCGCCTGAAGTGCACCAGCGACGACTGGGAAGAGATGCACCGCGTGGCCCATTCGCTGGGGCTGCGCACTACCGCCACCATGATGTTCGGCTGCGGCGAAGAGCTCCGCCATCGCGTCAACCATCTCGAACGGCTGCGGCGCATTCAGGAAGATACCGGCGGGTTCACGGCGTTCATTCCCTGGATGTTTGCCGCTGAAAATACCGCGCTTGGAAAAAAAGTCCAGGAGACCACCGCGGTCGACTATCTGAAAACGCTGGCCGTCAGCCGCCTGTATCTCGACAACATCGACCACATCCAGTCAAGCTGGCTCACGCCCGGAATCAAAGTCTGTCAAATCGGTTTGCAATTTGGCGCCGACGATGTCGGCAGCATCCTCATCGAAGAAAACGTCGTCTTCGCCGCCGGCGTGAAGAACCGCACCAATGAAAGCGAACTCCGCCGCATCATTTCCGACGCCGGCTTCATTCCCGCCCAGCGCGACACGCTCTATCGCAGTTATGCGTTGAAATAATTTCTGCCGCTGCGGAGAAGTCCGCAGCAGGAAGACACTTATACAGGTTTTGGACGAAGGTGGATGGAAACGTCGACGACCATGCCGTCGGGCAACTCGACGTCTTCCAGCAGATAAAGAACGCCGCCGCGAAAACGCGCCTGAATCTTTCGCGGCTCGGGTTGGGAACTCGGCGCTGCGGATTTGGTGCTAGGCAGTTCGGATTTGGCTGCGGGCGCAACGGTTTTCTTTACGGGTGCCGCACCGGGAGCCTTTGCTTCCGTTTCATCGAGCGCTTCGTTGGCGAGGGCGTCGGCTTCGCGATTCTGCTCGCGGTACACGTGCTCGATGCGGAAGGAATCGAAAGCCTTGGACATTTTTTGCGCGCGCTCGAAAAGCGGGCGCAGATCCTCGCTCTTCACTTTGTACTGCCCGCGCATTTGTTTGACGAGAAGCTCGGAATCGCTCTCGACACGCAGCGCGCGAATGCCATGCGATTGCGCGTAGTCCATTGCGTCAATCAAGCCGTAATATTCGGCGACGTTGTTGGTCATGCGGCCGATATATTTTTTCAGTTTGGCGA
>WNFF01004680.1_pt1 | contig 11158 bp, 9 predicted proteins | sample 5400441 | NCBI WGS metagenome assembly WNFF01 (sample SAMN13153345, study PRJNA577476) | soil metagenome | isolation source: 120 cm saprolite under Douglas fir tree site 2 hole 3 replicate 1 | place: USA:California | collected 2015-04-18
GCTTTGTTAGAGCCGATCGTTAGCCCTTTAGAAGACCCTATGAAGCCCCGGAAGGGTTTCGTTTGAATACTTTGCGGCGCGGTCGCGTCTGTCGTTTCAATTCCATGCTACACCTGAAAATGAATATAAAACTCCCTACCGTTGCGCTCGCGGCACTGCTCTTCGCAGGGCTCCTGCTGGCTTCTTCTTCTGCACAAATCGGCCTGTCGGTTGCGATCGCTCCACCCCCGATACCGGTATACGAACAGCCGCTCTGCCCAACCGAAGGCTATCTTTGGACCCCGGGCTACTGGGGGTACGCTGATTCCGATTATTACTGGGTCCCTGGCGTCTGGGTCCCTCCGCCGGGCGTCGGAGTGCTGTGGACACCCGGCTACTGGGGTTACAACAACGGCCTTTACGTTTTCAACGAGGGCTACTGGGGCCCGACCGTCGGGTTCTACGGCGGGATCAATTACGGCTTCGGCTACGTGGGGCACGGCTACTACGGCGGCCAATGGGTCGGCAATTCGTTCCGCTATAACACGGCCGTGACACGTGTGAACACCACCGTGATTCACAACACCTACGTCAATAATAAGTTCGTCAACACCATCACCGGCAGCCGCGCCAGCTTTAACGGCCCGGGCGGCGCGAAAGCCAAGCCCACCGCAAAGGAACAAGCCGCAGCGAAGGCGGAGCACGTCCCGCCAACCCCGGAACAGCGCTCACGCGTCGAGGCGGCGAAAAACAATCCCGATTTGCATGCTGCTAACAATCACGGGAAGCCTAAACCCGAAGCGATCAAGGCACTCGACCGCAACAACGGGCAGCAGCCCCCCGCCGCCGCGGCGGCAGGAGGCCCCGCCGGTACCGAGCAGGCTGGTGCTCAGAAGCAGGCTGGTACTGAGAACGCGAAGGGCAGAGCCGCCCAGGCAGCTAATGGTTCGCACCCGGCGGCGAAAGCCGCCCAGACTCAGCAAGCGGCGGCGCCGCATGCCGGTAAAGCAACGCAGGCGAAACACAACGGCCCGGCCAACAATGCGGCAGCCGCTCCACACGCTGCGCAGCATGCGCAAGTAGCGTCGCATCGGCCGCAGCCAGTGAGCGGCCGGCAAGCGGCACCCGCTCCGCACGCTGCGCAGCATGCGCAAGTAGTGTCGCATCGACCGCAGCCAGCGAGGGTCCCGCAAGCGGCACCCGCGGCGCATGGTCGCGCCTCGGCGCCGGCCGCGCAGCCCGCCAAAAAGAAGAAGCCCGCGAAAGACGCGCCAGGCGGCGAGCGGTAGCAGACGGCGCGCAACGACGTTAGCCCAGATCCAGCGACATGACTGAAGAAGCCACGGATTAACACGGATGAAACATAGATTAGGCAGAGGCTGTTTGTCTGTGAAAATCCGTGTCCATCTGTGGCGAAAAACTCCTGGCGATAACAATCCACCCGTAGGGCTCAAGAACGTAATGGGTGCATGGAGCGACCCAGCCAAAATCATGGCGATATAGAATTTTAGTTGCCATCGCCGGTGAGCCCGCTGGGAGTTTCTCTCAGCGGGCTTTTTGCTTTGTCCCACGATTGCTATGAAGCGAAAAATGTTCGCCTTTTATTACGAACTTTCGTCTAATCCGAGTTAGGCCTCTGCACGTTGTGAAACAAGACGACAAAGCGATTTCGAACTTCCTCGGCTACTTGGCGGAGCGCCTGAACCTCGCCTTTTCCTAGTTTTACTGCACTCTGGAGTTTGAAATGGATGAGGATTTCACAGCCAATCCAGCGAAGAACGGGCGAGCATGGTCGTTGCAGACCATCCACAGTGCCTGCCTTCACACAACGCTCCTTGCTTTGCGAGACCTTGATGACGCGCTGACGCCTCGCGCAAACCAGTCCGCACCCGACGATCTCAAGATATGCGATTTCGGTTTTCCGCACAGCCTTACATTTCTCACCAAGTCGGAGCGGCGAAGCATCAACAAGAAAATCGCCCATTCTACACTTCCCGGAGCAGAGTTGCCGTCTTACCGCTGGGACGTGTTCGAACTTCTTACGAAAGGGCGAAAGGCAAATGGGGTCGTGTCTAAATATTTTGAGATTTCGATTTCTCCGGATAGTCAGGGTATCGAACCGGTGACTAAGCTTCGGCTCAATCGGTGCCGAAGTAACGGTCGCCGGCGTCGCCGAGACCGGGCACGATGTAGCCCCTATTGTCCAACTCGGGATCGATTGCTGCGGTGATGAGAGGAACCTCGGGATGGGCGTGATGGAGTTGTTTGATTCCCGGCTCGCAGCTGATCAAACAAACAATTTGGATTCGTTGTGCGCCTGCCGCTTTCAAAACCGTGACGGCCTGGCAGGCGCTGAAGCCGGTCGCGAGCATCGGATCAAGCAGGAGGACTTCAGCTTCACTTAAATTTGATGGAAGCCGGTGATAGTAGCTGACCGGACGCAGCGTTGCTTCATCGCGGTAGAGTCCGATGTGACCAACGGTTGCTTGGGGCATGATACACTGAATTCCCTCCGCCATGCCGAGCCCGGCGCGCAGAATCGGAACGAGTACGATAGGCCGTTGCAACAATGTGCCAGCGCAATTTGCAAGCGGCGTTTGCACTTCGATCGTCCCACTCTCCCAATGGCGTGAAGCTTCGCAGGCGAGAAAGATCGATATCTCTTGCAGATTGCGACGAAACTCTTCGGGCGCTGTTGTCTTTGCACGAAGCACCGACAGTTTTGCTGCGACGAGCGGATGCTGAACAACGGTGACATTTCGCCGCGCTGCTTTATGGGTAATCTTCTCGCCGGCCACATCCACCGCGAGTGAGCGTATCATCCATGCAGAAAGCAAAAAGCGAAATCGCGAAATCGCACGACCGCAGCGAACGTTGTGGGCGAAGAGCTTACGTGACCAGTCTGAAATTTTCCCGGCGTTATCCGATCGGTGCGGAATTGATCGATGCGAAGCACGCGCACTTTCGCGTGTGGGCGCCGAAAGCCACGCGGGCAGATGTGGTGATTGAATCCGCCAATGCCGGCGCAGTGGGGCAAAGCGCGCATCCGCTAACGCAAGAAGATGGCGGCTATTTCTCCGGATTGGCGAACGTCAGCGCAGGCGCGCTTTATCGCTTTCGGGTAAACGATTCGGAAGACTTGTATCCCGATCCAGCGTCGCGGTTCCAGCCTTCAGGACCGCACGGACCGTCGTATGTCATCGATCATACGCAGTTCAATTGGAGCGACGGTGCATGGCGCGGCCTCGAGCTTCACGGACAAATTATTTACGAACTGCACATCGGGACGTTCACTCCGGAAGGGACGTGGCGGGCGGCGGCTCAACAGTTGCCGGAGCTGGCAAAGATCGGAATCACGGTGATCGAAATGATGCCGGTGGCCGACTTCTGCGGACCCTTTGGATGGGGCTATGACGGCGTTGATCTTTTCGCGCCGACTCATCTGTATGGAGATCCCGATGACTTGCGCAGTTTTGTGAATGCGGCACACTCGTTAGGGATCGCCGTTATTCTCGACGTCGTTTACAATCACTTCGGACCGGAAGGAAACTACCTCTCAGTTTTTTCCGATGATTACCTAACGAAACGGCACGAAAACGATTGGGGCGACTCGATCAACTTCGATGGACCGAACTCCGGATCAGTGCGCGAATTCTTCATTACTAATGGCCGCTATTGGATCGATGAATTTCACTTCGACGGCTTTCGCTTCGATGCCACGCAAAGCATCATCGATCAATCCGACGAATATATCATTGGCGCAGTCGGACGTGCGGCACGGGAGACGGCTGGGGAACGGCGATTGATCCTGATCGCAGAAAACGAATCACAGGAGACGAAGCTTCTTCGACCGCGCAGTGAAGGTGGCGATGATCTCGATGGCGTCTGGAATGATGACTGGCATCACAGCGCAATCGTAGCATTGACCGGCCGCAATGAAGCGTACTACACGGATTACAAAGGTGCGGCGCAGGAATTCATTTCGGCGGCAAAATATGGTTACCTCTATCAAGGACAACCGTATCAATGGCAGGATGCGCCACGCGGAATGCCTACGTTCGGTATTCGATCCAAGGCTTTCGTCGCCTTCATCGAGAATCACGACCAAGTTTCGAACGCGCTTGGCGGCGAGCGAGTTCGTTTCAAGACCTCGCCCGGAAAGTATCGCGCAATGACAGCGCTGCTGTTGCTCGGGCCGTGGACGCCGCTGCTTTTCCAGGGAGAGGAATTTGGCGCCTCGAGTTTGTTTGTTTATTTCGCCGATGTGTCACGGGATTTGAATGCGGCAATCCGGAAAGGTCGGCTGGAATTCTTGCGACAGTTTCCGTCCCTGCGCAGCGAAGAAGTTCAAAGGCAGATCCCGAATCCGTCCGATCCGCAGACATTCGCGAAGTGCAAACTCGATTTCGCGGAACGCGAAAAACACCAGCAACTCTACGATCTTCATTGCGATCTGCTGCGGTTGCGGCGCGAAGACGCACGATTCAAAGAACAGGCCCGCGGCGGTGTGGATGGCGCGGTGCTAACGAACAATAGTTTTGTCTTGCGTTTTTTCGGAGCCAATCGCGACGACCGGCTGTTGGTCGTGAACTTCGGCCGACGCTTTCGGCTCGAACCTGCGCCCGAGCCGTTGCTCGCGCCTCCGCTCGGCTTTCAGTGGGAAACGTTTTGGACGAGCGAATCGCCGCGTTACGGAGGACCGGGCCCGGTGCAGGTCGCCTCCGATCAGCGCTGGATATTGCCGGCAGAGTCGGCGGTTGCGCTCCGGCCAATCCCCCACACTGGCCTGCGGCGGAAACCATCACGAAAAATGCAAAGCGAGGAATAAGCGTGCACGATTCGGTGCAAGCCGCGGGAATTCGGATCGAGCCCACAGTGGTGCGGCGGATGAAGTGGGACGCGCACGCGTCACGCGAGCTTCTCCTCGATCGCGAATGGATCGTCACCAATGGTCTCGGCGGCTACGCCTCTGGCACGGTTTCTGGCGCGATCACGCGACGATATCATGGTCTGCTCATCGCCGCGCTGCCCGCGCCGCTCGGTCGCATGGTGATGTGGAGTCACGTTTCGGAATTCCTTCACTTCGGCGACGATGATGTCGTCTCGTTAGGCGCGGAAGAACGCGCTGGCGGTCAACTCGATTTGCACAGCGCCGATTTTTTAACCGAGTTCCGGCTCGAAGACGGTCTGCCGATCTGGACTTATCGCGTGCGCGATCTCGTCATCGAAAAAAGTGTTCTGCTTCCTCATTTGCAAAACACCGTTCACATCAACTACCGCATCATCGAGGGGAGCAAGCGTCCGCGCCTCGAATTGCGGCCGGCCTTTCATTTTCGCCACCATGAGACAGCGGTAAACAAAGGCTTAACCGCTCCCTACAAACTGACCGCGGATGAAGGTCGCTACGAGATTACCGCGCAGCAACGTCGCCTGCCATCTCTGCGCATGCGACTTTTCGAATGTAAATCGGCCTTTACGATTTCACCGTCGAACATCCATCAGGTGCTTTATCGCATCGAGCAAAGCCGCGGTTATCCCTACGAAGGCAATCTTTGGAGTCCCGGCTTTTTTCAAGTGGACATGCGTGCGCACGATCGCGCGACACTCGTTGGCTCGACGGAGCGATGGGAAATCATTGAAGTTCTATCTCCGGCCGGCGCGCGGGCAGCCGAACATCAAAGGCGCGCGCGTTTGATCGAAGACGCTGCGCCAGGTGCGCAAAAAAGCGTCGCGGCCGAATTGGTTTTCGCGGCCGATCAATTCGTCATCACGCCGGCTGGTCGCGCCGAAGAAGCAGCGCGGGCGCATGCTTCCGGGGATGAAGTGCGCACAATCATCGCCGGTTACCATTGGTTCACCGATTGGGGCCGCGACACGATGATCAGTCTCGAAGGTCTGACGCTTGTTACCGGTCGATCTTTGGAAGCCGGTTACATCCTGCGGACGTTCGCACACTACGTTCGCGACGGTTTACTCCCGAACATGTTTCCGGACGATAAGAAGGACGGGTTGTATCACACTGCGGACGCGACGCTCTGGTTCTTTCATGCGCTCGGCCGCTACCTCAAGTATTCGGATGATCGCACCACTCTGAAGTTGTTGCTGCCGACGTTAACCGACATTGTCGAACACCACCTGCGGGGAACGAAGTTCAACATCCATGTCGATCCGAAGGATGGCCTGCTGTGCCAGGGCAAGGATGGTTATCAGCTCACGTGGATGGACGCGAAGATGGGCGATTGGGTCGTGACTCCGCGCCGCGGAAAAGCGGTCGAGATCAACGCGCTCTGGTTTAATGCGCTCAAATTGCTCGTTGGGTGGCTCCGCTCATCGGGCAGAGAAGGAGCAGCGGTGCGCTATGATGAACACGCGGAGCGAGCGCGCACATCTTTCAATGATCGCTTTTGGTTTGCGGAAGGCGGGTATCTCTACGATGTCATCGATTGCGATGGCAGTGGACGCAACGATCCTTCCTGTCGGCCGAATCAAGTCTTCGCGATTTCGCTCGATCATCCGGTTTTGGATCGGGCGCGCTGGGAATCGGTTCTGCGCGTCGTGCAGGAAGAGTTGCTGACGCCGGCTGGGCTCCGTTCGCTTTCCCCGAAAGATCCCGACTACAAGCCAATCTACTCCGGTGATCTGCGCTCGCGCGACGGCGCATATCATCAGGGCACAGTCTGGGCGTGGCTGATCGGGCCGTTCATCGATGCGTGGTTGAAACTTCATCCGAATACCAAAAGCGGAGCGCGAAAATTTCTTGCTCGCTTTTCCGAGCAGTTGGACGAAGCGGGCATGGGAACGATCAGTGAAGTTTTCGATGCGCGCGAGCCGCACCGTCCGGGTGGCTGCATCGCACAAGCGTGGAGTGTCGCCGAAGTTCTCCGCTGCTGGGCAAAGACCGAGTGATGTCGGAGGGATGGGCTCTGTCCCGTCCAAGATATGTTTGGGACGACACGGAGGTCGTCCCTCCATTTTCGTGTTGCGCCTAGCAGCTTCGGTTCATCCGATTCCAAATTGAAGTCATGCCCGAAACTGCCGAAGACGTGAGGGTTTATGCAATCGGCCGGATCCTGGATGCCGTCACGCGTTTCACACTCCAGCGCATTCTCTAGTTGGTCGTCGGCGTGTTGATCGCAATCATCGCGGCGTCGGTCATCTTTGTGAATTGGTATCCGGCGCTGACCGCGCTCGGTATTGGATCGATCATCGTCGGTCTGGCTGTGCAGACGCCGATGAAAAGTTTCATCGCCTGGATCTATATTCTCGTCCGCCAGCCTTATCGCGTCGGCGATCGCATCAAGATCGACGACGCCACCGGTGACGTGATCGACGTGGGCACCCTGTGCGCACACGCACGCTCCTATCAGATCGCGGCCGCGATGTCGTGAATATATTTGTGCGGGCAATTAAGCCGTTGCAGCAGTGCGAAAGCACGCGCATTACTTCCGCCGATGAAGTTGGGTTTAAGAGAAGTATTTGCGTTGGCGATGGCTGGATTTGCATTAGACGCAACAGCTCAGATGCCTGCGCCTCCGACTCCGATACCGATGAGGCCCGCTGCGCCGAAACCGGTCCCGCCCCGAAAACCGAAACCTTTGGTCGCGTTGCCAAATTACGACGAAGTAACGAGCACGCGGCTGCAGATTTTTTTAGACAACAACAATTTTGGTCCGGGAAAAATCGATGGACAAATGGGCGAGTTTTTTCGCAAGGCGCTCATCTCTTACAAGATCGCGCATGGTATGCTGCCAACCGGCGCGGTGGATCGGCTTCTCGCGCAAGTTCCCACGCCGTTCACGACTTATACGATCGCGCCGGATGACGAGAAGTTCGTCGGGCCCGCACCGACAAAGCCATCGGAGCAAGCGAAGCTTAAATCGTTGCCCTACGGGTCACTCCTGGAGTTCGTCGCGGAACGATTTCATTCCGCAGAAGATTATTTGAAAAAACTCAATCCAGGAATGGATCTCGAGAAATTGAAGCCTGGCGACGCCGTGACCGTGCCGAACGTGGTTCCATTTCAAATCGAAAAACTCGGCGAAGGTTCTGTTCCGCCGAATCCCGCTTTCGCCAATCGTCGAGTAATCATCGATACGGTGGAACGCACGCTCGAAGTGCGCGAAAACAACACACTCATCTACGAATTTCCGATCACACCCGGCTCAAAAACTTTGCCGGCGCCCAAAGGGATGTGGAAGATTCTTGGGATCGCGACGATGCCGTGGTTCCGGCACGACGAAGGCGTGCTCAACTACGGCGTGCGCACGGGGAACTACTTCAATCTGCCGCCGGGCCCGAATAATCCGGTCGGCATTCTTTGGATGGGTTTGAATAAACCCGGCATCGGAATTCACGGGACGAACAATCCGGAGACGATCGGCCGTGCTGGAAGTCATGGTTGCATTCGCATGGCGAATTGGGACGCGGCGAAAATCAAGGACTTGGTGACGGTCGGCAACGTGGTCGCGATTTACTAAATCCTAAATGTGGGAGGGACCTCAGAGTCCCGACCCGAGTCGCGGCGCTGAGGCCGCTCCCTCTCCCTTGAGAAAGGGAGAGGCGGCAGAAAATGCGCCCAAGTTGTGACTGATCATCGATAAGGAGGACTAAGCCTAACGAATACATTCGACGAGTGAATGCGGCCACTCCTCGATCACCACAATTCCACCTAACGAGCAATCCCGCAAGCGCGTGTCGCCGCTCGGTTGTCTGTGAAACCACATGCGCCGGCTGGAGCCACGGCGCTCTGTCGCAGTGTTCCCTGCAGCGGTTTCGAACGCCCCGGCAGAGTGGGGCGGCTACAACAATTTACGTCGCCACATTTCGGACTTCAGCAAATCGAGCCGCCATTCCTGTCGCTGTGCGAGCCGAAATCCATGCGTTTCCAACAATGGCGAAGGGTTGGTTAATCGTCGTGCGCTGATTCCAGCAGCCACGCGGAAAAATCGATGCATCGCCCAAAGCCACGCCTTTGCATGCAATTTTCGCAGAGGATCCCGCGGAACGAAAAAGTCCGCCAGGAGCCAAACCGCATTCTGAGTTCCTGAGCGCGCGAGTTTTGTCACAATCTTCTCGATCTCGACTTCGTCAAAACAATCGAGAAAGAAATGCGTCACGATCAAATCGTAAACACTTTCTTTCGGTGACCAGGTGAGCAAATCTTCGTGCAGAAAACGGACGCGCAATTCGTCGCGCCGCGCGCGGCCGCGCGCCAACTGCAACATGCGCGCACTCGCATCCACGCAGTCGACTTCGACATCAACATATCTTTCCAGGAATTCGCAAAGAAAGCGTCCAGTCCCCTCGCCCACGATGAGTACACGCGCCGGTGTTTCGATCCCATCAATCCACGCGATCCGCGCGCGCTGAAGTTTCGCGCCGAAAATGCCGGACTCGAGCCAGCGATAATACGGCGCGATCCGATCGAAGCTCACGAGACAAGTCTCAACAACAGCGCGGGAGCGAGCGGAGTGAGGAGGACAAGATCAGCGAGCGCGGTCCGCTCGTCGGTCGAAATAACACCGCGCAAAAGATCAAGTGCTGCGAGGAGAAGCGCGCTCGCTCCGATGCACGCCGTTGCGGCGACCGCGTGACTTGTGGATAACGCAATAGAAGCACAGAGAAACGTGAACACCAGCAGGACCGGTTTCACGTATCGACCGAGCCAGAGCCAGCGCGTCGCGATGGAATTTTTGCGCTGCGCTTCGTCAAGGTGCCGTTCCCACGCCGCGATGCAGATGCAGTTCAGCGAACAAAGAGTTGCGAAGAGAACAAAGGTTCCGAGGAATCCGTTCCAATCCTGGATCTTCGGAAGAAGCGCGGCGATCGTTCCAAGCGCAAACAGGAAACCGACACAAATTTCTTTCACCGGAAGCAATCGCCAGGTTCTGCCTAACCAGTAATTGGTCGCGAGATAGCCGAGCAAAAGCATGCCGAAGATAATTCCAAGAACGAGCGTCGATCGATCGAGGCGCAAGATGACCCCGCTGTCGAGAAAGACAATTACCGCGAGCAGGACAATGCACTTGCGACGATGATGCTGACAGAATTGCTGGCGCAGCGATTTCGGATCGTTCGTGCGAAGCGAAAAGGTATCGGCAATTCGATCGGCAAGGTAAACCAGCCAAGCGGTGAAAAAGAGCGCGATGCGAGCTGACGCGGCGAGGGCGAGGTGGAAATTTTGCGCCAGACACCATTGCCACGTCACTGCCACGAGCGGCGCATCGAGACAGACTAGGTTCAACCACGTGACCGGCGAAAATGACCTCGGCGATAGCTCGCGATGGAGCGGTTCGCGCGTGGTGATTGTCTTCGTTTCGACTAACAGTCCCGCGCGATCGTCCACGGCAAGAATTTATTCGGCGCCGGGAAGATCGGCAATCGGCTGAGAGCTTCAGGAAGTCACCTGATGCCGACCGACGCGGTCGCGTGCCCGTCCGGCGGTGGAATCGCGCTTGCCGGTGTCATCGTTCAGCAATAAAATTGCTAGAAAGAGATGCTGCGATGAAAACAGAAAGCGGAATCCCGAGCAATAACGCGGCCGTCGCCGCTACCCCCAAGCACCTTCTGCAATTCGCGGTCGATCAGCGCTACGATGATTACACGCCGGTCGATCACGCGGTCTGGCGTTTTATCATGCGCCAGAACACTTTTTTTCTGCGCGAATACGCGCACAAAGTTTATTTCCAAGGTCTGCTCGATACCGGGATTTCGTTCGACCGGATTCCGCGCATCCAGGAGATGAACGACATCCTGAGCAAAATCGGCTGGGGCGCAGTCGCGGTGGATGGTTTCATTCCGCCGGCGGCGTTCATGGAATTTCAAGCTTACAAGGTACTCGTGATCGCTTGCGACATGCGGCAAATCCACCACATCGAATACACACCGGCGCCGGATATCGTACACGAAGCAGCCGGTCACGCGCCGATCATTGTCGATCGTGAATATTCTAATTACCTGCAGCGTTTCGGCGAAGTCGGGGCAAAGGCGATGTCGTCGAAAAAAGATTTCGAGCTCTACGAAGCGATCAGGCATCTATCGATTTTGAAGGAATTGCCGAACTCCGATCCGAGAGAAGTTGAAGAAGCAACGAAGGAAGTCGAGCACGGGCAGAAAAATCTGGGCGAGCCGTCGGAGATGGCACTCCTCTCACGCTTGCATTGGTGGACAGTCGAATACG
>WNFF01013003.1_pt1 | contig 11157 bp, 5 predicted proteins | sample 5400441 | NCBI WGS metagenome assembly WNFF01 (sample SAMN13153345, study PRJNA577476) | soil metagenome | isolation source: 120 cm saprolite under Douglas fir tree site 2 hole 3 replicate 1 | place: USA:California | collected 2015-04-18
AAGGAGTCAGGGCGAGGAATTGCTCCTGACCGACCCATTTGACGCGCGCAGTTTGCATCAGGCCTCCGCGAAGAAAGATTTAGAAGTTGTCAGTCGAAAGTGGAAACGGAATCAGTCTAATGTCGAAAGGCAGCGAGGGGAAGAGTCAAACGGTATCGGGCTGGCAGAGTCGAAGAGTGGACAGTCACCAGTCGGGAGTTGAGCCTGTACCTGACTAATGGTTTGACGGACCGAGGCCGAAGGCGCGGGAATGAAACTGGAGCGAAGCAGGCAGGTGCTCCGCGAAATAGGGCCAGTTGTGACCGCCGGGGTAAAGGTGAAATTCGTGGGGAATGCGGCGCGACGCAAGCCGGTTGTTAAGCGCCTTGGCGCCCGCGTAGAATCCGTAATTATCCTCGGAGCCGCAATCAAAGTAGATCTTCAGTCCTGCGAGGTGAGCGGTACGCGCCAACGTAAGCGGGTTGTTGCGTTCCCAGAAGGCGCGATCGGGCGGTGAGCCGAATACGTCGCCGAGAATTTGTAAGCTGGCAGTCCGCCCGGAATCGGCGAGCGCGACGGCGGGAAGTTTCTCGATCAGAGCGGCGCTGTGCGCACTCACGGATCCGAATAACTCTGGATGGCGGAAGGCCAGCCGCAGCGCGCCATATCCGCCCATCGAAATCCCTGCAATGCCGCGGAATGCGTGCCCCGCTCGTGTCCGATAGCGGTTTTCGATGAAGGGCAGAAATTCCTGCAGAAAGAAATCCTCATAACGGCGACGGCCATCGCGCGAGTTGATGTAGAAGTTTGAATCTCCCGCTGGCGTCACGATCAAGAACTCACCGAGCTGATGTTGCTCCCAGAGGTCTTCCGTCAGATTCCACCCGCCCGAATGAAGAAACATCTGCTCGTTGTCGCCCAGGCCATGAAGAAAGTAGAGCACGGGATAGCGGCGAGTCTTTTCCTCATCGTAGCCGGGCGGTAGGAGAACGCAGTAAGCGACCGCGTGGCTCAGAATCTGGCTCCGCAGGGAAAGGCACTCGGCGCGACCCGTGGCATGCGCGGGACGCGCGAAGGTGAGACACGAAAAAACCAATGCCGCCACCCCGGCGCTCTTGAGTCTATTCATACCGCAGGGCCTCGACGGGGTTGAGGCGCGCCGCGCGCGATGCCGGATAGAGCCCTGCGGCGAGGCTCACGATGATGGCGAAGGCGATTGCTCCCAGCACGAGCCACCACGGCACGGAGAAAACATGCGCGGGGGGCAAGTTTTGCCGCCGGAGATAAATATTAGTGCCCCCCGTAACGGCTCTCCCGATCAGCCAACCGAAGCCCACGCCGAGGGTTCCGCCCAGCAAACCCATAACGCCGGCCTCCACAAAAAACAGTTGTTTGACGTCGCGGTCGGCCGCGCCCAGGGCCTTGAGTACTCCGATCTCACGCCGGCGCTCGAGAATGGCCATCACCAGGGTGTTGATGATGCCGAGCGTGGCGACGGCCAGCGCCAGGCTGCCGAAAATCGCGAGCAGAAGATCAAAAACGGCGAAAAAGAGGCGGAGATTGCGCGTGGCGTCGAGCAAGGAAAAGGCGGAGAAGCCCATGTTCTTAATGGCGGTTTCAATTCCTTCCACCTGCGAGGGGCTCTTCGCGCGCACTGTCAAGCTCGCGTAGCTGGGCTTGCCTTTCGTTCCGCGCACGACGTCCCGCAGATCGTTCACCTGCGCGGCCCTCAGCGCTGCCGCGACCTCGAGCGGGACCAGCACTCGGCCGCTGCCGAAGCCGCCAAATCCAGCCGCCGGTTCCGTCTCCACGATGCCGGCGATGCGCAGTTTCTTCTCTCGCGGCACGATCGAGAACCCCGGACCCGCGCCGTCATCGCTCTCGCCGTTGACCGGATCGCTCACTCCAGTCTGGGCTCCAAGCGCTTGGCGTTCCGCGTAGCGCAGCACGAGTTCCTCGCCGAGCAAAGTGGAAGGATGGTCGGATAATTCCTTCGCGAATTCGATCTGTAGGATGGCCTCGTCGGCGGTGGGACCGGAAAAAAAGCTGCCCTGTATCCCGTCGAATGCGCCGTTCACACGCGCTGATGCGGGCATGCCCGCCACCACCGTCGTATAGGGATTGCCGGCATAACGCACTTCCGTGAAGAAACGAATCTGCGGGTACACCTCCACTACGTTTGGCAGGCGTTCCATTTCCTGGCGGGCCCCTTCATCCAGCGGACGGGACGCGCGCGAAGGCGAGGAATTCGCCGGCCTGGGACGACCAAGACCGCGCAGGTTCGTCCGCGGCGTAACGACGACGGTGTTAAACAGACCGGACTGAGAGAGGCGCTTCGAGGCAAGCTCTTGCAGGCCCACGCCGAGAGAAAGCATCGCCACGAGCGAAGCGACGCCCACGGCGACGCCCAGCGTAGTCAGCGAGTTCCGCAGGAGAGCCTCACGCAGATTGCGCAGGGCAAGTTCCCCGAGGTCGCCGGCTTTCATGGCTTCACCCCGTCGCTGACCAGTCTGCCGTCCGCTACAGTGGCAATTCGATCGGCGAATCGCTCGGCGAGAGGGCGTTCGTGCGTGACCAGCACAATCGTCATCCCCAGCGATTGCTGGATCTCGCGCAACAACAGCAGGATTCCTTCGCCTGTCGCGCTGTCCAGATTGCCCGTGGGCTCGTCCGCGAGAAGAAGAGCGGGGCGGTTTACCAGGGCTCGCGCCAGCGCCGCCCGCTGCTGCTCCCCGCCGGAAAGTTCACTGGGGCGATGGCTGAGCCGTTTTTCCAGATGCACCCGCTCCAATGCTTCACGCACACGCCCCGCGCGCTCGCCGCGTTCCACCTCTGCCAAGCGCAACGGCAGCTCGACATTTTCCTCCAGCGTCATTCGCGGAAGCAGGTTGAAAGCTTGAAAGACCATGCCCACGGTCCGGCTGCGATATCGGGCCAGCTCGAGCCGGCTCATCTCAGACAGATTGCGGCCGTGCGCAAAAATGGTCCCTGAGGTCGGGCGATCCAGGCCGGCCATCAGGTTCAAGAGCGTCGACTTCCCCGAACCGGAACTTCCCAGCAGCGCCAAGAACTCTCCGGCACAGACTTCGAGCGTGACATCATCCACCGCGCGGATCAGCGCGGAACCCATCTGGTAATGCCGCGAGACCCGCTCGGCGCGGACAGCGACACCATCACTTGCCGGTATCATCGCCTCTCGATGGTACTACGCATGAAGCGCGGTCCGGGTTACGACCTGCCATGGTGCCGATGTTTGTAAGGCTGAAAAGCGTTCTGCCCCCCAATGGAAAGCTTCAGGAGAAGAAAACGCCGGGGGGAGAAACAAGACAGCAAGACGGCAAAACTATCCGGCGTTGGCGGGAGCGCGCTGCGATGACGAGGCGGCCTCGAGAACAGGGTACGGCAGGAGGCGCATCTTCCGGATAAACACCTCCACCAGGTCCGGGTCAAACTGTGCGCTGTCGCAGCGCTCGAGCTCGGCAAACGCCTCTTCGGCGGCGCGGGCCTTCTTGTACGTGCGGTCCGAGGTAATCGTGTCGTAGGCGTCAGCGATGGCGAGGATGCGCGCGCCCAGTGGGATCCGGCTGCCGGTCAGGCCATCGGGGTAGCCCGAGCCGTCGAAGAATTCGTGGTGGTGCTTGACCATCTGCTGCACACGGCCGAGGCCGCGGACCGGCTCGAGGATGCGGGTGCCGTATTGGACGTGCGTCTTCATCGTCTCCCATTCGTCGGGGTTGAGCGGCCCGCTCTTATTCAGGATGGATTCCGGGATGCCCACCTTGCCGATGTCGTGGAGCACGCCGGCCAGGCGCACCTCCTCGACTTCCGCTTCGCTGAGCCCGACCGCCTCGGCCAGGAGCGCAGCGTAGCTGGATACTTTTTGCGAATGGCCTTGCGTGTAGTGGTCCTTCGCGTCGATGGCAAAGGCCAGCGAGCTGATCGTTTCGATCACAGCAGGCGGCAGCGCCCGAGGTCCCTCAGCTCCATGCGGGGCAGCTTCTGAAGTTCCGTGAGTGCCGGCTGAGGAGTTTCCGCCTGCTTCCGGCATGTCCGCCGGGCTAGCGGACAGCGCCTGGGTGAACTGCTCCAGGCGCTTATAGATCTCCTCGAAGGCCTCAGGGCCGGTGGAAAACAGCCGCTTGAGTGTCACGCCGAGGTAGGCTTCCAGGACGTCGCGTTTCCATTTCTTGGTTTCATCGGGGTCGAAGTGCTCGGCGGTGGAAACGGTGTTGCCTCCCTGATGCTTGGAAAGATACATCGAGGAGTCAGCCACCTGGATCAACTCCTGGGGCGTGGAGCCGTGCATTGGAAAGCTGGCGATGCCGAAGCTGCCGGTAATATTTTTCTCGCGCAGCAGAGGGTCCGAACAGATCCAGGAGCGCAGCTTGGAGGCGAGCTGCTGGGCCTGCTCGATCATGGTCTCCGGCATCAGGATGACGAACTCATCGCCGCCGTAGCGTGACACCACGTCTGAGCGGCGGCAGTTCTGTTCCAGGATGTGGCCGACGCGCTGCAGCACCAAGTCGCCTTCCAGGTGTCCGAAGAAGTCGTTGACGAACTTGAAGCGGTCCAGGTCCATCAGCACGAGCGCGAACGAACGGCCAGCGCGTGTCGAGCGCTTCCATTCGGCCGATAGCGCTTCCATGAAGAAGCGGTGGGTCTTGACGCCGGTGAGGCCATCGGTGATGGCCTGCTCCTGAGCCTTCTGGAAGGTGAGAGCGTTGTGCAGGGCGCTGGAGATCAGGTCCGCCAGGGTCCGCAGCAGGCTCTCTTCTTCGGAGAAGTCGCACGGCTCGGAGGTTTCGACGTAGAGCACCCCGTGCAGTTGGTCCGCGTAAACCATAGGCAGCGCGATAGCGGAGGCTGAACCCGGCAGCACCGGGCCTCCTACTGCATCCGGGGCGGCAAGATCGCGCACGGCGATCAACTTCCCCCTGCGTGCCACCTGGCCCACCAATCCTTCGCCCAGCGGGATACGTTGGCCCAGGGCGCCACGCCGTCGGCCGGCTTCGGCCTGGATCACTACTTCCTTGTTGGAGTAGTCGAGCAGGGCGATGCCGATGTGGTCGTAGGTGAGGAACTCCTCAAGCTCAGCCGCAATGTTGGCCAGCATCTCATCGGAGTTCAGCGTCGTGATGGCGTTGCGCGAGATGTTGTTCAGCAGCGTAAGCTGCCGCGACTTGGTTTGCTCTTCGCGGAACAGCCGCGCGTTTTCCAGCGCGATCCCGGCCTCGCTGGAGAGCACGCGCATGAACTCGAGGTGGCCTTCATCGAAGAGCCGCTCCTGCAGGCTGTGAACCGCCATGACGCCGATGGCGCGGCCACGCTGCATCAGCGGCACGCCGCAAAAGCAGCCCACCTGCCGCAGCGGGTTCGCGCCCAGCTTGCGCGCCTCCTCGGCAAAATTCTCTCGGATCAGCAGCGCCTGTTGAGTGCGGATCAGGTACTCAGTCAGGTGGTTGCCGGCCGGGCGCGAGCGCTTCGGCAGGCGAGTCCCGTCGGTTACCTCGAGCTCGAAGCGGATTTCTTCCCGTGCAGGGTCGTGAAAGGCGATGTAGAAATTGCTAACGTCGAACAGCCTCCGCATCTCTGCGTAGATCTTCTCAAACAGGGCGTCGCTTTCCAGCGTCGAGGTGAGGGCGCGCCCGATCGCGTTCAGGATGTGCAGCTCCTCCGAGCGCCGCGCGGATTGCTGGATCAAATAGCTGTTTTCGACAGCCATGCCGATCTGGTGTCCCAGCGCCAGCAACAGCCGCAGCTCGGCGGGCGTGAATCGCCGCGCATCAGGAGTTCCCAGCAGCAGCACGCCGAAGGCCTGCTCCTTGGCTTGCAGGCTGATGGCGACTACGGTGCGCAGGCATTGCTTCACCGCCAGTTGCCGGAACTTTCGGAAGGCTTCTTCTCGGTCCAACGCCACCCAGGCGGAGTCACGCGTCAAATCGCGGAAAACCACCAGGCCGCCCAGGCGCGTCACCAGGCTGACCAGGTGGTCATCCAAGCCCTCTTCCTGTGCCGCCCCACAGAAAGAGTCGCTCAGCCCTGCTGCCACCAGCGAAGTGGGTCCCTGTGGGTCCCCGTGATGAAGGAAAAGCGCGCCTGCCGGAATGCGCACTACGTTCAACACGCGATCCAGCGTTTGGGACAACATCTTTTGGATTTCGCCGCCAACGAAGCTCGAGGTTGCCAGATTCAGGTTTGAGAGTGCCAGCATGTTGCGCTCGACACGCCGTTTTTCTTCTTCGTAGAGCGCCATCACCATCAACACGGCGGCGAACAGTTGCGGGATAATCGCCAGCAGCCGCAGACCGGCTGCGAGCTGCGACGAAAGCCGGCCGCCGAACAGCGGAGCAACCAGCATCCCTCCCCACACCAGGAACGCCGCTGCCAACAGCAGGTCGGCCATGGTTTCCTGCCTGCGGCCTTCCTGCCAGAAAATCCGGGCCGCGCCAAGCAAAACCAGCGCCACTCCGAGATCTGGAGAGACCCTGACCCAGTGCAGGTGATAGCCCACCGCCCAGACCATAAATAGCGCCCCGGCCGCCGCGAGCGGGCGCACCCAGGGGCGGGCCTGCGCGTACAGCTGCGCGGTACAGAAAAAAAGCAGCGCCGCCGCAGCCAGCAGCCAATGATCCAGCGCCGTCTGCCAGGGCGCTGCTGCCATCCAGGGCTCCAGTGCCAGGCTCAAGTAGCTCAGTGCCACCAGGCTCCAGCCGCACGTCCACAGCAGCAGATAGAGCTGTCGTTTCAGCGTGTACACGTAGGCGAAGAAGGCGGCGGTGAAAGCCGCGGCTGCCAACAGCCCCAGAGCGATCATACTTTCATGTGTGATCAAGGTGAGTCCGCCACTCGGAACCGGGATGGGCGATCACAACAGTCCCTTACGGTTGTGCCGTCTGATTCCCGGGTCGGAATGTTGGCGCCCGCGGAGCTGGAGGAGTTATCTCCACCAGACACACCACTTCGCGCGGAATTCTCGAAGCTTTGGCGAATATAGCCTATGGTTTCTGGAAGGGTCAAGGGTACAGGGGTACTGCTCACGATACAAAGCGGCGAGCCACCCTACGGATTCCGCCAGGATCAAGAAGACGATGGGATAAGCATGTTTCGCAGACGACAATTGTTGGGACCTTTTGCAAGTTAGTAAAACTGAGGTCCGAGACACAGGCCCCACAGGGTAACCGTTGGCTGAGTTCGGATTCCGAAGAGGGGTGAAGAAAAAATGAGCCCCCGAATCGAACAACAACTCGACCCAGATTTGTTTCGACTCCGTGAACTTACAAAACTGCGGGCACAGAAAAGCGGGCAGCTCAGGCTGCCCCCTTGCTTGATGATACGGGTGTAGCGGAGTTTATGACCTTCACTGGGTGGTCCGATGGCACGTTGGGCAGCGCCACACGGCCAGGAAGTAGCCTTGCCCGGAATCCTCCCGCACATGGACTAGGCGAGGTTCGATGAGGTTATTACAGCAGGATCGAATTAGTCCGGTGCTGGACGTAAGCCCAGCATTTACGTTTGTGCTCACACTCATGGCCTTTCTCCTTTGCCTGATTTCGAGGGTCTTTCTTTGCCCTCACTCTGTAACGCGAAAATCGCGCCCGAAACGGCTCACGAATTACTGGTGAACGCCTAAAGCCCAGCCTTGACGTGCATCTTCACCTTCATGGTCGCATTCTCGTTTTCTTTAAAACGTGGAGCGCCTGAGGCCTTACCCAGGAACGCAGAAATCGGGAAAGAAAGGACTTACGGGTGATAAAGAGAGTTTCGTTAGGTTTGAAACTCGCGGGGCTGGCCTAGGGGGGCGATCCAATCCGCTGTGGCTCTAGCAGGCTGCTGAAAAACTCATCATGTCGTCATTCCGAGGAGCCCCCTCGACTTTGCTCGGGACAGGCTCCGGCGACGATCTAAGTGCTTGATTTCGTGAGCAGAGAGATTCCTCGCGGAGTTTATCCCGCCCCTGGCGGGGTTCGGAATGCCAGATCGAAACCCTTCTTCAGCACTATAGCTAGCTCCTCGCGGCGGCGGCCTTGCGGGCAATGAGGCCGAAGCCCTTCGCGGTTGCGTCCTTCTCGAGGGCTTCAAGGCGGACGCGGCCAGCGGCGACCTTGCCCGATTTCATCTCGATCTCGGCCAGAGCCAAGCGTGCCTCAAACTGATAGCCAACGAAACCGTACCTCGTCGCTTCGGCGAGAGTAGTCTCGAGGCTCTTCTCGGCTTCAGCAGGTTTGCCCAAAGCGGCGCGGACGCGGGCGGCGACAATCGCCATCTGGAGACGGGCGACGCGGCTCTGACTCTTCGCCACAAGTCCTGCCACACGGTCGATTTCCTTCTGCGCCTCGGCAGGTTTCCCCATTTCAAGAAGAGCGCGGGCAAGAATGGATTGTGCGGAGATTTCATCGTCAATCGTCTCTTCCTTTTGGAACTCCGCGATCGCCTGCCGGATAGGCACTTCGGTCTCTGCCGGATGCCCCTCTTCGATGGACAGCTTGGCAAGTCCCACCAGAGTTTCGGCGGCCTCACCCTTGTTTCCGATCTCATTCTGGATGCTCAGCGCCTCCTGAAGCGCCTTCCGTGCCCCGGCCAAGTCCCCCTCCACCAAAAGGATTTCGCCCAGGACAAAGAGTGCATACGCGGAAAATGATTTACCGCCGGTCTCGCGCAAGATGGACTGCGCCTCCTCCACCCTTTTCTTCGCGCCGCTCAGGTCTCCCCGGTAGTAGAGTGTCTCCCCAAGATTAGCTTGCACGTTCGCCGCGTCGTTTTTCCCGCCAATTTCGCGGTCGATTGCCAGCGCCTCCTCATACATCCTTCGTGCCCCGGCGAGATCCCCCTGGGGAAGGAGATCCCGCCCGATGTTGTTTAGGGCAATAGCCGCATCCAAGTTGTCGCGGATCTCGCGCACGATCGCTAATGACTCCTCCCGCATCCTCCTGGCCCCGGTGTAATCCCCTCGGCGATGGAGTATGAGGCCGATGTTGTTAAGCGCCGCGGCCATGCCTGCCTTATTGCCGGTCTCGCGATGAACCGAAAGCGCCTCTTCGAGCCTCGTCTTTGCCCCGACCAAGTCTCCTTGCTCCCAGAGCGACAGCGCGATGACGTTTAGGGAACGCGCTACGCCAGTTAAATCACGCGCTTCGGCATAGATGCGTTTCGCCTCCTCACAAGTGGTTCTCGCCTGTTTCGCTTGGCCAAGTTTGTAAAAGGCCCAGCACTCCGCTCTCCACGCTCGGGCAACCAGGAGCCGGGCACCCTGTGCCACCCCCTTTTCCGCTGCTTTTTCCGCTGCGGCTTGATCTCGCTTATAATCCCCCAGCAATTGGGCTGCTGAGGCTTCCTCGAGGTCGATGCGCGGGTCATCCGAAGTGAGGGGCGGGAGTTTTCGCAGCGCTTCTACCGTGACGAGGGCATTTTGCCCTTTCCCGGCAGAGGTCTGCACGCTGGCCAGCCGCAGCCCATAGTCGAGATTGTCGGGGAAGAAGCCGAAGAGCGTGCGGTAGATCTCGACCGCTTTGTCCCATTCTTTGGTGGTTTCGCGGTACCGACCTTCGACCGAAAGCCGCTCCTCCCGCGACAAGTTCGCCGAAAGGTCAAATGCCCTCTGGGCCTGCTCCTTGGCCTTCTGGTCGTAACCCAGAGCCGTCCAAGCCGCAGCCAGGGCTGCGTGGGCAAGGGCATGGTTTGGATCGGCAGCCACGGCCTTCTGCAGCAAGTCGCGAGCGGCAAGCGCATCAAAGACTCGCAGCTTGGCCAGCCCCTCGGAATAGGACCGTTCTCGGACAATAGCCCCCGTGCGCGCAACCAGATCGGAGACTTCGGCCTCGGCTCCAGATGCCGACACCGAGGTAAGCGTCTCCCCAGCCGCGGCGTCCTGGAGCCGCAAGTCCAAGCGGAGTCTCCTGCCCGAATCTTTTCCCAAGGCGAGATACGAGCCGAGAACCACGTAATCAGTCCCGAGGTTCTTGCGGATGCGCGCCAGGGTATCCGGGGCATAGCTGTCGGCATCGGCGAGCGAGAGGTCAATCTTGGTTCGGGCGACGTTCTCGCCGGCGATGGTGCGCAGCTTTTCCCCAGCAGCCAGTTCCGTGGTGAGCATTTCGGAGAGCGCGGTGGAAAGCCACGCCTCATCCGGCCGGCCCGAAAGGTTTTTAAAGCCAAGCACAGCCACCGAGCGGCGGGGTTTGAGGCGGACTTGGTTCATCTCGGTCCTGGCCTTGCGCACCTCCCAGGTGGTGGCCGCAATGCCGCCAATCAGCGTAAGCACACCCAGTGCGGCCGCTGCCACTTCTATCTTGTGCCGCTGAACGAACTTGGAGGTACGGTAGCGAAAGGTGGCTGGCCGAGCCGTTACCGGCAGGCTCTCCAGGTGCCGCCGGATGTCTTCGGAGAACTGCTCCACCGAGGGATAGCGTCGCTGCGGTTCCTTGCGCAGTGCCATCAGCACGATCGTGTCTAGATCTCCAGACAGACGGCGGCGCAATTCCTCCGGCCGACCCTCGCGCGTTCGGCTCACCAGCTCAGGGGTGACGGTGATTGTGCTCCCGTCAGAGGAGGTGATCTCTTCCACCCGGCTGATAGCGGTGCTGGGCTTTTCCGGGTCCTCCTCGCAAATCACCCGCTCGATCTCCAGAGGAGTCTGGCGCTTCAGACGGTACGGCCGATGGCCGGTCAGCAGTTTGTAAAGCAACACTCCCAGCGAGTAAATATCCGTTGCGTTGGTGAGGGGGTCCCCACGCACCTGTTCCGGGCTGGCGTATTCTGGGGTCATGGGCTGTAAACCGGTGCGGGTGACCAGCAGGGTCTGGGAAGAGAATTCCACGTTCAGCAGCTTGGCAATGCCGAAGTCCAGCAGTTTGGGCACCCCCTCGGAGGTCACCAAAATGTTGGCAGGCTTCAGATCCCGGTGGATGACCTGGTTGCGGTGGGCAAACTGCACTGCCGCACAGACCATGCGGAATAACTGAAGCCGTTCGGTGGTGGACAGCCTGTGGCTGTCGCAGTACTCATCAATGGGAACGCCTTCCACATAGTCCATCACCAGGTACGGCAAGCCGTCCTCGGTGCTCCCGCCGTCCAGCAGTCTCACAATATTGGGGTGATCGAGTGTGGCCAGAGTTTGTCGCTCGTTCCGGAAACGGCGTAAGAGATCCTCTCGATCCAGCCCCGGCCTTACCAGTTTGATGG
>WNFF01012749.1_pt1 | contig 11152 bp, 10 predicted proteins | sample 5400441 | NCBI WGS metagenome assembly WNFF01 (sample SAMN13153345, study PRJNA577476) | soil metagenome | isolation source: 120 cm saprolite under Douglas fir tree site 2 hole 3 replicate 1 | place: USA:California | collected 2015-04-18
ATCCCGCTGACGTTCATCCAGCGTCATTGCCGGGCTTGACCCGGCAATCCATCTTTATGCGAAGAAGATGGACCCGCGGGTCAAGCCCGCGGGTGACGGCGCGAAGAGGTGGATCAACTTCATCGGGATATGCTCTAGATCGCCCGGCCCTTGGCGCGAAGGGCATGGACCGAGAAGTAATTCTGCTTGTCCACGAACGTGGCGGCGCTTGTCCAGCCGGCGCCGAGGGCGTGGCTGCGGAATGACTCGACGGTGTATTTGTAGCTGTTCTCCGTATGAATGGTCTCGCCGCGGCGGAAATCGAATGACTTGCCGCAGGCGCGAACCTTTTGCCGCGTTAAGCTGACGAGATGCATCTCGATGCGGCGCTGTTCGCAGTTGTAGCACGCGCGATGGCGGAAGGTGGCCGGGTTGAATTCGCCGCCAAGCTCGTGATTGATGCGCATCAGCAGGTTGAGGTTGAAGGCCGCCGTAGCGCCGGCATGGTCGTTGTAGGCGGCGGTGAGTGTGTCCGGGTCTTTGACGAGATCGACGCCGACCACGAACAGCGCGCCGGGCCCGAGTATCGCCGCCGCCTGGCGCAACAGCGTGTTGGCCTCGTGCGGTTCGAAGTTGCCGATGGTGGAGCCGGGGAAAAAGCCGATGCGCGGCCGATCACCGAGCGCTGCCGGAAGCGCGAATGGCTTGGTGAAATCCGCCGCGACCGGCAGCACCCGCAGATCGGGCATCTCCTGCTGGAGCCGCGCCGTCTCGGCGGCCAGGAACGTGCCGGATATGTCGACCGGCACATAGGCGGAAATATGCGGCGCGGCGCGCAACAGGATGCGCGTCTTCGCCGACGACCCGGCGCCGAATTCCACCACTGCGGCGTCGGCGGGTATCAATTTGGCAATCTCGCCGGCACGCGCTTCCAGGATGCCGATCTCGGTGCGGGTCAGATAGTATTCCGGCAACGCGGTGATACGTTGGAACAGTTCCGACCCGATCTGATCATAGAAATATTTCGGCGGCAGCCGTTTGGGCTCCGCGACGAGACCTGCCACCACATCATCAAGGAATGCGCGCCCGGGATCGCCGATGGCGAGCGCACGTGGCCTCCTGACGACGACGCTCATGGGCTTCCTCCGATCAAGGGGTTGATGAAAAGGCCAAGCCTTCAGGACTTAGAAATCGGCCAGCCGCAACCCGGTGAACTGCCACCGCGCGGTCGGGTAAAAGAAATTGCGGTAGCTCACGCGGCCATGCCCCGGCGGCGTCGCCACCGATGAACCACGCAGCACCATTTGATTGACCATGAACTTTCCATTGTATTCGCCGAGCGCGCCCGCAGCCGGACGATAGGCCGGATACGGAGCATAGGCACTGCGCGTCCATTGCCACACGACACCGAACGCGTCCTCCAGTTCACCGGCGCGCGCCGCAACCTCCCATTCGAATTCGCTCGGCAGATGCTTGCCCGCCCAGCGCGCAAACGCATCCGCTTCGTAGTAACTGATGTGACTGACGGGAAACTCCTCGTTGACCGGCGACAATCCACTAAGCGTGAAAACGTGCCATTTTCCGCCAATTTCGCGCCAATTTCCTGGCGCCGACCAGGCTTGCGCTGCAGCCGTGGCCCAGCCATCGGACAACCACAATTCCGGACGCGAATAGCCGTTATCGCGCATGAATGCGAGCCACTCGCCATTGGTGACGAGGTTGCGGGCGAGCCGCACCGGGCCGACAAGGGCGCGATGCGCCGGCGTTTCATTATCGAAGCAGAATCCGTTGTCCTGGTGCCCCACCGTATGAATGCCTTCGGGCCATTCACACCAGTCATTGCGCGGCGCGGCACATTGCGGCCAGCGCCAATTGGAATCATAGACCGGCGCCGTCGGGTTTTCCGAGAAAGCGTGCAGGATATCGGTCAGCATCAGTTCCTGATGCTGCTGCTCGTGATGAAGGCCGATCTCGATAAGCGGCGCGATACGGCCGAAAGCAGCGGGCGATGCATCGGTGAGCAGATTGCCAATCGCTGCGTCGACGTGGTCGCGATAGCGCGTCACCGCGGCTGCGTCCGGCCGCGTCACCAGCCCACGGTTCGCTCGCGTATGGCGCGGACCGGCGGCGACGTAATAGGAATTGAACAGAAACCCAAAGTGCGGATCATGAACGCGATAAGACGGGACGTGCGGTGCCACAACGAACTGCTCGAAGACGGCGCGTACAATCCGAAACACATCCGACCATGCGTCGCGGGCATCGCCGCCATAATGGTCTGGCCAGAATTGATCCTGCGAGAATCCCTGGTCGTGACGCGACGGCGCCCGACGACGAAGTGTCCCGCCGTTCTCTCGCTGCATCGACAAACCGTAAACGTTCATGCGACATAACTTATGCGTTTAACGACATAGTGTCTGTCCATCGCTTTGCAACGCCTCCATTGAAATTCGCATGGACGCTGCCCCAGAACCGCCACTGTCGCTGACGCAGGCGTAAAATCCGGCGAATCGTTTGTGGAGCGCGCTTGCCGGTTTCCTCCAACGTCATTGCCGGGCTTGACCCGGCAATCTATCTCCATGCGAAGAAGATGGACCCGCGGGTCAAGCCCGCGGGTGACGGCCAAAGAGGCGGACCAACCATGCCCCACATCACCACCGACGACGGCGTGAAGCTCTATTATCAGGAGGTCGGGACCGGCATTCCGATCGTGTTCGTGCACGAGTTCGCCGGCGACTGCCGATCGTGGGAAGCCCAGTTTCGTCACTTCGGCCAGCGCTATCGCTGCATCGCCTATAACGCGCGCGGCTTTCCGCCCTCCGACGTACCGCAGGGCGTCGAGCGCTACTCCCAGGCGCGCGCCCGCGACGACATTCGCGCCGTGCTCGATGGCCTCAACATCGACAAGGCTCACATCGTCGGCCTGTCCATGGGCGGATTTGCCACGCTGCATTTCGGTTTCACTTATCCGGATCGGACGCGCTCGCTCACGATCGGCGGCTGCGGCTACGGGGCGGCGCCCGACCAGCGCAAACAATTCGCCGAAGAGGCGGAAGCCGCTGCGGCGCGCTTCGAGGACATCGGCATGGCAAAAGCCGCCGAATCCTACGCGCTCGGACCGACCCGCGTGCAGTTCCAGAACAAGGATCCGCGCGGCTGGCGGGAATTCGCCGACCAGCTTGCCGAGCATTCCGGCAAAGGCTCCGCCCTGACGATGCGCGGCGTACAAAGCCTTAGGCCTTCACTCTTCGATCTCACTGAAGACATGAAGAAGATCACTGCTCCGACTCTGATCATCACCGGAGACGAAGACTGGGCCTGCCTCGAGCCGGGCTTCCTGATGAAAAGAATGATCTCGAGCGCCGGCCTGGTGGTGATGCCGAATTGCGGCCACACCATCAATCTGGAGGACCCCGACGCCTACAACGGGCATCTCGACGACTTTTTCCACGCCGTGGAGTTGGGTAAATGGCCGGTGCGCGACCCCCGCGCCATGGCCGCGGCGATCCTGGGGAGATGAAATGCGAAGGCCCGTAGCCCGTAATCCGGGGCCGCCGTCGCAAGCGGCATTGGTCTTCCCGGATGGAGCGACCGCAAGTGCGGTCGCTCCATCCGGGCTACGGGCGTGGCATGCTTCTTGCGGGCCACGGAGGCAAGCTCTACGCTCCTTATTGGACCGGAGGCGCCCGATGGCCTCGACCAAGCTGTCGATCGACGACGTGAGCATGACATTCGCGACGCCCGCGGGTGTCTTTCATGCGCTCGACCACATCGATCTCGCGGTGCTGCGGGGCTCCTTCGTGAGCCTGATCGGGCCGTCGGGCTGCGGCAAGAGCACCATTTTCAACATCGTCGCCGGCCTGCAGGAGCCGAGCGCGGGCCGCGTCCTGATCGACGGCGTCGACTCAACCGGCACCATCGGCCGGGTCGGCTACATGCTGCAGAAGGACCTGCTGCTGCCGTGGCGGACGCTCACCGACAACATCATCCTCGGCATGGAGATCCAGGGCGTGAAGCGCGCGCAAGCGCGGGCCCGGGCGCTGCCGCTGCTGCGCCGCTACGGCCTTGCGGGTTTCGAAGACGCTTATCCGCGCGCGCTGTCGGGCGGCATGCGCCAGCGCGCTGCGCTGCTGCGCACCCTGCTGTTCGACACCGATGTCATCCTGCTCGACGAGCCGTTCGGCGCGCTCGATGCGCAGACCAAGCTGCGCATGCAGGAGTGGCTGCTGCAGCTCTGGGAGGATTTCGGCAAGACGGTGGTGTTCGTCACCCATGACGTCGAGGAAGCGATCTTCCTGTCCGACGAGGTGTCGAGGAAGCGATCTTCCTGTCCGACGAGGTGCACGTCATGGGCACGCGGCCGGGACGGATCATCGCCACCATTGCGGTCGCGCTGCCGCGTCCGCGCCTGCGCGCCTGCACCGCGACGCCGGATTTCATGGCCCTGAAGGAACGCTGCCTCGACCTCCTGCACAGCCAGGCGCCCCCGGACATCGAGGATGCCGCATAGCCATGACAATCCCGCAGACTTCGGCCAAGCTCGAAATCTCTGACTCGTCATGGCCGGGCAGCAGCCCGTCGAAGACGGGCGTGAACGCCCTTATGTCCCGGCCATCCACGTCTGCCGACAGCAAAGACGTAGATGGCCGCGACAAGCGCGGCCATGACGATGCGGAGAAGTCACGGCCAACAAAACCGGCGTCGAAGCCGCCGCGGCGCCTGCCGGTGCAGAAGGACTGGCCGACCTCCGCGATCGTCGCAGCGCAGATCGGCATCCTGATTGCCATCATTGCGGCGTGGGAAATCGGCGCCGCCACCGGCTTCATCGACAAGTTCTTCTGGTCGCACCCGAGTGCGATCTATCATACGCTTACGATCTTCTTTACCACCGGCGACGCCTTCACGGACATCGCCTTCACATTCCGCTCGACCATTCTGGGCTTCCTCATCGGCACCTTCGCGGGTTCCGCGCTCGGCCTGTCGTTCTGGTGGTCGAAGAACTACGCCGCCATCGTGCAGCCCTACATCATCTGCTTCGAGTCGCTGCCCAAGCTCGCGCTCGCCCCGCTCATCGTGCTGGTGTTCGGCATCGGCATCGCCTCCAAGATCGCGATCGCCACCGCGCTCACCCTGGTCGTATCGGCGCTCACCACTTTCGCGGGCGTCAAGGCGGTCGATCCTGACGGCGAGAAGCTGTTCTATTCGCTCGGCGCCTCGCGCCTGCAGGTGTTCCGCAAACTCGTGATTCCATCCTGTCTGCCGTGGATCATATCGGTGCTGCGGGTCAACATCGGCCTGGCCCTGACCGGCGCCATCGTGGGCGAATTCATCGCCTCCCAGCACGGCCTCGGCCGCGCCATCATCTATGCGGGCCAGACCTACGACATCGCGCTGGTCTGGGTCGCAGTGTCGGTGCTCTCGGCACTCGCCGTCGTGATGTATGTCACGGTGTCGTGGATTGAGCGCATGCTGCACAAGGGCATCAAGGGGTAGGGCGTGTAGGCGCGTAGGGTGGGCAAAGGCGCGCTCTTCGCGCGCCGTGCCCACCTGGACAGGCCGGTGGTGGGCACGCTTCGCTTTGCCCACCCTACGCACTACCCTACGCGTGAACGGATCAACGGATCGAAAGGAGAGCCCCATGCACAGACGCCGGTTTCTCACCTCCGCCGCCGTGGCGGCCGGAGCCGCTACGGTCGGCCGCATCGCTCCGGCGCGGGCGGCGCGCGAGGTCCTGGTGGCGGAGCCGGTCCATTCGACCGGATATCTGCCGCTCTACATCGCCATGGCCAAAGGCTATTTCGAGGACGTGAAGGTCAACCTCGTCACCATCGAAACCGGCAGCGGCCACACCAACGCGGTGCTGTCAGGCCAGGCCTTCGCGTTCATCGGCGGCCCCGAGCACAACGCCTTCGCCAAGGCCAAGGGCGCCGAACTGCGCGCCATCGTGGCGTGCGTGGATCGCGGCAACACTTACATTTGCGCGGCGCCCGCCTCCGCGCCGAATGACACCGACTGGCCGCGCTATTTCAAGGGCAAGACCATCGCGGTCGGCCCGCTCGGCGGTACGCCCAATTCGATCATGCGTTATCTGCTCGGCAAATGGAAACTGGACGCCAAGACGGACGTGACGCTGATCGAGACCGCCAACTCCGCAACCATTGCGGTGGTGCGCGGCAAGCAGGCGCAGATCGCCGGCGCGACCGAGCCGTACGTCACCCAGGGCGTGCGCAACAAAGTGTGGGGCGAGCCGTTCTACAACGTGCCGAGGGAGTTCGGCCCCTATGCGTATTCCACCTTCAATGTGCGGCTCGACACCATCCGCAAGGAGCCCGAGCTGGTGCGCACCTTCGTGCGTGGCATGGTCAAGGGACTGAAATTCCTCTACGCCGATCCGGCTGGAGCGAGCGAGATCGCCAAGGCGCAGTTCCCCACCATGCCGATCGAAGACCTCCGGGCGACCCTCGATCGCTCGTTCAAGGACGAACTGTGGAGCCGCGACGGCATCATCAGCCCTGCCTCCTGGACCACCGCCAGTACCGTCGTGCGCGAGACCGGCATTCTCAAGGCCGACATCAAATACGAAGAGATCATCGACATGAGTTTTGTCGAGAAAGGATGACGGGATGATTCCCCGCGTCTTACCTCTCCCGCTTGCGGGGAGAGGTCGGAATTTGCGCGCTCTTCGCGCAAATTCCGGGGGAGGGGGCCTCTCCGCGAGTCTGAGCTTCGCGCAAAGGCACCTCTGCCTCCGCGAGTCCGCCCTTGTGGAGAGGCCCCCTCTCCCCGCAGGCGGGGGGGTATAGTGATAGCTGGGAAAGTAGGCCACCTCTCAGGCTTGGTGCAATGCGTGGCGCGCCACAGCGATTTCGTGAGGCAGTCGGCGGGATGGACGATGTCGGTCGCTGAAATGATCCACAGTGCGATCGTCTGGCGATATCGTGATAGCTATCTGTGTCATACGACACGGCCTGCAATGCAGACTCTGGCCGGCAGGGCCAGCGCTAGCGCGTCTCCGGCGCTGGCTGTAGTTGGCGGTACTTGATATTGGATAGGCCCGCTGTGGCCACTGGGACAAGCTTTCGTAATTTCGCCCCCGCGACCCTCTCTATTTGTGCCATCCATTTGATTTTTCGAGAACTTCTCGCCTCCAGGCGCCCTCCCACTGGCATTGTGCCACTTAGGGAAATTAAATGCGCGAAGTCATGCCAATGCAGAAGAACTGGCAACGAGCTCCGACAAAAAGCGAGAACCCCAGCTTCCTGGTATTAGCAGTGTCCCTCTACCAACGACATCCGAGTGGTTATCTAAATCCGACAGTGGTCCCCAACAATGGGTACAAATTTCCTTTGACGACATAGCGCTATGGACGAGAATCCAAATTTGTTCATTTGAGTAATAGCTTAATAAGCAATCACGTAGGGCGGCTATGCTAGACGGTTGAGGAGCCGACCTAAAGCGCACTGTGTTATCGCAAAAAACTCCCGGGTCAAACAACATCAAAGGAACGGAGGTATCGATCTTTGGCTTGATTTGACCAAACACAGTCGCATCGTAACACTGTAACCCAAAATCGCCTACCGGAATACGAAGATCTGTAATAATCGTATCTATCGAACTTACTCCAGAAAATACCTCCACTCGAATCCCAGCTATTTTCGAAAAGTTAAGTATTAATTCACATATCGAGTTCAAAAATAAAGGATTCCCGGAAGCGAGGTAAGCTACACGCTGAAGCCTCTTAGCTTGCCGAATAATATAATTTGCTATTTTTTCGTAAATCATCATTCGATCCCAGTGTTCTTGATACCAAGGTAGGACGTTAAATCCTTTTTTACCTATAATTGATATATATTCATGAACCTCTGATCCCGAATCCATATAGACAATTAAATCCATGTTAGTTAACACTTTGTTGGCCTCAAGAGTTAACTGAGAAACACCTTTAACTCCCTGACCCACAATGTAGACACCGGGTGCAAGATCATCCTGTACCATGATCTAACTCTTTTGCTACACTTGAAAAGCTCACCGTCTTTTCAACCACTGAGCAGCATGCGGTCTATTAGGTTCCCCATTATAAAAGCAAGTTTCTCGTAGCCCGGAAATCGAACCCGCGCTCCGGTCGAGTTGTATCGTGCACCGAGATGACTGATAGTCCTTTGCTAAACTTGTCTTCATGGAATGTAACTGTGTTTCTGAGTCTGGACCCAAGTTAGCGCGAATTCCACATTCATCAATATAGACCCTACGCAAGACTTTACCTGTCATGTTGAAATTATCGGCGCTCCATTCTTGGTCCAAGTTGTACTCCCATTCCGAACCATAGGTGCACAATAGTGTATCGGATGGTGCCGCTCCGCAGTCTCGATTCAAGTCAGCGCTGCTTCTACTAGTTGTGAAGACACGGTTTATCGAGAATTCATAAAAATTCGGGGTGCCGGACGCATCACAACTCACATACAATGTTGAATGGCCCGGCGCCGCGCAAATTGCGGAGGGCGCATAGCTTTCGGTGTTAGTGGAATAGTACAATCCTGTTACTGGGCGACATTTTTCAAGCTGGACGGAAGGTCCGCTACTGCCGGTGGAAGTAGTTGTACCGCCGAATTTTGCGCCCAACAAAAAAATACTGGATATACAACCAAAAGCGGCGATTCCGATCTTTACCACGCTGCCCAAACTGAGTCTTGCAAGCAACGGAGAGAGTTCTTTTCGCAGTTGACCTAGCGTCCATTTGTCGAACTCAGAAGGCGGCTTCTCTTGTGCAGCACCTTTTGAGGTGTCATCAGCATTACTATCGGAATTCGCTCCTACGGGTATTGATGGGCTGGTGGGCTTTTTATTATTTGGTGACTTTGCCATGGTGCTTAGCTCCCAAAAGAGCCGACTTACTCGCTATTCCTTTCCTCAGAAACAGCTCACCCCCAGGCCACTCGTCAGCCAGCAAAGATGACAAGAGTTGGTCGACATATTTATCTCGCAGAAACAGAGAGTCGCGCATTATACCTTCACCAACAGCACCTAAGGATGCGATAAATCTCCTTGCTCGAATATTTGTAATTGATGTTGCGAAGCTGATTCTATGAAGCAAGAGTTTTCTGAAAGCATGGTCCAAACTAAGGAAGGTAGCTTCAGCCGCATATGGCAGGCCCCAAAAAGCCTTGTGCACAATGATGCCGAACTCAGCGGTTTTGCATTTCAAGTCTATATTCTTAAGGCCGCATTGACCTACTAGAACGTGATCGATATCCGTCCAAATCGAAAATACTAATTCGGACTCCGCCGAAGAAAGCTTCTCGAGACGCGATTTAACTGCTTCAAGCGTCCAATTACCAGGCCCTGGCCCGATGAACGATAGATGCTCCATCGTCTCATCGTCATTTAGATATTCTAAATGCAGATTCGCCTCGCTAACGTCGGTCTTTTCTAATGAAACGTATTTCCCTACGAGCTGCATTTCACGACCAAGCAAGATGTGTAGGCGGACCGTGGTGCCCGCCCCGCCAAATTAATTGTTCGTTCGAGGTGGAACGTACAAAAAGGGAGTAGGCGCCCCTGCCGGCCTATCGGCCCGAGGGTCTGGGGTGTACAGCACAGGAGTGGGCGTCGGCGTACCAATCGCTCCTCGGTTGGGCTGAGACTCCGGAGCAAAGAGAACAGGAGTAGGCGCCTCTGCCGGCCTGCCGGATCGAGAGTCCGGGGTGTATAGCACAGGAGTCGGCGTCGGCGTTCCAATCGCTCCCCGGTTAGGCTGAGACTCCGGAGCAAAGAGAACAGGAGTAGGCGCCTCTGCCGGCCTGCCGGATCGAGAGTCCGGGGTGTATAGCACGGGAGTCGGCGTCGGCGTTCCAATCGCTCCCCGGTTAGGCTGAGACTCCTGAGCATAAAGGATAGCACCTGATGCCCCTAAGGGCTGAGGAGCGGCACCCAAGTCGTGTCTTTCCATCTCCTGTGAAGGAGCTGAAGTAACTGCCACTAGGGGGCAGCCAACAGAGAAAAGCGCAGCTGCAATCAGAGCACGAACGAGACTGCCCTGTTCATGTTCGGCATCCACCGCGATGGCCTCAGTGTATAAATTCCAAAGACAACCATATACCGGCTCAAGCTACCTGAAAAGTGGCTAGGCAGCTAGGCAACTAAGACAAGAGAGAGCCCAAGATGGATGAATCCGATTCGTGCCACCTCTCGCGTTCGGTGCGACATGGCAGCAGTCGGCCGATTGCAGCACAACTACCCCAAACGCTTTCCAAGTGGCCTACTTTCGTGGCTATCATTATACCCCCCGCAAGCGGGGAGAGGGAGCAGAAAGACCCGTACACGCCCTTATGTTAGCGCCAATGGGGACACGCCCGGCCACGGACCCCGGTAGTGGTGCCAGGCGTTTGGGCAACGACGCCTGCCCGCCATCAGCCTTTGACGACGGCGATAGGAACTAACCGCGCCACTGTCACCGTGACCCCCGTCGCGGCCATGACATCCACCACTTGCTCCACATCCTTGTAAGCTGCTGGCGCCTCTTCGATCAGTCCCTTGGCGGAGGCAGCGCGGACCTCTATCCCCATGTCATGGAGTTGCTGCCGCAGGCGATTGTAATCGATCGTCTGCTTGGCCTTGTGGCGCGACATCAGGCGTCCGGCGCCGTGGCACGCGGAGCCGAATGTTTCCGACATGGCGACGCCGGTGCCCGCGAGCACGTAGGAGGCGGTCCCCATCGATCCGGGGACGAAGACCGGCTGGCCGGTGCTCCGGTAGCGCTCTGGAATTCCCTCGCTGCCGGGGCCGAAGGCGCGCGTGGCGCCTTTGCGATGGACGACGCAGGCAACGCCGCCATGCTCCTCAAGCTTCGCGATGTTGTGCGACACGTCGTAGACGACGGCGAGATCGTCGTCCCTGCCCAGAACGCGTTGCCATGCGCCCCGCACCGCATGCGTGATCAGCTGGCGGTTGCACCACGCGAAGTTCGCTGCCGCCGCCATGGCGCGGAAGTACGCCTGGCCCTCCGGCGAGGCGAACGGTGCGCAGGCCAGCTCGCGATCGGGCAAGGTGATCCCGTATTCCGCCATGACCTGGTCCATCAGCCGCACGTATTCGGTACAGGTCTGATGGCCGAGGCCCCGCGAGCCGGTGTGGATGAGGATCGTAACCTGGTCCTCGAACAAGCCGAAGGCCGCGG
>WNFF01006549.1_pt1 | contig 11151 bp, 9 predicted proteins | sample 5400441 | NCBI WGS metagenome assembly WNFF01 (sample SAMN13153345, study PRJNA577476) | soil metagenome | isolation source: 120 cm saprolite under Douglas fir tree site 2 hole 3 replicate 1 | place: USA:California | collected 2015-04-18
GTTCATCGGGGTCGCGGCGTTCGTGGAGGACCTCCTCCGCGGGCGGCGTGTCTAGACTCGGCTCGCTGATGCAGGACGCTGGCTTCCGGCGGCTCGCCCTGCTGACGGGCGCCTTCCTCGTCGTGCGCCTCGCGTCCGCGATCGTCGTCGCCCAGCCGGGCTACACCGACGCCTACTACTACGCGAACGTCGCCGGCCGCTTCGCGCGCGGTCTCGGGCTGAGCGCCGACTTCGTGTGGAACCCGCTCGAGCTCGGGCCGCTCCCGGTGGTGAGCCACAAGTTCTGGATGCCGCTCGCGAGCGTGCTGCAGGGCAGCGGTATCGCCGCGCTCGGGCCGCTGCTCGGCGACTTCCGCGCGGCGCAGGCCGCGATCATCCTCGTCGCCGCGCTCGTCCCGGCGGCCACGTATCTCTGCGCGCGCGCTGTCGGGGCGAGCGAGCGCGCCGCCCTCGTTGGCGCGGCCGTGGTCGGGCTTGGCGGTCTCTTCAGCCCGGCATGGGTGAGCGTCGATGGGTTCGCGCCCGCGGCACTGCTCGGTGCGCTCTTCTTCCTGGCCTATCGCGACGCGTTGACGGGCTCGGTCCGCGCGGGGCTCCTGGCCGGGATCCTCGTCGGCCTCCTGTATCTGACGCGCGCCGAGGCGGCGCTCTTCGGACTCGCGCTGGTCGCGATCGCGCTGCGCCCGCAGAGCCGCCGCGCCGGTATGGGTGGCGCGCTCGTCGCGCTCCTCATCGGAGGCGCATGGCTGGCGCGGGACGCGTCGGTCGGCATCCCGAGCGACCTCTTCGCCCGCGCCGCGCTCCTCGTCCGCTACGAGGACTTCTTCGCGATCCGCTCGCCCACGCTCGACGCGTTCGTCGCGTCGCTCGGCGACGCCCTTGCGGCCAAGGGCGGCGCGCTCGTGGCGAACGGGCTGACGTTCGCCTTCGCGTTCTCGCTGCTGCTCGTCGTGCCGCTCGCCGCGGGCCTACGCGATCTCTGGTCGCGGCTCGAGGTGCGCGTCTGGGCGATCCTCGCGGTGCTGGTGTTCGCGGCACAGTCCCTGGTGTGGACGCTGCACTCGACCCGCGGCTCGTACTTCCATTCGCTCGGCGCGTTCTTTCCTTTCGGTGTGGCCATCGCGATGGCCGGCGGCGAGCGTCTTCTCGCGGCGCGGCGGCCCGAGATCGCGAGCGCATGGACGGCCGGCGCCCTGCTACTCGTGGCGGCGCTGTCGGCCGGCGCGCTGCAGCAATGGGACGCGACATTCAACGGCGGCACGCGCGTGCGCGCCGCAGCGGTCGACGCGATCCCCGCGGGTCCGTTCCTCGCGATCGACGCCGCCGCGTGGCGCTGGCTCTCCGGGCATCCCGTGCTCGTGACGCCGGCCGACGGGCTCGATGCCGCCGCATGCGTGCTCGCGACCGCGAACGCGCGCTCGGTCGTCCTCGAAGAGGCGCACTTCCGCGCATACGACGAGCTCTATCGCGGCGGCACGCGACCGGCGTGGCTGGGCGCGCCGGTCGAGCGCGGGCCGGTGAAGATCTTTCCAGTGATCGGCGAGCTCGATCTGCGGTGCCAATGAGACGCGGCGAGGCACGATGAGGTCGACCACCATGACCGCCATTTTGCTCGGCACGCTCGCCGCGGCCTTCGCGCTGCTGCAGGCTCCGGGCGACTCCGATCTGTTCTGGCACCTGCAGCAGGGCGAATGGACGCTCGACCACGGTCGGATCCTCGATCGTGACCTCTGGTCGTTCACGCGCGCTGACACGCCGTACAACACCGGCGCGTGGCTCGGCGATGTCGTCATGGCGGTCGTCTACCGCGCGGGCGGATGGGTGGGGCTCGATGTCCTCCGAGCCCTGCTCGTCGGCCGCATGGTCTGGGGCGACCGGCCGCAGCTCTTCACCCTCGCGCTGTTCCCGGTGGTGCTGGACCTGCTGTTCTCCTGGCGCCTCGAGGGTCAGGTGCGCCGCCTGGCGTTCCTCCCGCTCCTCTTCTTCGCCTGGCCGAACCTGCACAACGCCTTCGTCATCGGTCTCGTCGCCGTCGTCGTCTTCAGCGTGGATGCGCTGATCGAAGGTGACCGGCGCCAGCGCTCGATCGCCGGCGTCGCCTTCGTCATCAGCCTCCTCGCCACGCAGCTGAATCCGGCAGGTGCCGGCGCCATCGGTCGCGCGGCCGCGTACGGCGTGCTCCTGCCGGGCTGGATCGTCGAGGACCGGCCGCTCGACGTGCTCAGCGGCGCGGGCATGGTCTTCGCCATCCTGCTGCTCGCCGCGCTCGCGGCCGCGATGCTGCGCGGACGCGAGGGCATCACCGCGCGCCTGGGCGTGCCGTGGCTCTGGCCGGGGCTGATCGCGCCGTTCGGCGTGCTGGCGCTCGCGATCCAGCGCGAGACGCCGTACGCGTGTATGGTCCTCGCGCCCTTCGTCGCCGCGATGGTGCCCGACGCGCTGGGTCGTCCGAGCGTGCCGGCGCTCGCGATCCCGCGGCGCGCCGCGCTCGCGGTCGTCGCCGCGCTCGCGATCGGCCTGGGCATCGAGACGCTCGCGGCCGCGCCGGCGCAGCCCGATCTCGCCGCGTATCCCGTAGGCGCGCTTGGCGCGCTACGCGCCGCGCGGGGCAACCTGCTGAACGAGTACGACTGGGGCGGCTACCTCATCCGCTACGCGCCCGAGCACCCGACGTTCATCGACGGCCGCGGCGAGGCGCTGTTCGTGCCCGACGTGCTCGCGGACTTCCAGCGCGCCGTCGCGCTCGGGCCGGGCTACCGCGACGTCCTGAAGCGCTGGGACATCGCGCTGGCGCTGCTGCGTCCGGATCGACCGCTCGCCGGCGCGCTCTTCGAGGACGGCTGGCGTCTTGTGGCCAGCGGCGACGGCTGGGTGCTGCTGTCGCGTCCGTGAATCTCGCGCGCTTCTCCGTGCTTGCGCTCGCGCTCGGCGCGGCGTTCGGCGCGCTCGTGACGCTGCAACCCGTCTCCGACTCCGATCTCTTCTGGCACCTCGCCACCGGAAGCCGCACGCTCGCGGGGGACCTGCCGCGCGTCGACGTCTTCTCCTGGACCGCGACCGGCGCGCCGGTCTTCACCGATCAGTGGCTCGGCGACCTGGCGCTCGCCGCCGCGCGCGCGCTCGGCGATTGGCGCGGTGTGCTCGCGCTGCGCGCGATCGCCGTCGCCGCCCTCGTCGCGATCGTCGTCGACGCCGCTGTGCGGGCGCGACCCAGGCGCCCGATCGTCGCGGTCGTCGCGGCGCTTCCCGCGATCGCGCTGTCGCGCTTCGCCTGGACCGATCGGCCCGAGCTCCTCGGTCTGCTCTGCTTCGCGCTCCTCGTACGCTTCCTACGCGGCGGCGATCGCGACCTGCTGCTCACCATCCCGCTCCTCCTGGTGTGGTCGCAGGTCCACGGCTCGTTCGCGCTCGGCCTCGGCCTCATCCTCGCCGCGTGCGGCGCGCGCGCGCTGGAGACGACACCGGACCGCTGGCGCTTTTTCCCGATCGCCGCGTTCGCCGTGCTCGTCACGCTGCTCACGCCGTCGGGCCTCGCCGCGTGGACGTCGTCGGGCGCGCACTTCCTCGCCCCGCCGCGCTTCGTCGCCGAAGAGGGTGTGCCGGACGCGCGCACGCTCCCGGGCGTGCTGTTCATCGGCGCGCTCGGTCTCCTGATCGCGACCTCCCTGCTCGGCCGGCGTGTCACGCTGCGGGAGGCCGCGATCCTCATCCCCGTCGCCTTCGTTTCGCTCACGGCCACCCGGCACACGCCGCTGCTCGCGATCGCCGCCGCGCCGTACTTCGCTTCAGCGTGGCCCGATCCGCTCGAGAGGTGGCGTTCAAGCGAGTCGCGCGCCACCGCCGGCCTAGCGCCGGGCGCGTCTCTCGCTCGAATCAGGCCACGCCAGCCCATCATCGACGGCGCGCATGGCGCGGGCGGCTGGCGGGCCTGGCTCTCGCGCGAGTCGCGCCCGACGCTCTCCGTCGGTGGCACGCTCGTCGTCGCTTTGAGCGCCATCGTGCTCGCTATTGCGATTGCGCTCGCCGACGCGAACCTCGACGAATCCGGCTATCCGAAGGCAGCGTTGGCGGCGCTGCCGAGCGGGCCAGGCGTGTTCAACCAATACGACTGGGGTGGGTATCTCATCTACGCGGCGCCGAACACGCCGGTTTTCATCGATGGGCGTCTCTTCCCGTATGTGCCGAGCGTTCTCGATGACTACCGCGCCGTGATCGGCGCGCATCCGGGCTGGGAGAGCGTCGTCGCGCGGCGCGGCGTGCGCGCGATGATCGTGCGACCGACGGACGCGATCGCGGTGCGCGCGCCCGAGCGTGGATGGCGCGTCGCGTACTCCGACGCGATCGCGGTCGTGTTGCTCAAGTGAGGTTCCCGGCGATCGCGCTGCTGCTCGGGTCGGTCGCGGGCGTGCTCGCGGCGACGCAGCCGCTGTCCGACCCGGACATGTTCTGGCACCTCGCGACCGGACGCGAGACGCTCGCGCACGGCATCGTGCGGACCGACCTCTTCTCGTGGACGGTCCGAGGTGCGCCCGTGTCGACCGACCAGTGGCTCGGTCAGGTCCTCATGTACGGCGCGTTCGCCATCGGTGATTGGTGGGCCGTCGCGGTCCTGCGGGTGCTGGAGGTCGTGGCACTCGTGTCGCTCGTCGCTGTGAGCGCTGCGTTCACCGGGGCTCGACCGCTCGCGGTCGTGCTCGCCTCCCTGCCCGCCCTGCTGCTGACGCGCGCGGTGTGGGTCGACCGACCCGAGCTGCTGGGGTTCGTGTTCTTCGCAGCGCTGCTCGTGCTTTTGCGGGTGGGACGGGGAGGCCGCGCAATGGCCCTTGTCGCCGTGGTTCCTGTGATTGGTTTTTGGGCTTGCGTCCACGGCTCGTTCGCGCTCGGCGTCGTGCTCAGCGTGCTCGTCTGCGCCGAGGGAGCGCTCCGCGATGTGCCGCGCCGGCGAACGTATCTCGCGTGCGCCGCAGCGAGCGTACTCGCATCGCTCCTGACGCCCGCGGGTCTCGGCGCCTGGACCGCCCCCGGGTTCCACCTCCTCTCGCCGCCGCGCTACATACAGGAGTGGGGCGTCGTCGACGTGCGCACGCCGATGGGGATCGCGTACGTCCTCACGCTCGCCGGGGTGATCGCGTGCGCTCTCCTTGGTCCACGCCTCGCGCTGCGCGACCTCGTCGTCTTGATCCCGGTCGCGCTCCTCTCGCTGACCGCCGCGCGACAGGCGCCGCTCATCGCGATCGCCGCCGCGCCGCTGTTCGCTGAACGGACCGAGCTGCTGCTTGAGCATGTGCTCGTGCGACGCGACCGCGCCGCTCAAGGTCTCGCCCGCGCCCTCGTGCTCGTCGTCCCGACGGCCCTCGTGCTCGCGGCGACGATCGCGGCGCCGCGCAACGTCGATGACCGCTCGTATCCGGCGGATGCGCTCAGTTCGATACCAAGTGGAGACGGCACCCTCGCCAGATACGAATGGGGAGGGTGGTTCATCTGGCAAGCGCCGGCATTTCCTGTTTTCATCGATGGACGGCTCACGCCGTACCTCGGCGGCGTCGTCGATGACTACCAGCGCATCGTTTCGGCCGCGCCGGGGTGGGAAGATACGGTCCGACGACGCGGTGTCCGCACGCTCGTGGTCCTACCAACGGATCCCGTCGCCATCCGCGCGATGGAGCTCGGCTGGAGCATGCGCTTCCGCTCCAGCGACGTCGTCGTCATCGCTGTGCCGTAAGAAACCCGTCCATATACTTCGCGCACGAGCACGCAGCCGACGCGACTGATCAAGGACGGCGACGACCTCGAGGCTCAGTTCGACGCCATCGTCGACGCGTTGCGCAAGGATGTGCGGCGAACCCGACAGCAGGTCGACAAGTTCGCGCGCGCGTATCAACGTACCGCCGAGGCGCAATCGCGGCGCTCGCAGGACGGCAAGCCCGATGAGCTGACGCAGAGGGCTTACCGGCGCCTGAAGCAGCTGCAGCTCATCGTGCAGCACATCGAGTCGAGCGCGGCGTACCTTCTCGGCTCGGGCATCGAGCCCGAGCGCAAGGACGCCGTCGAGGGTGCGCTCGAGGTCGCGGCCCGCGTCCTCGAGAGCCTCGAGGCCGAGCGCGAGCGCCTCTACCGCGACGTGCACGACGGACCTGCGCAGGTACTGGCGAACGCGATCTTCGAGGTCGAGTACCTCGAGCGCATCGCGGAGCGCGCGCCGTCGGAGGTGCGGCAGACCCTCAAGGCGGAGCTCGCCGGCCTCAAGACGCAGTTCCGCAGCTCGCTCGATTCGGTCCGCGCGATGATCTACGACCTCCGCCCGCCGGAACTCAGCGAGCTCGGGCTCGCGGAGGCGATGCGCAACTACACCTCGGAGTGGGAATCGCGTTGCGGCATCAAGGTGCTCTCGACACTGGAGACGACCGACACCGATCTCTCGCCGCAGCACGAGCTCGCCGTGTACCGCGTGCTCCAGGAGGCACTGCAGAACGTCCACAAGCACGCGCAGGCCACGACCGTCGGCGTGGTGTGGCAGCGCTCGGCCACCTCATGGGCGCTGCACGTGACCGACGACGGCAGTGGCTTCGATCTGGTGAAGGCCGCGCGCCGCGCGAAGTCTGTCGGCCTGCTCTCCATGCGCGAACGCGCCGAGCTCATCGGCGGTTCGCTACAGATCCAGTCGATGCCCGGGAAGGGCACCGCAGTTACACTCCTGCTCCCGGCGAAGGTCGTCGAACCCACCTCCTACGAAAGGCGGACACTTGGCGGAGAAGACTGACCGCACGATCCGCGTCGTCCTCGCCGACTCCAGCCGTCTGACGGCTATGGGGATCGGCCAAGTCCTCGAGAAAGAGCCCGAGATGGAGCTCGTCGCCACCGCGTCCGATGGCGAAGAGGCCGTCACGAAGACCCTCGAGCTCGAGCCTGATGTCCTCGTCATCGAGGCGGACCTGCCGCGCCTCTCGGGCATCAAGGTGACCCAGCGCATCCGTCGCGAGCTGCCGCACGTCGGCGTGGTCATCCTCACCGCGAAGGACGAGGAGCAGACCCTGTTCGAGGCCATCCGCGCCGGTGCTGCCGCGTACCTGAACAAGGACGTCGATCCGGCGGAGCTCATCGACGCGATCCGCAAGGCGCGCGCGGGCCAGTTCATCATCAACGAGAAGGTCTTCAGCCGGCCGGCCGTCGCGTCGAAGGTGCTCGCCGAGTTCCGCGAGCTCTCCGTCTACGGTCCGGGCTCGTCTCACGTCTTCGCGCCGCTCTCACCGCGTGAGGTCCAGATCCTCGACAACATCGCGCAGGGGATGACCAACAAGGAGGTCGCCTACGCTCTCGCGATCTCCGAGCAGACGGTGAAGAATCACATGTCGAGCATCCTGCGCAAGCTCTCGGTGAACGACCGCACGCAGGCCGTCGTGTACGCGATACGGCAGGGATGGATCAAGGGGCCGGAGATGGGGAATTGACCGTGGCCACCGATACGGCCGGCGAGCTCGCCACCGAGCAGCAGAAGGTCGTCGCGGAGATCCGCGAGCTGGACCTGCTCATCGAGTCGACGCAGACCGAGGTGAACCGTCTCAAGGCCCGCGAGGATCAGACCAAGCTCCGCGTCGAAGAGGTCCGTGGGAATCCCGGCAACTTCCAGCGCGAGGAGATCTTCGGCGCGACCGACGAACACACCACCGCGATGAACCGCCGCATGACCATGGAGGGCCAGCTCGGCGGGCTCCAGGGAAAGCGCAAGCTGCTCGACCGGGTGAAGACGCTCCTCACGCAGGCGCAGACGCACGTGCGCGAATCCGCTTCGGGCGGGCCGCCGTCCGACGCGACGCCGGTCATCGACGAGGGCAAGCTCCTCCAGGCGGTCGTCGACACGCAGGAGGCCGAGCGCAAGCGCATCGCGCGCCAGGTCCACGATGGACCGGCGCAGGCGATGGCGAACGTCGTGCTCCAGTCCGAGATCAGCGAGCGGCTCTTCGAGGTCGACCCGCAGCGCTCGCGCACCGAGCTCGCCGCGCTCCGGCAGATGGTGAACAAGACGCTGCAGGAGCTGCGCGGCTTCATCTTCGAGCTGCGCCCGATGATCCTCGACGACCTCGGCCTCGTGCCGACCATGCGCCGCTACGTTCAGACGCTCATCGACAAGCACGGCATCCGCATCGACTTCTCGAGCACCGGCCGCGACCGCCGTCTCCCGTCCGATGACGAGGTCGCGATCTTCCGCCTCATCCAGGACTCGCTGGTGGAGCGGATCGAGAAGGCCGCGGCCAAGGATCTCGTGCTCGGCATGACCTGGAAGGACCAGCAGCTGGACATCCTGCTGCAGACCGACGGCAAGGACCTCCCGCCCGACGGCGAGCTCCAGTCCGGCCTGCGGCGCAGCGAGCGTCTCGAGCTGCTCAAGGGAGACTCCACGCACGAGGCGCGCGCCGACGGCACCATCGTGCTCAATGTTCACGTTCCGATCCGCGTCGCGCCGACCATCATTGCCTGACGCCGGCCGCCCGCTCACGACCACCGAGGTCGGCGACCTCCTCGAGTCCACCTGCGCGCTGATCGAGGCCGAGATGACCGCGCTCGGTGACGAGGGCTGCCGGTTCCACTTCAAGGCCGGCGAGTGGTGCGTCAACGAATGCGTCGGCCACATCATCGAGGCTGACCGTCGTGGCTTCGGCGGGCGGATCCGTGACATCCTCGCGGGCAAGCCCCTCGTCACCTGGGATCAGGTCCAGGTCGAGCGCGACCGCAAGGACTGCGACCGCGTCTCGCAGAGCCTGTGGATGGAGTTCATGGGCCCGCGCCACGACTACATCGGGATGGTGCGCTCGCTGAAGCCTGCTGATCTCCCGAAGAGCGGCATGCACCCGAAAGTCGGCGAGCTACACGTGAGCGATCTGCTCCACGAGTGGGTCTCGCACGATCGCAATCACACGCGCCAGCTCCTCGCGGTGCAGCAGGAGCGCGTCTTCCCGCACATGGGTAACTCGCAGAAGTTCAAGGGCGAGTAGCGGCGGCTACGCGCCGCCGACGTGCGTGAGGTCGATGCCCTGGTAGAAGTGCTTGAGGATCTGCTCGTAGTTCGCGCCCTTGAGCGCCATGCCCTGCGCGCCCCACTGCGACATGCCGACCGAATGGCCGAAGCCCCTGCCGACGAAGTCGAAGCGCGCCGGGATCGCGAAGAGCCATTCGTACGCGCGGATCCCGATGCGGTGGCCATCGGTGTCGAAGGTGTGCTCGTAGTTGGCACGGATCTTCGACGCGCCGAGCACGTCCATGTCGCGCAGCCGGTCGGTGTCGCGCTCGCTGACCCACTCGAGGTCGTTCGACGGGCGCAGGATCGGCGTGAACAGATTGCTCTTCAGGCCGAAGTAATAGCGCATCGCGTCCTTTGAGATGTCCTTTGTCGCCTTGTTGCCGACGACGCGCACGCGCGTCGGCCGCCCGGCCGCGGTCTGGCTGAGCACCTCGATGCGGATCGGCACGCCCACGTCGAATCCGCGAAAACGCATGTAGTCACCCAGCTGCGGTGCGGTGAACTCGCGTGACCACTCCCAGCTGGTGCGGCCCCACGAGCTGTCCTTCGCCAGCTCGTCGCCGGGCGAGGCGACACTGCGCAGGTAGGGCAGTGCGCTGCCGAAGATGTTCTCCGAGTCTTCGGTCACACCGCCCGCGTTGGCGGAGTACAGCGCCTCGATGGCCGCGCCGCGATAGGTCGCGAGGACACCCGCGGTGCGGTCGACCGCGCGGAGCGTCGAGCGCACCTCGTTGCCCACGCCGTCGTACTCCTGGTCGCGCGTGTCGCCCTCGAGGTCGTAGTGGTCGTGGCGCCGTAGGTGCGTGGCCAGGTACGTCCGCGCGGCGATGGCCTGCGCCGCCAGCGCCTCGGGCTCCCACGTCGACGGCTCCTCCGAGCCGATCACCGACGCGAGATACACCCCGGTCTCGACGGTGTTCACGATGATCGGGTCGCCGCCGTCGTCGGTCGTGACGTCGAGCGTGCCGCGGAAGCCGCGTCCGTTCACGGTGAGGATCCCGTCCGTCGTGGTGAACGTCACGGGCACCGCCTTCTGGTCGGAGATGAGCGGTGTGCCCAGCGCGTCGTCGTCGGTCCGCAGGAGGGAGATCTCGAAGGGGATGGTGACGATCTTGGCCGGCTCGCCGCGCGCCTCGAGCTCGGCGTTGCGCGCTTCGCGCAGCGCCTGCCGGCGCGCGAGGCGCTCGTCGGAGGTCAGCGACTCCGGTCGCGGCGGGAGCGTGATGGTGACGCCCTCCGCTCGGCGCACGTTGGTGCGCAGGACCAGCCGGCGCGGACCGTAGTAGAGGGTGCGTCCGTCGTAGCTCGTCGCGGTGACGTTGCCGGTCGACGTGACGAGCGTGTAGTTGATGCCGTTCGGCGTCACGTTGACGCGGACGGTGGCCGGAAGCGCACTCAGCGGAGTGGCTTGAGCAGGTCGCGGCGCGGCCTGGACCTGGAGCGGCATGACGCAGCTGGCGACAAGGGTCGCGACGACGGATCGTGCGAGGAGCCTTCCACGCATCACGTCGTGCTCCGGTACACCTCCGGCTTGAGCACGCCGATGAAGGGCAGGTTGCGGTACCTCTCGGCGTAATCCAGGCCGTATCCGACGACGAACTTGTCCGGGATCTCAAAGCCGCGGTAGTCGATGTCGATGGGGACGATGCGGCGCGCGGGCTTGTCGAGCAGCGTGCAGAGGCGCACCGATGCCGGGCGCTGCGAGCGCAGATGCTCGACGACGAAGGCGAGCGTATTGCCGGTATCCAAGATGTCCTCCACCACCAGCACATCACGTGCCTCGATGGGATTCGCGATGTCCTTCAGGATCCGCACCACGCCGCTGGTCTCGGTGCCCGCGCCGTACGAGGACACCTCGAGGAAATCGAGCGACAGCGGGATCGGGATCTGCCGCATGAGGTCCGCCAGGAACGGCAGCGCCCCCTTGAGGATCGAGACGAGCACGAGGTCCTTGCCGGCGTAGTCCTTCGCGATGCGCGCGCCGAGCTCGCGGACCTTCGCGCTGATCGCGGTCTCGTCCACCAGGATCTCGGCGATGTCGTCGGCGGGGGTGGCGGCGCGGATGGCGTTCATCGGTTGATTGTGCCGTGTGCTTCTACCAATGCCGTACCACCCACGCCAGGCGCACGAGCACG
>WNFF01017603.1_pt1 | contig 11151 bp, 10 predicted proteins | sample 5400441 | NCBI WGS metagenome assembly WNFF01 (sample SAMN13153345, study PRJNA577476) | soil metagenome | isolation source: 120 cm saprolite under Douglas fir tree site 2 hole 3 replicate 1 | place: USA:California | collected 2015-04-18
ATATCGACGAGGAATTGAAGAAGCTGCACCACGCCGTACATTACGGCGCGGACACGGTGATGGACCTTTCCACCGGCGGCGACATTCCCGTAATTCGCAAGGCGGTTATTGATGCATCGCCCGTGCCGGTGGGAACGGTTCCGGTGTACGAAGCGATTTCGCGCGTGCGGCGCCCGGAAGACTTGACGTTCGAATTGATGCGCGAAGTAATCGAGGAGCAGGCCGAGCAGGGCGTGGATTACATGACGATCCACGCGGGCGTGCTGCGCGAGCACGTTCCGCTGGTGCGCAAGCGAATCACCGGCATCGTGAGCCGCGGCGGCTCCCTTATGGCCCATTGGATGGAGCACCACAAGAAGCAGAATTTTCTGTACGAAAACATCGAGGAAATCTGCAAGATTTTCAAGAAGCACGACGTGAGCTTTTCCTTTGGCGACGGCTTGCGGCCCGGGTGCATCGCCGACGCCAGCGACGAAGCGCAATTCGCGGAGTTGAAAGTGCTCGGCGAGCTCACGACGAAAGCGTGGGAACACGATGTGCAAGTGATGATCGAAGGGCCAGGCCACGTGCCGCTGGACAAGATCAAGGAGCAAGTGGACAAGGAGATGGAATGGTGCCACGAAGCGCCGTTTTACACACTGGGGCCGCTGGTGATCGATATCGCGCCCGGGTACGACCATATCACCAGCGCGATCGGCGCGGCGATGATCGGCTGGCACGGCGCGTCCATGCTGTGCTACGTCACGCCCAAGGAGCACCTCGGCTTGCCCAACGCGGATGACGTGAAGCAGGGCGTGATCGCGTACAAGATCGCGGCACATGCGGCAGACGTGGCCCGGCACCGGCCGGGCGCGCGTGACCGCGACGATGCGCTGAGCTATGCGCGGTTTCTCTTTGACTGGAACAAACAGTTCGAGCTTTCGCTCGATCCCCCGACTGCGAAAGCGATGCACGACGAAAACCTTCCCGACGATTTTTACAAGGAAGCGAAGTTCTGCTCGATGTGCGGGCCAAAGTTCTGCTCGATGAACATCACGCAAATGGCGGACGCCGAAGGCGGCCACGATCAAGCGGAGCGCAAACAGAAGTTCGTGGAGTTGCTGGCAAAAGTGCAGAGCGCCTGACGAATTGAACCGGGATGCGCGATGGAATGTTCGACGTAACAGTGAAATTGGCGAATCTGACCGCTCCCGGCCGGACCGAGGAGGTGTCTTTGTTGGTGGATACCGGCGCCACTTTGTCTTGGATACCCCGGGAAATTCTTGAAAAGCTTGGGGTCGTTGCATTCTCCCGGCTTCCATTCACGCTCGCAGATGGCCACCGGCTGGAACGTGACACTACCGCCGTACTCATGACTATCGACGGAAGGAAAGGAGCCGTCCAAGTTGCCTTTGGAGAGGCGGGTGAGGAGGCCGTCCTGGGCGCGACTTCTCTTGAGGGCCTGGGATTTCTCGTTGATCCCGTCGCGCAGAAATTGGTGCCTCGCGACTTGCGCCAGCTCCACGCGGCACATTCCCCCGATTCCGCCCAGACGCTTCGCGAGGAATTCAACTGCTGGGCGGAGGCGGGCCGCGGCGAGGGGATGGAGCAGGAGCACCTGCCCATCACGCTTCCGGTGCTGGAGAAAATGCAGCTGGCGCCGACGGACAACGTCCTGGACGTTGGGTGCGGGGCGGGCTGGCTATCGCGGCGGCTGTCGAAGCTGGTGCCCGAGGGGCGCGTCGTGGGGATGGACATTTCGGACGAGATGATCCGCCACGCGCGCCGAAGCAGCGTGGACTTCGACAATTTGCTGTTCGTCGCTGGCGAAGTTACGCAGATTCCTTGGCAACCCCACTTTTTCTCTCGCGCAATCTCGGTCGAATCCTCATATTACTGGCCTGATCCTTCCGCCGGACTCAAAGATATTTTTAGGGTTCTCCGCGAAGGCGGCTCGGCCTGGATTCTCATTAACTACTACCGCGACAATCCGCACTGCCACCAGTGGGGAAGCCTTCTCGCGGTGCCCACGCATCTTTTCTCCGCGCAGGAATGGGCCGCCTTGTTCCGGGAGGCGGGATTCACGAACGTCACGCACGAGCCCATCGTGGACCGCTCGCCTTCGCCTGAGACGTACACGGGCCAGTGGTTCCGCGACGCGGAGCAACTGCGCGCGTTCAAGGCCGAAGGCGCTCTGCTCATTCACGGTACGAAAGAATAAAACAAGTGGCCGAGTCCGGCCGCGTGTGATAGAACTGCCGCCGCGCGATGAGGTTTTCCAATGTCCTTTTTGAGTGAGGGAATGGCGGTGGTAACTGGCGCGGGTTCCGGCATGGGCCGCGCCCTCGCGCAGCAATTGGTCGCCGCAGGCTCGGCCCTGGCGCTCGCGGACATTGATGAAGCGGGACTTCTCCAAACCGCGCAATCATTAGAAAAGAAGAGCGCGCTGGTTACCACCCACGTGGTGGACGTTGCCGATGAAGCGGCCGTGCGGTCATTCGCGGAGGAAATCAGTAAGAGGCATGGGCGCGTTACCCTGCTGATCAATAATGCGGGGATTGCCCTGCATGGCAACTTTGATGAAGTTTCACTCGATGATTTTCGCTTGCTGATGAATATCAATTTCTGGGGCACGGTGTACGGCGTAAATTATTTTTTGCCGGTATTGAAGCGAGAGAAGCGCGCGCAGATTGTGAACATTTCAAGCGTTTTCGGAATGATCGCCCCAGCGGGACAGTGCGCTTACGCGGCGAGCAAGTTTGCGGTGCGCGGATTCACGGAGGCGCTGCGCCACGAACTCGAGGGCGGCAACGTGAGCGTCTCTTGCGTGCACCCCGGCGGGATTCGAACGCAGATTGCGCGCCGCGCGCGCATCGGGGCCGGTGTTACAACCACGGGACATCACGAGAAGGCTGCCCAGTTTGAGAAACTTCTTCGGACTTCTCCTGAGGCAGCCGCGGCGCGGATTCTGCGCGGCGTGGAACGCCGCGAGCCGCGGATCCTGATCGGCGCCGATGCGTATCAGGTCGACATTCTCCAGCGCCTCCGGCCCGCAACGTATTGGAAGACCCTTTCGCGGAGATTGGAAAAGCTCACCTCAGAATCGAAATGAAGCAGATCTTTTGCCCCGCGTTCTAGAGAGTTTTTGACTACCAGGGAAACGGTGACTATACTCGGCATCATCAAGGAAGGACCGGCCAATGGGCGTACTGGACCAACGCTTCGAAAAAAATTTCATGATCACGTCGGTGGACTACGTGTTCAACTGGGCGCGCAAGAGCGCCATCTGGCCGCTAACGTTTGGACTGGCGTGCTGCGCCATCGAGATGATCGCTTCCACGACTTCGCGCTTCGATATGGCCAGGTTCGGAGCGGAGGTGTTCCGGCCATCGCCGCGCCAGGCCGATCTAATGATCGTCGCCGGCACGGTAACGCTGAAGATGGCCCCGGTGCTGAAGCGCGTTTGGGAACAAATGCCGGACCCCAAATGGTGCATTTCGATGGGAGCATGCTCGAGCGTGGGTGGACCGTTCAACGCGTACTCGGTATTGCAGGGCGTGGATCGCATCGTACCGGTAGATGTGTACGTTGTAGGATGCCCCCCGCGACCGGAAGGCCTCTTCTTTGCGCTTTTGAAGCTCCAGGACAAGATCGATCAAATGACCCTGGCGAAGCGCCCCACGGAAGTGCGCCTGAAACCGCAGATGGTCGAAGAGTTCAAAAAGGGAGTGATGGTGGCTCAAACGCCCGAGCCGCGATAGGAAATAGAAAGTAGAAAACGGAAAATAGAAATAAGAACTAGCTGGGCTGACGGGGTCTTCAACACAAAGGCCACAGAGATCACGGAGTCAGAACAAAACAGGAGAGAAAACACCAGATGGCGTTTGCGCGAGCGGCAAAGATGAACGAAATCACGCCGGGAACGATCCGGGAGTTTCACGTGGAGGGCAAAGCGATTGCCCTGGCCAATGTGGGCGGCAAGTTCTACGCGATCAACAATACCTGCCTGCACCGGGGAGGGCCGCTGGGCCAAGGGGTCATGGACGGGAACATCGTGACCTGCCCGTGGCATGGCTGGCAATATGACGTGACCACCGGCAAGATCAGCCAGAACCCGGCGGTGGGGGTTGATTGCTATTCTGTTGAAGTTCGCGGCGAAGACATTTTCGTGGACGCCGGCTAATCTCCTGTAAGGTATTGAAAATACAAATAGTTAAGTTAATTTTGCCGAAATATGGCCACTTGAAACCGAGCCTGCGCGCAAACCCCTGTTTCCTCTAACCCTCATATTTTGTTTCGCTTTTTGGATGCCAGCGTGTATATTTCCGACTCGAAGCCTCGATGGCAACAACCACTGTTCAACGACACTACTGGATCTTCAGCGCCGACCCGCACCACTATCACTGGGACACCCTATTCGTAAAAGGCAAGGAAATGTGGCACGGGGCTGGAGCGAAGTCTGACGCGATTCGCGCGTTGAAACAGGTGCGCAAGGGCGACCGCGTATTGTGCTATCACGGGACGCCGGAGCGCACCCTGTACTCGATCGCGGAAGTCACGCGCGATCCTTACCCGGACCCGCACGACCGCAACGGGAAAAAACTGGTCGCGGACCTGCGGGCCTTTGAAAAGCTGCCGCGCCAGGTGTCGCTGGCGGAGCTGCGCGCAAATCCGGCGCTGAAAAAAATGAAGTTGCTGAAGAACGTGCGGCTGATTGTTACGCTGCTCACCGATCAGGAGTATCAGGAAATCCTGCGCATGGCTGGGATCGTCGCGACGCCGGGGATTCCGCTGCCCTGATGGCGCGCGCGAGGACAGTGGCTGTTCCACAGGCGAACCGCGAACTATGAGCGCGCCGTCTTCCGCAAAGTGAATTGAGGTGAGAGATGGCTGCCATCGGCCGCTCCAGTGTTATCGCCGTTTGTCTTGCCGCCCTTTCCGCGTTTCTGCTACAGAGCACGCGCCATGATTCGATGCTGGAAGGCGTTCCCTCCGGGAAGACGCGGGTGCTCGACCTGAGCTACGCGATCAACGACAAGCTGGTGCCGTGGCCCGGAGATGAAAAAGTCTTCGAAGCGAAGGTCAACGCGACCATCGAAAGAAACGGCTACTTCACGCGCAGCTTCTGGATGCTGGAGCACTACGGGACGCATCTGGATGCGCCGGCGCATTTTCCGCCGGGCAAGGCGACGGTGGACCAAATTCCCGTGAAACAATTGTTTGGACCGGCGGTGGTGCTCGACGTGAGGGCGGAGAGCGCCAGAGACGCCGATTATCAGCTGGCTGCCGCCCGCATCGAGGATTGGGAAAAGCGGCACGGACGAATTTCCGAGGGCGCGATTGTCTTGCTGCGAACGGGTTGGGCATCGCGCTGGCCGGATGCGCAGAAATACCGGAATCAGGACGCGAAAGGCAAAATGCGTTTTCCGGGATTCTCCGTCGAAGCGGTGAAACTGCTGCTGGAGCGGAAGGTGAGCGGGCTGGGATGCGATACGCTGAGCATCGATCCCGGCGCATCAAGCGACTATGCGGTGCATCATCTGGCGTTGGGAGCGGGAGTGTACCAGCTTGAAAACCTGGCCGACATGAGCGAATTGCCGGAAACGGGCGTGTTTTTGATTGTAGCGCCGATCAAGCTGGGGGGCGGCTCGGGCGGACCAGTGCGGGTGTTCGCTCTTCTACCCTAAGCAGCGACAGTTTTTCTTCTTCGTATTTTGGGTTTACTCCACGACTCTGCGATCAAAGCGCCGGATCATTCTGGATGATCTCGATGTGACGGAAACCGGTTGCAGGAGTGTGATATTTTGAAGTCTCACTCTTTCTATGCCGGAACTTCCCGAAGTCGAAACGGTAGCGCGCGGATTGCGGCAAGCAATACTCGGCCGGCGGATCCTTTCCGTCACGCTGGGCAAAACTGATTTTATCGACGATCCTGTCGCGCTAGAGCAACACTTGCCCGGGCGGCAGATCGAAGCGGTCGAGCGTTACGGGAAATATGCGGCGCCGGCGTCGCTGCTGGTGCATCTGGGAATGACCGGGCAACTCGCGCCGAGTCCGGCGGCGCAGCCACTGGAAAAGCACACGCACGTTTGCATGCTGCTGGATGACGGGCGCGAACTGCGCTACACGGATGCGCGGCGCTTCGGCCGCATCGCCTACCTGACGAAAGCGTCGCTTGCAGAAGAGTTGATTGGATTTGGCGCCGACCCGCTCGAAGTGAGCAAGGAGGAATTCGCGAGCAGGATTTGCGGGCGGCGCGCGCGAATCAAATCTCTGTTGCTGGACCAGAGCGTGCTGCGCGGAGTCGGCAATATCTATGCGGATGAGAGCCTGTGGAAAGCGAAGATTCATCCGGCGCGGCTGGGAGCCAAGCTGACGCTGAGAGAAGCAGAGACGTTGCGCCGCGTGCTCCAGGATATTTTGCGGAAGGCCATCGTTTTGCGCGGCTCCTCGATATCCGATTTTCTTGACGCCGAAGGCAAGCCGGGAGAATATCAGCGGCACCACCGGGCGTACGGACGCGAAGGAAAATGCTGTTACCGCTGCAAGACGCCGATCCGGCGCGCGATTGTCGCGGGGCGAAGCAGCTATTTTTGTCCCCAGTGCCAGCCGTCGCCGCGCGGATTTTCCGTTTTGCCGCTATCGAGAAAAAAGGCAAAAGAGACGAAACGCAGAGACGCAGAGCGCACGGAGAAATCGCAGAGACTAAATCTGAACTCGCGTTCAAAGCCCAGAGTCGCGGAAAAATTGAGGAAACGGGGAGTGCGGTTCAGTACGTCTATAGAAACAAGTCCGTAGAGCGGGCCGCAAACCCATAACGGTGAAAAGGCGGACCTGGCTGCGCGAAGATTGATCATTTCATTGCGAAAAATTTATCGAATACAGCGAGGGAGAGCGAATGAGCGCACGGCGAGTGGTTCCTTTTGTGTTTGCGGCGGTATTCCTATTGGCTGTGGTCCACGCAGGGTCGGCGCGGCCGGCGGATGAGGAAGCCAGCGCGGTTGCGACCGCGGATGCGCAAATCCTGGGCGAAATCCGCGATCACAGCCAGGCCATGGAGAATCTCGAGTATCTTTCGGACGAAATCGGGGCGCGCCTGACCGGCTCGCCGCAATTGAAGCAAGCGAATGATTGGACGGCCGCCAAGTTTCGCGAATACGGTCTGAGCGATGTACACCTGGAGCCATGGACGATTGCTCATTCCTGGACGCGCGGAACGGCGCGCGCGCGAATCGTCTCGCCGGTGGAACATCCGCTGACGATTGCGGCGGCGGGTTGGTCGCCCGGCACCAGCGGAGCGCTGCGCGGGCCGGTAGTGTACTTTGACGCGAAAACCAAAGACGATTTCGGCAAGTTCCACGGCAAGCTGAAGGGCGCGATCGTCATCTATCAGGAGCCGGAGATTCTTTCTCCGCCAAAGCCGCAAAATCCGAACGCGGAAATGATTCGTCCGATGCAGACGCCGCCACCGGTGAAGGGACAGCCGGCGGAACCTTCGCCGTTTGCCGCATTTCAGGAAGCGGCGCGCGCGCGCAACGAGTTTTTCAAGCAGGAAGGCGTCGCCGCGGTGCTGCGCGATTCAAATAAGCCGCACGGCCTGCTGAACATGACCGGCATCGGCGGGGAAAAGTTTGAGATCGGCGCGATCCCCACGGCGTTCATCACCGGCGAAGGCTACCGGATGCTTTTCCGCATGCAAAAGCGCGGCAAAGTGGAAGTCGAGATCGAGATGACCAACTCGTTCGGCGACAAACCCATGGATGTGTACAACACCGTGGCGGAAATTCGCGGGAGCGAAAAGCCGGACGAAGTGGTGATTCTCGGCGCGCACTTGGATTCCTGGGACCTCGGAACCGGCTCGACGGACAACGGCACGGGGTCCATGGCCGTGCTGGAAGCGGCGCGCGCGCTGGCGAAACTGAACTTGAAGCCGAAGCGGACCATTCGTTTTGTACTGTTCACCGGAGAAGAAGAGGGACTCGTTGGCTCGGTGAAATACGTGGAAGCCCACCAAAACGAGCTGGAGAAAGTTTCCGCCGTGCTCGTTCACGATACCGGCACGGGCCGCGTGCTGGCGCTGGGATTGCACGACAATTATCAAGACCGCGAAATTGTGGATCAAGTGCTTGCGCCGCTGAAGGAGCTTAAACTTCTCGAGCCTAGCATGCGGAGGTCCTTCGGAACGGACCACGCCTCATTTGACGACGTGGGTGTGCCGGGATTCTGGGCGATTCAAGACAGTGCGGAGTACAGCCAGACGCATCACAGCCAGTCGGACACCTTCGATAAAGTGTGGAAGGACGAGCTGAATCAGGGTGCGGAGGTGCTTGCGGCATGGGCGTACAACACGGCGCAATTGCCAGCGATGCTGCCGCGGCGTCCGTTGCCCTACCGGCCGTCGGCTGAAGCGGCGAAAGCGGAAGCGCCCAAGCCCGATCCCATCGCAGAGATGGATACGAAAATAATCGAGCAAGTGAAGTCCGACCAGGGCGAGCTGAAGTCCAACCTGCAATATCTGGCGGACCGCATCGGCCCGCGGCTTACCGGCTCGCCGCAACTGGATCAGGCCAGCCACTGGACGATGGAGCGCTTCAAGGAAGCGGGTTTTTCCAATGCACACCTGGAGCCATGGACCATTGCCAACAATTGGACGCGCGGCCCGGCGGGGGGCCGGATCATTTCTCCGACGCACCACGTGCTGACGCTCGAGACCGCCGGCTGGTCAGCGGCCACGAAAGGCGCGCTTCGCGGACCGCTTATCGGAATTGCGGCCGTGAACGTCGAGGACTTGCAGAAGTACAAAGGCAAATTGAAAGGGGCCATCGTCATCGTCGGGCGCCCGGCGGAAATGGTTTCGCCGGGAAATCCGTTGATGACGCCGTGGGGAGAAAACACCGTCCCCGTGGCGCTGCCGAAAGCTGATGCCAGCAGACCATATGGCTCTGCGCCTTCCAGGAATGTTCGGCAAGCGCAAGCGAAATTCTTCGAGGAAGAGGGAGTCGGCGCCGTGCTACGCGGTTCGGAAAAATGGTACGGCCTGTTGAACATGGGCGCTGCCGGCCGCGAATACGGGCCTAGCGCGATTCCGACGGCGTACATGACGCGAGAGAACCTCGCACTCCTTTGGAGGTTGCTGGACGCCGGAGCCGTGGAAGTGGAAGTAAACATCGAAAGCAGCTTCAGCGGGAAGCCGGTGGAAGTGTACAACACCGTCGCGGAAATTCCGGGCACCGAGAAACCGGAAGAATTCGTGATCGTCGGCGGACACCTCGATTCCTGGGATTTGGGAACGGGCGCGACGGACAACGGCACCGGTTCGATGGCCGTGCTGGAAGCGGCCCGTGCGCTGCAAAAGCTGGGCGTTAAGCCGAAGCGCACCATCCGGTTCGTGCTATTCACCGGTGAAGAGCAGGGCTTGAACGGTTCGAGAGCTTACGTGAAGGCGCATCAGCAGGAACTGGAGAAAATTTCTGGAGTGCTGTTGCACGATAGCGGCACGGGCAAAGTGCTTACCGTTGGCCTGATGGGAAATTACGCCGTGCGAGAGACCATCGATCGCGCGCTGAATCCGCTGGCGCGCGCGAAGGAAGTCGGATTGGCCGAGCCGACGCTGCGCTCCGAAGGCGGAACCGACCATATTCCATTCGACGCCGCAGGCGTGCCGGGATTCTGGTGCGTGCAGGAGCCCGTGGATTACGACAAGACGCATCATTCGCAAGCAGACACGCTGGACCGCGTGCGCTGGGACGACCTGGCCGAAGGGGCGCAAGTGCTGGCGGTGTTCGCCTACAACATCGCGCAACTTCCGGAAATGCTGCCGCGCAAGCCGGCGAAGCAGAGTGGCAACTAAGCCGGTTGCATGCGAGCGGTTCTCCAGAGAGTCAGCCGCGCGAAAGTGACGGTCGAAGGGCGCGTGACGGGCGAGGTTGCAGCAGGGCTGATGATCCTGCTCGGCGTGGGGCGCGAAGACACGTCCGCTGTCGCCGCTTCGATGGCGGAAAAATGCGCGAACCTGCGCATCTTCGAGGACGAGCAGGGTAAGATGAACCGCTCGCTGCTCGAGGTGAAAGGCAGCGCGCTGGTGGTCTCGCAATTCACGCTTTACGGCGATGCACGCGGGCAGCGTCGGCCCAGCTTCATCTCTGCTGCGCCGCCGGAACTAGCCAAAGCTCTCTACGAAGAATTCTGCGCGGCGCTTCGCAAACTTGGCGTGAACGTCGCCACTGGAATTTTTCAGGCCATGATGTCCGTGGAGCTGGTCAATGAAGGCCCCGTCACAATCCTCCTCGATTCCGACCAAACGTTTTAAGGGGAAATTCGCCCCCAAAAATGAGACAGAGCAGTGGAATTGCGCCCGCGCGCTGCGCGAACTGCGCGCCCTGGGCGAGCAGCGGAACATTGATGGAATGGCGAGGTTTGGCATTCGCGCGAAAGTCGTATACGGCGTGGCGAAGCCGAAGATGGACGAACTAGCGCGTCGAATCGGCAAGAATCACGGCCTGGCATTGGAATTGTGGGCGACGGGCGTACACGACGCGCGGATTCTAGCGGGGCTAATCGACGAACCGGGGCAAGTGAGTGCGCCGCAGATGGAACGCTGGGTGCGCGATTTTGATAACTGGGACGTGTGCGATGGCACGTGCTGCCACCTATTTGTTTTTGCGGCGCCCGCCTGGGCGAAGGCAGTTGAATGGAGCCGACGGAAGAAAGAATTCGAGAAACGGGCGGGGTTTGCGCTGATGGCCTACCTGGCTTATCGCGATAAATCCGCGCCGGACGCAAAGTATCGGCGATTGTTCACGATGATCCGGCGAGAGGCGCGCGACGAGCGAAATTTCGTAAGAAAGGCCGTGAACTGGGCTTTGCGACAGATTGGAAAAAGAAACCTGAAACTGAATCGGGCCGCAATTCAAGAAGCGGCAAAGATTCACAAGATCGATTCGCGGGCCGCGCGGTGGATCGCCGCGGATGCGCTCCGCGAATTGAAGAGCGCCGCCGTGCAAAAACGGCTTCAACGGAAAACAGCATGAACAAAACGACAAAGGGTGGACAAAACAAAGAGTTAAAGATTCGTCGCGCGAAGAGCGCCGATGCGGCGCAAATCGCCTCGCTCACCGGCCAGCTCGGTTACCCGGCAACTACGGCACAAATACGAGAGCGGTTGCGAAGAAT
>WNFF01005828.1_pt1 | contig 11150 bp, 9 predicted proteins | sample 5400441 | NCBI WGS metagenome assembly WNFF01 (sample SAMN13153345, study PRJNA577476) | soil metagenome | isolation source: 120 cm saprolite under Douglas fir tree site 2 hole 3 replicate 1 | place: USA:California | collected 2015-04-18
GTTTATTACGAGCCCGTTACTTCGAAAGCGATCAAGTTCAAAGGGAAACCTTCGAAGCCTATTTGATTCGCGGAGCCGCAACATGCTTCGCCTGCCTGCGGTTGCCGGACGCTTTTATCCCTCCCATCCTGCGGAACTGACGGCTCTGATTCACAAATATATTGTCAGCGATCCGGCCAAGCCCCCGGTTCGAGTGACTGCCTGCCTTGTGCCGCATGCCGGTTACGTTTATTCGGGCCATGTAGCAGGCGCGGTGCTCGCGCGGATCGCGCTGCCCAGAAAAATCATCATTCTCGGCGTGCGCCATTACCCTCGTGGTGAGCCGGCGGCGATCCTTTCGAGCGGCGCCTGGCGCACACCGTTGGGAGACGCCCGGATAGACGAGCCGCTGGCCGAAGCGCTAAAAAAAGCATGCCCGCTGCTGCGCGAGGATAGCGTGGCGCACAGCACGGAACATTCGCTGGAAGTGCAGCTGCCGTTCCTTCAGGTGCTGGCGCCGGACTTCACCTTTGTTCCCGTGGCTCTGGGAACCGTGCAATTCGAATCCCTGGTGAGTGTGGGAGAAGGGATTGCACATGTGCTTGAGGCCTCGAAAGAAACGTGCAATTCGAATCCCTGGTGAGTGTGGGAGAAGGGATTGCACATGTGCTTGAGGCCTCGAAAGAAAACGTGCTGCTCCTGACGACCTCGGACTTGAATCATTACGAGGATGACGCCACGACGCGCATAAAAGACCGCAAAGCCATCGAACAGTTGCTGGCGCTGGAACCACGCGGACTCTTTGACACCTGCCGCTGCGAAGAAATTTCCATGTGCGGGCTCGGACCTGCGACAGCCATGCTCATCGCGCTGAACGCGCTGGGTGTGAAAAATTCGGAACTGGTGAAGTACGCGACGTCTGCGGATGCGTCCGGCGATCGCGGCGCGGTCGTCGGGTACGCCGGAATGATTTTTTTCTGACAGCCCCGAATCGCGAATTGCTACTGTGCAAAAGAAAAACGGCTCCCCAAGGGAGCCGTTTCGGTTATGGCTCCAAACTCGACTAGTGCGGGCGGCCGGAGGACGGATGCGAAGACGACGTCGAAGATGACGAAGACGATGAGGATCTTCCCGCTGAACTGCTGCCGCTCGAAGACGCAGACCCGCCCCAGCTACCGCCTCTGCTGCTGGCGCTGGAACTTCCGCGTTCGCCGCCCGAATAGCGCGGGGCCGGCGGCGGGACGCTATTGCGTGCCGGCGGAGAAGAGGAAGCGCTCCGGCGGTCCGCCCACTTTCAATGCGGATTTCGCTTCCCTTCGCCGGCGGCGTAGCTGCGGACGAATTTGTATTCACGAAGCGGTGCTCGCGCGGATCGTAGGCAATCGTGGAATGATTATCGACAGACACGCCGCGAATTCCGGACTTACCCTCAACGACCGACCTTGAAACGCGGGCTGGCGGCGCAGCGGCCACAAGGCTGCCGCTCAAGCTTTCGCGCGGCGCAGATTTCAACGCCTCCCATTTTTGTCCGCGCTCGACGGGGATGACCTCCACACTCGAACCTTTCGTTCCCACATTAGAGAAAACACCACGCTCCAGATTCAGCGGTGTCTTGCCCTTCTGGTCGAGCGGATGCATAGGCACCACGCCCACTTTTCCGCCCTGGCGAACAAACACCCCTGTCACCGGCCGATAGATGGGATGTGGCGGATTAACGCGAGGGATACCCCTTCGCGGAACGACTCCGTATCCCGGATACCCGTAAAGAACGGGCGGCGAATAAAACCATCCGCCACAAGAGGAGTCAAAGAGCCATCCTCCATAGTGATAGGGAGCCCAGCCCCAGGGTTGATAGCTCACCCATGTCCACCCAAAAGACGGATCCGTAATCCATTGACCGTTCGTAAAAGGAGACCAGCCAAGGCCCGCTCCGAACGGTCTCCAACCGTATCCGTAAGCCCCACAACTGGAGAAAGCCCCGTAGGTATAGAGATCAGCGAATCCCGGCGCGTAATAAGGCGAGCCTGTGTACTGCAGCGCCGCGCTCGTGGCTGTGGAAACGCTGTCGATGCGGCCGGAGACCCAGCGATCGAAGTCATCTTCATCGGGAAGCCGGCCAACGCTCAGCGAAGAATCGTCGCCTGCTTTCATCGAAAGCGACTGGCCCTTCTCGAGCCGCGTCGCGTTCTTATTGTGCAAGACGGTTACGCGCCCCTGATAGGCTTCGACAGTGCTGCCGTCGTCGTAATTATCCAGCCGGAATGTGCCGCGGTGCTCGGCTTCCACGGTGAAGTCGCCGCCCGTAACGCTGAAGTAGTCCCCGCTCCCAGGATTCACGTAGAACGAAGCGCTCCCCTGGCGAAGAACCAGGCGCGTCGTTCGCGCGGAATCATTGAGCGAGAGGTCGTAGAACTCCAGGACCGTGTTTTCTTTAAGGAAAGCCATCGCGCCGTTCTCGAATTCCACTTCCGCGCGGCCTTTATCCGTGGCAAGAACGTATCCCTGGCGAATCGGCAAATTCAACCCAGCCGTCTCCCACGTGGCGCTCGAATCCGACAGAGGGTCGCCGTGCGTCTGCCGGGCGAATCGCACGTCGCCCTGAACCAGGCTCAGACGGATGATGCGGGCATGGCTGGAATCCGCCACCGCCGGATGCGCGCCCACGAAGAGCGCACTCAAAAGAAGGATCGAAATAAAAGGAACCAGTTTGCGGAAAGACATATTCATCCCCTCACGGGGCGCGACCCTAATCATTAGACGATTAAAAGAAAGGGCAGGTTACGCACGATGTGCCCTAAACCATCGTCTCGCCCGGGGAAGGCGGCGTCAAGGATAGACTGCAAGGGCGCTGCTGTTCGCCGCGAAGTGATAAGATTTCCTTTCGGTCAAACCCATGACGCGAATTGCATCTCGTGTTTCTCAATTGAATGGCGAAGGCGCGTTGGCAGTCTATTCGCGCGCCAAGGAACTCGAGCGCCGGGGGCGTTCCATCATTCATCTGGAACTCGGCGAACCCGATTTTCATCCCGCCGCGCCTGTCGTGGACGCTCTCCGCGGCGCCGTAGCCGCGGGGCGCGATCGTTACTGCTCCACCCGGGGCGTTCCTGCTCTGCGCCAAGCGATTGCAGACTATTTGAAGCGCACGCGCAGGGTCGATGCGACGGCGGAGCACGTCCTTGTGGCTCCGGGCTGCAAGATGGCTCTCTCGCTGGCGATGATGGCCCTGATCGAGCCCGGTGACGAAGTGCTTTATCCCGATCCCGGTTTTCCGATTTATCCGTCGTTCGCCCGCGGCCTGGGAGCAACGGCCGTTGCTTACGCGCTGGAAGAGAAAAACAAGTTTCAGCCTGACCTGGACGAAATCACACAAAAAATCACTCCGCGCACAACCATGCTCATCTTCAATTCGCCGAATAATCCGACCGGAACGGTATTCGGCGATGCGGTTCTGGAGAAACTCGCTGCGCTCGCCAGGAAGCACGATCTCTGGATCCTCGCCGACGAGATTTATGCGCGCATTCTGTTCAGCGGGCAATACAAGTCCATCTGGTCGCTTCCCGGAATGGCGGAGCGCACGGTGATCATTGACGGATTCTCCAAAAGTTTTGCGATGACCGGCTGGCGGCTGGGGTACGCCGTGGCGCCCGTGCAAGTAATCGACGCCATGGACCTCCTGGTGTTGAACACTTTTACCTGTGCGGCGGAGTTCACTCAAGTGGCGGCCATCGAAGCGCTGCGCGATTCTACCAACGCTGTCGAGGCCATGGTTGCGGAGTACCGCAAACGGCGGGATCAGTTTGTCGCTGGGCTCAATCAAATCCCTGGATTTCGCTGCCTGACCCCGGATGGCGCCTTCTATGCGTGGGTGAATATCGAAGATACGGGGCTCTCCGCGGAAGAGGTTCAGAAGTTTTTGTTGGAAGAGGCGGGCGTCGCGGGAATTGCGGGCGCCGCGTTTGGCGAGGGTGGAACGAGTTACGTGCGGTTCTCGTTGGTCAGCGCCAGGAATCTGCTCGAAGAAGCGCTTGAACGCATCCAGCGCGTTTCGGTTCGCTGGCGTGCCGCGGTTTCGCGCTAGTTAGTGCGTTTTCGATGCTTGTGGATTGATCACTCAGAGGATGGAGAAGCGCAATGAGCACCGCGGCTAAATCGAAGCATGTCGCATGGAAAAACGTCGAGCGCGAGCAACTGAATCCGCTCATCGACCGCGAAATGGTGGTCGGCGACAAAATCATGCTGGCGCGCGTGCTGCTGAAGAAAGGCGCGCACGTCCCCTTGCATCACCACCACAACGAGCAGGTAACCTACATCCTCGAAGGCGCGCTAAAATTTGCCATCGATGGCCGCGAAATCGTCGTCCGCGCTGGCGAAGTGCTGTGCATCCCGCCACACCTGCCCCACGAAGCCTGGGCCGTCGAAGACACCGTGGACCTCGACGTCTTCAATCCCCCCCGCGAAGACTGGCTCAACAAGACCGACGACTACCTCCGCCACGGTCGCTAGAGTCCGGACAGCGACCTCGGATGTTACGATGCCCCGAGGAGGCCACCGTGGATTCCCCAAACCTCGTGCTCGCGCTTCTCGACGAAGCCTACGAAAAAAAGACCTGGCATGGACCGAACCTCAAGCAGTCCATCAAGGGCATCACCGCAAAGCAGGCCGCGTGGCGTCCCGGACCTGGCCGCCACAACATCTGGGAAGTGATGCTCCATGCCGCGTACTGGAAATACGCCGTGCGGCGCAGAATCGAAGGCGGAAAGCGCGGCTCGTTCGTCCTGAAAGGAAGCAATTTCTTCCCCCGGCCGGAACCGGGCAAGCGGAACGAAGCCGCGTGGCGGGCCGACAAGAATTTACTCGAGCGCGAGCACCGCTCACTGCGTCAGACCGTCGCGGAAGTATTGCGCACCGCGCGTGGCGCGAAATTTCTAAAACAGCTTTACGGCGTCGCGTTTCACGACATCTATCATGCCGGGCAGATACGCCTGCTCCGCCGTTTGCAGGAGCGCTAATCACAGCGCCAAGTTTCGCAGCGACTGCACAACAGAGGAAATGTCACCAGTATCCTGAAAAAGCCGAATGGCCGCGATCCCCGAAGCTCCGGCAGCAAGACAAGCAGAAGCGTTCTCCATCGTAATTCCGCCGATGGCCAGCACGGGGATCGAAACCTCGCGGCACACTTCGGCGAGACGCTCAAGGCCCTGTGGAGCGCCGAACGCCGCCTTCGATGGTGTGGCGAAAACGGGACCAAAAAAAAGATAGTCCGCGCCGTCGCGCGCGGCCGATCTCGCAGCCTCCAAGGAGTGGCAGGAAACGCCAACAACGAAATCCTTCCGCTCGCCGCGATCAACAACAAGCCGTTTGGCTTCCGCGAGCGGCAAACTCTTTTCGCCAAGATGCACGCCGTCGGCGCTCTCGGTGAGCGCGATGTCCAGGCGATCGTTAACGAAAATGCGTGTTCGAGCGGCGTTGCCGGCTTGCGATTTCGCGCTCCGTTGCAAAGCTTCTCGGGTGAGCAAGCCGCAGTCTCTCCCCGAAAGATCTTTCTCGCGAATCTGAATCCAATCGACGCCCGCACCCGCGGCGGCTTCGATCTTCGACAAGAGAGTTTTCTGTGGCTCTCCGGATTCAGTTGCGGCAAGACTGCGCCGGTCCGTCACGAAGCAGAGAACCATGCCGCGAGATGGGCTATTGAGGCGGGACACGATCAGGCCCCGCGCGCGAACCGATCCAGCCGATTGCTATAAGAATATCCAAGACGCCCACGCCGCTCACCGCGCCGCGAAAGGACGGATGAAGCACGATGGGCATGAGCAAAGGATAGTGGCTGAGAAAAAAATTCTGCTCCCAATAGCCGGACCACGGCAAATAGAGAAGCATTGCGCCCATTTCGAACGCAAGAACGACCAGCAGCGCGCGATAAACCCGGCTCATAGGTGTGCGGAATCCCGTCCTGTTAGGAAAGGTCCAGGATCAACGGATGGGCTTCTGAAGGGCGGCGATGCGCTCCGCCACGTCACGGTAGTCGATATTCATCGCGTAGACCTGGGAGAAACTTTTCAGCGCCGCTTCAGGCTCGCCCGCCGATTCCTGAGCTACACCCAAATCATACCGCAACGCAAGCGTGCTTTCCGGATCATTGCCGGGAGTCTTCAGAGCGCGCTCATACCAGATCGCCGCGATAGCCGGCTGGCCCTTCTCCATGAAAGCCAGACCGAGAAGCGTGCAGCACTGCATCGTGTAACGGAAAGCGCGCCCGCGATCGCTGGCTTTGGCGACTTTCTGAAACTCGCTGATGGCTTCTTCCAGGAGCCCCATTTCACGAAACGCGATGCCCAGGTTGTAATGCGTTTCGAGGTCTTCGTCTTCCGCGCCCATCTCACCCAGTTCCGCGCGAAATTCGTCGAACACTTCCTTGAGCGGCCCGGACTCGCTGGAATGCGCGGCCGCCTCCTGTTTCGGTGGGGACGTCGGCTGGGCATTCGGCATGGATCCCGAGAATGCCGGCGCCAGCTCGCCAATGCCGAGCTGATCGATTTCGTTGGCAAGATCGGCAAGGAATTGATCCGAAGCGAAACCACTGCCTGAAGGTGGCGATGACGCATTGTTCCGCGCCGCTGGCGCGGGTGGAGCAACCGGTTTATCGGGCGGCCTTTGGTCGTACGCTGGGACCAGAGGCTCGGCCTCCAGTACGAGCTCATACTCCTGCTCCAATTCGAATTCCGGCTCGCTTGTCTGAGGAGGTTTCTGCGGAGCTTTGGCCGCCGGTGCCTGTTTAGGCTTCGCCGCAGCGGGCTTTTCTTTCGTTTTTTCGGTAATAGCTTCCGGCTGGAGCGGACTTGCGGGAGCGGCGCCGGCGACATCGAACGCGGCGACTCCCGGCACATCGGCCGGCGGAACGATCAGCGGTTCGTCGCCAATCTCAAACTCTTCCACTTCCCCAGGTTTCGTGGGACCCTTGGGTCCGGCCGCGGGCTTCGCCGGCACTTTGGCAGAAGGTGCTACCGTCGCCTCGCTGGGACGCGTCTCTTCGAGCAGGGTCGCCCACTCGTCCGACAAATCAACTTCCTGCACATCCGCCCGCGCGGGAGCGGCGTTCACTTCGACTGGCTCGGGGCGCGCCTTCTCCACCGGGGGCGGCTGCGCCGCCACGGGAGCCGGAGCGGGTTCCTCCGGCGCAGGTTCGGCGGCGATTTCCGGTATCGATTCACCCATCGGCTCCGGCTCCGCAGCCTGAGGAGCCGCGGGTTTTGCCGCTGGAATCGCGGTCGCCAATTCTTCGTCCGTCAAACCGGCGGCGCGCTGGAAGCGGCGGCGCAATTCCCCGAATCGTTCCGAGCTCCGCTTGTCGCCCGTTTCACTATGGATCTGTTCCAAGTGCGCAGCGAGTTCGGCGGTGCGCCGGTCATCGCCCGCGCCAAGAACAAAGTCAAGCAGTTTCTCGAGCGTCGGCGTGTGACGCGGTGCGCGGCGCAGGATGGCCTCGAGCAACCCGATCGCTTTCTGCGTCAGGCCGTAACTCGCGAAAAGGTCCACGTCGGTGAGCGACTGGGTGATGAATTTTTGCGTCTCTTCGTCAAGCGCAGGCTCGCTGGACGTGACTGCAGGCTTGGCCGGAGGTTCGGGAGCAGATTCCTCGTCCTCGACGGGCAGCTTGGCGGCGGCAGGTTTCGGAATCTCTACCAGCAAGTTTTCCTCGGGAAGCTCCTCAGCAGCTTCGCCAGGCGCCAGGAGTCCCATTTTTCGGAGTACGCCATTGAGTCTGCGCTTTGCCGAATCGCTCTCCGGATCGCGGTCGACGAGCTGCTCAAAGGTCTTCTTTGCCCGCTCCCATTGGTGAGCGGCAACCAGTGCGTCTCCCAGGTGCGCCAGTGCGTCGGGCAAGCGAAAGGAATCGCTGGTGCGGCCATACAGCTCCACGAGCCATTCGAGCGGCTCGATAGCGCCCGGCATGCTTGATGCCAGCTCGTTGAGCAATTTCCCGATGACCTCGTGTTCGCCGGCGTCAATCATGGGCAGCCGCGACTTTTTCAGGATCTCCATGGCTTTGTCGGGGTTTCCGGATTGCAGCAGCGCTTCTACCACTTTTTGCATCGGCCCAAAATTTTTCTGGTCCGCTTCAAATACACGATGCGCCAAGGCCGAGGCCTGGTCCCAATCGGAATTCTTGAGGTAAAGGTCGAGGAGGAGTTCAGTCTGTTCGCCTCCCTTCTCGAGATCGGCCGTCTGTTCCAGGAGCTGCTCAGCCTTGGCGCGATTGCCCTGCGAAGAATGCGACCGCGCTTTGACGATAACGGCGGCCAGATTGTTCGGCTCGAGTTTCAGCGCCTTGTCGGCAAGCTTCTCGCTTTCTCCCTGGTCACCGCGGGCCAGCGCCCGCTGTGAAGCAGAAACGTAACCCTCGATGGCATCCCGAGTCTGGCCCATGGCCTGGTACAAATCGGCCAGGCGGATCTGGATGCGGAGATTATCGGGTTCCGCCTGCAGAAGTTTTTTCAGCAGGCTAACCGCTTCCGGCTGGCGATTGCTCTTCAGGTGAATCTCCGCCAGTTGCAGGAACAGCGGCCGGGCCTCGCTCATTACGCCTTGCTGAACGTAGAGGTCGGCAAGCTTTTCGAGGGGGCGAATCTCTTCGGGAGCTAGTTTGGCGATGCGTTTGTAGACTGCGATTGCTTTTGTCAGGAATCCGTCGCCGACGAAAATCTGCGCCAGACGTTCGAAGTAGTCGATGGCCTGAAACGTCTCGCCCTGGCGGATATACAGCTCGCCGATGGTCATCAGCGTGACCTGGTCGCGCGGCTCGTACTTCAGAATATTCTGGTATTCGGCTATGGCCTGGGCGACTTTGCCCTGGTTCAGCAGCTTTTGTGCGGCTTCGACGTACTTGCTCTTGTTATAGGCCATGCGCGAACAGGGACAAATCTCCCCTCGGAGTCTGCCCCACAGATTCTCCTCAAATTGTAGCGGTAGCGGAACGGCTCACAACGCTACCTCGTTACGCTATCAGGTGGGAAAAAGGCAAGTCAACGTACGCCGGGCTCAGTGTGAGCAGGCAGTTATCCCCTTTCCCTTCAGGAAAGTCGCAGGCGAAGGCGAGGCGAAGCGTCCGGAAACTTTATCTTCTTCCCGCACCTGGGATCAACCCTTAATTCTCAAGAGGGAGCTGCGCTTGGGTCGCGCCAGTGGCCCAGCACCCGGATTCACGGACGGGCGCAAAGGAATGGCGGTGAAGCGGCGTCGGGCCATATTGACGCAGGGCTTCGAGGTGGTCCGGAGTGCCATAACCTTTGTGGCGCGCCAGGCCGTACTGCGGATAGATGGCATCCCACTCTTGCATGCGCATGTCCCGGTGCGTTTTCGCGAGGATGGAAGCCGCCGCGATGGAAATGCTGCGCGCGTCGCCTTTGATCAATGATTTCTGCTCGATCAAAACGTCCAGCTGCATCGCGTCAATAAGCAGGTAATCGGGCGCAATCGCCAATTGCCGTAGCGCGGCGGTCATCGCCTGTCGCGAGGCTTGGTAAATGTTCCACGCGTCGATGCGCTGGGCGTCCACTTCGGCGACGGCCCAGGCGAAAGCGTGTTCACGGATGCGCGGTGCGAGTTCCTCCCGGCGCTCGGCAGTGAGCTTTTTCGAATCGTCCAGGCCGACAATGCGCCGCTTGGGATTGAGAATCACCGCGGCGGCAACCACTGGGCCAAATAGCGCGCCGCGTCCGGCCTCATCAATGCCGGCGATGCGCATCCAGCCCAGTTTGCGCGCCGCTCGCTCGAAACGGGTGGAGCAGAGTCGGCTCATTGGCGGGAGATTTTAGCACGGCGCGTAAATTGTGGATGGCCAAGCCGAGGAAATAAAACTACTCGTAACGCAAGGCGACTACTGGATCGACGCGCATGGCGCGACGCGCGGGAATCCAGGCCGCTACAATCACGACGACGCTGAGGGAAAGCAGTGCGAGCCCAAGCAGGAACGGGTCGTGCGGCTTCACTTCGAACAGCAGCGACTCCAGCACGCAGGCACTCCACCAGGCTCCAAGGAGACCAAGTAGCGCTCCGACGATCGTCCATCGGGCCACGTGCAACAGAACCATTCTCAGGATGGTCCCCGGAGCGGCCCCGAGTGCCATGCGCACTCCAATTTCTCTCGTGCGTTGCGCTACGAGATATCCGACGACGCCGTAGATGCCGATCGCCGCAAGGAGCAACCCAATTCCCGCGAAGAGTGAAAGCAACAGGGCGTTGAAGCGGGGCCGCTGCGCCAGTTTTCCGACGCGCTGGTCCAGAGTTTGAATATCGATGGGCAGGGTTTGATCCAAAGCGACGGTGGTCGTCCGCATCCAGCCCGCCATGGCCTGCGGGTTCATGGCCGTTCGAATGATGACGTGCGCGGTGCTGAAGTTGCCCACCGGATCGCTTTTCCAGGGCATATAGAACTCGGGGTCAGCTGCTTCGGCCGGACCGTTGTTCTTGACGTTCGTAGCGACGCCTACAACATTGCGCCAAGGACCAGTCAACCCGAACCGTATGCTTTTTCCCAGCGCTTCTTCCTTCGGGAACAGCCGATGCGCGAGCGCCTCATTCAGAATGATGGCATTTTCAACCGGCGCGCGATCCTTTTCTTCGAAAGCGCGCCCGCGAAGAATGGGAATTCGAAGCGCGGAAAAATAGCCTGGTGTGACGGCCCTCCAACCCACCATGCCACCGGTGCCTTCGGGTGGAAGCGGGCGACCGGCGACTTCGATTCTGGCGTAGATCGTTGCCCGCATTCCGCCGGCCGGCGGAATGCTATCGCTGAGCGCCAATGCAGACACGCCGGGGAGTTGCTGCAAACGGGCTTCGAGGTTCTGAAAAAACGTCAACTGTTGTGGCATTTTGGGGTAGCGGTAGTCCGCGAGAGAAATTTTTCCGATGATCACGCTCTCGGTTTCCAGTCCCAAGGGCACGCTCTGCAGCTTCCACAAACTGCGCAAAAGGAGCCCGGCGCCTGCGAGAAGAATCAGCGAAGCCGCAATTTGCGCGGCCATGAGCGTCTGGCGGAGAAGGCCGCGCGAGATGAGACGAGCTTCCTTGCCGGTCAGCAGCTCTGGAGCGGGCCGGCGGAGAGCCGGAGCTATCCCGAAAAGAAAGGCGCCAAGAAGTGAGACAACGAATGTAAACACAACCACCCGAGCGTC
>WNFF01004688.1_pt1 | contig 11149 bp, 9 predicted proteins | sample 5400441 | NCBI WGS metagenome assembly WNFF01 (sample SAMN13153345, study PRJNA577476) | soil metagenome | isolation source: 120 cm saprolite under Douglas fir tree site 2 hole 3 replicate 1 | place: USA:California | collected 2015-04-18
AGGAAGACGCGCGCGGGAGTCTCAACGAGGCGCTACGGTACGTGAGGGATTGCGTGGAGGATGGCGCGGTCGACACCGAGGGAGGCCAGGTGGGGCTCTCGCTGCAAGGTGTCACCCTCGACGTCGAGGACCTCGAACGGCGCCTGGCGGCCGCCGACTGGGCCGGCGCGGCTGCGCTCGTGGGGGGAGAGTTCCTCGAGGGCTTCAGCATTCCCGACGCGTCGGACTTCGATACGTGGCTCGCGGCCGAGCGACGCCATTGGGGCGGCCGCTCGATCGAGGCCCTGACTCGGCGCGCCAATGAGCTGTTGAATCAGGGTTACTCGCGCGAAGCTGCCGACCTCGCGCATCTGGCGCTCGAGCTGGACCGTGACTCGGACATGGCGGTGCGCACCGCCATGCGCTGTCTCGGACTCGGTGGTGAGCGCGCCGCTGCGCTGGAGCTGTACGACGCCTTCCTGCGCCGGCTGCGCGCGCTCGGCACCACGCCCGACGCCGAAACCCGCGCGCTCGCCGAGCGGATCCGTCAAGCGCGGACGCCGCAGCCGCCCACTCCGCCCGCCCCCGACGTGGCGACGCGCCGCGCGCCGCTGGTCGCCGTGGGCGAGGATCTCGGCCGCTTGAACGCCCTGTGGACCGCCTGCCGCGGCGGGCACGCCGCGGTCGGCATCATCGACGGCGATCCCGGAACGGGAAAGACGCGCCTGCTCGAGGAAGTCGCGGCCCGGATACGCTACGACGGCGGCGCGGTGCTCGTGACCCGGGCGGTCGAAGCCGACCGGACTGTGTCAGGGGCGGCGCTGCTCGCGCTCGCGCGCGGCGGATTGCTCGACACGCCCGGCATCGCGGCGGCGCCGGCACCGGCGATCGCAGCTTTCGTGCGTCAGGATCCCGCATGGGCCACGCGGTTCGCCGAGGCCGCGAAAGCGCCGCCGCTCGCGCTGGGCCCGGCATTCACGGCGCTCGTGCGCGAGGCCGCGGCGGAGCGCCCCATCGCCGTCGTCCTCGACGACGCCCATTGGGCCGACGACGAGAGTCTCCAAGCCCTCGCTGCAACCGTGCGCGACCTTGCCAGGGCGCCTGTATTGGTACTCCTTTCCGCGAACCTACAGCCTGCGCGCGAGGCCATCGACGTACTGCGTTCCCAGCTGGGCCGGGACGTGCTCGGCACGGCCGTGCGGCTGGGCCCGCTCAATCACGCGGCGCTCGTGACGCTGGTGCGCTGGGCGCTGCCGTCCGACGACGACGTGAGAGTCGACCGCGTGGCGCGCCGCATCGCGGCGGATTCGGGCGGTCTGGCGCTCCTCGCCGTCGAGCTGCTCAATGCCCTGGCGGCCGGCGCGGAGCTGCCCCATGGAGACACCACGTGGCCCAAGCCCGGGCAAACGCTCGATTCCACGATGCCGGTCGATTTGCCAGGCGCGATGCGGGCCGCGATCCGCGTCAACTTCCGGCGCCTCAGCGATGCGGCGCAGCTGGTGTTGCAGGTGATCGCGGTGCTGGGCGACCGGGTGGATCCCGCCGTGATCGCCCGCGTCACCAAGGTTGCCCCCGATGCGTTGGCTGGGGCGTTGGACGATCTTGAGTGGCAACGCTGGCTTGTCTTCGAGACCCGCGGCTATTCGTTTGTCGCGCGCGTCGTGCGCCAGGTGATCGATCTGGACACGCTTACCTCCAGCCAGCGCCGGCGCATTCTCGCAGCGGGCGGAGATCAACCATGATTGTGTGCCTGCTGTGGCAGCTCTCCGTCGTCACGCCGCACGCCGTGCCCGTCGCGCTGACCACCGCCGACTCGGTGCGCGTCACCGCTAGCGGCGAACTCGGCCCGCCCGTCGTGCTCCTGCCCGGCCTGTTCGGCTCGGCGTTCGCCTTCCGCCAACTCGTGCCGCAGCTCGAAGCCGCGGGGTACCGCGTCCTGGTGGTGGAGCCGCCCGGTTTCGGCGGCGCGCCGCGGCCGCGCGCCGCCAATTACTCGCTCACCGCACAGGCCGCCCGGGTGGCGCGCGCGCTCGACACGATGGGCGTGCGCGGGGCGATCGTCGTGGCCCATGCCATCGGCGGGTCGATCGCCTATCGGCTGGCCTGCCAGCGCCCCGACTTGGTGGCGGGCATCGTCTCACTCGACGGCGGGCCCGCCGAGGCGGCCGCGACGCCCGGATTCCGGCGGGCCATGAGGTTCGCGCCGTGGATCAAGCTGTTCGGCGGCAAGCGGCTGGTGCGGCACAAAATCGCGAACTACCTGCGCAATTCCTCCGGCGACCCCGCGTGGGTGACCGACTCCGTGATCGACGGCTACACGGCGGGCGCCGGGCGCGACATCGACGCCACGCTGCGCGCCTTCCTCGGCATGGCGGGAGCGCGCGAGCCCGGCCTCCTGCAGCCCCACCTCGCCGAGATCCGCTGTCCCGTCGTGCTGGTGCTCGGCGGCGTGCCGCACCCCGGCGCGCCGCCGCCCGCCGAGGTCGCCGAGCTGCAGCAAAGCCTGCGCGTGTTTGCGATCGACTCGCTGCCGGGCGTGGGACACTTCGCTTATGAGGAGCGGCCTGCCGCCGTCGTCGCGGCGGTGGACCGGGTGCGACGCACGGCCCCCGCGCCGTGAGCTCAGCCGTGCGGCCGGTCGACCGGCTCATCGCCGCCTACAACGTGCTGCTCGTCATCGTGTGGGGCAGCCTGATCGGACGCGCCGACTACGCCGCCCCGATCGCGCTGGCGCATGCCGCCGCGCTGGCGCTGCCGTGGCTCCTCGAACGCGGCGCGGGCCGCTTCGGCTCGTTCACGCGCACGCTGCACGATGTGTACCCGCTGCTCCTGATGCTGGCGTTCTGGACCGAGCTGGGCTTCCTGCGGCCGTTCCACGGACCCACACACGACGGGTGGGTCACGGCCTTGGACCTGGCCGTGTTCCGCGTCCATCTGAACGTGGTGTGGATGCCGGAGATGCCCTGGCTGTGGTTCTCCGAGCTGATGCACCTGAGTTACTACGCGTACTACATCATTATCATCGGGCCGCCACTGGCGTTGCTGCTCTCCGGACGGCGCGAGGCGATGCGGTACATGGTGCTGCGGCTGATGGTGACGTACCTCGGCTGTTACACCCTGTACCTCATGTTTCCGGTGGACGGGCCCGGGCATACGATGGTGCACTACCAGGGCGCCCCCACCACGGGGTTCTTCTACCACCTGGTGCACGAGGCCGGCGACTTCGGCGATTCGATGGGCACCGCCTTCCCCAGCTCCCACGTGGCCGGGGCGCTCACCGCTGCGTGGGCCGGCTGGCGCTGGTTCTCCCGGCCCGTGGCCATCTTGCTGGCCTTGGAGGCGGCCGGGGTGGTGGTGGCGACCGTGTACACCCAGAACCATTACGCCATCGACGTCCTGGCCGGGATCGTCTGGGCCGTCCTGCTGCAGCTGACCGTGGTTCCCGCGCTCGAGCGAGCGTAGATTAGGGCCCATGCGAATGGTCTCACCCCTCCTCGCGGTCGCCCTCGCCGGCTGGGTGCAAGGCGCGCAAGACCACGCGCACACGATGACCATGAGCATGCCCATGACGTCGGCCGAGGGCATGGTCACGGCGTCGGTGCGGGATCAGCGCGGCCGCGGCGAGCTGGTGATCGATCTGCCGGGACAGGACCTGCCCGCCGGGATGAGCCACGACGAGCACGCCATGATGGCGATGGGCCTGCCGCCCGTCGCGGTCGCGACGATTCCCGAGAATGTGTGGCTGTACGGCTTCCGGGTGGACATGGCGGACGGCGCGGGCCGACCGATCCCCGGGATCGTGCTGCACCATCTCAACGTGTCGACGCCGGAATCACGCGAGCTGTTCCTGCCGATTCAACGGCGATTGCTCGCGGCGGGGCAGGAGACGGGCGAGCAGCGCGCGCCCTGGCTGCTGTTCGGCACGCCGCTCGCGAAGGGTGAGCGGTTGATCATCAACTCGATGATGATGAACCCCACGATGCAGAGCTACCGCGGTGCGCACCCGCGGCTCGTGCTGTACTACGTGCCGGGCGGCCGGCCGTGGCCGTTCTTCCGCACCTATCCCTGGCAGCTCGACTGCGCGTTTCCGGTGGGCGACAAATCGTGGACGCTGCCGCCGGGCCACTCGCAGCATTCCTACGAAGGGAGTCCCGCGGTGCCGGGCACGATCGTGGCGATCGGCGGGCATCTGCACGAGCACGGCGTCCGCCTCACGTTCATGGACGCGACCACGGGGCAGGTGATCTGGAGCGCCACACCGGACACCGACGTGGCGGGACGCGTGACAGGCATTCCGGTGGGAAAACTGTTTTCGCTGACGAGCCTGGGCGTGCACATCGATCCGTCGCACCGCTATCGCGTCACGGCCGAGTATGAGAACCCGACAGGCGATTCGATTCCCGCAGGCGCGATGGGCGTGGTGGGCGGGCTGTTCCGCCCCGACCGCGGCGTCTCGTGGCCGCGCGCCGACACGACAGGGGATCTGTATCGGCAGGACCTGCGGCACTACCTGCGCTTAAGCACTGGTCCCGAGCACACCCACCACTGAGGTCGCGGGGGCGGGCGCGGGCTCGAGGATGAGCCGGCGCTGCATCACCGCCAGCACCGCGGCCGCGAGCAGCAGTCCGCTCAACGCATCCACCGCGTAGTGGAATTGCCCGTACACCACGGCCAGGATCAAGCCGGCGGTGAACGGCGCCAGCATCAACCCGAGACGCCGTGAATAGAAGAACGCCATCCCGGTCGCGACCACGGAGCCCGCGACGTGCGACGACGGGAACGCGGCGCCCCACGAGTCGCCCAGGTCGAGGATCCAGTGCGTCACGCGCGCCGGCCAGACGTCGGTGGCGGCGTTGTGCGGCAGGTCGAACAAATAGCGGGGTCCGGCGACCGGGTAAAACAGGAACGCGACGTAACAGATGAAGAACGTCACGGCGATCGCGAAGATCGTATGCCGCGCGGCGTCTTTCTTCCCCAAGAGCCACAGCCCCCCGGGCGCGGCGTACAAGATGAAGAAGTACGCCAGGTAGCAGCTGTGCAGCACCCATGACAACCACACGCTGGGCACTTCACGGATCCACCGGTAGGAAACCTGCGAGCCGAACACCGCGAGCTCGAGTTGTTGAATGGCCTGGTCGTGGTGGTAGCCGATGTCCACGTTCAGCACGCCGACCTCGCCGTACAGGGCCGGCAGCAGCAGCACGGCGTACCAGTCGGCGAAAAAGCCACCGACCTTGCCGGCGCGGCGCGCCCACGGCGCCATCAGCGCGCACGCCGCGAGCATGGTGTTGGCCGCGATCAGCCACTCCCAGCCGAGCAGGTCGTCGCCCGCGTACATGACGACGGCGATGGTCGCGGCCGCTCCGTAGACGAGGGTCGCGATGTCGACCGCTTGGAGTTTGTACTTCCAGTTACCGGTCATCAGTGCTCAGATAGCAGTTGAGTTGCCAGACGGCAAGTTGCCAGCGGTGACACGACTCACAGCCAGCGGTGTTCGCGATACCATGCCGCCGTACGGCGCAATCCGCTCTCCAGATCCACCTCCGCGCGCCAGCGCGTGTCGCGCGTCAGGGCCGCCGCTGAGCTGACCCAGGCGGGGGCGAGGAACTCGTTCGCCTTGTCCGCCGACAAGAGCGTCACCCGCCCGGCCATTCTGGCCAGCGAACCTATCGCGGCCAGTGCCCCTCGCGCCAGCGCCCGGGGGATGGGCACGACGAGGGGCTTCTTCTGTAGCGCCTGCCCCACAGCGAGCACCAGGCCCCGCGTCGTGACGGACTGAGGATGAGCGGCGTAATACACACGGCTCGCGGCCGTGGGCGCCACGGCGGCGGTGGCGAGCGCCCGGGCCAGGTCCCCGGCGTAGATCACCGAGATCTCCTGCGAGCCGTCACCGAACACCGCGGCCACGCCGAGGCGCGCCATCTTGAACACCTTGAGCACCTCACGGTCCCATTCGCCGTAGACGACGGGCGGCCGCACGATGGTCCACGGCAAGCCCGAGGTGCGCACCAAGAGCTCGCCCGCCAGTTTGGAGCGGCCGTAGTCGGACACGGGGTGGGGTGCGTCGGTTTCCTGGCCCGGCCGGCCCGGTGTGCTGGGACCGCCCGCCGCCTGCGACGACACATACACAAAGCGGCCCGGTGGGTGCGCGGCGGCGACTTCGAGCAATCCGCCGGTCGCGTCGCGGTTGGCGCTCATGAAGTGATTGAGATCGCGCGCGGCGATCACTCCGGCGACGTGGAAGATCACATCGGCGCCGGCGCAGCCCTCCGCGAGCGCCTGCCGGTCGTTCAAGTCGCCGCGCACGATCCGCACACCGCGCCAGCCCAGCGCCGCCGCTTTGGCCGGCGAGCGCACGAGACACGTGACGTGGTGGCCGTCCGCGAGCAGCTGCTGGACGAGGTGCGCCCCGACGAACCCCGTGCCGCCGGTGACGAACGCCTTCACACCGGCCGGTCGTAGACGCGATACGTCTTGTAGGGTCGGAAGCCCAGCCGCAATAGGCCGTTGATGATGGGGAAGTTGTCCTCGAGGAGCCAGCCGCCTTCGCCCCAGTGGAAGCCCTTGGCGTTGCCCTTCTGCCAGATCCAGGCGTACAGCAAGGCGTCCACGCCGGTGCCGCGATATTGCTTCAGCGCGCCAAGCAGCAGGATGCGCAGTCGCGAAATCTTGCGCGCGTGCCACAGGATCTTGAGGATGCCGGGGAACAGCCGGCCCGACGGATTGTGTTTGAGCGCCACGTTCAAGTCGGGCAGCGCCACCGCGAAGCCGATGATCTCGCCCTTCATCTCGGCGAACGCGATGAGCTCGGGCACCACGACCGGCTTGAGCTGTTTCGCGAGGTGGTCGATCTCCTCGTCCGTCATCGCCACCGCCCCCCAGTTCTCCTCCCACGCCGCGTTGTACAACCGCTTGATCGTGTCGACTTCTTCCGTGAAGCGTTTCATGTCGAGGCCGCGCAGCGTGATGCCCTTGCGTGCGGCGACGAGGGTGGCTCCGCGGATCAGCCGTTCGGGGAGGTTGTCGTGGGTGGATTGGTAGGCGATCAGGTCCTTGGCCTTCTTGAAGCCCGCCCGCTCCGTGAGCGCGGCGTAGTACGGCGGGTTGTGCGGCATCATCAACGCGGGCGGGGTGTCGAAGCCGTCCACCAGCAGACCGCACTCGTCATTGATCGACGGGCTCATCGGGCCGCGCAGCACGTCGCAGCCTTGGGTCTGCACCCAGTCCGCCGCCGCCTTGAACAAGGCGTCGGCCACGGCCTGGTCGTCCACCGATTCGAAGAAGCCGTAGAACCCTACGCGATCGTGGTGCGCCGCGTTATGGGCGTCGTTCTTGATGGCGCCGATGCGGCCGACGATCGTGCCGTCGCGCCGGGCCAGGAAGTACTGCGCCCGTGCGTGCTGCCAGAAGGGATTCTTTTTGGTGGAGAGCAGCGTGCGGACGTCCATCCGCAGCTGCGGCACCCAGAGCGGGTCGCCGCGGTAATGGCGGTAGGGAAAGTCGATGAAACGCTCGAGGTCGCGCCCGCCGGTGACGGGCGCGACCTGCACAGCGCTCAGATGACCCCCAGCTCTTTTCCGAGCTGCCCGAAGACGTCCAACGCCAGGTCGATCTGCTCGGGCGTGTGGGTGGCCATCAAGCTGGTGCGCAGGCGGCACTGCGACGGCGGCACCGCGGGCGGGACGACGGGGTTCGTGAACACCCCGGCGTCGAACAGCTTGCGCCAGAACAGGAACGTCTTGTCGAGCGGCCCGATCAGCACCGGCACGATGGGCGTCTCGGTGGGGCCGATGTCGAAGCCGAGCGAGCGCAGGCCGTCCTGCAGCCGGCGGGCGTTCTCCCACAGCTGCGCCCGGCGCTCCGGCTCGCGCTGCAGCACGTGCAGCGCGGCGAGCACGCCCGCCGTGTTCGACGGGGGCAGGGCGGCGGTGAAGATCATGGGACGAGCGTGGTGGCGCAGATAATGGATCACCGTGTCGGTGCCGGCGGCGAAGCCGCCGATCGACGCGAGCGACTTGGAGAACGTGCCGACGATGAGATCGACTTCGTCGGTGAGGTCAAAATGCGCGGCCGTCCCGTCGCCCTTGGGGCCGAGCACGCCCACCGAGTGGGCGTCGTCGATCGCCAGCGCGGCGCCGTACTTCTGGGTGATCTTGAGGAGGCCCGGCACGTCGGCGATGTCGCCTTCCATCGAGTAGATGCCGTCCACGATCACCATCACGCCCGTGCCGTCGTCGACCTTTTGCAGCTTGCGTTCGAGGCCCGCGAGGTCGCCGTGGTTGAAGCGAAGGGTCTCGCCCTGTGACATCTTGGCGCCGTCCACGATCGACGCGTGGTCCAGCTTGTCGAGGAACACGACGTCGCCGCGGCCCACGAGGCCCGAGATCAAGCCGAGGTTCGCCTGATAGCCGGTCGAGAAGACGAGGCAGGCCTCTTTGCCGAAGAAATCCGCCAGCTCCGCCTCGAGCTGTTCGTGCAGGTCGAGCGTGCCGTTGAGGAAGCGACTGCCGGTGCAGCCCGAGCCGTAGCGCTCGAGCGCGGCCTTGGCCGCGGCGAGCACCTCCGGATGATGCGTGAGCCCCAGGTAGTTATTGGAGCCCATCATGATCCGCGGCTTGCCCTCGATGACCACCACCGTGTCTTCGGAGTGGGTGATCGGCTTGAAATAGGGGTACAGCCCCGCGGCCTGGACCTCGCGCGCCCGGGTGAAGTTCTTGCATTTATCGAATAGCGCGATGTGCTGCAGGATCTCAGTACTCAAGGGTGTCCCTCTCCACGGATGCGGGCACTCGAAGTGCTGTCACTGCGTGCTGGAGCTTAGCCGAGGCCCCGGTAAATCGCAAGCCGCCACAGGAGTTACGGTTAGCACATCACACGCTGGCGGCGTAACTTGGACGATCGTGCGCACCTTCTTCATGTTCACGCTGGCGATTGTCGGCGCGGCTGAGCCCGGCGCAGCCCAGCGCGCCTACCACGCAACATGGGCCGACGGCGTTTCACTCGGCGCGGCAGCGATCCTCACGATCCTGCCGGAAGCGCTCAAGTTGCCGAGCGGCGCACCGGCCTGCGCGCCCTGCGATCCGGCGACGTTGTGGCGCATCGACCGGCAGGCGCTCGGCGCGCGGTCGCACGCCGCGGGTACGGCGAGCGACCTCGGTGCGGTGAGCGTGCTGGGGGTCGGCGGCCTGGCCCTGGTGTGGCACCGGCGGCCGAGCGACGCGCGCGGCGACGCGGTGGCCTACGCGGATGCCGTAGGGTGGAGTGCCGTGGCGGTGCAGTGGCTCAAGGTGGCGATCGGTCGCGAGCGGCCCGTGATGTACACGAGCGGCGCGGTGGCGGCCGCGAGTGATCGCGACAACCAGCGGTCGTTTCCGTCGAGCCATACGACGGTCGCCTTCGCCGCCGCCACGGCCTACCTCGTGATCGCCCGCCGCGAGCAGCTGTCGCACCGGACGCGCACGGCCCTTCTACTATATGGTGCGGCGCTCGCCACGGGCGTGCTCCGGGTCGAGGCGGGGAAGCACTTTCCCACCGACGTCATGGGCGGCGCCGCTCTGGGCTCGGCGCTCGGCTGGCTCGCCGCGACCATCCACCACTGAGCGCCGTCATGCCCCCAGACGCCACGCCCCAACTGCCCCGCGTGATGAACCTGCGCGACGTCGTCCTGTTCAATCTCACGGCGATCGTGGGATTGCGTTGGCTCACGACCGCCGCCAGCCAGTTCGGGCTCGCGAGTCTGTTGATGTGGGTGCTCGCGATGCTGGTGTTCTTCATTCCGTCCGCCATCGCGGTGCGGGAGCTGGCGGACATCGATCCCGGCTCCGGCGGCATGTACCGCTGGGTGACGCGCGCCTTCGGTCCGCGGCACGGGTTCGTGGCGGGCTGGGGGTACTGGGTCAACAATCTGTTCTACTTCCCGTCGCTCTTGCTCTCGACTGCGGCGATCGCGGCGTACGCCGGCGGCGCGCGCTTCGCCGCTCTCGGCGATAATCCGCGCTTCATCCTCGTCATCTCGCTGATCGGCTTGTGGCTCGCGATCTGGCTCAACGTGATCGGCCTGCGAGTGGGGAAGTGGCTGCAGAACGTCGGCGGCTACGGCACGTGGATCCCGGCCTTCATCTTCGTGGCGTTGGCGATCTGGTCGTTCGCGACCCACGGCAGCGCCACGCCGTGGCGCACATCCGACCTGGTGCCGCACAAGCTCGACCTGCCGTCGATCAATCTCTTCGCGACGTTGACGTTCGCGTTCGCGGGACTGGAGCTGGCGCCGACGTTGGGCGGGGAGATCACGGATCCCGCGGCTACGCTGCGCCGCGGGGTGCTGCTCACGGGCGTCGCGGTGGTGGCGGTGTACGTACTCGGCACCATGGCGATGTTGGTGGCGCTGCCGCAGGAGACGGTGAGCATCACGAACGGCCTGCCACAGGCGGTGGCGGCGCTGGCGCGGCGCATCGGTGCACCCGCGCTGGCTCCGTTCGCCGCGCTGATCGCACTCATGCTGGTGGTGAGCAACATCGGCGGGGTGGGCGCCTGGCTTACGGGCTCGGCGCGGCTACCGTTCGCGGCGGGCGTGGACCAGGCGCTGCCCGCGGCGTTCGCGCGGGTGCACCCCAAGTGGCAGACGCCGCACGTGGCGCTGCTCTTTCAGGGCGCGCTCGCTACGGTGCTGGTGGTGGCAAGTCTTGCGGGGAGCACGGTGAAGAGCGCGTATCTCGCCCTCATCCAGACCACGCTCATCCTCTTTTTCATTCCATATCTGTACATCTTTGCCGCGTACCTGCGGCTGCGGCGGGTGAAGACGCCGGGCACGGCCTTCACGGGCTGGCTGGGGTTCGCGGCGGTGCTGTTTTCGATCGTGCTGGGCTTCGTGCCGCCGTCGGATGAGGCGCACCCCCGTTGGTACGTGGCCAAAGTGGTGGGTGGCGTGGTGGTGTTCATGGGGATCGGGTGGGCGCTGTCGCGGCGCAGCGCGCTACGTCCGGGCGCCGGTGTGAGCGGGCGCACATCATTACCGCCTGCGGATCGGTAGCATACATTCCCCCGGAACGTCCCTTGGCCCACGTCGTAGGGGAGGATCTTTCGTGAAACGTTTCGTGTTCGCGCTCGCTGCGCTGGCGACGCTCGGTCCGTCCGTGGCGAGCGCCCAGAACCGTATGCACCCGCGGTGGGA
>WNFF01009497.1_pt1 | contig 11149 bp, 11 predicted proteins | sample 5400441 | NCBI WGS metagenome assembly WNFF01 (sample SAMN13153345, study PRJNA577476) | soil metagenome | isolation source: 120 cm saprolite under Douglas fir tree site 2 hole 3 replicate 1 | place: USA:California | collected 2015-04-18
GCGGCCAAGAAGCCGAGCACGGTCGCGGCGCCTTCCTCCCCCAAGCCGCAGCCCCGGCCGGGCTCCTGACCGCGCGCGATCGCCGCATAGCAGAGCAATCGTTGGCTCCGCGCGGGCTGCAATCTCCTCCCTCCCCTTGAAGAAGCAGAGCGTGCACGCTTGCCGGATCGACTCACGAACAGCGAGAGCAGATACCCTCCCCTCGTCGAACCCGGGTGTTCCCGGGTTCGGCCATTTATCGATTGGTCCAAGTCGGAAACATCCGACTTGGACGAGCGGTGGGGAGGGTGGCGATCTGCGCAGCACCGAGCCGGGCGGGGGGCCGAAGATGCGATTCCAAAGTAGTACCCCCACCCCTAACCCCTCCCCACCGCGCCGTGCACCCCACGACGCAAGTGCGTCGTGGGGACCCGCCACGCGCGGGGGGAGGGGAACCCAACTTCAGCCGCCAGCTCAGGAGCCTTCTCGCAGCTCGCGAATGATTCGCGCCACGCTTGCCACGCTATCGGCCCTCCCCGATAGTGCCCGGCCGAACGGCGCTCCGAAACATGCGCCGGCAGCTTGGCGGGGGAAACGCATGGGGTTGATCGCGCGACTGAAGGGCGACGTCACCTTCCTCCGGGGCGCGCTGCGCGCGCTCAGGATGACGACACCGATCGCCAAGCATCCGACCCGGGTGTTCCCCATCGTGGTCGAGGAGCTCGCGGAGAAATTCGGCGACGCGCCGGCGCTGCTTTCGGCCCGCGAGCACTTGAGCTATCGCGAGCTTTCCGAGCGCGCCAACCGCTATGCGCGCTGGGCGCGCGCCCAAAACCTCGCCAAGGGCGAGACCGTTTGCCTGCTGATGCCGAACCGCCCCGAATACATGGCGATCTGGCTCGGCATAACGAGCGTCGGCGGCGTGGTGGCGCTCGTCAACACCAATCTTACCGGGCCCTCGCTCGCGCACTGCATCAACATCGTCGAGCCCAAGCACGTTATCGTCGCCGCCGAGCTCATGCCGGCGCTGGCGACGGCGCGTCCGCAGCTGACGACGAACGCGAAAATCTGGGCGCATGGAGCCGACGGCGAGTTTCCCCGCATCGATCACGCGGTCGCGGATTGCTCGCCGCAGAAGCTTGTGGGTTCCGAGCGCCCCGCGCTCACCATCGAGGACCGGGCGCTCTACATCTACACCTCGGGCACCACGGGCCTGCCCAAGCCCGCGAACATCAATCACTACCGGCTGATGCTGGCGAGCCACGGGTTTGCCGGCGTGATGGATACGCGGCCCGGTGACCGCATGTACGACGCGCTGCCGATGTATCACACCAACGGCGGCGTCGTGGCGACCGGCGCGATGCTGGTCCGCGGCGGATCGGTGGTGATCCGCGAGAAATTCTCCGCGCGCGAATTCTGGGACGACGTCGTTTCCTGGGATTGCACGCTGTTCTTCTACATCGGCGAGCTGTGCCGGTATCTGACCAATTCCCCGGTGAGCCCGAACGAGACCAGGCACAGGATTCGGCTGTGTTGCGGCAATGGCTTGCGCCCGGACGTGTGGCCGGATTTTGCCCGGCGCTTCCGCATCCCGCGGATTCTCGAGTTCTACGCCGCCACCGAAGGCAACGTCTCGACCTTCAATTTCGAGGGCAAGCCCGGCGCGGTCGGCCGCATTCCCTGGTTCATGGCGCACCGCTTTCCGACGAAAATCGTAAAATTCGACGTCGAGAAGGAGCAGCCGGTGCGCGATGCGCGGGGTTTCTGCGTCGAATGCGCGCCGAACGAAGCCGGCGAGGCGATCGGAAAAATCCTCAACGATCCCTCCAAGCCCGCGAACCGCTTCGAAGGTTATGCGGTCAAGGCGGAGACCGAGAAAAAAATCCTGCGCGACGTGTTCGAAAAGGGCGACATGTGGTTCCGCACCGGCGATCTCTTGCGCAAGGACGAGCAGGGCTATTTCTATTTCATCGATCGCATCGGCGACACCTTCCGCTGGAAGGGCGAGAACGTCTCGACGTCGGAAGTGTCCGAGGCGATCACCGGATTTCCGGGCATTGCCGAAGCCAATGTCTACGGCGTCGGCATCCCGAACAGGGACGGCCGCGCCGGCATGGCGGCGCTCGTCGCCGACGGCGAGATCGACCTGAAAGCGCTGCGCGAGCACCTGGTTCAGCGCTTGCCGGATTACGCCCGACCGGTGTTCCTGCGCATCCGCGACGAGCTCGACGTCACCGGCACGTTCAAGCAGAGGAAGATCGACCTGGTGCGCGAGGGCTTTGATCCGTCGGCGACGACCGACGCGATGTTCTTCCATGATCCGGAGACGCAGGCGTTCGTGCGACTGGACGGCCCCCTCTACGACCGCATCGTCGCCGGCGCGGTGCGGGTGTGATGCGCGCGGCCGAGAGCATTGCGAGCCCCGAGGAGGTGCTCGCGTTCTGGCGCGCGGCCGGGCCGGCAAAATGGTTCGAGCGCGAAGAGGCCTTCGACGCCGAGATCCGCGCGAGGTTTCTTGCGACCTATGAGGCCGCGGCAGCCGGCCGGCTCGGCGATTGGCAAACGACGCCGGACGGCACGCTGGCGCTCCTCATCCTGCTCGATCAATTTCCCCGCAATCTGTTCCGGGGCGAGGCGTGCGCGTTCGCAACCGATGCGGCGGCGCGCGCGATCAGCGAACGAGCGATCGCGAGGGGCATCGACCAGCTATTCCCAGTGCCGGGGCGCCGTTTCTTCTATCTGCCGCTGATGCACTCGGAGAATCTCGCCGACCAGGAGCGCTGCATCGCGTTGTGCCGAGAGGCCGGCGATACCGAAGGCGGCGCATACGCCGAGATCCATGCCGACGTCCTCCGCCGGTTCGGGCGCTTCCCCCACCGCAATCGCGCGCTCGGCCGCACCACCACGGAGCAAGAGCGCGCGTTTCTCGACGCCGGCGGCGGCGGATTTGGCGCGTGAGCGGCAGGCTCACCCCCGCTCGCGCAACAGCCGGCGGATCACCTTGCCGGTGGTGGTCATCGGCATGTCGTCGATGAAGGCCACCTCGCGCGGGTATTCGTGCGCGGAGAGTTTCGTGCGCACGAAATTGCGGATCTCGGCGGCCAGCGCCTCGGAAGGCTCGTGGCCCGGTTTGAGCACGACGAACGCCTTGACGATCTCGGTGCGGACCGGGTCCGGCTTGCCGACCACGGCCGCGAGCGCCACCGCCGGATGCCGGATCAGGCAATCCTCGATCTCGCCGGGCCCGATGCGATAGCCCGCCGACGTGATCACGTCGTCGTCGCGGCCGACGAAATGGAAATAGCCGTCCTCGTCGACGATGCCCTGGTCGCCGGTGGTCATCCAGTCGCCGACGAAACCGCGATCTGGCCGAGCTCGCCCGCGGCCGCGACCGCGCCGTCGGGGCGGATCACGGCGACCCGATGGCCGGGCACCGGCTTGCCGATCGCGCCCGGGCGCGAGACCCCGATCGAAGCGCAGGACGAGAGCACGAGGTTGCACTCGGTCTGGCCGTAGAACTCGTTGATGACGAGGCCGAGCGCCGACCTGCCCCATTCGAAGGTCTCGATCCCGAGCGCTTCGCCCCCGGAGCCGAGCGTGCGCAGCTCGAGATCATGCCGGCCGCGCGGGTTCACCGCCAAGCGCAGCATGCGCAGCGCGGTCGGCGCCACGAAGGCATTGCGCACGCCCGCGGCGCTCATCAGCCAGAACGCCTCCTCGGGATCGAATTTTTCGATTCTCTTTGCCACCACCGGAACGCCGAAGTGCAGGCTCGGCAGCAGCACGTCGAGCAGGCCGCCGGCCCAGGCCCAGTCGGACGGCGTCCAGAACCGGTCGCCGGGCTGCGGAAAGAAATCGTGCGGCAGCTCGACGCCCGGCAAATGCCCGAGCAGCACGCGGTGGCCGTGCAAGGCGCCCTTCGGCGGCCCGGTGGTGCCGGACGTGTAGATCATCATCGCCGGATCGTCCGGCCCGGTTGCGACCGGCATGAACGTCGCGGCGGCGCGCTCGACCGTCTCGGCGAAACCGCTTGCGCCGTCGCCAGAGCCGTCGGTCGAGAGCACGAGGCGAAGCTCGGGAAGCTGTTCGCGGATCTCGGCGATCTTCGCCGCGCCCTGGGCGTTGGTCACCACCGCCTTGGCGCCGGAATTCTGCAGCCGGTAGGACAGAGCATCGACGCCGAACAGCACCGCGAGCGGCAGCGCGATTGCGCCGAGCTTGTAGACGGCGACATGGGAGATGACGACTTCCGGCATCTGCGGCAAGAGAATCGCGACGCGGTCGCCGCGCGCGATGCCGTGGGCCGAGAGCGCGTTGGCAAGCCGGTCGGAGCTCTGTTTCAGCCAGCCGTAGCGGATCTCCTCGCTCGTGCCGTCGGCGAGCAAATTGACCAGCGCCAGCCGGTCCGGATCGCGCTGCGCCCACCGATCGCACACGTCGACGCCGATGTTGTAGCTCGCCGGCACCTGCCAGCGGAATTTCCGGTAGAGCTCGTCGTAGTCTGTTATGTGCGGCAGCATGGGCGCTTCGAGCTTATAGCAGACTACAAGAATGTTATGGTGATCCGCCAACCGAGCTGCAGACCGGGCCGGCTCCCTCTCCCAATGGGAGAGGGAGCAGGCCGAGCGAGCGGCTGCTCAGCCGCGCTTCTCGTCCGGCGCGGCGAGGATCAGCGACCAGAACACCTTGTATTTGGAGCTCGGCGTGTAGACCGCGGCGATCCCCATCCGGGTAGCGCCCGGCAGCAGCATGTTGGCGCGATGCGAGGGGGAATCGCGCCAGCCCGAGAATGCCTCGGCGAGCGTGTGATATCCGGCGCCGATGTTCTCGGCCGCGATTTTGGCATCGAACCCCGAGGCCTTGACCCGCCCGGTGAAATTGCGGCCGGTGCCCTGGTCGAGCTTGTCGCGCGCGGCCATGGCCCGTGCCTGCTCCTGCGCGATTCGCATCAGCACGGGATCGAGCTCGACGGCGGACAGGCCGTTGTTCTGCCGGTAGCCGGAAATCATCGATTGCGCCGCCGAGGCGTCGAGCTCGGTTCCGGGTTCCGCGAGGCTGCGATAAAAGCTCGGCTGCGCCGGTGGCTCGCGCGGCGCGCAGCCGGCGAGCGCCGCCAGCGCGAGCAGACAGGCCGGAAGATAGCGGCGGTTACGATTTGGCATGAGACTCGGGAATCGAGGAGGATCGGCAGACCCGTGAACCATGCCGGGCAAGTGTGTCAAGCAACCGCATAAAACGTGCCCGACGCAGCCCGGCCGACAAGACCAAGCACTTGAACCGCATTGCGCCGGATGCTAGTATGACAGTGTCATATTCGTGAGAGCAATCCCGATGCCCCGCAGCAGCCGGCCCATTACCGTCACCCTTGGCGATCTTAAGGAGCGCGTCGAGATGCGGGTGAAGTCCGGCGCCTATGCGTCCGCCAGCGAGGTCCTGCGCGCCGCGGTGCGCGCGCTCGATCGCGAAGAAACAGCGACCAATGACTGGCTGCGACAACAGGTGGACGACGCCTTCGCCGATCCGCGACCGAATGTGCCGGTGCAGAAGGTGTTCAAACGCCTGCGCGCTTACCACGCAAAACGGTTAAAAGCCGAGCGGAATGAAAAAACGTAAAGTCAGCTTCCGGCCTCGAGCGGAAGCTGACCTGCTCGGCCTGTATCGCTACATCGCCGAGGAAGCCGGCCATGAGATTGCCGGCAGGTACATCGATCGAATCGAGTCGGCATGCAGGGCACTCGAAACCTTTCCCGAGCGGGGCACGCGACGCGACGACCTCCGCCCCGGACTGCGAATGGTGGGGTTCGAGCGACGCGCGACGATCGTGTTCCAAGTCTTGAAAACCGAGGTGGTCATCGTTCGGATTTTCTACGGCGGACAGGATTACGAGCAGTTCTTTCGACAGATTCCCGACGATTAGGAAATTTGCCGGTCGCGATGGTCACGGCGGCTTGCCTTCCTCGACCGCGCGGCCGAGTGCCGGATTCTTGGCAAAGAAACCCTCCGGAACGAACCGCACGGAAAGTTTCATGTTCGGCATCAGCGGGTAGTCCTCGGGCCGGACCACGTGCGTCTCGCCGAGCGAATACCACACCACGACGTCGCGATCGTGGATGCTCTCCTCGCCGGCGTAATGATAGAGCGTGTCGTCGTAATGTGTGGGCGCCTGATTGGGATATTTGCCCCCGGCGTAGAATTCGCCGTCGCGATACGGCGTCACCCAGAGGTGGTGGAAGGTGAAGCCGGCCGGACCTTTCTCGCGCGGGCGCGGGAAGATCGTCGCGGTGTTCTCGACCGGCACGATGGAATAGCCGGCCGGACGCCCGGTAGGGCCCAGGACGGAAGGATTGTAGACCGTCCAGCTCCGCGCGTTGGCGTCATCGGCCTCGCGTTTGGCCTCCGCGGCCTTGGCGAACACCCGGTGGGTGAGTGTGAAATACGGCGCGCTGTCGGGTCCCTGCCCTGAAGCCGCGACCCGCTTCATCTCGTTTTCCATGACCGCGTTGTTCAGGCCGTCGACATCGAAATCGAGCCGCAGATTGAACCAGTGCTGGTGACCGACGCCGACCACATGGGGGTGAACCATCGTGCCGTAGAAATCCTCCGGCACCGGCCGAGACTCCTCGCCGCCGCCACCGGCGTCCGTTTCGGGATGTAGCGCCTCGCACCCTTGGCATTTCCCGGCGTTCACCGGCTTGGTGAGAATCTGGCCGGCGAGCTCGGCTTCGAAGGCGAACGAGCCGTCCTGTTTGAATACCCAATTCAACCCGTAGGCATAATTCCCGGCGGACGCCAGAAACCCCACGACCAGCTCGGTCGCGCGCGCCTCGACGGTCGCCTCGTCCTGGCGGAAGTACATCAGCAATCCGGCGTCGCGCTCGTAGACGTAGATGCGATCGTGAGCGACGCGGCCGAAACTTCCGGCATCGGCATCGGGCAGCAAGGGGCTCAGCGTGACGGCGTTCGCCGGCACTTCGCGGCCCGGCGCCACCGGCACCGAAAAACGACCCAGGCCGAAATTGCCCTCGTCGAGAAACTCCATCCACGGCCAGGCCCGGGTCGCATCGCCGTAGCGGCTGACCACCTCGGAGACCGAGGCGCGATACAGAATCGAGCGCTGCCGGCCGTCGTCGTCGAACCGGACCTGATGCAGCACCAGGCCCTCGCGGACATTGAAGCCGAAGCGCAATCGCCAATTCCCCCACCGGATCGCGTTGCCGTCGACGACGAAATTCGCGCCCTGCGGCTGCACCGGGCGGAGCGGCTTTGCCGGCGCCGCCGTCCCGCGCACCTGCGCATCGAAGATGTCGTGCGGGACTTTCCGGTTCGGCACCCCGGGAACGTCGTACAATTGCACGACGCGCCCGCCATGAACGTCGACGACCGCCATCACCGAATCCAGGACCGGACCGAAATTGCCGATCGCATCCTGATCGGAGATGAACAGCACGCGAACCAGCCGGCCGGTCTCGCCCGAGAGCGCCGGATCCTCACCCACGCCGAGGAATAGCTCGCGGACCGACTTCGATGTCGCGCCGGGGATGTCGAGCCCGTGCCGCACCAGCGCATCCTTGATCTTCGGCTCGGAATCGAGGATTTGGCGCGCGCGTTCGAGGTCGTAATCGGTCAGGCCCGGCTGCAGCGGGTCGAGGTCTTGAACCGCATCGAGGCGCCGCGCCGCGAGATCGATGGTGACGGCAAAGCTCTTGCGGCGGCCGAAATCGAGCGCCGCAAGTTGCGCCCGGCGCGGAAACGCTCGACCCGGCTCGAAGCGTTCGACCAGCGATTTCGCCGGCTCCTCGAGCTCGATCCAGGCGAATTTCGTATTCTGCGAAAAGCGTCCGCTGGCCGCCAGCACGTCCCGGATCACGAGGAGTTCCTCCGCGGCGAGCGGATCGAGCGGATGCCTCGGCGCGGCGCCCGCGCCGTCCAGGCACGCCGACGCGCAACACAGAACGAGCGCCAGGACCGTTTTGCACGTGCCCAGGACCGCCGCGAGCCGGCGGCTTTGCCAAAACAATTCGCGCCACGGCGGCATTTCGGCTCCGTTGCCGGGTCAGAGACCAGAGCCCGGCATTCTGGCAAAAACGTGCGGCCTGGCTAGCGACGCCGACCCCGATCGGGCCCTAGCGTTCGACCGGCCGATCCTCTATAAGCGCCTTCTCGATTTTGCCGAACGTGCCGGGCTTTCGCTGCCTGGGCGCCTATACCCGGGAGGACACAGCCCATGGCCGTGCCGAAACGCAAAGTATCGCCATCCAGGCGCGGCATGCGGCGCTCCGCCGACGCCTTGCGCAAGCCGACGTACATCGAGGACAAGGATTCCGGCGAGCTGCGCCGTCCGCACCACGTCGATCTCAAGACCGGCATGTACAAGGGCCGCCAGGTCCTCAAGCCCAAAACCGAGGTCTGAGCTCCGGTCCGCTGCCGTCGTCTCGGCAAGGCTTGCCGGCGGACAAACCGGCGGCCCGTGCTTCCCCCAAGAACCGCCTGTTGGAAGCTGGCCGCCCCGCGCGCTAGACTGGAACTTCGCGGGCCGGGGGACGGGGGCTCGCGTCCGTCATTTCCCATTGGTTTTTGCCGAGGCCGGTCCGCCCCCGCCCGAGGAGGTCGGTTCCGTGTTCCTCATTGGTTTTCCCCTGCTGATCATTCCGCTCGCGATCTACAACATGATCGTATTCCTCACCCCGGGCGTGTTGTGGACCGACAAGGTCGCGACCGTGGCGATGCCGTCCCAGTCGGAATGGCCGATCACCTTCGGCGACGTGGTGATCGCGATTGCCCTGTTTCTGCTGTTCGTCGAGGGGCTCAAGGCCAGCCGGGCCGCCGGCAAACCGATGCTGGACCACTTCCTGTCGATGCTGGTGTTCCTGGCGGCGCTCGCCGAATTCCTGCTGGTGAAAGAGGCTGCCACTTCGACCTTCGCGGTGATCACCGCGATCTGCCTCGTCGATCTCGCCGAGGGGCTGGCGATCTCCGGGCGCGCCGCGCGCCATCGGCGGACGATCGAGCGGCTCGAAGCGCAGGCGCCGGGGCAATAGACCGCTTTCCGCGCCGGCGCCTGGATCGAAGCCCGCAATGCACCGCGATTTTCATTTTCCCGGCCGCTCGCCGGTGATCGCGCGCGAGGGCATGGCCGCAACCTCGCACCCGCTTGCCAGCCTTGCGGCGATCGAGGCGCTCCGCGCCGGAGGCAATGCGGCGGATGCCGCCATCGCCGCGGTTGCGGTGCTCGGCGTGGTCGAGCCGCAGATGACCGGCATCGGCGGGGACTGCTTCTGCCTCATCGCCAGGCCGGGAGCGCCGATCTGGGGCTACAACGGATCGGGAAGGACCGGCGCCCGGATGCGGCTCGAAATGTTGGGGGGCGCCGCGAGCGTCGGCCTCGATTCGATCCATGCGGTCACGGTTCCGGGAGCCGTCGAGGCGTGGAGCGCGATCCTCGCGGCCCACGGGCGCTTCGGGCTCGACCGCGCGCTCGCCCCGGCGATCCATTACGCGCAAGCGGGATTCCCGGTCGCCGCGCGCGTCGCGTTCGACTGGTCATCGCTGGTCGAGCGGCTGCGCCGTGACGCCGGCGCCGCGCGGCATTTCCTCGTAGACGGCCGCGCACCGGAAGCCGGCGAGGTGCTGCGGTTCCCGGCGCTTGCCGAGACCCTGAACACCATTGCGACGGGGGGGCCCGCCGCGTTCTATCAGGGCCGCATTGCGCAGGACGTCGTCGCGACCTTGGCGGCGCGCGGCGGAGTTCTCGCGCCGGAAGATTTCGCCGAGCACCGCGGCGAAGCGGTGACGCCGATTGCAACCAACTATCGCGGGCTCGATGTCGTCGAGCTTCCGCCCAACGGGCAAGGCCTCACCGCGCTCGTCATGCTGAACATGCTCGAGCATTTCGATCTCGCCGCGCTCGATCCGCTCGGCCCCGAGCGGTTCCACCTCGCGCTCGAAGCGGCGCGGCTCGCCTATTCGTTGCGCGATGCGCATGTTGCCGACCCGGCCTTCATGCAGACGGATGTTTCCGGCCTGATCGACAAACGCTTCGCGGCGACGCTCGCCGGCCGCATCGATCCGGCAAAGCGCGGCGCGTTGCCGAACGCGCCGCTCACCGGCGGCAATACCGTCTATCTCGCCGTGGTCGATCGCGACCGCATGGCGGTCTCGCTCATCAACTCGCTGTTCTCGCATTTCGGCGTCGGCATCGCCACCGAGGCGACCGGGATCATGCTGCACAATCGCGGCGCCTGCTTCGTGACCAAGCCGGAACACCCCAATGGGATCGGGCCGCGCAAACGTCCGATGCACACCATCATTCCCGCCCTGGCGATGCGCAATGGGCGATGCGAGCTCGCCTTCGGTGTGATGGGCAGCCATTTTCAGCCCATGGGTCACACGCATTTCCTGCTGAACGTGATCGATTACGCGATGGACGTGCAGCGGGCGATCGACTTTCCCCGGGCGTTCTTCGAGGGCGAGCGGACGCTGGTCGAGCGCGGCGTTCCCCGATCCGCCATCGAGGGGCTCGAGGCCCGCGGCCACGAAGTCGCGCTGACGGCGGCACCGTGGGGCGGCGGCCAGGCGATTCGCATCGATTGGGATCGCGGCACGCTGACCGGCGGGTCGGATCCGCGCAAGGACGGCGCCGCGCTGGGGTATTAAGGCTGCCCTCGACCGCAGACGCGGCCGTGAGGACCAGCTGGTCCTAGGTCTCCTGTTTCTCGCCCCCGGTGAGCCGATCGAGCCGCTTCTGCATCTCGGAGAGCTGGCGTTTGAGCTCATCGATCTCGGTTCCCGGCGCCTGCGACTTGTCCTCTTCCGCTGCCTGGCCCTCGCGTCGGGCGAAGGGCGCGAACATCGCAAACGCGCGCTCGAACATCTCCATATTGCGCCGAACCTGGTCCTCCAGCGGGCCGAAGGTGCCGACCCCGAACGCTTGCGCCATCTGCTGGCGAAATTTTTCCTGCTCGCGGGTCAGGGATTCGATCGAGACTTCGAGATAGCGGGGCACCAGCATCTGCATGCTGTCGCCGTAGAAGCGGATCAGCTGGCGCAGGAAGGCGATCGGCAGCAGATTCTGGCCTTCCTTGTTCTCTTGCTCGAAAATGATCTGGGCGAGCACCGAACGGGTGATCTCCTCCCCGGTCTTGGCGTCGTAGACGACGAAGTCCTCGCCCTT
>WNFF01004692.1_pt1 | contig 11144 bp, 7 predicted proteins | sample 5400441 | NCBI WGS metagenome assembly WNFF01 (sample SAMN13153345, study PRJNA577476) | soil metagenome | isolation source: 120 cm saprolite under Douglas fir tree site 2 hole 3 replicate 1 | place: USA:California | collected 2015-04-18
GCGCCGTATTGCCAGTTCATCACGATCATGTCTTTCGGCACGTTACCGATCAGATCGGGATGATGCAGAGCAATGTCGCCCCAGAACATCAAACGCCGGTTGTAAGGCTTCAGCACATCGCGAACGCGGTTGAGATGTTCGAAATACACCGCGCCGACGCCTTTCGCCTTCGCTTCTTCCTTGCTCTGGCCCTCGCCGAGCTCAAACGTTTCGTCCTCGCCGATATGAAAGAACTGCCCCGGAAAAAGTTCGTTCAGCTCCTTATACAAATCCGCGATTAGCTTGTAACTCCCCGGTTGTTGGGGCGAGAGAACATCGCCGTAAGGAGTTTCAGCTAACTCAGCGTACTTCTCTAAACGCAAAGCCTTATGGAGATGACCGAACGTCTGCTGTTCGGGAACCAACTCGACGTGATAGCGGCGCGCGTACGCGACCAGCTCGCGAATTTCATCGGGCGTAAGCGACCCACCGGCCGGGCCAATCAAAGGATGCGACCCGCTCGCGAACGTGTGCTCCATATAAAAGGAGTGCATGTTGAGTTTGAAAAACGCTTCGGTGCGAAGCTGGCGTTTGATGTAATCGACAGTCGGCACCGGGCCGCGGCTGATGTCGTCAGAGACGGCACGCCAGCGCATCGTCGGCCAATCAACGATCTTCACGCCGGGAATAAACGCGTTTGCAGCTTCGCCGCGAACGAGCTGCTTCAGGGTTTGCAAACCATAGAACGTTCCGGTCGCCGTTTTTCCCGCAACGACAACTTCATGCAAGCCGGCCGACAAAATATATCCTTCGTCACTCAACTGCTGGCTCGAGTCTACGGCGGCTCGCTTCAGGGCTTGCTGAATCCTTGGCAAATCGATGCGGCCGATCAGTATCTCGCGGCGCGCGCTGTTTCCGCCGAATCTCACGGTCACTCCGGCCGTTTGCTTCACATCGTCGATGAAATCCTGCGCCGCAAAACGATCCTCAGCGGACTGCCCATCGGCAAGAGCCATGCGTGTATCCAAACCGATATCGAATTTTCCTTCATTGGCAGTAAGTTGTTTTGGCGCGGGAATGATTTGGGGGTTCGGGGTCTGGGCATTGGCGCCGACGCAAGCAAACGCGAACGCGCCCAGAATTGCGGTTCGCAGAATGAAAGTTCGTGTTAGAGTTGTTTTCATTGATTAGACGGCGCTTATGATGATCATAATTTTCCCTGAAGAGTTTTGCGAAGACCGCTCGGTCTATTTACTCGATATTGATGGCGAATACAATAGCTATCGGATGAGATCGTCATGTCCCTGATGCTTCAGGAAATCGCCGAGCAGCCGGCCGCGCTTCGAAAAACGATCGACGAAGAGCGCGGCAAAGTTGAGCGCCTCGGCCACTCGCTCAAACAACGCGACATCGATCTAATCGTGCTGGTCGCGCGCGGCAGCTCGGATAACGCGGCCTTGTTCGGCCGTTACTTGCTGGAGATTGCGACTGGAATTCCGGTGTCGCTTTCCGCGCCGTCAGTTCACACGCTCTATCAAGCGCGGCTGAACCTGAAGCACGGGCTGGTGATCGGTGTTTCGCAATCGGGTGAGGGCGAAGACATCAACCGCGTTCTGGAGAATGCGCGCGCGGGCGGCGCGTTCACCATCGGCATTACCAACGAGCCGGCGTCGTCGATGGTTAAGCTGGTCGACGAAACGCTGCTGATGCACGGCGGCCGTGAACGATCGGTGGCGGCGACGAAAACCTTCACCGGCCAGATGCTCCTCTTCTATCTGCTCTCGTCCGCGCTCGCGAAGGATGGCCGGGCGATTGACTACCAGACGATTCCTGATCTGGCCGAGCGCGCCCTGGAACAAAAGCCGGCCATCGTCGAACTCGTCCAGCGCTATGTCTTCATGGAGAACTGTGTCGTCGTCGGACGGGGCCTGGCTTACGCGAACGCGTACGAGTTCGCGTTGAAATTGATGGAGACTTGCTACGTGGTGGCTGAGCGGTTTTCGTCGGCGGATTTCCTGCACGGCCCCGTGGCGATGATCGAACGACACTTTCCGGTGATTCTGTTTGCGCCGCCCGGCGTGATGCTCAAAGGCACAAAGGACTTGATTGGCCGGCTAAACGAACTGCGCGCCGACACGCTCGCGATTACCGGAGACCTGGACGCGGCCGCGAAATGCTCGCGCTCGATTATCATGCCGCGCGAGATTGACGAGTTTCTCGCGCCGATTCCCTACATCATTCCGGCCCAACTCTTCGCGGCGTTGCTGGCGGAAGCGAAGGGTCTCGATCCGGACGCGCCGCGTTCGTTATCGAAAGTAACGAGAACTTTGTAGGCCGGGGCGGTAGCCCGACCGTAAGGGAGGACGTTGTTTTGTGAGCTTCGATTAGACGCCCTCCCTTACGGTCGGGCTACTGCCCCGAATCGAGAATGAAAGACATCGCTGAGTCCGGTCACGGCCATCACTCGCAAGGAACGCTCCTGCGCGTGCTCGGCATCGGCTTCGGTCTCGCGGTAACAATCGGCGGCACGATCGGCATGGGTATTCTGCGCACGCCGGGCGAAGTCGCCAAACAACTTCCTACTCCGACACTCTTCATCGGAATCTGGATCCTCGGTGGCGTCTATGCTTTGCTCGGTACGATCTCGGTCGCTGAACTCGGCGCGATGATTCCCCGCTCCGGCGGCTGGTACGTCTTCATTCATCGCGCAATGGGAAATTATCCGGGCTTTGTCGTGGGCTGGAGCGATTGGCTGTCGACCTGCGGCACGCTGGCGGTGATCGCGATGGTGGTCGGCGAATACACCGCGGTGTTGGTTCCGCAACTGGCCGGCCGAGACAAGCCCGTAGCGCTGGCAATCGTGCTCCTGTTCGCCACGCTGCAATGGCGCGGGATTCGCTGGGGAAGTTTCACTCAAAACCTGACCAGTTTGCTAAAGACTATTATTTTCGCGGTGATTGCGATCGCCGCGTTCACCTTTGCCGGAAAGTCCGAACCGGGAACACCTTTGCAAGTACCTCACAGTTTCGCTTTATTCACCGCGCTAATCATTGCGTTGCAGGGCGTGCTGTACACCTACGATGGTTGGTACGGGGTGATCTATTTTGGCGAAGAGGTTCGCAATCCCAAACGCGATGTGGTCCGCTCGATGTTTGGCGGCGTGCTCCTCGTGATCGCGATCTATATCGTTGTGAACCTGGCTTATGTTTACGTGCTGCCCATGTCCCAACTCGCCGGCGAAAACTTCGCGGCGGGCGCCGTCGCCAACAAAATCTTTGGTGCTTACGGAGACAAGACCATCCGGGTGCTGGCGATTCTTTCGCTGCTGAGCACGATCAACGCCTACACGTTGACTGCGCCGCGAATTCTTTACGCGATGAGTTGCGACGAACTGTTTCATCATAAAGCCACGAGAGTTAATCGAGGCGGCACGCCGACCGTGACCCTCCTCTTGAGCACCATCGCCGCCGTCCTTTTCATTGTCAGCGGAACCTTCAACGCGGTGCTGGCTGCGCTGGCGTTTTTCTTTGTCGCGAACTATGCGATGGCCTATATCTCCGTCATTGTGCTGCGCCGGCGCGAACCGGATCTGCCGCGACCTTATCGCGTCTGGGGGTATCCCTGGACGACTTTGATTGTGCTGCTCGGTTCGGTGACGTTTCTGGCGGGCGCGGTAATCAGTGACAAGAAACACAGCCTGTGGGCGCTGCTAATCCTGGGCGCGAGTTATCCCCTTTATCTAATCGTCAAACGGCTCTATCCGCGGCCAGCCGGCTGAACATCCATTTCGGTCAACAGACAGTAGCAGGCAATTTGAGCTTAAGGGCTCGATCTATCGCTGGGAGCGCGGACGCCCTCGCCCGCATTGAGCGCGCAGCGCGAACACGATTTTCCGAAGCCGTCGAATACGTTCTGAGAAATTGAGCGCGCTCCGCACGCTTCGGCGGGCGAGGGCGCCCGCGCTCCCAGTTAACAGATGGCCTTTCCCTTTTCAGAATGTTGAAACTGACCCACTGCCCAACGAGCTCGCGGCTGCGCTCAATTGTTTCCGTATGTTATCCTCACCTTCGCCGCGCGTGAGTTCGAGTTGCGAAAGTGGCGGAATTGGCAGACGCGCCAGACTTAGGATCTGGTACCGAAAGGTGTGGGGGTTCGAGTCCCCCCTTTCGCACCATAAGCCAGTCGGCAGTAAGCCGAAAGGCAGTAGGCAGGAAATACGGTTCAGAGTTCAAGCTTTAGCTTGTGCATTCGAGTCGCAACCTAAAGGTTGAACTCTGAACTTTTATTCAAGATGAAAACTGAACTGATAGAAATTTCGCCGACCCGCAAGCAGATCGACGTTGTGATCGAGCCGGAAGCCGTACGCGCGGTTTATGATCGCATCAGCGACAAGTATGCGAAGGGCGCGAATGTGCCCGGCTTTCGTCCGGGCCACGCGCCGCGCGGCGTGGTGCGCACGCGCTTCAAAGATCAGATTCGCACCGAACTATTGCGCGAGCTGCTGCCCGACGCGGTGCAGAAAGCGGTTGAGGAACACAAGCTCGCGCCGCTCGGCGAACCGGAACTTAATCTCGAAAATACTGGAGGGTTAAGCGAACTAGGCGAGAAGCCGATTTCGTTTTCCGTCAACGTCGAAGTTCTGCCCGATATCAAACTTGGCGATTACAAAGGTCTCGAAGTCGCGCGTCGCACGCGGCCGGTTAAGGACGAAGACCTCGATCGCGTGATTGAATCGCTGCGCGAAAACTCCGCCACGCTTGAGCCGGTCGAAGATCGGGGCGCCCAACCCGGTGATACCGTCACCGCAAACTTTCATGGCAAGTTCCTGAACCAGCCCGACGCCGAACCGATCAAGGTTGAGGATGTCGACGTTGTGCTCGGCGGCCCGGGCGTCGTCTCTGAAATCACCGACAATCTGACCGGGGCGAAACCCGACGACGAAAAGGTCTTTACGGTCGATTATCCGGCGGATTTCAGCTCAAAAGGCCTCGCCGGAAAGCAGGTCGAATACACGATCAAAGTGAGCGCGGTGCGCATCAAGGAATTGCCCGAACTTGATGATGAATGGGCGCAGAGCCTGGGCGAAGAGATTGAGTCGCTCGGGGATTTGCGCGCGAAGGTTCGCAGCGATCTGGAATCACAAACGAAGAACGAAGCGGACAACAAAGTGCGCGCGGACCTCGTGCGCCAGATTGTCGAAGCGCACCAGCTTGAATTGCCGGAGCGTTTAGTCGAGCACCAGACTGAGGTTCGTCTCGAATCCGTCGTGCGTGACATGATCGGCCAGGGCATCGATCCGCGAAACAAGGAACTTAATTGGGACAAAGCGCGCGACTCTTTAAAGGAACAGGCGAGTTACGATCTGCGCGGCTCGCTCTTGCTGGAACGCATCGCCGACGAAGAGAAGATCGAAGTCTCAGAACAGGAGATCGACGACGAGATCAACGCGATCGCTGAGGCCTCAAGACAGTCACCGGAACAGGTGCGTGGTATCTTGACAAAGCAGGGAGGCGAACGTAGCATCGCTGGCAGGTTGCGCAATCGCAAAGCGCTTGAGTTTTTGGTCGCGAATGCGAAGATAACTGATCAAGAGTGGACGGAGGAAATCGCGGAGTCAGGGACAAGCAGTCAGGAGCCGGAATAGATTTTCCATTTCTCATTTCAGATTTTTCATTTGTCATTGGTTGATTCAAGATAACCTGAAATGTCAGATGAAAAATGGAAAATGATGAATGAAGCCCTTCTGACCCCTGACTTCTTTTTTCAATCTATGGCACTGATTCCAATGGTCGTTGAGCAAACGTCGCGCGGCGAGCGCGCGTTTGATATCTACTCGCGACTTCTCAAAGACAACATCATCTTTCTCGGCACGCCGATCGACGATCAGATCGCCAACTTGATCGTCGCGCAACTGCTTTTCCTCGAAGCCGAAGATCCTGAGAAGGACATTAACGTCTACATCAATTCGCCGGGCGGCTCAGTCACTGCGGGCCTCGCAATTTACGATACGATGCAGTTCATTCGTCCCGACGTGACGACGATTTGCGTCGGCATGTGCGCTTCGATGGGTGCGCTGTTGCTGACGGCCGGCGCCAAAGGGAAACGCTTTGCGCTGCCGAATTCTCGCATACTCATTCATCAACCCTCAGGCGGCATGCAGGGCCAGGCCACCGATGTCCGCATACATGCCGAAGAACTTATCCGAATTCGCGAACTGACGTCGCAAATCCTTGCCAAGCACACCGGTCAGAGCATGGAGCAGATCGAACTCGACGTCGAACGCGACCGTTATTTATCTGCCGCTCAGGCCAAAGAATATGGTTTAATAGACGAAGTGATCGCGCACCGCGAGTAACGCGGCGTCGTGCAAGTTGCAACTCTCTGACGAATGAGGATTCAAGCGGCCCCGACAGTAAAAATCTTACAGTCTCGAATGGAGTTCCCCAGACATGGTAAGACGAACTGACGACACCCTGCGCTGTTCCTTCTGCGGCAAGTCGCAGAACGAAGTCAAAAAGCTCATTGCGGGCCCGACGGTTTACATCTGCAATGAGTGCATCGACATCTGCAACGAGATCATCACCGACGATCAGCAGGCTGAGTCGGTAGCGTCTCGTCCGCCTTTGCCCAAGCCCGGCGAGATCAAATCGTTTCTGGATGAATACGTCATCGGTCAGGACGAAACGAAGAAGCAGCTGGCCGTCGCCGTCTATCAGCATTACAAGCGGATCGAGCTGGCCCGCCGCCGCTCTGATGTTGAGATTCAAAAATCAAACATCGTGCTGATCGGCCCGACGGGCACCGGTAAGACGCTTCTGGCGCAGACGCTGGCGCGCATGTTGAGCGTTCCGTTTACCATCGTGGATGCCACGACGCTGACGGAAGCCGGCTATGTCGGCGAAGACGTCGAGAACATCATTCTGAAGCTCTTGCAGGCCGCGAACGGCGACGTCGAACGCGCGCAGCAGGGCATCATCTACATCGACGAGATCGACAAGATTTGCCGCAAAGACGAGAACCCTTCGATCACCCGCGACGTTTCGGGCGAAGGCGTGCAGCAAGCGCTTTTGAAAATTCTGGAAGGCACGATCGCGAATGTTCCGCCCCAGGGCGGCCGCAAGCATCCGCATCAGGAATTCTTCCCAGTCGACACGACGAACATTCTGTTTATCTGCGGCGGCGCGTTCGTCGGATTGGAAAAGGTTGTCGAGCGCCGTCTGCGCAACAAGTCACTCGGTTTTCACGCCGAGGTAAAATCCGGCGCGCAAAGGCAGGCTGACGCGCTGGCGCATGTGCAGCCCGAGGATCTGATTCGCTACGGCCTGATTCCGGAATTCGTGGGCCGCTTGCCGGTTGTCGGCGTGCTGCAGGAGCTGGACGAATTCGCTCTGATTAAGATTCTCACCGAGCCCAAGAATGCGCTCGTCAGGCAGTATCAGAAAAAATTCGAGTTTGACAACGTCAAGCTGCGCTTCACCGAAGACGCTCTGCGCGGTGTGGCCGGCCAGGCGCTGGCGCGCAAAGTCGGCGCCCGCGGGTTGATGATGATCCTCGAAGAGCTTTTGCTCGAGGCGATGTACACGATGCCCTCGCAAAAACGAGTCAAGGAATTCGTCATCACCAGCGAAATGGTCGAACGCCGGCGCGCCATGCCGGGTGAAAGCCTGGCGGGTGTCGATGATGCTGCGGCATAGCGCCTCACTGAACAAAAATTCGTCAGTAGCGGCTTCCGACCAAATAGTTTACAATCAGCGCAGCTACGAAAAGGGCGAGGCGACCAGAGCGACTCGCCCTTATTCGCAGCCGCGGACGGCGGGTCCCGGTTAATTTGCAACAGAGGCCTAATTCGTCGTTTAATTCAGGTGCCCCGTTTCCCGGTTTCCAGGAGCTTGTCGGTCCCAAAGAGTTTTCATCTCAGCAATAAATAATCATGGAAGAATATTCAGACCGCACGCCAGCCGATATCGCTCGCTACCCCATGGTGCCGATTCGCGATGTCGTGATCTTTCCGTTCACTAAAGTTGCGTTCAAGATTGGCCGGCCCGGTTCGGTGCACGCGCTGGAGTCGGCGCTCGGATCCGATCGCACGATTTTTCTGGCCACGCAGCACGACGCCACGGTTGACGAACCCACGCCCGAGCAAATCTACAACGTCGGCACGATTGCCCGCATCATGCAATCGCAGAAACAGGAGAACGGCCAGATCAAGGTCGTCGTCGAAGGCCGCGAACGCGCCACCACGATTCGCGTCGAAAACAACGACGGGGCTTTCACGGCGCTGGTCCGCCGCGCGCCGGTCGTCAGCGAAGAAGGTGTGCGTACCGATGCGCTAATTCAGAAAGTTGCCCAACTGGTCGAGCAGCATTTGCGGCTCGCGCCTGACGTGCAACCCGACGCGCTGCAAACCGCGATGCGCAATGCCGATGCGTCGCACATGGCCGACGCACTTGCGTCGCAACTAAGAATCTCAGTCGAAGACAAGCAGGGACTGCTGGAACTCTTCTCGGCGCAAGCCCGTCTGGCGCGCCTGATTGAGATTCTGGAGATTGAACTCGAAAAACGGCAGCTTGATCGCACCATTCAGACGCGCGTGAAGCGCCAGATGGAGAAGGCGCAGAAAGAGTACTACCTCAACGAGCAAATTAAAGCGATTCATAAAGAGCTGGGCCGCAAAGACGAGCGCGCCGAACTCGACGAGCTGAAGAAGAAGATCGAAGAAGCCGGCATGTCCGAAGAGGCGAAAGAAAAGGCCCTGCAGGAACTGCACCGGCTGGAAGCGATGCCGCCGATGTCCGCGGAAGGCACGGTTTCGCGCACTTACATCGACTGGCTGATCAGCGTGCCGTGGAAACAAAAATCAAAAGAGATTCGCGACCTGATCAAGGCCGAAGAGGTGCTGAACGAAGATCACTACAGCCTGGAGAAAATCAAGGATCGCATTCTCGAATATCTGGCAGTGCGTCAGTTAGTGAAGAATCCGAAGGGCTCGATTCTCTGTTTTGTCGGCCCGCCGGGAGTCGGCAAGACGAGTCTGGGAAAATCGATTGCGCGCGCCACTGGCCGAAAGTTTGTGCGCCTGTCGCTGGGCGGCGTCCGTGACGAAGCTGAGATTCGTGGTCATCGTCGCACTTACATCGGCGCGCTGCCCGGACAGATTATCCAGATGATGAAGAAAGCGGGAACAATCAATCCGGTGCTCCTGCTTGACGAAGTCGACAAGCTCGGCACGGACTTCCGCGGCGACCCGAGCGCGGCGCTGCTCGAGGTACTCGATCCGGAACAGAACCACATGTTCCAGGATCACTACCTCGACATCGAATACGATCTGTCGAAAGTGTTCTTTATCGCCACGGCGAACGTTTTGCATACGATTCCGCCGGCGCTACAGGATCGTTTGGAAGTTTTGCGGCTTTCCGGATACACCGAGCGCGAGAAGCTGGAGATTGCCAAGCGCCATCTGGTGCGAAAACAGTCGGAAGCCAACGGACTGAGACCTGAGCAATTTGAATTTACCGACGAGGGCATCTTGGAAATCGTCCGCCACTACACGCGCGAGGCGGGCGTGCGCAATCTCGAACGCGAGCTTGGTTCCTGCTGCCGCAAGATGGCGCGCAAGTTCGTAGCCGAGAGCGTGACCGCCGACTTTAAGGATGTGATTGGCGCGGAGCGCGTGCAAGAGATGCTCGGGCCGATCAAGTTCCGCCAGCAAGGCGTCGCCGCCGAAAGCGAAATTGGTTTGGCGACCGGGCTGGCGTGGACGGAAGTCGGCGGCGAAGTGCTGCAGATCGAAGCGACCCTGACGAAGGGGCGCGGCGGCGTGCAGCTCACCGGCAAACTGGGCGAAGTGATGCAGGAATCCGGCCAGGCCGCGCTGACTTGTATTAAGGCGCGCGCCGAACGGCTCGGCATGAGTCTGGATTTTATTCGCAAGCGCGATTTGCACGTCCACGTTCCGGAGGGGGCGATCCCTAAAGATGGTCCGTCTGCCGGCATCACGCTTGCTGTAGCCATGGCCTCAGCACTGATGCGCGTCCCGGTGCGCAAGAACGTCGCGATGACCGGCGAGATAACTCTGCGCGGCCGCGTTCTGCCAATCGGGGGCGTAAAGGAAAAACTTTTGGCGGCTCACCGCTTCGGCATTGATACGATCATCTTGCCGAAGGACAACGAAAAGGATTTGCCGGAAGTGCCTGAGGAAGTTCGCAACGCGATGACCATCAATCTGGTTGAAACGATTGACGAAGTGATCGCCCTGGCACTTGAAGAACAGCCGGTCAACGCCGTTCCGGAGGAAGCCAAGACGCCGCCGTTGTGGACGACCGAGCCGCCGCCGCAGGGCCTGCAAACACCTGCCGAGCAGTAGCGGCTCAGCCGAATAATTTCAGTTTTCGTTCGTCAAATTAACCGTTTCGCAACTCGCAGATCACGCAGTTCGTGTGTCTGCGTTTTCCGACAACTATCTTTCATCAAACAGGAGAACAAGATGGGAAAACAAGAAGACGCAAATCTGATTCTGAAACTGTACGAAATTCGTCGTGAGCCGGTGATGCGTGAAGCGCGCAACTGGTTCTTCTCGTTCAATCCGACCACCACCGCCGAATATATGGAAGCGGTGATGGGCGAGCACAGCGGACACCTCCGCATGGTGATCACGTACTGGGACATGGCCGCTTCGCTGGTGAATAACGGCGCCATCGACGAGCAGATGTTCAATGACGCGAACGGCGAGCACCTTTTCATCTTCGCCAAGATCGAACCGATCCTCGAAGGGCTGCGTCAGGAGTGGAACCAGCCGGAGATGCTCAAGCACTACGAGACGCTGATTAGACGCATCCCGAATAACAAAGAGAAGCTGGCCGGCATGCGCGAACGGATCAAGATGATTCAGGCAGTAATGGCTGAGCGCGCCAAGGCCCAGACCGCGACCGCGTAGTCACGCCAGCGACGTTCGGCCGCGGACGCCAGATTGAAACGCAAGGAGTAGCCACGAAAAGGCGCAAGACGCCAAGACGAATTTGCTGATGTGCTCTGACGCCTCTTTGTGGCTCTGTTGAGTGTCTTAGGCGCTTATCCGCATGAAGCGCCGCGGCCAGCATAATGAAAGTCACGAGCGCTGAATTCATCAAGAGCGCGTTCGAGGAAACCGACTGGCCCGGCGATCGCAA
>WNFF01016972.1_pt1 | contig 11142 bp, 17 predicted proteins | sample 5400441 | NCBI WGS metagenome assembly WNFF01 (sample SAMN13153345, study PRJNA577476) | soil metagenome | isolation source: 120 cm saprolite under Douglas fir tree site 2 hole 3 replicate 1 | place: USA:California | collected 2015-04-18
TCATCAAGGCCGCCATCATTGCCGACCGGTCATTCGTCGACTGGCTCATGGCCAACCTGCCGGCTGTGCTGCGGCGCGAACCGGAGGCGGTTCGCGAGGCGGTTGGTCGGGCGATTGCGACCAAGGCCGCCGTCGTCGCCGAGGATCCTCAGGAGAATGGTGCTCGCGCCATCCTCAATTACGGGCACACCGTTGGCCACGCGCTGGAACGCGCCGTCGGATTTGGGACGCTCCGACACGGCGAGGCGGTCGCGTGGGGGATGGAGGTGGCGGCACAAATCAGCGTGCGGACGGGTGCCTGCGCGCCGGAGAGCGTCGCGGTGCAGCATGCCCTCTTGCGCGATGCCGGTCTGCTCGCCGAGCGTCCCTCCGTCGCGCATGAGAAGCTGATCGACGCGATGCGCCACGATAAGAAGTCGCGGGCAGGCGAGCTGCGCTGGGTTCTGCTTCGCGAGATCGGTCGCGCGGAGTACGGCCGGTTGGTCGATCCCGCCGTGGTCGAGGCGTCGTTGGCCGAGGTGCTACCGGCGTGAAGGTCCTCGTGCTCAACGGTCCCAACCTTGGCACGCTCGGAAGGCGCGAGCCGGAGCTCTACGGCACACAGACCCTTGCCGACCTGGAGAAGCTGCTCGCCGAACGTGCCCGCGAACTCGATTTCGAGCTTTCCTGCCGGCAGTCCAACCACGAGGGCCAGCTGATCGACTGGATCGAAAAGGAGGGCGCGGCTAGCGACGCGATCATCATCAACCCGGGGGCGCTCTCGCACTACAGCCTGGCGCTCGCCGATGCCCTGCGCGGCTCAGGGAAGGTGGTGGTCGAGGTGCATATCTCCAATGTCTTCGCCCGCGAGCCGGACCGGCACCGGATGGTAACGGCCGCGGCGGCGAAAGGCGTGATCTCGGGTCTCGGCTTCGAGGGATACCTGGCGGCCCTGGATTTTCTCGCTGGCTTGCAGCTACAGCAGCCGGGCTAATCCCTCGTGAGCAGCGCAAATGTGGCGGCAGTCCCCGTCCCATACGCCAGATGGGCGCTTAGATCCTTCCAAAGCGTCTTTGGGTCGTACTCCCATATCGGTTTGTAGACTCCGGCCTTAGGCAACACCACATAACCGGTAGCCCAAACGGTGGCACCAAAGGGAAGGCCAAGGGCGACGAACGGGCGCGGCAGCGAGCCGGCGAGAATCCCATAGGCCGTACCCCAACCAATGCCATAGGCCCAGTGCATGAAGTTATTCATGAAGGCGGCCCGTTCCGGGGGCAGCTGCTGCCCAGTAAAGGCCTCCACGATCTTTTTGCCAATCAGGGCCGGGGCGGGCGCCTTCTCCCAGCCGGTGAGATCGGTGGAAAGCTCCCAGTCGCGGAATTTCTCCTTCCCACCACCTCGGCGGTACCGCATATACCAGACCACGTCCATGGCGGCTGTTCCGACGGCCCCGGCGACCAGGCCGCGCAGGATCGCTCCAAGCGGTGTGACCTTAATGTTGAAGCCGGGCATGAACGGTGCCTCCTGTCCTCATCAGACTACTTTGGCGATAACGCCGCTTGCTGGCGGTGGACGTCATCAGCGCTGGCCAGCCCAATCAGCTCTCCCTCCGGCGTCGTCACCACGGCGTGACCGATCATGTGGTCGGTCAGGTAACGGTCGACTTCCTCGAGAGCCACGTTGGGACGAAGCGTGACCGGCCCGGAGATCATCGCCTCTTCGACCGTCTTGGCGCCGTTCGCTTTGATGGCGTCACTCCTCAACAGGCCGAGGACAATTCGGTGATCGTTCACAACGGGGCAGGGACTCGTCGGATCAGACGCCATGCGAGCCTTGATGGCGCTGATCGGTTCGCTAGGTCGGCAAGTGGCGACGTCACGCCGGGCGACCGTGCCAAGATTGGGAATTCCCGCCGCGGTGCCCTCGACCGGGAGGCCTGCGGAGACCCAGTCGAGTTTGCCAGGCTTGTAAAAGAAGACGCTCGTGAAACCGAGACTTTCGAGCCGCCACGCGGCTCGTGAACTCATGTCTCATTGATAGTCATAGCAATAAGTGATGACCGGTCGGCCCTTGTCGAGCTGGCTGGTCGTCGCGCCATTGAGTTCGCGCAATGGGATGCTGATCGCGCCGGGAAGATGCTCCTCGTCATACTCCCGTCGAGGCAGCACCTCGACCAACTGCGCACCCGCCTGTATCATCTCGCGAATGCGCGGTCGGTCAATCGGCGTAGGCATCTACAAACCTCCTCTGGTCGGTTGTTCTTTCAAGGCGGGGCGACTACGACTCCCCGAGTGGACTGGCGATCAGCCGGCGGGCGGGATCAGCCGTGAAGCGGTCGTAGCACCTTTGCGAACAGAACAACTGAATTAGTCCGGCATATTCCCAGTACTCGAGGGGCGCCATGACCAGCTGTCTGCCGCAGTTGGCGCAATATCGCAGCCGCTCTTGTGCTTGCTCGGCATTCATCCGTTCACCCCTTGCCTCTCAATGATGAGCCGAAGAGGCCGAAGCCGTTGTGACCTGGATCACGAATTCCGAGCCTGCCGGAGTTTCGCGGTCTCACGAATTGCATCCCGAAACTCGGTGACCATCTGCTGGTACGCCGTCACCTCGCCGGCCGCCTCGATCTGACCGGCGGCGGCGAGGCGGCTCTTGATGGCGACGGAAGCGAAATAGGCTCCGTTGTAGTACGGGAGCAGATTCTCGAACTTGAATGGCGGGTCGCCCCTAGCCACGAGGAAGCGACTCCAGGACTGCCGCGTCCTTCGGCCGATCGGCAAAGTCTCGACCCTCGTAGATGTATCGAACGATTCCGTCCCGATCGGTTAGGACCAGCGCCGGCTTCGAAATTCGTCCTTGGCCGTCCCAGAGGCCGAACGGCTTGATGGCCACTTCTCCTTCAGGATCGCTGAGCAGATCGAACGGTAGCAAGAGCTTGTCGATCATGGCTCGGTTCTGCTCGGGTGAGTCGATCGAAATGCCGTAGATCCGAATACCGTCCCGGTGAAAGATCTCGATCTTCCTGGCAAAGCTGACCAGCTGCCCGTTGCAGTATGGTCACCAGTCTCCTCGGTAAAAGACAAGAAGATTCGGCCCGGAGGGGTCTGGCAGTGAGCGGGTCGAGCCATCCTGGGCCGAAAGGACGAAGGCGGGCAAGACCGTGCCGGTCTTCAGCGTGGTGGCCATGCCTGTTGAAACACGCAAGCCGATCGCAAGATTCCGGTGATTCCACGCCCTTTAACCAGGCGCACAGAGTGCACCCGATGTTGGAGCGCTGCGCCCCTACCGAAAGTCGCCGCTCAGTCGTTCCGCGATATAAGCCGCGTACCAGTCGGGCCAATCGTCATCGCGATGTCCCAGTGACTTCTCATAGTCGCCGTGCGCCCGCTCCGCCTCACGGAGCACCACCGACAAGCGCTGCTGAAGATTGCTCTTTCTCTCCATCCTGGCCTCGATCGAGGCGCCTACCGCCAGCGTCTTATTATGCGGCGGAGCAGCCGGCCTTGCCACCCCGAACGAATTCGGCAATGGTCGCGTGCGTCTGATGAGCTCAGGTCAGGACGATTGCGATGATGTCGCTCTGGGCGAAGATCGGGCCCACCTTCAGCCCTAAGCGCTCGTAGACCTTCTCCGGCACCGAGATGTCGGCAAGGTGTAGTTGACCGACCCAGGGTCGGGCGGCGGGAGCAAGCAACCCGCGCTTGGGCAGCGCGAGCGTGAGGGTTTCCGTGGCGCGAATCGTCGGATCGGACGCCTCGCCGCTATCGCCATAAAGCCCGGAGGGAAGATCGAGGGCGAGGATCGGACGGCCCGAGGCATTCGCCGCTTCAATCAGCGCGGCGACCGGCCCGGCCGGGGCGCCTCGCAGGCTATACCCGATGAGAGCATCGATGACCAGGTCCGCGCCGGTGAACAGGTCGGAGATCCCATCGGCAGCTAGGCGAACGGGAATGCCCATCCATTCAAGGATCGCCAGCTGTTGCCGTGGGACGCACGACCGTCGCCGACGCACCCCATACCGCCAGACGCCGCGCCGCGGCCAGACCGCCTCCGCCATTGCCGCCTCGACCTGCTAGGACGACAATCTGCCGACCGCGAGCAGCCCCGCCGAGCATGCTTCGGGCATGTGTTGCCAGGCAGCGGCCTGCGTTCTCCATCATCTGCAGGAGGCTGATCCCGACTTCCTCGGTCATCAGCCGGTCCACCGCCCGCATCTGGTCGACCGATACCGATGTGATGCCGGTCACTGTTTCTGCCACTGCGCCGTGTCAAGCTTGAAGTGCAGAGTGAGGTGAACTGGGATGAGCGAGACCCCGCAGCTGAAGACCATCATTAACGACAATAGCCTGCTATCCGCGAGTGGCGGGGTCGAATCGGGGGTAAGGTAATAGCAGGTGAACTGTGCCGATTGTGGTTGCGAGGTCGCGCGGGGCGGAATCCGGACTGAGGTCTGCGGTCGCGCAGACTGCTGTTGTGCAACGCTACCCGTCGCCGACCAGGCGTCGCGGCCACGCCCCAGCTCTATCGGAAGCACTCCGGATCCTACGGCGTAGCGGCCGAGCCGTCGCGTTTGTCTGGCGGCTCCGATGCGCCAACCGTTGCTATTGACTGGTGACCCTGACGCCGTGCCAGAAGGCAACGTGGAACTGACTCCGGCGTGGAGCGCCGAGTTTCCGCTGGTGGGTCCCGCGGGCGAGGTGATCGACCTTCGGCGGGTCTTCCTCTCGCACGGCATCGCCGAATTGCCGCCGATGCGTCTCGACCAGAAAGCGTGGACCTTCGAGATCACGGTGCCGCTCGCTCGGGTGGGCACGCGGACCTTGAAGATCTCGCAGGCCCGTCCGGGTCACGGGCTGATCTCGGTCACGGGTCAGTCGCTGACACCCCAGGTTGGCGCCGCCGTGATGGCCCAGGTTCGGCACGTCCTCAGCCTCGACGTTGACCTGACGCCCTTTTACGCCGTAGCGGCCGAGGATCCCGATCTCGCCTGGGTCCTCACGGGCGCGGGCCGGATGGTGCGCAGCCCGACCGTGTTCGAAGACGTCGTCAAGACGATCTGCACCACCAATACCTCCTGGGGCGGAACCATGCGGATGGTGAACGCGCTGGTGCGCCTTTCCCGCACCGGCGGCAATGGCCGCCGCGCCAGCATCCTTTTATAAGAAGGTTGCGGGGGCCGGTTACCGCGGGCCGTATCTGAAGGCACTCGCAACCTCCGTGGCCAAAAGCCGGGTCGATCTCGAGGCGCTCGCCACCGCGCCGCGCGACGGTCTTCCGGACGACGAGGTGGCCGCCAGCCTTCAGGCGCTGCCGGGCGTTGGGCCATACGCCGCGGCGCACATCATGTTGATGCTGGGGCGATACGACCAGCTCATCCTCGATTCCTGGACGCGGCCCACGTGCGCGCGGCTCCTCGGCCGGAAGCGCCCCGTCAGCGATCGGACGATCGAGCGCCGGTTCAAACGTTACGGACCGTACGCGGGCCTAGCCTTCTGGCTGTTTTTGACTCGAGATTGGCTACCGGACGAGGCGCCGTGAGATCCTTGGGTACAACAATGATCATGGCGGAGCTTCGGGTGTTGATCGTCGCCGCGAATCCGCTGGCTCGCGGCGGACTGGCGGTGCTGGTCGAAGGGATGACCGGCATGAAAATCGTGGGGGCGTCCGGCGTCGCAGAAGCGGCATCGCTCGCCGGTCAGCTGCTCCCCGACGCCGTGCTGCTGGATGCCGGCGACGGCGAAGCCGAGGAGCTCGACGCGATCGCCCGACTCGCAACGGCCCAACCGGGCCTGCCGATCGTCGCGCTGGCGAGCGATCACGGCGGCGTCTCGCAGGCGCTGACCTTCGGTGCATCGGCTTTGCTGCCGTCTGCGGTCGACGGCGAGACGCTTGCGGCCGCGTTGCGCGCCTCGGCGCGAGGGCTGGTGTCGATTGCTCGCGCTGACCTGGCCACGCTGCTGCCCCAGGAGGAGCGGATCGAGCCCGCGCTCCGGGCGCCCGCCGAAACGCTGACGCCCCGGGAGCTCGAGGTGCTGCAGTGGATGGCGCGAGGATTGACGAATCGCCAGATCGCCCGCCGGTTGCAGATCAGCGAGCACACGGTGAAATTCCATGCCGGCGCGGTCCTGGGCAAGCTGAACGCGCGCTCGCGCGCCGAGGCCGTCGCCCGAGCAATTGGGTTAGGCTGGATCCTGGTTTAGGGATGGCACTGGACGCCGAAGGCTACGGATACGGTTCCCACGAAGAAGGGCTCGAGCGGCTGCTGACAGACGCCCGGGTGCTGTCTCCAGCCGGCATCGAACGCGCGGCCTGGGGCTGGGACCGCCACGAGGACCCGGCCGCGATGCAGCGCTTCCGAGACGCCGAGAAAGCCGCGCTTCGAATCCTCGAGCAGACCAATCGTGATCAGGGATGGGATGACGCCCGCAAGCGAATCCTGGATCTCACCGAAGCCCGGACCTCGCTCGTTTCGTGGAAGGCCGAGCACGGCGACGTGGGGCACAAGGCCGAGCACGCGTTACTCGGCGCGGCGCTGGCGATCCTGGCCCGCGACCGGCTAAGCCACGAGCAGTACGTCACGCTGGTGCGACCGATGGCCGAAGCGCTCCCCTGGCTGCTGCCCGAGGCGCCGCCCGAACCGCGCCGATGATGATCGCGCCGCGCATCGATACGGCTTCCGCGAAGGCGAAGCTGGACGCCGATGAGGCCGTCGCGCTCGATGTGACCAGCTCGCTGGTGTATCCGGCCGTGAGCCACCGACTCCCTGGAGCCATCCGCATCCCGCCCGAACCCATCATCCGCGGCCTGCAGGCCGCCCGGCCGGCGACCGAAATCAACAAATACTTCGAGTCGGTGCCGCCGGACCGCGACGTTATCGCCTACTGCACCTGACCCGAGGAGGGTACCAGCGCCCGTGTGGCGCAATTTCTCCGGCAGCAAGGGCGGCAAGCCTGGGCTCTCCGCGGTGGATTGGCGGCGTGGCGCGCCGCCCAATATCCGATGGAGTCAAAACACGCCGGCCACGCGCCCGGACCAGAAGAAGAGTGCCCCGACTGTCACGAAGAAGTCGGGGCACACATCGCCTGACGGTTAGTCGTTCAGTTCGTAGACGACCGCCACGTCAACGGTGACGTTCATCTGGCCGGCCTGGATGGGCGCGCCCCCGCCCCCACCGCCGCATTGCCCGCCGGCACCGCAGGGTGAGTACGACGACCCGCCGATCACTTCCGAAACCGAGAGCACCTTGCCGAGGTGACGTCCGGCGAGGTTCGCCCATTCCTTGGCACGAGCCGCCGCCGCGTTCATCGCAGCCTGCCGCGCACCTTTTAGCTGGTTGGTGTTATCGCTCAATTGGAGCGAGATGCCATTGATCACGATGTCGTTGCCGACGGCTCCCTGGGCCGCTGAAAGCACGGTGCCGACGTTGTTGATGTGATGGATCTTGACGTTGACCGTGTTCGATGCCCGATAGCCGATGTAGTTCTGCTGGTCTTGATAGAGGCCAATGCCGGTCGTCTGGATGTCGACATCCAGGACACCCTGACCCTTGATCGCCTTCAGCAGGGCGGTCATCTCGGCGTTGGCAGCGTTCAACGCGTCTCCCGCGACGGGCAGCTTGGTCGACACGCCCAGGCTGATCACGGCGTTGTCGGGCGTCGCATTCTGGGTGCCTTCGCCGACGACCGTCACCGTGTCGCGGGGGCCGGCAACGCCGCCGGCACCAACCGAGGTCGGTGTCGATCCGCCGGCGCCGGCCCGGACGGCCACCGCCGTTACCGCCGATGCCGCGATCGCGATCAAGGCGCCGATAACGATCAGGATTCCACGCGTGGCGAGCGTACCCTTCAGGGTTTGCATGATGTCGTGCTCCTTCAAATGAACTCGGCTGAATGAATCTGTCGTAAGAACGTGATCCGGGAACAAACCGTTACACCTGCCCTAATGGGCGGCTCCCTTCCCGGCTATCCGGGTGATGACGCCGGGAGTTCGAGGCGATAGCGTTACGGTGTGACAACCCTGTCTGATCTTTCACGCGAAATCGCTGACCTGGTCGCTCGCGTCGGCTCCAGCGTCGTGCGCGTGGACGCTCGCCAGGGCCGACCGGCGTCCGGCATCATCTGGGCCGACAATCTTGTCCTGACGGCCGATCACGTCCTCGAGCACGAGGACACCATCCAGGTGACCGGCTCTCAAACGACCGTGAAAGCCTCGGTCGCGGGTCGTGATCCTGGCACGGACCTTGCTTTGTTACGGACCGAGGGGCTCAAAGGCGTGCCCGCCGCGCGCGGACGGTCGACTGACATCCGTACCGGCCACCTCGTGATTGCGGTCGGTCAGCCGCGCGATCTGCAAGTCACCATTGGCATCGTCACCGGCCTCTCAGGCGCATTCCGAAGCTGGCGGGGCGGGCAGGTCGAACACCTGATCCAGACGACGGCGGAGCTGTTGCCGGGATTCTCAGGCGGGCCTCTTGTCGACGCCGAGGGCCGCGTCATCGGCATCAATAGCTGGAACTTCGGACGCGGCGTCAGCCGCGCGGTCCCGGTCGAAACCGCCGAGCGCGTTGCCGAAAGCCTGCGGACCCACGGTCGGATCCGACGAGCCTATCTGGGCCTGGGCGCTCAGCCCGTCCGGCTCAGCGAGTCCCTGGCGAACCAGCTTGCGCAGGAAAGCGGGCTGCTGGTCGTCACGGTCGAGCCCGGCGGGCCGGCCCAGAAGGCTGGCCTGTTGCAGGGCGACACGATCGTGACCATCGACGGGGACCCCATCCGGCACCTGGATGAGCTCTTTGGCAAGCTGGGCGCGCTCGAGGTCGGCTCGGCGCACCGGCTCGGGGTGGTCCGGGCCGGCGAGCTCAAGGACGTCGCCATCACGGTCGGCGAACGCCAGAGCTAGCTGAGTCGTTCGAATACGGCCCGGGCTGGGTAGGCTAACCATCATGTATTGGTGGCACGGCGGCTTTCACGAGCCGGAGCCGGGGGTCAAGCTGGAGTGGCCGCTGCTGCGGCGCGTCTTTAGCTACTTCATCCCGTACTGGCGTCTGGCGATGGTCGTGCTCGCCTGCATCGGCGCGGCGGCGGCGCTGGGTCTGGTCCCCGCCATCGTCACCCGTGACCTCATCAACTACCTGACCGGGCGCCCTGGCGGGTTTGGGTACGTCGCCCTTTTGATCGGAATCCTGGTCGGGGCATCGTTGGTCGGCGGCCTGATCGGCGTTCTCCAGTCGTACTTCAGCAATCGGATCAGCCAGAGCATCATGTTCGACCTCCGCAATCAACTGTTCGACCGCGTGCTCAAGCAGTCGATGGCGTTCTTCACCGGCACCCGGACCGGCGACGTCATGTCCCGGCTGAGCAATGACGTCAACGGGGTGCAGAGCGTCGTCTCCGACACCATCTTCAGCCTCGTCAACAACGTGGTCATCCTGGCCAGCACCGTCGTCCTCATGTTCGCGCTCGACTGGAAGCTCACGGTTGCGGCGCTGCTGGTCCTGCCGGCCTTCCTTCTCCCGACGCGCCAGGTCGGCAAGGCGACCTTCCAGGCGCGCAAGGCGACCCAGGGAAAGCTGTCGGAGATGACCGCCTACATGCAGGAAACCCTCGGCATCTCCGGCATGCAGCTGGTCAAGGCGTTCGTGCGGCAAACCGCCGAAACCCTGCGCTTCCGCAAGCTCAACGACGAGCTCCGGCTGCTCAACATTCGCCAATCGATGATCGGCCGCTGGTTCTTCATGCTGATGGGCGTGCTCGGGACCGCGGGTCCGGCCGTGCTCTGGCTGTTCGGTGGCTACCTGGTGGTGACCGGCCAGGAATCGTTAGGCACGGTGGTCACCTTTGCGACCGTCCTCCTGGGACGCCTCTACGGCCCGGTGGGCTCACTCGCGAATCTGCAGGTCAATGTTGTCGGTTCGCTTGCGCTCTTCCAGCGCATCTTCGAGTACATGGATCTGCCGGTCGTGATCGATCAGAAAGCGGACGGGATCCACCTCGACCAGGCGCGCGGACAGGTCGAGTTCGAACAGGTGACGTTCCGCTACGGCACGAATGATCGCCCGGCTCTCAAAGACGTTTCCTTCAAGATCGAGCCCGGCCAGCTGGCCGCGCTGGTCGGCCCGACCGGCGCCGGCAAGACCACGATCACCAACCTGCTGCCCCGTTTCTACGATCCGCAACTGGGCGCGGTCCTGCTGGACGGCCACGATGTCCGCGATCTCACACTCGAATCGCTCGGCCGCCAGGTCGGCATGGTCTTCCAGGACACGTTCCTCTTCCATGCCTCGATCCGCGACAACCTGCTCTACGCGAAGCCGGATGCAACGGAGGCGGAGATGGTGGCCGCCGCGAAGGCCGCCTATATCCACGATTTCATCGCGTCGCTGCCGGAAGGCTATGACACGGTGGTGGGGGAGCGGGGTCATCGGTTGAGCGGCGGCGAGAAGCAGCGTGTCGCGATCGCCCGCGTCATCCTCAAGGACCCGCGAGTGCTCATTCTCGATGAGGCGACCTCCAACCTCGACTCCGAGTCCGAGCACTTGATCCAGGTGGCGCTGCGGCCACTGTTCCAGGGACGCACCTCGCTGGTCATTGCCCACCGTCTATCGACCATCCTCGCGGCCGACGTCATCCTGGTGATTGATCACGGCGAAGTGGTCGAGCAAGGGCGCCACGCGGACCTGCTTCAGCAGGGGGGACTGTACGCGCGACTGTATCACCGGCAGTTCGAGGCTGCCGACGAGCTGGCAACCACAGCCTGACAAGGAAGGAGAGAGCAACGATGGCCGTCACGCAAGTCTGTACGCATCTCGAGCTGATCCGGAATCCACGACCAAAGACGAAGGGCTGCGAGGAATGTCTGAAGATGGGCGACACATGGGTTCACCTGCGGCTCTGCGAGGTCTGCGGCCATGTCGGGTGTTGCGACTCGTCGAAGAACAAGCACGCGACCAAGCACTACCGCGCGACCGGGCATCCGATCGTCAAGTCACTCGAGCCCGGCGAGACCTGGATGTACTGCTACATCGACGACGTCATGTTCGAGGTCGACTAAGCCGGGCGCCGGCCGATGAGCGTACCGCGGTCGCCGCGCACGTCAAGCGCGGCCGCCTGAAATCCGGTCTCCTCGAGGAGACGCAGGATGCTCTGCACCGGCAGGGGCCGGTCG
>WNFF01004694.1_pt1 | contig 11141 bp, 20 predicted proteins | sample 5400441 | NCBI WGS metagenome assembly WNFF01 (sample SAMN13153345, study PRJNA577476) | soil metagenome | isolation source: 120 cm saprolite under Douglas fir tree site 2 hole 3 replicate 1 | place: USA:California | collected 2015-04-18
AGTAGGTGGTCAAGGTGAACAAAGAGGAGCGCACTCAGCTGATCTCGCAGATGGGCGGCGACGTAACGAATTACGATACGCATGCGACGCGCGGGGAGTGGCCGGCGGCGCGGATGTATCTGACGCGGCTGACGGCGGCTATCGGCGCATTGGCGATGGAGGTCGATGAGCACGATCCGGCGGAGCGGGGAAATTGAGCGGTTGGTCCTACCATGTGGTTGGCGAACGGCCACGGAGCGGACGGCCATTCACTTATCGGTGCGATGAGTGCGGTTGGCGGACGTGGACACGCCGCCAAGGAACACACCAATATTGCTGCATTGGCAAACTCGTGAAGATCAAGCGTCGTAAAGCGTGAGCGGGACACCCACGATAACGCCGGGCGGCGTACCTGACGGCAAGCGGCGTCGCACGCCGGCGTCGACGCGGCTGTTGCACGAATGGTCGCTGATGCAGCAGTGGGTCGTACCGCCGACCTATGAGCTACGGCTCGGACCTACGCCGCTGCTGCCCGGCGCGCCGGTCGTAACCCCCGAATTCGAGCGCATGCTAAGGGTTTTCAACAGGTACGCCGATCTGGTGGGTATCACGTCCACGGCCATACTCGTGGTCGAGGCCAAGATGGTTGCCGAGATGGGAGCCTTGAGCCAGCTAGAGCACTACGTCGAACTGGTGTGGGCGATGGGGTTGCCTAGTCAGTGGCCGGGCAAGATGGTGCAGGGCGTTCTCGTATGGGCCATCGATGACCAGATCATACACCAGCGGGCGGCGCGCTACGGCTTTAGGGTCGAAGTCTTCGCGCCACCGTGGACGCAGGAGTACCTCGCCACCAGGTTCTATCATCGGTGACCCGGAAACGGGTCGAGAATGGATTTTGAGCCGGGGGTGACGGTAGTTAGGTCCAGGCGTGGTTTACGCTTTCGGGAGGGCCAACCTCCGGCTCATTTCCCCTTGCTGAATCCCAGGTCATCGCGCAGGGGGGTCCCCCCTTTGAGACAATCCATAAATATCTAAGGAACTCCCTGCTTAAAAATTGCGGAGCTATTTTGGGGCACAGGCCGCGCGTGCCGGCACGTTGAGGCTTGACAGTCGCCATGTTGTGGCGATAAGGTGGCGACCATGCAGCTCGGGCACAACATGGCGCGCCTGCGACAGCGCGATATCGAGGATCTGACGCTGGCGTCGATGAAGCTCAACGAGATCGCGCAGGCGATCCAGGGGGTTAAGTCAACTTGGGTGCCCACGGCCATGCAGCAGGTGCGCGACGTGAACGATATCGTGACGCGGATTCGCGATCGTGGGCTGGAGAAGATGCAGCGCGTGCTCGGCAAGATTGGCGATCAGCTCGACCAGGAAGCGCGCGCGAAAGCGGACGTCGCCAAGGAGGAGTGATGGAATACGAGGTCGTTTCGAAAGTCGCGGTGTCAAGCAAAGACGGGCGCATCCTGATCGAGGTCGAGCGGTCGAAGGGTAACAAGCCGTTCAGCTTCAGCTTGAGCCAGGGCAGCGCATACAACCTCGCGTGGGCGATACAGCGTGTGATCGAGAAGGAGAATCGAGATGCCTGAGGAAATCGTGATGGTCTCGACTTGCCCGCTTTGTGGGGGGCCGGAAGAAGTGCTGAGCATGGTTACGGTCGAAATAGATCGGATCATCCCGAAGGGTCGAGCGACGATTGTGATCTGCCGGATCTGCGCCGGCGCAGTGATTCGAGCTGTCGAAGCTCTCGAGGTTTCATTACTGAGCGGGAAACCCTTCCAGCTTATCGCTCGCGCTGAAGCGCCGGCGGAGAGCGAACCGGCGAGCGAGGCACGGGCCTATCCTTGCCCACCCGGATGCTTTCTACAGCAGCAAGGCGTGGAACACACGCACTACCAGAAGGATCGCGACGATGACCCATCTACTGATTAGTATCCTTGTCGTACAACTAGCTATTCTGTGGGCGGTGCGGCCGCTGGTCTGGTGGTACTTCGGAATCAATCGGATGGTGCAGGCGCTGGAGAATATCGACGTGAGCCTCCGCACCCTGCCGACCGTGCGGGACTATGATGACTATTTCGAGCGCAAGCCGCCGAGGGCCGCGTGAGATGGAGTCTAAGTTTACCTACGAAGCCGTGCGGCCGGACTTAGACAGGGTGCTCGGGCTCAAGGAAGTTGTGACGGATCGAATCAATGTTCAGGAGGCGTGGTTTATCTTACAAGCCTGTCAACTGACCATGACGCACCCAAAGCTCGGGCGACCGGTTAAAGACCGGATGTTGGCACTCGGCCGACGGATGCAGGAGTTGATCGCGCCGTTCGTGGGACCGTTATTCCGAGAGTTCATGGAAGCCGGCTGGCATCGCGAGATTGACGAGTAATCCACAGGTTCGCTGTGAATAAGATCGACTGCCGTCGTCGCATCTCGCCGCCGCCACACGCATCTTCGGGTGAGGAAAGAGCCGGGGTAGAAGGGCCTGAACCCGCAAGGGTCGAATTTCGAATCCGGCTCTACCCGATGAGGTGTGGCGGTGGCGGTGGGGATCGAGAAGGCGGCATTTGCGGCGACCTGGCGCGACGAGGAGACGGGGGAAATCCTCGGCTACACGTTGGGCGATACGATGTGCCGGTCGCCGCGGCGCCCCTGGGCGATGACAGGGACCGACGACGAGTGGCAGTTTCCGCTGCCGTGCGGGGAATGCGACGGCTGCCTGGACCGGACGCGGCGCGCGCTGGCCGAGCGGCTTTCCCGGAAATATGGAAAAGCGGCTGGTGCTGGTCCGGAGAGCACGAAAGGTGCACCTTTGCGGGATGCGAGTGCTTCTGCCACACACTCGGCCAACCTCTGGATAATTCGCATCTGGTATCCGAAAGAGCTTCAAGTCGAGTTAGCCGCCAAATTGCATCGGCGGAAGGGTCTCGAGCTCGAGCCTGGGTTTTTTCGACTCGGCACGGACTCGTTCGCGGTTCTCGCTCGATCGAAGGAGAGTATCCCCCCACTCTTAAGACGACTGGGACTGCGGCATCGTGTCGAGCCGGTAAGACTCAGTCGCGGCCGGCGGGCTTGGCGTGCGTTAACCGCGGGCCTGCTGGTCGCGCGGGGGGTCTACGGCGTGCAAGTTAAGCGGTGGTACATGCGCGGGCTTCCGGGCGCCGAAAAAATGAGGTGGGACGTCGTGAAGAAGGCGATGCAAAAGCCATGGCGCAGAAGGACCGGCGCGCGGGTCCGGGCGGGGAAAAAGATAATTTTGGTTCCGCCTGCCATCTGGAGCATGGACGGTGATCGCTTCAAAGAGTATCGCGAGGCCGCTGCGGCCACATCTTCGCCCGAGCAGGCGATCGCGAATCGCCGGCGGTTGGCCGAGATCGTGGCTGGCGCCACTTCGCATTTGATACTCGACGCGCCGGCGCAGCCGGCTCTGACCAGGGAAGCGGTACAGAGGTTCTATGCGGGCATGGCGGCACGTAAAAACAGAGGCGCCACCGAAACTTCTGCTGCTGCTTCTTTAATCCCCCAACCCCTTGGGGGGGGGTTACAAAGTTCTCGACATCTTTCTTCTTTCGGCGACTCGCACGACGAGGCGGCCGAGCTTGATAAGTGGCTCCATTCGGGGGCGCCGCCGCCTGAGATGGGCCGCGAGGGCGAGTACGAGGACTGGCTAGACGAATGCTGGAGCGACGGCAGGACACGCCGCGCCATCTTCAACGAGGTCCACCAGAAACTCGACGCCGCGGTGCGCGCGAAGGACTTCGCAAAGTACTCGCGCGAGATTGACCTGTGGCTCGAGCGGATGAAGGGAAAGGTCCGCGGAGGGTGAACATGACCAAAGACGAGCTCATAAGGACTCTCGCGCAATTACTCAGCGGTCTGCAAGTGCCTCTATCGATAGGCGTTCCGCTAGGAGCGGCGAATCAGTCGTATCGCGACATACTCTCCGGCTTGAAGCTTGGGGGGTGGCAGGACGTCGACCAATTTGAGACTGCACTACGGAGCAAGCTCAATGAGTAACCCAATCCCGAAAGAGGACGCGCCGGCGGGGGATCCCGCGCTGGTGGCGAAGCTGACCGAGGTCTTCAGCGCGGAGCATCATCTGAATGCGGCGATCTGGTCGCTGCGCGAGTGGTTCAATCAGCGTAAGCCGGGCGAGGAATTCGGGCTGCGACTGCTGGATTGCGAGCTCTGGGCGGCGAACGTCCAGTGGCTGCTGGTGCAGGCGCAGATCATCGCGAAGGGCGAGGAGAAGTAACAGATGCGCCAAGATTGGGAGGTGCTACTCGAGCATCAGAAGAAGCCGATTCGGCGAACTGGTTTCGGTCCGCACTCGTTCCGTGGCTGGTTGTCCTACATTCGAAGACACTACGGCCGAAGGAGAGTGGTCTCGGTGATTTGGAGGTACAGCGATGAAGGATAGTTTCAAGGTGCTCGACGTGCGGGTTGACGAGCTGGCGGCGAACCTTAATGCGTTGTCGGACGATCCGTGGGGTCTCGTCAGCCAGGACTACTATTCCACGAATGAGGGGCGGCGAGTGACCGTGCTGCTGGTGAAGGGGCGACCGCAAGTGGTGGCCGGGATGCCCATCGATCCGCGCTTAATGCGCCGAAACTGAGGAATCAAAGGTGAACTGGCGATTTGTCCTTATTTCCCTCTTTTGCGGTTTGCTGTTTTGGGGTGAGGTCATCGCCTTAATTATGCTCCTACGCTGATTCGCCGTAAGGGTCTTATGTTAACTTCGAAGCAGTTCGCCGTCGTTACCCTGCCGCGCGGCTCCTTCTATGACACCTTTGAGCATGCCGCTGAGCAAGCGAAGGCGGTACTGGCACGGCAGTCGATGTCTACTCTGTACATCGTGGAGATCGTCGCCGAGGTCGGCCCTGCAATAACGGTGGTTCCGCGATATGTTGACCTTGCACCACGCTGGCTCGACCGCCTCTGGCGATGGGGAAGCATTAGATAGGTGGAGTAAGGATCGCCTGGGTCTTCGGTGAGATGTGGGCGTTGGCGCCGGCGCGCAGCGCCTGGATGACGCGAGGAGGAATACTCAGTGAAGTCAACTGAGCAACGTACTGGGCATCGGTCAGCATCTCAATCTCGCGCTGCCGGGTCAGGTCCGCAACCTGCTGGCGGAGCAATGTGGCTTCTTGAGGAGGAAGCTGACGGCCGTATATCCATCGCAAGACTCCTGACCGGGCAAGAATTTGATAGCCAACCTCGGCAGCCACCTGGGCGGCGCTTAAGCCTGTCAGAGTCAGCGCTGCTGAGAGACCTGCTGGATCTAGTGTCCCGGTCCGATAACCTTCTAGTGCAGTACGTCTCTCTTGCGCAGCGGTGGCACGGGCTTGTGCTCGAGCGGCTCGCTCAGCTCCCAAAGTCTGAGTGACCAGCATATGGCTCTCATCGCGAAACATCCGCGCGGCGACGTCGGGCGGCTGCATCCCGAGGCCCTCGAGTGCCGACTGGTAGCCTGGGGGATCGAGCAGACCGTTCACAAACTCGTGCGAGTACGCCGCTTCATATTCCTTTGCGAGTGCGATCTGCTTTTCGAGCTGGACGGCGCGAAGGATGAGATCGTACCGGTCGGTGTTGTGCTCGGCGGATTTCACACCCTCGACGAAGTTACTATCCGATATCAGCCCTGCGGCGTAGATGCGCTCGAGCGCAGACTCAAATTTATGACGCTGTGGCTCTGTACCCAGAAACGCAGCAGCCGCTATCAGGCGGTGCTGCGACGACTGGCGCATCCCGCCGAAGGTTAGCTCGTCGGCGACGTCGGCGTCGGAGAAGAGGCCGGTGCCGGCGAGGCGCAGCAGCATCCGCGCGTTAAGCCCTGACTGCGCCGCCTCGAGCATTACGCCCTGCAGCTCGGTGGGTACGCCGGTGAGTGGCGCGAGCTGGCCGTAGCGATCGGTGGGTAATAGGCCGCGGCCGGCAAGGACTGCGAGCGCGCCGGCGCCGGGCAGCTCCTGGCGGTAGACTCGCCTTGCGTCCATTTCCGCTACGCGCATCGGACCGTACTTCATCAGTGCGCCGACCTTAAGCTCACTCACCTCTCGGAGTCCGATAAACTCACTGGCGAGATCGACGTAGTGAGTAAGAGTCTCACCAACGTCCCAGCCGAAATAATCTGCAACTAGCATCACACCGTTAATGATGAGTGCTGGCGCCAGAGTCTTAGCGATGATGAGGTCGGGGTCGACATGTACGTCGCCGATCTCCGGTACTGCGGTGGGGATCAGGACGCCTACAACCGCGTCGACCAGGCCGCGGATGGCGGGATAAAGCGGCGCAGCGCCCAGGGTCAATGCATCGGTGAGCGCGATGTCGATCACGTTCGCGATGGTGCTGACCAGAGGTGAAATCGAAAAGGCCGCCCCGGTCCATCTGACCCCGATGTGATCGAGCAACCAGGTGAGCGCGGTTTTCACGAAGTCGACGATTACGCTCACCGCGCCGGCGCCGAATTCTCCAGTGGAGATCGCCTGCAGGAGCTGCGGGCTGATGAGTCCGCGATCGGCCATGTCCTGATACACGCCGAGCGGCACGTCGATGGTTTTGTAGAGCTTCTCGAGGACGTCGACGAGCGGCTTCAGGTCAGTTGGCGGCGCATTCGCGACGGCATCCGCGATTGACTTGAGGCCGGGGGCGAGGTCGGTTGCGACCGTGGCGCTCGAGGTGGAAATCGCGGTGAGTTTTGCGCAGACGCAGGTGAGCTCAAAGACCACGGCGGTCAGGTCGATCGGCGCCGGCAGCTCCGCACCTGGTGCGGTGATGGCCACTTCAATCTTCGCGACGACTTTCGCGAGGGTCTCGATGGCGACGGCGATTGCGTGGCAGCACTGAGTATAGTCAATCGGCTTTGGCTGGCTGGTGGTGAGCTTCGCGATCGCGTCGATGAGGGTCCGGAGCTCGATGAAGAGCTCGCCGAAGCTGACGGTCAGCTCGTCGCCACCGGCGTCCGGCGGTGCGCTGCCGCCGCCACCTCCGCCGCCGCCCGGCGGCGGCGCCGCCGCGACGGGGTTGCCGCAAGCATCAAAGCCGGGGATTAGGTTGTTCGAACCGTCGTAGAATTTGACTGCGATTACGTACGCGCCGGCACCAGCAATGCCACTGAGCAGGCCGGGATAATAAGTCGAGGTGACTGAATCGTCGAAAGTGACGTCACCCGTCCGGGTCCAGGTAACCACAATGTTGTTCGTGCCGGGCGGCGGCGTACCAGGGTTGCTGCAAGGTGTAAAAGCACTGGGCATCGTCAGGACCCACGGATGGGAATCGAACCCATGTCTCCCGCGCGCGCGGGCGCTCTTCCACTTAAGCTACCGAGGATCTGCGTCACAATCTCACCGTGAGCGGACCGGGCACTGGCAGCCACACGATCCCGGTCTCCAACACTATGTTCTGATTAACGGTCTGCATCACAAATGAGTAACCAGGCGGTACGATCCCGATTGGCCACCCCGGAGCGTAAGAAGTGCGCTGTCCCGCATTTGCTTCAACTCCACCGATATGGGTTCCCAGGCAGACAGGGGAGGTGAAGATAATCGTTTGCCCCGGCGTCTTGCCGACCGTTGGGTCAATCGCACCATAGGGGCTCGCGCCGGTGTACAGCGTGCCAGGGTTGCCTGAGACATATTCAAAGATCACGAACGTGTTGGCGCTGACACCAGCCTCCACTTGATAGACGCGCAGGAAAGATCCATCGGTCGCGTTGTTAAAAAGCCCAGTGTAGGACTGCTGGCCAGCAACATTACCTTGAATGGCATAGCCGCCGGACAACCGTGAAGCGAAACGGTCCTGGAGCGACCGTGCAATGACGCCGATCGGGAGTGGTAGCCCTGCGGGCATCAGAAGTGGCGGGTGACCTTGGTGGTTACGACGGGCTCCACGCTGGCGACGAGCTGGACGATGATGAATCTGCGGGTAGGGTCTTTGGCATGATCTTGTTTCACCAGCTCGAGCGCGCCCTGAAATGAATCGATGCGCGCGTAGTTCATATCCTCGAGGATGATGAAGGCGCGCGGGCCGATTTCCTCATCTGCCATCGGGCCACATCAGGAAGTCGAGCTCGTCGATGGCGATGGCTTCCCAGGTCATCGCGAGGCGCATGGTCTCGGCCGCTGTGGTGTCCTGAAACTCGACCGCCCAACCTGGTTGCAGCACCTGGAACGGGAAGTCGTGGCTGAACTGCGGCCAGTTGAATTGCACCGGGACGAAATTGTCGGCGGTTAAGGCCGTCGCGGTATCGAGCGATTGGAGCTGACCTGGTCCGGCCGCATCGCCGGTGACGCCGGGTGTGATTAAGCCGCCGGAAGTGCCGAAGCTGGATTGGGCGGTCGTTACGGCGACCAGGTGGCCAACCGTGGTGATGACCACGAAGTCGCGTACGACGATGACGTGCGTCGACTTCGAGCCGTTGAATAGTCCGAGCGTGGCATTGTTGGTAGGGCCGGTCAGGGTGATCGCGCCGCGATAGGACTGGCGCGGCCGGAGGCCGTGATACTGCCGTCGCGGGTTTACGTGGTCTTCCATCAGGTCAATCACTATCAAGGTTGTGGCACTCGCGGCAGAATATGCGCCACCAAGGATTAGGGGCTCCACACCATCGGCAATCCCAGGGTTTAAACATCAGTCGACCCATAAAGGCTACGGGCTGACGCCGACTCCCAGAAACAGCAGGAAATTAGTCCCGACTTGTTTCACGGTGACCGGCTGCGTCGTCGCGAGGCCCCATAGCTCGACGATCGTGCCGGACGGCCACCAGGCCGAGGCGGATTCGACGCCGATAAGCGGAAACGCATCGCTGCGCTCGGTCGCGTTGATCAGTTCGGCGGGCTCGACCGTGTACGAGTCGATATCCGCGCCGCCGTTGAAACGGAAGCTATACTTGAGCGCGCTAGCAGCGGTCGCGCCCTGCAGGCTGACCACGGTGCATAGCAGCAGCGGATAGTAGCCGCCGGAGTTTTGCGCCTTCTGCGCCGTGGTGGTGGTCGCGATGAGGACGGCGGCGCCGGCGGTGAGCGTGATATTACCGGTCGGCGTGAACTTCGCCGGCAGGTAGTAAGCGTTCTGTATGCCCGCGAGGGCCATCGGCTAAAAGCCCCACTCCATGATGATTTGCACGCCGACGATCCACTGCATCCAACGGTCTTCGTACAGGTCCAGGTCTAACCAGAGGCCCGGACACCATGATTGCAGCACAGCTAGTGTGCCTTGACGAGTTGCGTCACCTGCTGGAATTCCGCGGCGAGGTCCTCGAGCACCTGGTGATTACCCATGCGTCCGGTGACGAAGACCATGAAGTCGTGAATGATGACGTTGGGCGCGCGCGGCGGCGGGGGCTCGGCGGGCTTACCGGCGGCGGCTGACGCGGCGGCTTTCTCGCGTTCGATAATCCCGGCGAGCAGATCGTCGGCCTTTTGCGGGTCGCCGGCGAGGATCGCTTCGCGGACCGGGGCGAGTTCTTCGGGTGTTGGCATGGTTACCTCAGTTTTCAGATGCGCGATATCGCTAGGCTCCTACCAATTAGGGCGCACCGATCGCTACCAGGTCAAGCCAGAATTCCTGAGTCGAATCGGCCGACGTCGCGAAGCAATTGAAGGTGGGCGGGACGTTCTGCTGGAACGTCATCCACACGCCCCACGGCAGATATCCGCCCGAGAACCATCCGTAGGCGCGCTGGCCGGGGGGATCGAGCTGGTCGTAAGCCTGGACGCCGACGCCGCCTGGACGATAGAGCGGCTCATTCGCCGGTAGCATCTGGAAGAACGCCGCGGTGGCGGAGTAGTAGCGCGCGCCGATCAACGCATACATTTGCGGGCCGCCGCGTCCAGCGGGAAGGGCCGTATCGAAAGTGGGGATAACCCCGGTGAAGGCGCCGGCGGTGAGCGTGGTCGAGGCGGTTGCGTGGGCGGTGAAAGGGCGGCCGGCCGGCCTCACCTGCTGGGCCCCGTCGGTAAACAATATTGCAATATAAGCCGTCTCGGTGAAGTTGCCGGCGGCGGCAAAGGCATCGATCTCCTCGGTCGGGTTGAGCTGGATCGGATTCGCCATGAAGTCGAAGACGCGGGCCGGCGACTCAAAGGCCGAGCCGCGGTTCATCGGCGAGAAATTCGGATAGGGGAACGGGAGCATCGACGCCGCCTGAATTCTGATACCCGACATATGGGTCGAGTAGCCGGCGACCAGACCAAGCTTGGTCAGGTTGGTAGGCACCTGAAAGCCGTTATTGAGCGTCGGCACGACGTTGTTGAACTTGCTGTTGACCTGGATCTGGGAGGTGACCGACGTGCTGACGATCGAGGAGGAGAACATTTCGAGGTGGAAAGCCATTTGGGAATTACCTCAGTTTGTAGATTCTGCGGCCGTGCTTGTCTTTGCCGACGATCGTGGCCTTACCCTCGACGACCATTTTCATGAGCGTTGTCGGATGTAGCTTAAGCTCAACCCAGGTTCCACGACGAGGTTTCAAAATGTGCCTTTGAGAGCGGCCAGACCACGCGCCCACGCGGCCGATTTAGCGATACGGTCTTCGAGTGACGCAGACGGCATCGCGTTGACGGTTGCGCGCAGCGAGGTCATGGCGCTCGCGAGGGCGGGAGTTTTAACCGCATACTTGGCGGCCTTGTTCGTGCCGGACGCGGCGTAATTCGCCGAACCGAAGTTCGTTGCATTGTTGGCCGCCATCGTGAGGTCGGCCTTGGCCAGGTTGTTCGCGTAGGCGTTGCGGGCGATCGCAGCGTTAATCGCATTTTGCCAGGCGAGCTGCGAAGCGGCGGCGTTGGCGTTGAAGGCGGCTTTCGGGTTGAGGTACTTCTGGAGCCACTTCGACGCGTTGTTGCGGACACCGGTCGACCAGTTGGCCGCCATGGTGGTCGGGTTGATGGTGTTGGTCGGGGTGATTGTGGCCATGCGGGCGCTCCTCACTTTAAGATGCGTCCCGGCTCGCCACGAAAAAAGCCGCGTTACCGGCCCAGATCGGGCGAGCCGGTAACGCGGCTGTCATACGGTCGTGATAGAAGCAAATCTACAGTAGGTGGTCAAGGTGAACAAAGAGGAGCGCACTCAGCTGATCTCGCAGATGGGCGGCGACGTAACGAATTACGATACGCATGCGACGCGCGGGGAGTGGCCGGCGGCGCGGATGTATCTGACGCGGCTGACGGCGGC
>WNFF01015670.1_pt1 | contig 11141 bp, 10 predicted proteins | sample 5400441 | NCBI WGS metagenome assembly WNFF01 (sample SAMN13153345, study PRJNA577476) | soil metagenome | isolation source: 120 cm saprolite under Douglas fir tree site 2 hole 3 replicate 1 | place: USA:California | collected 2015-04-18
TCAGCCAGCTCCGCAGCCGCGTTGACCCGCTCCGCATGCTCGCCGCCGCCCGCGCGGCCATGGACAGCCATGCCATAAACGTACTACCCGACATGTCGCTTGTCGCCGGTGACACGCCGCGGCCGTTCCAGCCTCCGGTAGCTCAGCGTGACATCAAAGCAGAAGTTATCTATTGCGTTGGGGGCGTGATGTCGCCGTTGCTCAGCAACGTCGCCCTGTCGGTCCTGGACGAGCATTTCGCCCGGGCACCGGGAGGCCCGGCGTCCACGTCCTGGGAACGGGCCAAGCGCCGCCGTCTGGGCCTGCCGAACTACCGTCTGGTCCGGTTCGCCGACGACTGGGCGGTCATGGTCGCGGGAACCAGGGATGACGCGGTGGCCCTCCGCGAGGAGGCCGCGCAGGTGCTGGCCCGGATCGGGCTGCACCTGTCGGAGGAGAAGACCCTGATCACGCACATCGGCGAGGGCCTGGACTTCTTGGGGTGGCGCATCCAGCGTCACCGCAAGCGGGGCACGAACCGGCACTACGTCTACACCTACCCGTCCAGGAAGGCGCTGCGCGCTGCCATGGCGAAGGTCAAGATGTGGTGCCGCAAGGTCGATACGAACCAGCCGCTGGACGTCCTGCTGGCGCGGATCAACCCGCTGCTGAAGGGTTGGACGGCGTTCTTCCGCCCCGGGGTGTCGAGCGCGACCTTCCAGTACCTCAGCGCCTACGTCTGGCGCCGGGTGGCTGGCTGGATCCGCCGCAAGCACCCCGGGATCTCGCGGAAGGAGTTCCGCCGCCGCTACTGCGACGGCGGATGGTGGCCCAGGGGCCAGGAACTAGCGTTGTTCAACGCCGGGCTGGTCACCACGACCCGGTACCGCTACCGGGGATCGATGATCCCCTCACCCTGGCCGCTGGCAGCGGCATGAGGACCAGGCACAGACCCTGACGGGACTTGCGGAGAGCCCGCTGCGGGGACGACCCGCACGGCGGGTTCGGGAGACGGTCCGGGGAAACGGGCTGGCTGGAAGGCCAGTACCGCGCCCCGGGCCGACCTCACAGATCTGCGCCCACAACGACTGCCTCATCCTGGACGAGGACGGGTGCTATGACCCGACCTGCTTCAATGACAGACTCCTGCTGGGGTTATGAAAGGCCAGCTCAGCGAGGCAGAACTGCATTTCCTGCGGTCCCGGCTGCGCGGCGGGATCCTCGCCAAGGCCCGCCGCGGGGAGCTGAGACTCCAGCTGCCCATCGGATTGGCCTACGATCCCCGCGGCCAGGTGACCCTCGACCCAGACACCGGTATCCGTGGCGCGCTCAGCCACCTGTTCACCACCTTCGCTTCCACCGGCTCGGCGTTCGCCGTCGTCAAGACCTTCCGGCAAACCCAGCTCACCTTCCCCGGCCGGCACCGCAGCGGACCCCGCGCCGGCGAGCTGTACTGGAAAAACCTGTCCCACGACCAAGTCCTCAAAATCCTGCACAACCCGGCCTACGCCGGCGCTTACAGCTACGGCCGGTCCCGCCACACCACCGACCTGGACGGACACCACCACACGCTGTCCAAACTGGCCGACGACTGGACCGTGCTGATCATCGAACACCATCCCGGCTACATCACCTGGCCGCAATACCAGGCCAACCAGCAAGTGCTGGCCGCCAACGCAGCCGCCCGGGGCGAGAACCGCAAAGCCGGCCCGCCACGCGAAGGCCCCGCCCTGCTGCAAGGCCTCATCATCTGCGGCATCTGCGGCCGGCGCATGACCGTGCGGTACCACTCCCGGAACGACGGAACGATCGTGCCCGACTACGTGTGCCAGAACGACGGCATCCGCGATGCCCAGCCGATCTGCCAGCACCTGTCCGGCGCCCCCATCGACGCCGCAGTCGCCAGCTTGCTGCTGGACACCCTCACCCCGCTCGCGCTCGAAGCCGCCCTCACCGTCAGCGACGAGCTCATCCGCAACGCCGAACACGCCGACTCCCTGCGCGCCGCGCACGTCCAGCGCGCCCACACACCGCCGACCAGGCCCGCCGCCGCTACCTGGCCGTCGACCCCGGCAACCGGCTCGTCGCCGACACCCTCGAAGCCGACTGGAACGCCGCGCTGCGCGAGCTGGCCGCCGCCCACGACGACTACACCGCCGCCAAGACCGCGGCCGTCGCGCTCGATGCCTCCCAGCGCGCCCGCATCCACGCCCTGGCGGCCGACTTCCCCGCCCTCTGGAACAACCCGGCCACCCCGGCGCGCGAACGCAAGCGCCTCATCCGCCTCCTGGTCACCGACGTCACCCTCACCCGCGGCCAGCACGCCATCACCGCCGCCGTCCGCTTCCCCGGCGGCCAGCACCACGTCCTGCACCTGCCCGTCCCGCGCAACGCCTGGCAACTGCGCAAAACCCCCGACGACGTCATTGAGCTGATCGACCAGCTACTGGACGACCACACCTGCGCCCCCATCGCTGACATCCTCAACACCCGGAAGGCACCCCACGGCGGCCACGCCACACCCTGGACCGGCGACCACGTCGCCAGATACAGCCACGAACGCGGCCTCCGCAGCCACCACCAGCGGCTCCGCGACCACGGCCTGCTCACCCTCGACGAGATCGCCCGCCAGCTCACCGCCCACACCCAGAGCATCAAACGCTGGCACAAACTCGGCCTCATCACCGGCCAGCAAGCCGACGACCGCGGCATCTTCCTCTACCACCCCGGCCAGGCCCGCCCCACCCGCAGCCAGGTCAAAGAAACCGGCCAACGACTCGGCGACCACCACCGATCAGGCCGCCGCAACCCCCACCGAACCTCCGGCCGCCCCAGAAATGTCAGAGGCACACGCGACAATACGAGCACCAAGACACCATGACCACCACGCCAGCCCCGATACTGCGCAACGCCCCCAGGAGGTGCAGTGTGAAGCCAGATCGTTGTCCGCTGGGATCCGCCAGTCTGCAGTGAACCGCAGATAGTCGTCCTGGCGGTCGCTCAGGCGGCGGGCCAGGGCATGGTGTTTTTTCATCAGCGTGCCGGAGCGGGCCGCGGTCTGGCGGGCCCCCAGCAGGACAGCGGAGCGGTAGCTGTGCATCTGCGCGGCCAGCGCGGCCGGGTCTGCAGTGTCGCGGCCCGCGGCGATCGCGTCGCTGGCCGGCGCCTGCATCCCGGTGAGCGCATCAGCGGCCTGGGCAGCCCAGCACCACTGGCCAGCGGGCGCGCTGTCGGTGACGGCCTGGAGTTCCCGCAGTGCGTGCGCACAGCACAGCTGGTGCTCAGGGCTGCTGTAGGTGTCATACGGGGCCCAGGCGTCGTGGACGGCGACCCCGGCGAAGGACGGCAGGATCCCCATGGCCTCCATCGCCTTCCTCCCGCGGCGGGGGTGCACCATGAGCAGGGTGTACTTGCCGGTCCGGGCGCAGTGCACCCAGTGCAGCCTGCCCGCCACCCGGAACCCGGTCTCATCGAAGCCGGCGACATCGCTGGCGGCGACGTTCCCGCGGACCCGCTCCAGGAAGCCGCCCAGGCGGCCTGCGGCCCGGGCGGTGATCGCCGCGACCGTCCCCGGCGACAGCGGGATGCCGAACAGCTCCGCCAGTGCCTGCGCAGTGCGCTTCTTCGACAGGAACTGCCCGATGTAGAGGTAGATGATGACCGCCGCGATCCGCGGGCCGTACTGCACCGGCGCGTCCGCCCCGGCCGGCGCCGCGCCCTTGGTGCGGTGCCCGCAGCCGCACTCCCGCTCGATCAGCTGATGCTCCGTCACCTTCACCCTGACCGGCGGCAGGTCAAAGACCTGGCGGCGCTCCACGCCGGTGACCGGCCGGCCCGCCAGCCCAGTCCCGCACCGGGAGCACGACCCTGGCTCATGCCGCTCCTCCCGGTCCGGCCTGGCTGCCTGCGCCAGCGTCTGGCCCGGATGCCCGTCCTGCCCGCCCGGCTTCCGCCCGGTCTTCTTCCGCAGCGACCGTGACCTGGGCGGCGGCTTCGCTAACCCATCAGCCGACGGCGGGACAGAGGAGTTTCCCTGTTGACTGAACAACGAGCAGTGTCTCCGCAGTTAAGCGGACTGATGGCGGCTTCGGCCTATACGGTCGCCGGTCATGATCGGAGAGCTGGAGCGGGACCTCGCGGCGCTGGTGGTGCCCCGTGTGGGCGGGCTGGTGAGCACCGGGGACCGGTATGAGCCGTTCCGGCTGATCGACGCGGGCGGCGCGGACACAGAGCCGGTGACCGCCTATTTCCGCGATCTGCTGGCCGCGGGCCGGTCGGAGGCGACGGTCCGCTCGTATGGGATGGATCTCCTGCGCTGGTTCCGCTTCATTGACGCGGCCGGTGTCGCGTGGGACCGGGCCAGCCGGATCGAGGCCCGGGACTTCTGCCGATGGCTGCAGGTTTCCGGCAAGCCGTCCGTGCCTGGTGCTGCCAGCGGGCCCTATTCACCGTCGGTGCGGGCGCATTCGGAGACGGTGCTGCGCTCCTTTTATGCCTTCCATCTTGATATGGGCACCGGCCCGGTGATCAACCCGTTCCCGCTGGACCGGTCCCGGCGCGGCGGCCGGGCGCACGCGCATCACAATCCGGTGGAGCCACGCCGTAACGAGCGCGCCGGGCTATACCGGCCCAGGGTGCCGTCGCGGGTTCCGCGCAGCATCCCTGACGAGGAGTTCAACGAGATCTTCGCCCGGCTGCCGTCGCACCGGGACCGGGCTCTGGTGGCGTTCTATGTCTCGTCGGGGGCGCGGGCCTCGGAGCTGCTGTCAGCCCGGCGCAATGGCGTTGATGCGGGCAGGCAGGTGATCACGGTGGTCCGCAAGGGCACTCGTGAGGTCCAGCAGCTGCCTGCCTCGGCGGACGCGTTCGTGTGGCTGCGGCTGGGACGCTGCGGCGCCCGTTCCGCCCGCTGACCTACCACGGCGCGCACCGCATGTTCGAGCGCGTCAATGACCGGGCCGGCACGGACGCGACGTTGCACTCGCTGCGTTCCGCCGCCTACCGGATGGCTGAGGATCCGTCGCTCCCGCTCACCGACGTGCAGTTCGTCCTGGGCCACGCCCAGCTGGCCACCACCCAGATCTACCTGACCCCGCGCAAGGAGGATGTGATCCGCCGGGTGCTGGCCCACCATGCCGGGCAGGTCCGGCAGGCGGGAAGGCGGGTCCGGCCGGCGCCGGCGCCGGGTTACCGGCCCGGGACGCTGGATGTCTTGTTCGGGAACGAGGTGCCGTGACCACCGAGGCGGCGCCGGCCGCCCTGCCATCCCTGGCCGGGTGGGAGGCAGCCCGTGCCCGTTTCCCGGCGCGCCCGGCCGTAGCGGTCTGGCCGGCTACCCGGGCCGGGCGCGACGAGGTGTGGCGGCGGCTGACCCGCCCGCCGTTCACGCTGGACAACCCCGCTAGCCAGGGCAACCGCACTCGCGGGCTGGCGGTCCTGCTGGACTGGCTGGAAAGCCAGCCGGGCGATAGCTGGCAGCAGCGCTGGCTGGCCAGCGGCGCCGACGCTGCTGGCGCTGAGTGGCAGACGGTATCAGCTCGGTGGCTGCGCGGACGCTGCCAGTACGCCAGGTGGCGGCAGGGCGAGCTGAGCATAGGGCTGAGGATGGCGATCTGCGCCGATGTCGTCCGCCCCTCGCTGCGCTGGCTGGTGGCCGCCAAGGGCAGCAAGAACGCGCTTGCCAGCAGCCTGGCCCAGGCCCGCGATGCCGACGGCTTCACGCAGTTGCTGGCCCTCTGCGAGGGCTCGGCCGTGACCGCGGCAGTAAAGGCGCGCACGCTGAGCCGGACTGCGATCATCGTCGCGGCCAAGGGCGGCACTGTCCGCGACATCACCGTTGGCGATATCCTGGAGCTGCTAGACACCGAGGCCACCACGCACGCCCGGTCCACTGGTGACACCGCAGTGTTCTACCGGCTGCTGCGCCAGATGGCCGGCTTTGATCCGGCCGCGCCGGCGACGCTACGGCAGCTGCGCACCATGGGCCAGCGCACGCCGGATGAGATGATCGACCGCTACCACCTGGCCTGCCGTCCCGTCCGCGACCTGCTGGTGGACTACCTGCGGGAACGGCAGCCCGCGGTGGACTACATCACCCTGGAGTCCCTCGCACGCTCGCTGGGCCGGGACTTCTGGCAGGACCTGGAGCATCACCACCCGGGCATCAATACCCTCCAGCTGCCGCCCGAGACCACCGCCGCCTGGAAGCAGCGCCGGCGGACCAAGCCGAAGACAGTGACGGCGGAGACCGGCGAGAAGACCACAATCACGGTTCCGCGGCTGAACTACCGCGAATGCCTGACCCGGGTGCGCGCCTTCCACCTGGACCTGGCCCAATGGGCCGCCGAGGATCCCGCCCGCTGGGGACCTTGGGCCGCCCGCTGCCCGGTCAGCGCCGCGGAGATCAACCAGCGCAAGGCAGCCCAGCACCGCAAATCGCGCATGGACTCACGCACCCGTGACCGGCTGCCCGTCCTTCCCATCCTGATCCGCGCCGTCGGCCAGCGGCGCAAGGCCGCCGACGCGCTGCTGCGCGCCGCTCGCGCCACCCCGGCTGGCCAGGCATTCACCGCCTCCGGGCAGACCCTGAACCGCTCGGTCACCCCTCATGCGACTACCAGCAAGATATGGGCGGACGACCCGGCCACCGGCGAGCGGCGAGACCTCACCATCGAGGAAGATCGCGCCTTCTGGTCCTGGGCCATCGTCGAGGTTCTCCGGGCAACCGGCATGTTCTCCGGGGGTGCATACCAGGACATACTCGGCGTCTTCCCGGTTTCACCAGGTCAGCGGTTGATCAACGTTGGGTAGGCGTGCCACAGGTGTTGCACCAGGCGCCTTGTCCCGAGACGACGGGCGCTAAAGCAGCAGCAACAACGAGCACGACACCCATGGAGGTGTGTTGCAGAAGCTCTCGATCGTGCGCCCAGTGCAACGTCGTACGACAGGCTGGCGACCCCTGGAGAAGGCATCCGCATCGAGGAGCTACTGGAGATAACGCACTACAGCCTGGTGCAATACCGGCTGCCCACAACCGGCGAACTCGTCCCGCTGCTGCAGATCGCCCCGTCCAAGACCGACACCGAGCGGCTGCTGGTGGTGAGTCCGGACATGGCCGACGTGCTGTCGGCGATCATCTCCCGTCTCCGCGGCCAGGGGCACGCCGGGGCAGTCCCCCTGGTCCTGGCCTATGACTCCCAGGAACGCGTCTGGCTGCCGCCGTCCCCGGTGCTGTTCCAGCGCCGCTTCGGTTCCGAGAGCCGGAGAGTCAGCGCAGGCACCGTCCGCAAGCTGCTCAACGCCGCGCTCGCCGAGGCCGGGCTGACGGACCCCGCCAACGGCGGTCCGCTGCGCTGCACCCCCCACGACTTCCGCAGGATCTTCATCACCGACGCGATCATGGCCGGCCTGCCGCCGCACATCGCCCAGGTCATCGCCGGTCACAGGGACATCAACGTCACCCTCGGCCGTTAGCGGTCTACCCGGAGGAGGCGATCCAGGCTCACCTGGCGTTCCTGGCCCGCCGGCGGGCACTGCGGCCCACCGAGGAATACCGCATCCCCAGCGACGCCGAATGGGACGAGTTCCTCGGCCTCCCTGTTAACGCAGAAAGGTCGCCACCGGCATCTGCGGACGCGCGTTCGGAACCCCGTGCATCCACGAGCACAGCTGCCTGCGGTGCAGCATGCACTGGGCGGACCCGGCCCAGCGGCCTCGCATCGCCGAGATCCGTGACAATCTGACCGCCCGCATTGCCGAGGCCGAGCGCGAGGGCTGGCTCGGCGAGGTCGAAGGGCTCAAGATCAGCCTCGCCGGTGCCGAGGACAAGCTCGCCCAGATCGACCGGCGCCTGCAGGCCGGCGCCCCCGTCAGCCTCGGCATGCCCGGCCTCCCGGATGCTGCCGCACCCCGCAAGGAGCTCTCATGACACCCGCCGCGGTCACTGATTCCCTGCTACACGACCTGGTCACGTCCTCCCGCGCCGAGGGCACCGGCCGGCTTGCCGTCGCTGCCGCCATCACCCTCGATGACCGCGTCCTGCTCTGCGGCCACACCACGCAAGACTTCGACCAGGAATGGGACCTGCCCACCGGGCTGGCCCTGCCCGGCGAGACCCTCGCCGACGCCCTGGACCGCATCCTGGCCCGCGGCTACGGGCTGGACATCGTGGAGATTCCCCGCTACCTCGGCAGCCATGACCGTATTCACCACGGCGAGACGACCCGGACCTTCGTCTTCACCGCCACCTGCGCCGACCCGCAGCAGATCTGCCAGCACGCCCAGATCGCCCGCTGCTGGGCCGATCCCGCCGGCCTCCCGGACCAGATCAGCCAGGACCTCGCCCGCCTGGCCGACCTCGCCGCGCACGCAACCGCCAGCACAAACCCCAGCGCGCCCGGCCAGTGGCAGCTGGCCACCGCACTACGCGCCTGCAGCACGGGCATCTACGGCGGCGAAGCCGCCACCGAACTGATCATCAACCACCGGGCCTGGCTGCGCAGAGACGACTTCACCAGGCAGTTCATCCTCACCCACGCCGCGACAGCCGACGACATCACCGCGGCGATCGACTGGGAAACAGCCATCACCGCCCTGGACGCCGGCAACCTTCCCTGCTCAGGCAGCGAGGCCGCCATCCTCCGCCTGGCCGCCAGCCTCGCCACCGGCACACCCGTCAGCCTGAGCCAGGCCATCACCAGCCTCGACCATGCCAACCTCAACCTGATCACCAACGCGGTCAGGCACGCCGGCGGGCGGAAATAGGCGCCGCGACCCCGCTCCCGGAACGATCGCCTGAAGTTCAGAGAACCGCGACGTCTTCCTCAGCCGGTCCTCAAGCTCAGCGATCCGCCCCTGTGCCCGCGCCAGTTCTGCGACCGCATCCGCCAGCTCCCGGCGCAGCGACACCACCAGCGCCGCCAGCACCTCATACGACGGCGGCTGGTGATCGGCGGGCACACCCGGACCCTACCGGACGAAGATCTGCTACCGGCGGCACTTAGCAGGGCAGCCGCACTTCGTGAAGTCGCGTGGCCGGCGTGGCGTGAGGCGGCCGCCTAGCGTAGAGGAAGCCGGCGGTGACGGACCTCGAGGGGATCCCGGCTCAGGTCCAAGCTGGCGTGCCGGGTTCCGTCCGAGGCGAGGGCGATGACGGCCGGCCCGCGGCGGCCCGGCCAGATCAGTACGGCGTGACCGTGGAACGGCACGTTGGGCACCCGGCTGCCGGCCTGCAGCCGGTAAACCTCCGCCGAGGCCCGGAGCACGGCGTGAAATGCGTACCGGGCGCCCCACGGGAATCTGCGCGGCTCTTTGAGGTATGTCTGGCCATAGCCGACTGCGTACAGGTAGCTGCGCTGGCCCGCGGCCGGGAGGCGCTCAGCGAGCGGGTAGTCCTCAAAGTGGCCGGCTCCGCCGCCGAGGTAGACCCAGTTGCCGTCACGCTGCTGGAATATCGAGTTCTCCACGCCGGGGCGCCCGGCCATCGCGCCGCGCGGCAACCTCCGGATGAACGCGGTTGCCGCCACGTCCCCGTTGATGTCGACTCCGAGTGGGATGAAGCGGTGCTCGTCGTCAAGCTCCCTCGGAACTGCGCTGGGGAGCCCCTGCTGAAGCAGTTCCCGGCACGCGGCGAGCAACTCCTCCTCCATGGTTACGACGATAAGCCCCGGATGCCGAACGGCTAGCGCGGCGTGAGACTCCTGCGCACGGCATGTCGCCGGCTGCCACCACTACCAGCGAAGACGATCGCGCATCACTGACTGCGGCCGCCGTGTGAGCCACCATTCAGCGTGCCGGCTCACCAGGGAACGTCACACAACATTCCCTAGACCTGACCAGTTACAGCGGATGAACACCTCCTTGACAAGAACGAGGAACACGCCGAGGGCTGGGGTGGGCCGGTGGCACGCCCAGCTGTACTGCCGCTCCAGGTAAGCGGCGGGGTCATTGCCGTTGGGGGTTCTATTTCGATGGCCGGGTTCGTGGCCGCCAGGCCGGAACGCCGCGCCGGTATGCCTCGTACTGCGCGCCGAATTGGCGGGCCAGGGCCGGTTCTTCGTACCAGCGGACGAACGAGGCGACAGTGATCCAGACGGCGGCTGCGTAGCCGAGCAGCACGGGCTGGCCCAGCGCAAGTGCCTGCCCGGTAATGGCGGCCACGACTGCCAGGTACATCGGGTTGCGGACATACCGGTAGAGGCCGCCGGTCACCAGGCGCTCGGTCGGGGCGGCCGGGGCGGGTGTGCCGTGGCCTTCGGCGACGAAGCGCGCGAACGCCTGGGCCAGCACGATGGCACCCAGGATGAGCATGGTCAGCCCGGCCGCGCGCAGTGGCGCCCAGTGGGCCAGCGGCCCGCGGACCCGCCAGTGGGTCAGCCACCAGGGGACCAGGCCCGCCACGACGCCGGGCGCGATGGCGAAGAACACCGCGCTGCCAGCGGCGGCTGCCGGTCTGCGCATGCGGGCCTCGCTCAGCAGGTTGGCTGGGCCGCAGCGCGGCGCGCTAGCTCAGCGATGAGGTGAGCGGTTCGCTCCGGCTGGTCCAGCATCACCCAGGTGCGGCTGTCAGGGATCAGCTCGACTCGTGCGTTGGGGAGGATGGCGGCCAGCTGGCGGGCGTGCTCGGCCGGGAAGAACTTGTCGTCGGCGGCCCAGGCCAGCAGCGCGGGCTTGGTGAAGGCGGCCAGCTCGGCGGCGATCTGGTTCATGAACTCGTCGTCACCCAGCGCCGCGGTGAGCCGCCGCAGGTCGCGCCGCACGCCCTTGTCGGCGAAGTACGCGGCGACCCAGCAGTCGATCAGGTCATGCGGCAGATCGCCGTGGGTCAGCCAGCCGTATGCGGTTGGCAGGGAACGGGCCGGCCTGGCCTTGAGCATGGCGATCAGTGGGGTGAGCGTCCCCGCGCGTGCGGCCGCGATGAGCGGGCGGAACGGCTTGGGCGGGAAGTTGTCGAACGCATCGCCGGTGGCGAGCACCAGCCCGCCGAGCCGCCCCGCGTGGCGTGCCGCGACTACCTGGGCGACAGCGGCCCCGCTGTCGTTGCCGACCAGGGTGACGTCGCTGAGGTCCAGCGCGTCGAGATAGCCGGCGACCAGGCGGCCAAGCCCGGCTGCCGTCAGGTCGGCGCCAGGCCTCATCGGGGCCGGGTGCGCGCCAAACGGCAG
>WNFF01016509.1_pt1 | contig 11141 bp, 12 predicted proteins | sample 5400441 | NCBI WGS metagenome assembly WNFF01 (sample SAMN13153345, study PRJNA577476) | soil metagenome | isolation source: 120 cm saprolite under Douglas fir tree site 2 hole 3 replicate 1 | place: USA:California | collected 2015-04-18
CACATCGACCAACGAGGAGCGACAGTATTCCTGTGCGGCGCCTACCGATTCTCCGGTGATGTCGGGCGTGGCCTGATCCGGACTCTGCCGCCGGCCCTGCTGCTGCGTGCCGCCGCCCACGATCCACTGCACGACGTCATCGCGCTGCTCTCACGGGAGCTGAGCGGCCCGGCCCCCGGGCAGCAGACCGTTCTCGACCGCCTGCTCGATGTCTTGCTGGTGTTGGCAATGCGCGCTTGCTTCGAGCAGAGCCCGACGGCCCCTCGCTGGTATCAGGCCTCTAGTGATCCCCGGCTAAGCCCAGCTCTGCATGCGATCCACGCCGAAGCCGGCCACCCCTGGACCGTGCCCGAACTAGCGTCCCTGAGCGGGCTGTCCCGCCCCGCCTTCGCCCGTAACTTCGAACGATCACTCGGCCAAGCGCCAATGCAGTACCTAACAGACTGGCGGATGACCCTCGCCCGCGACTACCTGCGGACCGGCGAGCTGACCCTCGCCCAGATCGCCAGCCGGACCGGCTACGCCTCGCCGAACGCCTTCGCCGCGGCGTTCCGCCGACACCACGGACAGCCTCCGGGCCAGTGGCAGCAAGGCGAGCTGGCCAGACCGCCTGAGCCCATTCATGGCGGGTGAGCCTCGGCGATCCAGGCTGGTGGCTGCCTCACCCATTCCGGCAGCAGTGAAAAGAGCATCTCGGCGATGCGCGCGTCGTAGGACCCGAGGGTGCCTTCGGCGGCCGCTGAGAGCACTCCGTCCATGCCGACCGCCATGTGGACGTCCGCCGTCGTCTCCGCCTCGCCCGATCCGGAGTGGTCGCCCCCGAACTCAACGCGGAAGCTGTCCACCTGCTCGACGAGGAGATAGGTGATGCCGGCCAAGCCGGTGGCGGAACGCCCTGACGACGCGAGCCGGTACCGCTCCCGATGTTCGGTGAGGTAGTCCAGGATCGCGCGAAGCGTGCGCAGCGCGACGCTGGCGGGATCGGCTCCGAGATGACGGTCGCCGTAGCCGGGCAGCTGGAACTCTTCGAGCCCGATGGAGATCGCGTACGCCACCTCTTCGACCGAGGTGAAGTGGTTGCAGAAGGTGGCCCGGTGCACGTTTGCTTCGGTGATGGCCGCGATCGTCGTGATGGCCGCCGGACCCGATGCAAGCCGGGCGATGGCTCGTGCCATGGCTCGGCGCGAGCGCGGCCAGCGAGGTTGCCCGTTCCCGTCTGTTGCGTACCCCCGGCAGGATTCGAACCTGCGCACACGGCTTCGGAGGCCGCCGACCTTTTCTGTTTAACTTGCCTGGCTGACCTGCAAGGCTTGCCGTCGCTGGCTATGTGGTCTGCGCCGCGATTCCGCTCATGCTCCGGATCATGCTTGCTGTCCGGTTGCTGTTTGCTCGGCGTGCAGGGGAGTCAGGTTTGGCGGATGCCACCAGGTAAGTAACTCTCTATGAGCAGTGCCCGGCAGATTCAACGGTCATCTGGCGTCGGCATCGCCGTGGTCTCGCTGTGCCTGGTGCAGTTCGTTGATGTGCTCGGCGTGACCGTCGTCGTGACGTCGCTGCCCGCCATGCTGGCCAGCCTGCACGCCCGGGAATCATACGCGAGCCTCATCGCGACCGGGTACGCGATGTTCTTCGGCGGTCTGCTGATGCTGGGCGCACGGCTGGGTGACCGGTTCGGTCATCGCCGCACGATCCTCGTGAGCCTGATGGTGTTTGCCTCTGGCGCCGTCATGGGTGCCACCGCCGGTTCCACCGTGGTCCTGATGGCCGCGCGATGCCTGCAAGGCGCAGCCGCCGCAGGCTCGGTCCCCTCAGCCTTGCGGCTGCTCACCACGATGACTCCGGATGGTCCCATTCGGCAGCGAGCGATTGCTGTCTGGAGCGCGGCAGGCGCGGCGGCGGGAGCCAGCGGGTTCGTGGTGGGCGGGATAGTTACCGACCTGACCAGCTGGCGAGTCGTGTTCTGGGCCTTCCTGCCCCTCGCCGCCACGCTCGCAACCGCCATCGTGTGGTCGGTGCCCCGCGATCACGACGCCGATCCGGCGAAATCGCTCAACCTGGTCGGGGCGGCCACGTTCACCGCAGCCATCATGGCCTTCGTTGTCGCCACGACTCTGATCACCGAGCCAGCCCGCCGCGTTGGCGGCGAGCTGCTCCTGGCGATCTGCGCCGTGCTGGCGGGCGGATTCCTCCTCATTGACCGCCGCGCGGCCGCACCGCTACTGCCAACACGGCTGCTCGGTTCTGCGCGGCTGCGCCAGGGTGCCCGAGGCGGTCTGCTCAATACGGCCACGACCAGTTCGGCGATCACGCTGGTCACCCTGTACCTGCAGAACACGCTCCGGCGCAGTCCACTGGAGACCGCGGCCATGCTGCTGCCATTCAGCCTGGCCGTCATCGGCGGAGCCAGCCTGTCCGCCGTATTGCTGCGCCGGTATCAGCCGCAATTCGTAGTCGCCTTCGGCCTCGCTGGCATCGCCGCCGCTGACCTTGCGCTAATCCCCTCCGCGGCCGTCTCGCTGGTCGTGCCGGTCTGCGCCGTCGCCGGCGGAGCTGGCATCGGACTTTCCTCGGTCGCCACCACCGGCTTGGGCACTGATGTCGAGGCGGCCTGGCGCGGTTCGGCGTCGGGCATCATCAATACCACCGCCCAGCTCGGCACCGCCATCGGGACAGCGGTCCTGCTCCTCGTCGCCTCAGCCACGACTGGTCTGCCAGCCGCAGGAACACCAGAACCCGCTATAGCGTGGTCTGTAGCTGCCGCCGTCGCTGCCGCAGGATCTGGGTTCTTCGCCATCGCGGGCCAGCGTTCTGGCCGTCCGGTGCGCCGCATCGCTCGCGGCGGGCAAACTGACGCGGAACACCAGGCGGGCGCGCACACGCTGCAGCCATGACCTCGCTCATTCGCAGTGCGGTAGGTTGCCGATGTGACCGGCAACCGTGAGCGTGTGGAGCGTTTCATCGCAAGCCTGGAGGCCCGGGACTGGGATAACTGGGCAGGGTTGCTGCACCCCGAGGTGGTCTACGAGATTCCGCAGTCGCGGGAGCGTATCCGCGGACGTGATCGCTACCTGCGGTTCAATCAGGAGTATCCCAGCGACTGGCATCTGCGGCCCAAGGTCATGATCGCTGACGAGCGCCACGGGGTGGTGTGGTTCGAGTGGCGCCTCGATGACCGTATCGACGACGGGATGGCGTTCTTCGAGTTCACTGATGGGTTGATCACCCGAGTCACGGACTTCTGGCCGGAGCCTTACGAACCGCCACCGGGCCGCGAGCACCTGGTCGAGCGCTGGTAGGGTGATCCGCGGCGCGCCGGGACGCCGCAATCAGCCGCCCGGCCTGGCCGACCAGGGCGTAAGGGGCCGCTCGAGTCGCTTACCGTCCAGGACGACGTCGATCCTCTCATCGAAGAAAGCAACAAGACCGCGGACCTGTGCCGCGTCGTGCAGCGGGTTCTGGTAGGTCCAGGCAAGATCGGAGAGTTGACGGCCGTCAAGCGCCGCCGACCAGTATGACGCTTGTCCTTTATAGGCGCAGTAAGTTCGGGTGCTACTAGGGACCAGCTCGGCACGGATGTCCTCGCGCGGCAGGTAGTAGCGGGTCGGCAGCATCGTCTCGAACAGTAGTGTCGGCCGGGAGCTCTGGGCCAGGAGCTGACCGTCCAGTTCCAGGCTCACTTGACGAGAGCTGGGGAGAACGTCGATGCGATGGAACGGGTCCCGCGGATGGGCAACGTTTAGCTCATCTTCCTCATACCAGGAATCAAGGGCGTTGAAGTCCAGGACCACATACCCGGCCAGATCCGCATCGGCCACACGGAACCCCGCTCCGGGGCGGCTCTGGCCGCCTGCCAGCAGGTCTACTACCTGTCCCTCGGCCGTATGGACCGCGAAAGGAATCGACGGGTCAAGCACGGGGCGGCTGGATACATCGGGCATGCGGAAGCCGATGTCCTCCGTGACATCAGCCGCCGCCGCGCCGGCCGGGACCAGCTCGCCGCGGACGTCGTCCACTGGTACGGCGTAAGACGGCACGACCCGGCGCGGCTCCCAAACCAGCATGGCCCTCGCGCTATCCACGACGGTGGCACCACCCAGGATGGCCCGGATGCGCTTGGCCGTCGGCTCGTACCGCACCTGACCGAATCCGCTCGCCAGCAAGCTGCGCATCTGAGTACTCATCGCGCCATCCCTCACCTCGATATCTGTGCTCATAAAGGTGCACTATCGACCGTGCCTCCAGGAGCTTACCGGTGGGTGCATCACAGGCGCAGCCGGGGTGTCACGATCCGGAACCTGTTTCCCGGACCGGATCGCCATGCGGCTCGATGAGCCAGAGCATGTGGACATGGTGCTCGGGGACTGCGCCAGGGACCTGGGCGCGACGTGTGAGCTGATCCTCGGACGCGGCCACCGGGGCCGGGGTGGCGTTCGTCCGCCTGGAAGCCGACCCGGACCTGGTGCGGGTCCGTACCGGATGGGTGTCCGACGCCGATATCCGGGCACGGCCGGTCAGTGCGCCGAGGATCTATGATGCGGGCGATTAAGGCGGTGGCGGCATGACCATGGTGACCGCTTGGCGGACCGATGACCCGTGCCGGGTTTGTGGCACCGGCTTGATCTTGCTCGATGACGGCGCCTCTCCTTGGGTCATGGAGTGCCGCCCGTGCGGCCACGCCGACATCTGGACCCGCGATGAAGCGGCCAGGGGTGACTGGTGACCGAGACAATCGTCAAGACCGCGCGGCCGCAGCGGCTGGCGATGCCGCTGGCCCCTCAGGTCGTCCTGGACCTGGCCGTGGAGCACGGCGCGTGCATCCGCCCGGTGCAGGTGCGCGGTGTCCCCGGGTTTCCGTGTACATGATTTGCTTCATACGGCGGCGTCGGTGTGGCTTGTTGCTGGCGCTGATCAAATGTGGTGCAGCGGGTGCTGGGGCAGGCCACCACGGCGATGACGATGGACCTGTACGGCCACATGGTGGATGAAGGCTGCCCGGGTTGTCGGGAGCATCTTGGAGGCATCTGAGCTGTCAGGTCGGCCCGACCCGGGCGCCGGTGAGGCCGAGGCGGGTTCAAATGCCTGGTAGCTGCTGGTTTCTGGGTGGAGCCGCCTATCGGAATCGAACCGATGACCTACGCATTACGAGGAGGATTAGGGCCGTCCAGCGCCGTCCAGTAGGCCACTTCTGCCCTGCTCGCTCAGTTCCTCGTTCCACCTACATCCAAGATCATCCATGGTTGCTGTTAGCAGATCTGTTAGCACATCAGCGTGCGGGCCAGCGGCGGCCCGCTCATGGTCACTCGGCCGTCGGCTGCATGGCTGATCTCTAGTGTCAGGAGCGTTAGCTAGGGTGGTCATTCGTTGTCCTCTTCGTGTTGGTGACCGTTGCAGCCTCGCTGAAGCACTGGCTACATCGCAGGCAGCTGAGAAGAGAAGCCGCGCAGCGCGGTAGCGATACCGGCACCAAAACGAGGTCGGCAAGCCGAACAGGCTATCGCTTACAAACTTGGTCAGCCAGTAGCGGAGAATGTCAAGGCAATACTCCAAATGGCCATTGGGGTAATTACAGTCTCCGTAGTTGGCTGGAGGCTCTTGTATGAGCCTGGCGCGCACCCTGCGCAGCAGATTTTTTCAATGTGGCGATCTGGGGCGTGTTCGTAACCGGCGTGGGAATGTCCGGGAAAAGAACGGCGGCTGGTCCCCCTTCCTTTCCGGGGATGGGGGGGCGTACCGTTGGGCCGGGTATATGCACGGCGTCAGGGGCTCTGCGCTTGGTCGTGTTGAGGCGCGCGCCGGGACTGTAGGGAGAGGGACAATGGCGTTCTTCAGTGGGCTGAGCAGGCATCGGCGGGTGTCCGGGGCGTGACGGCGGGTCGCGGTGGCCGGAGCCGGGGGTGTGCTGGCCGCGGGGATGGTGGCGGCGGCCGCGGGGCCAGCGGCGGCGGCGGGACCGCCGGTGCTGGCGTTCACGCCCTCCCCCTTTGACTATGGGCAGGTCTCGGTGGGCCAGACGGCGACCGAGACGTTCACGCTGGCCAACACTGGCGGCAAGGCGTCTGGCATGGTGACCTTCACGCTGCCGGGGTCGGCCGAGTTCACGATCACCGCCGTGACGTGCCCCGGGATCGGCTTGGGGCCGGGCAAGACGTGCAAGGTCACGGTGCAGTTCGCCCCCTCCAGCACCGGCACCGTCACCGCCACGCTGACGGCAACCGCCCAGCATGCCACGGCCACCGACTCGCTCACCGGCACCGCGGCGGTCCCCCTGTACTGGACCGACACCGGTGCTGGCACGGTCGATAAGGTCAACCTGCCCAGCACCAGCGTGCAGATCCTCGTCTCCGGCCAGAACGTCCCGGCCGCTGTGGCGGTAAACAGCAGCCACATCTACTGGACCAACGCCCTCGCTGGCACGATCATGGAGGCCAACCTGGACGGCACCGGCGTGACGACCCTCGTCTCCGGCCAGAACCTCCCGGCCGGGGTCAAGGTGGACAGCAGCCACATCTACTGGGCCAACCAGGGCGCCGGCACGGTCGATGAGGCCAACCTGGACGGCACCGGCGTGACGACGCTCGTCTCCGGCCAGAACGGCCCGGTTGGGTTGGCGGTGGACAGCAGCCACATCTACTGGGCCGACGCGGGTGCTGGCACGATCATGGAGGCCAACCTGAACGGCAGCGGCGTGACGACCCTCGTCCCCGGCCAGAACAGCCCGGCCGGGGTGGCGGTCGGCTCGCAATGAGCAGCGAACTGGCGGTGGCGGGTTCGCCGTCCTAGCATCGCGGCGACAGACTGCCATGTCGGCCATGCCCTACGTCACGGCGGCACCGCTGGCTGCATGACCAGCGGGTACCGCCGCGGTGACGTCACCGGCGGTTCCGGTATGTGCGGGCCGGGAGCCAGCATCTGCCTGGTCAACGGCCAAGCGCAGCCGATCGCGCAGCGACGCGTATAGCGGCGCCTTTGACGCGGTGGCCGCCGGGCTGGATAGCCGGGAGCGAGGGGAACGGATTCGCGCTGCACCGGCTTGCCTGACGTCTGAGCCACGTCGATCTGCGTGCCCCTGGCGGCTGTGGCCCGGCGTGCGCCGGGCGGGCCACCCAGGGCTGAGCCCGGCGCTGACGCCGGGCCAGCGGCGGCGCGCAGCGGCGCCGCCTTGATACACAGCCACGGCCGGATTCGGCAGTGCTGCTGGCCTCTTCGTCCCGAAGCCAAGTCGCGGTGCGGACTGCCAGGGCTGCGGCATGTCTGACCTGGGAAGCACCGTCCGTCAGCGTCCGCTGGCGTCCACTGCTGTCGGTGGTGATTGTTACTCACTTGGTTACTCGGTCGCTCGCGAGTCGGTGTCGCGAGCGTTGCTTAGGAGATCGTCTAGGGTCAGCCTGCGACCGGTCACGTTGCAGCTCAGTGACCAAACCGACGTGTCCGTGGATGACCGCCTTGCCCCTCCCTTACTCCCCCGATCGGGCACGCACCGGGCACGGTGTGCTGGATGGCCGATCGGCCAGACCCCTCGATGCGCTCTGCGGCAGAACCCGCAGGCTTCGATAGAACCCGGTCGATGCCACTTAATCTAGGGTCCCAGCCTCGTGGTGCATCCGGGAGTGAGTTCAAGTATCGCGTCCTGCGCGGTAGCTTTACAGTGCGTTATGCCCGGGGTGCTCGTGCGGGACGGTGCACCGGGGATCGTCTGGGGTGATGCCGATGCCTGCGGCGCTCATTACCCGGATCCTGCCCGGTGTGCTGCTGGCCGTTGGCCTCCTCGGCTGCACAGGCGGCCATCCAGCCCACAAAGCTGCCCGGGCTACGGCCGGGGCGTCAGCGGGAAACTCTGCGGGGCCGGCCGTGTATCCGACGCGGCCCGTCACGATGGCCGACGCCCGGAACTGCCCGGTAACGATCGGACACCCCGTCCCGCCAGCCACGCCCTGGCGGGACCAGCTGTTCGGCTGGCCAAGAGCGTACGGAAACGGTTCCCTATGGGTCGGCGCGCTTTGGCCGCACGGAGTGGTCATCATTACCCCTGACCAGATCAATCCGGACGGCAGCATGGGGATGAAGTTCGGCTGGTGGCGGTCGACCACCGGGTTCCTGACGATCACCGGACGGCGGCTGGACGCGCCAGCTCCCCCGCTCTCGGCGCAGACGTCCGGTTACGCACTAACCGGGTTCGATGCGTCGGGCGTGACGTTCCCTACCGAGGGCTGCTGGCAGGTCACCGGGAAAGTCGGCCCGGCCACCCTCACCTTCGTTACCTTCGTGATCAAGGCCCGGCGGCACTAGCTGGCCGCTGTGGCCGCTTGACCACCTCGATGCAAACTACTGGCGCGTACCACGGCTGATCAACCTCGGCAGCTAGCTCACGGGTGTCTATGGTCGTGTATGTGAGCGGTTGTGCAGTAACGTTGCTGTACTTCCTGCTGTACGGAGTTGACGCTTACTGTAAGTGTCAGGCGTGCCATGGACGAGCAATAGTCCAGACCAGCATTCCACAGAAGAAAGCGGCGACGCTGGGCAGCATGACACCGATGACCGTGAGCAACGTGCCAGTAAGCAGGAATGCAGACCGCCGGCGAGCCCGCATGATCCGTGCGAGCCGCATGACACCGATGACCGTGAGCAGCGCTCCAGTGCGAAGCCACCAGCGGATCCGCCCGCCGCGTGCGAGCCGGGTGCAGCCCCGATCTCCGGACCTACTGGCTGGGGCGGCGGAGGAACTCCACACCACAAGGTTCCGGCGATGCGACCGCATTCTCATGGCAGGCTCCTCCGGAGAAGACGGCACCACCTAGTCAGTCCGGGTGTATCTGCAAATGTACCCCCGGGGGGATTATATCCATCGGCGCCCTCCGGCCCGCCATCAAGAGCCGCGCCGCAGCGAGGCTGACCGTGGCAGGCCAGATAGTGCGGGCTGATCCAACTGCTGTGACGTTGGTTAAAGTTGATCAAGCTTTCCGTGTATGGCTCTACTCGGCAACGTATCCTGCATCCGGATCATCTGATCCGTAGAGATCTACAACCGCATCCGCTACCTGGTCGCATGGGCACTGACGTGCCGGAATGCTGCTCGCTGATACGCAGTAGGCAGCGGCGTTGAGCGTCGCTGTGCGGCCAAAATGCGGCCAGCCTGGCCAAGTAAACCATGCCCGCTCGATGATTGTGAAGAAAATCCTCACAGCTATGCCGCTCTGCCTGAGGACAGGAAGCGCGAGCGTCTTAATGCGGCTACTCAGGGGCTACTCAGGCCAATCGAATCTTGCCCAGATGGTGCGGGTGGTGTGGTCTCCGTCGATGCCCCGCTCGTCGGCGACGGCGCGGACGATATCCAGTCCGTGGTGCCGGGTCGGATCAATCATTCCCTGGTTCCACGGGCCGCCGTTGTCTTGGACATCGATCTGGACGTAGCGGTCTGGGCTGATGGTGGCCCGGACAGTGAAGGTGCCACCGGGCAGACGAGAGTGGCTGTGCAGGGCAGCGTTGGCCGCAAGTTCGGAGGCGCACAGAATCACGTCGTCTGCCCTTGGGCACTCGTAGAGTGCTGCACGCAGGTCGGCACGGACAGCGCAGATGTGCTCAGTGCCGCCTGGGTAGGTGGTTCGTAGCGCGGGTGCTTGGGCTGCTGGCGTGTGCATGGGTCCTCGCGTGGGATGCCTGGTCCCTGCCTGCATGAGCGTACTCTTAGTCTTGGCACCGTACAATAAGTACGTGTTACTTCACGTACTGGCGCAGCATATTTGGTGCGAGCATGGCGTCACACGACTTGGAGGAGACAGATGTTCGGTCTGTGCGTGCGCTTCACGTGCAAAGACGAGACCAGCGCCCAGGCTTACGACCGGCTGGTAGCCGAGACCATCGAAGCCATCAAGGCCAACGAGCCGGGAACGCTCGTGTACGCCTCCCACTTGGTGGACGGCCAGCCGCTACAGCGGATCTTCTACGAGCTGTACCGAGACAAGGCAGCATTCGAGGCCCACGAGGCGGCTCCTCACACCCGCCGCTACCTAGACGAGCGGGACCAGTATCTAGCCAGTACCGAGGTTGACTGGCTGACTTTGCAGATCGGCAAGGGCACTGGCGGTTGAACAGCCCGGACTATCAGCAGGCCCTCGGGCGCAAGATTGCCGCCGAGCGGCGCCGCCGAGGGCTGTCCCAGCCTGAGCTAGCCCGGATGATCGACCGTTCGGTGGCCTGGGTCTCCCAGGTCGAGCGTGGCGTGCGCAAGGTCGACCGCATGTCAGTGTTGGAAACCCTCGCCGCCGCACTCGATGTCCCGCTCGCCGAACTGGCCGCCGAGGCGCCCGTGGTCGCCGCGGTTACTGAGGAACCGCCCGGCGCGGGTGGCCTGCGCCTGGTGCTGTCCGGCGCCCATGCGCTGCGCGCCATGCTGGACAACCGTCCCTCGCCGACGATCGACACGCTTCGCGGCGAGGCGCGTAAGGCGTGGGAACTGGCGCACGCCGGGCGCTACACGGACCTCACCGATTTGCTGCGCGGTCTAGTCCCGGACCTGGAAACCGCCGTCCGCGCACTGCCCGAGAAGCAGCGGTCCGAGTTGTTCGAGCTGATGGCCGCTACCTATCAGGCGTGCTCGGCCGCCCTAGCCAAACTTGGCGAGCCTGAGGCAGCCTGGATCGCCGCCGACCGGGCGATGGCCACTGCCGAACAGGCGGGCAACCCGATGCTCGTGGCCGCCGGGGCGTTCCGGCTCGTGTTCGTCTTTATCACCGCCCGCCACTACGACCAGGCCGAGGAAACTGCCCGTACTGCGGCAGAGGCACTATGGCCGATGGCCGACGAGGGCAATCCGGAGGCCATGTCCTTGTGGGGTGGCCTGACCTTGCAACGTGCCGTTATCGCCTCCCGGGTGAACGATCCCGACGCTGCCTACGACCAGCTCGAGCTGGCCAGGCAGATCGCCGGGCGGCTCGGCGAGGGGCGGAACGACTACAACACCGAGTTCGGTCCCGCCAACGTAGAGCTGCAAGAGGTCGCGGTCGCCGTCGAGCTCGGCGACGCAGGCCGCGCCCTGCGCGTTGCCTCCACCGTGGACACTAGCGGCCTGTCCGCCGAACGGCGGGCCAGGACACTTATCGAAGTGGCCCGCGCCCACGCCCAGCGCCGCCAGACCCACGAGGCTA
>WNFF01008343.1_pt1 | contig 11140 bp, 8 predicted proteins | sample 5400441 | NCBI WGS metagenome assembly WNFF01 (sample SAMN13153345, study PRJNA577476) | soil metagenome | isolation source: 120 cm saprolite under Douglas fir tree site 2 hole 3 replicate 1 | place: USA:California | collected 2015-04-18
ATTCCGCCGGGGCCAATCTCCTCGCGGCGCAATTCAAATTGCGGCTTGATGAGAATGAGAAAAGCAGCGCGGGGCTTTGCCACCGCAATTGCGGGTGCGATTACCTTGCGAACCGATATGAAAGAAACATCAATCACCACGATATCGACGGTTTCGGGAAGGTCTTCCACACGGAGTTCGCGAGCGTTCCTCTCGATGGGAATGACGCGAGGATTCTGCCGCAGCTTCCAGTCGAGCTGTTCGACGTTTACGTCGACGGCATAGACGCGATCAGCGCCTTGCTGGAGCAGACAGTCCGTAAAGCCGCCGTTCGAAGAGCCGATGTCCAGGCAAACGCAACCCGCCGGCTTAATCGCAAAGTCTTCCAGCGCGCCTTCCAGCTTCACGCCGCCACGGCCGACGAACTTCTGCACCCGGCTGATGATTTCGATGCTGGCGTCTTCCGCGACGGGCATACCGGCCTTTTCCACTCGTTGGCCGTCCACCTGAACTTCACCGGCGAGAATCATCGCCAGGGCTTTCTGAGGAGACGCGGCGCAGCCTCGCTCGACCAGAAGAAGATCGAGCCGTTTGCGGCCTGCCTTAGGTTTCATAAGGCGTTCGAACGATCAAGCGCGGCGGAGCACGAGGAATTCCGCGATCTCGCGGAGGCGCGCGGCGCGATCCGTGTATGGAGCAAGCTCAGCAATGGCCTTGGCCGCAAGATCATTGGCAATCTGGTGAGAGCGCTCCAGGCCGTAAACGGCCGGATAGGTTGCTTTTTTCTGCGCCATGTCTTTTCCCGCGGTCTTGCCGAGCGCGGCGGAGGATTCCTCGACGTCAAGAATATCGTCCGTGACCTGAAAAGCCCAGCCGATGGTGTCGCCGAATCGCCTCAGGCGCGCGACATCTTCGGAGCTGGCGCCCGCGCATAAGGCACCGGCTGTGATGGAGGCGCGAATCAGCGCGGCGGTTTTCGAACGGTGAATATACTTTGATGGTGCCCGCGGCAGCGGCAACTTCTGTGAGGATGGCGGCGCGGCGCTCCGCGGCTGCGGGTGTCGCACCGATGGTTTCGAACGCTAGCGTTAAGAGAGCATCGCCCGCGAGGATGGCGATGGCCTCGCCAAATTTCTTGTGGCAAGTCGGTTTGCCGCGGCGGAGGTCGTCGTTGTCCAGCGCCGGCAAATCATCGTGAATCAAGGAGTAGGTGTGGATGAATTCGATGGCGCAGGCAGGGTGAAGCGCGGGTGTGACATCGCTGGCGAAGATGCGCGCCGTCTCGAGACAGAGGATAGGGCGGATTCGCTTTCCACCGGCGAAGACGCTGTAACGCATTGCCGTATGGATGGAAGAAGGCTGCGCGGTTCCCGCCGGGAGAAGACGTTCGAGAACGGCATCTACGGCCAGGCGGTCTTCTTCGAAAAATGGGGGGAGTTTCATCGCGGCAGGGAATGGAAGCGCAGCGGGCTGCTGCGGCGCGTCACGATTCGGTCTCCTGCTCGGGATCGAACGGCTCGGCGGCAAGCTTGCCATCGGCTTTCTTCAGGAGGATTTCCACTCGCCCCTCCGCCTCTTCCAATTGCTTCTGACACTCGCGTGAAAGCGCGACGCCCTCCTCGAACAGCTTCATTGCATCGTCCAGAGAGAGTTGCGGGCTTTCCAACCGGCGGACGACTTCCTCCAGGCGGGCAAGCGAGCGCTCAAAATCGGGCTTTTTCGGCGGTTCGGGTTTCTTGGGAGCAGGTGAATTCACGCGATTGGACCGTTCCTTTAGGTAGAGACGCCTATTTCTGACAACGCCCGCAACAGTAAGTTGACCTGCCGCCCTGCGCAATGCGCCGTATCGGCGTTCCGCAGCGGCGGCAGGGTTTTCCCTCGCGCGCGTAGGCGCGAAGGATATTTTCCAACCCTTGGAACCACCACTCCGGATCGCGAAAGTTGGGCGCCGGGTGCAGACAGCATTCTAAGGCACGCGCGAGAACGGACACAATTGCTTTGTGCAAGCGGCGCGCTTCCTGCGATTTCAAGGTGTTGGCGCGGCGGCGAGGGTCCAGGCGGGCGTGCCACAGCGCTTCGCAAGAGTAGATGTTGCCAATCCCGGCGACGCGCGTTTGATCCAGCAAGAAGTCCTTCAAGGGGCGCTTTGACGCGGAGAGCAATTCGGCAAAGCGGCTGGAAGTAAAATCGCGCGACAGGGGGTCTATCCCCAGCACGCTCAGCCCAAGGCAATCATCAGCGGATTCCCAGACGTGAACGCGGCCGAAATGGCGGCGATCGGCGAAACCGAGTGCACCTTTGTCAAATTCGAAGGCAACATCCACGTGCACACCGTTTTCGCGCTGGTTGGCACGCGCCAGCAGTTCTTTGCCATTCGAAAACCATAAGAGTTGGCCATCGAGCCGAAAATGCATTGTCAGCAGGCGGCGGTCCAGAACGAGAAGCACATATTTGCCTTTGCAATCGACGGTTCGAATGCGGCGGCCCTGGACCTGGCTAGCAACATGCGAAGCGGTTTGCGGCTTGGTGGCGATGGGGTGAAAGACGTGAACGCAACGGATTCGCCGATCCTGGACCAGGGGACCGAGGGTCCGAACGACAACTTCGACTTCCGGGAGTTCAGGCATGAGCCTTGTGCGAGATCAAGAACCAGGCTTGAGAGTGAGTGAGTGCTTGCGCACGTTCGCCTCGGCGGCATCGCTGAACGCGGCGAAAATGGGTTTGCCTTCGTACCAGAAGGAAAATTGATCGGAGTAATGGCTGCTGCCTGGCTGTCCGGACTGTCCCGCGGGGATGAGTAGAATGGATTTATCCCAGTTTCCGGGGTTGCCGACAAAGCGCATCGCGGGTCCGTGGGTATGGGTGGCGGCGCGAACTTGCTCTGATTGGCCAACTTGGTTACGGCAAGGTCGGCAGCCGCGGCGAGTAATTCGTCATAGTTTTTATAAGAGGCGGGCAGCCACTTCGCGGGCCGGTCAGTGAGGACTTTTTGCAGAAACGTTGTGCTTCGCCACTGATAAAGATTCGTGTCTTTTCCAAGGAATGGCTCGAGGAGGAGGTCGATGGCCGCCCGGCGCGCTGCGTGCAGAAAAGAAACTTCCGGAGAGTTGGCGTCGGCGATTCCGTTCCAATCCTTCAAGTCTTCGATGAGCTTTTGGGCTCGCGGGTCTTTGGCCTTCACTGTTTTCGCGGCCGCCAATAATTGATCTGCGAGGAAGACGTGGGGATAGCTGTAGGTGTCGGTCTGGACTTTCAGCATGTCCTCGGGCCGCAAATCGTGGCGGTCATGCAGCAGATCGTAGATGCGCGAGGTACGATACGGCTCTTCCCAGCGGTCCGTGAGAAACGGTTTGTAATTTGGCCCCACCACACGCGCATTGGCGGTGACAATCAATCCGCTTTCCGGATTCAGTGCCTGCGGGAGCTGGTCAAAGGGGATGTAGCCTGTCCACTCGTAGTCGTCGGTGTCTCCGGGAACGGGTAAATCGCCGTGTCCCTTCTTTCGAATCGGCACTCGCGCGGCCATCATGTATCCGATGTTGCCATCGACATCCGCGTAGACCGCGTTTTGCCCCGGGCCCCAGACGCGCTTCATAACTTCGCGGAATTCTTTCCAGTCATGCGCCTTGCCCAGCCAGCTGTAACTGTTGGCGAGCCCACCGGGTTCCGTGGCGGTCCAGCGGAGGGCGTAGGCTTTGTCGCCCTCGCGACAAACAATCGGGCCGTGACGAGTCACGGTAACCTTCAGGTGTTCGTCCGGCTGGCCTTTGATGTGTATCGTCTCGTCGATGATTTGCGCTTTCGTCCATGCGCCCTTCACCCGATATTCATCCGGCGAGGCCGGATTGAACGCCTCAATGTAAAGATCCTGAACGTCGGCGCCGTTATTGGTGAAGCCCCAGGCGATGCGGTCGTTGTGGCCGATGACGACCATCGGCGCGCCGGGCAGAGTGAAACCTTTGACGTTCCAGCCGGGCGCGGTGAGGTGAATTTCGTACCAAATTGATGGAATGGAGAGCTCGAGATGCGTGTCATTGGCGAGCAAGGGCTTCCCGGTGGCGGTATGGGCGCCACTGACGACCCAGTCGTTGCTACCAAGGGTTTGGCGAATCTCGTTATTGGATTCCTCGAGAAAAACCTGAGTAGAGTGCGAGAGGGCAGTGGTCAGGTCTGGCTCGCTATCCAGTGTCAGGGCGCCGGTCGAAGCACGACGGCCAGCTTTCAACACGGTATCCGGTTGCATGTCGTCGTCATCATCTTCATCGCCGGGGTCTGCCGCGGAACGTTGCGAGCCATCATCGATAACCTTGGGGTCGCCGACGACGAAGTGGTCCATCGGGGCCTCTTCCGAGAAGAGGTCCTTCGCACGGTCTGCCCCGGCGCGTTCCGCAACTTTGGCGCGATTCAATTCTCTTTCCCAGGTGTCCGTCAGAGTTCGATACATGTAGCCGGAAATAGCCAGAGTATCAGAGGGCTGCCAGGGCCTGGGCTCGTAGTGGAGAAGTGAAAACTCCAGAGGGAGATTCTTTTTGTGCTGCTCGATAAATTGATTCACACCGCGGGCATAGGCTTCCATCACCTTGCGAGACTCGGGATCGAGGAGCGTGGCGTCGCGTTCTGCGGCGCGGGCGAAGCCGTTCGTTCGAAACTCCTTGTCGATGAGAAGGGTCCTGGGTCCCAGAATTTCAGAAAGTTGCCCGCGAGCGGCGCGGCGGAGCAGATCCATCTGCCAGAGGCGGTCTTGCGCCATGGCGTAGCCCTGCGCCTCCGCGAGGTCTTCCACCGAGGCGGCACGGATGTGCGGCACGCCCCAGAGGTCACGTTCGACGGTGACCTCGTGCTCGAGACCGGGCAGGGAAGCGCTCCCGTCGATCTGCGGCAGCGGGCGGTAGATAAACCACCAGGCCGAGGCGGCCGTCGCAATCACGAGAATGGCAAAGATCCAGTAGAAGATCCGAAGAATGGCTCGCAAGTTTACTCCCGCTCGATTTAGGCAAAAACTGAGTGTAGAGGAGCCGCTTCGTGCGCGCAACCAAGTCGAGGACGAGTGTGAGCCGGGATCGCCGCGTTTGGGAGTATCGCCAGCAGCGAAGGAACTCTGTCGCGATACGTTTCAGAACTACTTTTTGCTGGGCGGAGGAGCTGGCTTCAGATCAGCGGCCGACTTCTGCAATTCGGTGACGGCCGAAGCGTTCAGCTCATAAAGAGCGGGTTCATTCTCTCTTTTCGCCAGGTAGCTGTCTCCGCTCTTCGAAAGCAGCACTTTTTCTACGCGCTTGCCGCCATCGGAAGTTACGATCAGGTTCATCGCTGGCGCGGTAAGTCCAATGTCGACGAATTTGCTTGCGGACAGATCGCGGATTCTGTCAACGAGTGCCGACACGGCGCCCGCATCCATCTTTGTGCCATTGGACCACCAATCGCTGCCGCTGTGCGTGAGGAAATAGCTCTTGGGCCCATCGTGCAGCTCGACTTTGTCGGGGTCGGCGAAGGCGAAATCGAAGAGCTTCTTGTTTCGGAAATCGTCCAGGCTCTTATCCAGTCCCGCGGTCCCGCTCGAAATCTTATAAACGCCCGCGACGGCGCTGGAGTTTGCATAGTAGTCGCCTTTGTTCTTTCGAACCTGCAGTTCCTGCGTGCCGGAGACGTCCGTCACTCTTACAGTTGCAACAGCAGTGCCCGAGCCGAACGCGGCAGCGACTTTCTTGCCATCTTCACTTCCGCTCAAGTCCATTTTTGCATCGCGCAAGGTCCGCAGCAGCTCTTCCACCTGGGCGCGGTCCGCGCGGAACGGTTTCGGGCTCACGATCTGCCACTCGTCTTTGCTGCGTCCAAGCGCAATCGTCTGCTTCTTGGCCGTCAATTCGATGCTGGAAACTTTGTCTGAATCAAAGGTCAGCAGCCGTTTGTCGCGCAAATCGTTGGCAGACTTGTCGAAACTGTTTTTCTTGTAGCCCGACAAAGCAAACACTCGCGTGTCGCCTGCGATGGCGGCATAGACCGCTGAGCCTGCCGGCGTTTCATCGCCGATGAGGATCTTCGTGGTTTTCTTGTTTTTATCGGCGATGTTCAATTCGATAGCCGGCTGAGTTAGTCCGTACTGATCGAGGCTGGTGGCCTTTTCATCGACCGTGCGGTCCGAGCTGAGCGACGAAAGCGTTGAGAGCATGCTGGAGACGGCATCCGGGTCGGCGCGGAGAGGCTCGGGCGCGGCGATCTGCCAATTGGAATCATGGCGCTGCAAGCGAATGGATTCGCCGGCACGTTTCTTGATCTCAATTTCTTGGACTTGGTCTTCCGTGACATTCAGCAGCTTGACCGTGGTGCTCTCGACCGGCGCCTTGTCGGCCGTAGCCGCTTTTTTGTTGGACCACCAGATGGCGCCGCTGAGTACGAGCAGAAGAAAGCTGGCGGTTAGGAGCCCCTTGGACTTCATGGACTATCTCCGCCTCCACCAGGTAATCAAGCCGAATCCGACAACCGTGAGTGGGAACACAACGATACTCAGCCAGAACGTCGCATTCAGCCGGCGAGTGGTCATGTTGAGCGGGCGATCTTCGGGAGCCTTCGGACGTATGGAGATCAGCTCCTCGTTCGCCGAAAGCCAGTTGACAATGTTGACCATCAGATCGCGGTTGCCGAGCGAACGCGAGCCTGCAATGCTGTTCTGCGCGGCGCGCGAAGTCCCCACCACCACAAAGCGGCCTTGCGGTGTACTGCTTAAGGTGCCCGCGACAGCAAGCGTGAGCGGTCCTTTCTTTCCTTTTGTTGGATCGACGGCGCCGCGAGCGCTTATGGAGGTAGTGGCAACACTCGCTTCCGTCGTGTCGACCAGCTTTGAAAGTGTGGTTTTGCTGACGGACTGCGTGTCCAGCGAGCGGGACAGCGGATAGGCCGTTGGCACGCGCGTGAGCGGTTGCGTGATGGGATGTGATTCGTAAGCCACAATGAACGGCACTTCCGGACCGAGGCGGAAAAGCTCGCCGACACCGCTGAGGTCGAGTGCCAAGTCTTTGTTTGCAGTGACCCCCCAATCGGCGAGTAGTTTTAGCAAATCGCCGTTCTCACTCGGCGCCTCGGAGTCGCCGAGGCGCAGCGGCGTATCGAGTAGAAAAAGAGCCCGTCCGCCGGACTCCACAAACGTTTTGAAAGCATTGACGACCGGAACAGGGTAGTCACTTTTCGGACCGGCGATGATCAGCACCGTGCAACTCTTGGGAACTTCAAGAGAGGGAGCTGCGGGTGCCTGGCCGATAGCCAGAGGTGTGTTGTCGCTCGCCGCTGCCGGTCGAAGTGTTTCCGTGCGAACCTTGTAGTTATCGCGCTCAAGGAGCTGTTTGAACAAGGAATAGCCGCCCGCGTCCGTGTCGTCGATGGAATGCTCTCCGGCGGCGGAGACCACGCAGACCGTGCGTTCCTCAGACTTGAGCGAACGTATTAGCGCCCCGGTGATTTCTTCCTCGCTGAGGCTCTTGGCGCTCTCTCTCCGCGCACCGCTTTCGACGATAACCGTGGCGTCGGATCGATAGCCACCAGCCTTTGCGATTTGAGGTTTACGTTCCGGATCGATGTACGTGACGTGTAGTTTGGGAGACAAGCTGGAATAGCGGTCCAGGGTGTCGCGGGCCGGGCGGAATTGGTTTTGCCCGCCAAAGTAAGTGAGCTGGATGTCGGTCTTCAGCCCCTTGACCACTTTGATGGTTTGGTCGGAAAGGCTGAACTGTTTGTTGGCGGTCGTGTCGTAGGACTTGTCGTAGCGATTGGCTAGAAAATTCGCAGCGGCAAGAACCGCAACCACCACCAGGATGTAAACGCCCGCGTAAGCGGTGTATTGAGTTTGTCTAGCTTTGAGCCAGGAGGGAGCCATCCTAGGACCTCCACCGCAGCGATTCCATCTGGCGCGCCGTCAGGAACAACGCTAGAAAGATGAAGCTCACATAAAAGACGGCGTCCTTTAGATCAAGGATGCCTTTGCTGAAGTTTTCCATGTGCGTGACGATCGACACATAATTCAGCACTTTCGAGGTCGTGGTGCTGTCGTACTCCGTCATCCAACTCAACATGTAGAGCAGCAGGCTTACAAAAAAAGTCGCGCCGCCGGCCACGATCTGATTGCTGGTCATCGCCGAAATTAGTGCCCCCACGGCCAGCAGGCAACCGCCTTGCAAAATAAGGCCAAGATACGCTACCAGCACCGGCTTCCAATCTGGCTTTCCCCAAGCAAAGAGGAAGACGATGTTGAGCAGAGACATACCCAGGACAGAGAGATAGAGCAGCATTGCTCCAAGCCACTTGCCCAGGATGATGCTCAGATCCTTCACTGGAGAAGTCAGCAGCAGCTCGATCGTGCCGTTGCGTTTCTCCTCCGCGAAGAGCCGCATGCTGATCATGGGGATCAGAAATAACGACACCGTTCCGGCAAATCCGAGCAACGGGCGAATGATGAACTCGTTGACGCTCATGGGCTGCGCGCCCCCCGTCATTTGGGAGCGAAACGTGAAATTGACGAAATCTCGCGTGGCTGAAAAAAACACGAAGCCGAAGATGAGCGCGAACAAGGCCATCACTGCGTAAGCGATGGGCGAAGCGAAATAGCTGCGCAGCTCCTTGCGGCAAATTACCCAGACGTTTGTCATTGCGCGGGTTCCTTTGCCGGCGCGGCTTCCCCTGGCGGCGGAGCCGGATTGCCGGTGAGTTGCAGAAAGATTTCTTCCAGGCTCACTGCCGTGGTGCGCAGTTCATTGAGGTTCCAGCCCGCTTCGACGACGGCGCGAGCCAAATCTCCGCGCACGAATTTGTCCTTGAGGCTTTCAACCTCAAATGTGGCGCCACTCTGCTTTGTTTCCTTGAATGCCACTCGGCCGACGCCCGCTACCTTTTCCAGCAGCTGTTGAACACTGGCGGAATCCAGCGCGCCGTTTCGTCCGGCCACTTCGACCAGCACCAACTCTGCTCCTCGCGCCCGGTTCTGCAAATTGTTCACCGAGTCCGTGGCGACCAGCTTGCCCTTGTTGATGATGATGACCTTCTCGCAGGTCTGCTCGACTTCCGGCAGGATGTGCGTGCTCAGAATAATCGTATGGTCGCCGGCGAGGCTCTTGATCAGGTCGCGCGTCTCGTTGATTTGCTTGGGGTCGAGTCCAGCGGTGGGCTCATCCAAAATGAGCACGTCAGGATTGTGAATGATGGCCTGGGCCAGGCCGACCCGCTGCCGATAGCCTTTCGACAGTTTTCCCAGCAGCTTGTTCTTTACGTCCCCGACCGCGCAGCGGTCGCAAACCGTATCGACACGTTTCCGCAGCTCGGCGCCGGAAAGCCCTTTCAGCCTGCCAACGAACGTCAGGTATTCCGAAGTCCGCATCTCGAGATAAAGCGGCGGCGCCTCTGGGAGATAGCCGATGCGCTTTTTGACTTCGAGCGGCGCTTCGATGACATCAAAACCGGCAACGGTCGCGGTGCCCGCGCTCGGCGGCAGGAAGCACGTCAGCATCCTCATCGTGGTGGTCTTTCCGGCACCGTTCGGACCCAGAAAGCCGACGATCTGGCCCTTCTCGACCTCGAACGAGATGTGATCCACGGCTGTGTTGCGGGCGTACCTCTTGGAAAGATCCTTCACGCTAATCATAGAGTTTTCTTTTTTCTGGAAGTAGGATTTTCTGTATTGGCGTTGCCCACGTTAACAGAAAATTCCTTCGAACCGTTCGACTGCGAAACAATATCCTAAAAACGTCCAAAGCATCCTGTCAATATCTCACTTAGATTTTTCAATTTCTCCCGCCAGCTGAAAACCGCGATTCGGCATTAGTTAATCTACAGGAATAAGACGCACGGAACAAAGAACGGTTGCCTGTGCCCCGTGGTAGTACTGCTACAATGCGGCTGGGGGACAGAATCGAACTATGCTGGCGGTGCGCCTGATCGGCGTCCTGGCGTTGGTCGCGCTAAATGGTTTTTTTGCCGCGACCGAGTTTTCCCTCGTTGCCGTGAGGCTGTCACGCATCCGGCAGCTGGTCGCAAGAGGGAATGCGCGGGCGCGCGTAGTCGAAGCACTCCTCGGTGATTTACACCGCGTCGTTTCGGGCGTGCAGCTCGGCATCACCCTCACCAGCCTGGCGCTCGGCGCGCTTGGCGAAGCCACGTTTGCGAAAATGATTCAGGCGATTTGGCCCGGCAGTTTGGGATCGCACACCGTTTTCTTCGCTCATGCCCTCGCGCTCGCCTGCGCATTTGCCCTCTTGAGCGCCTTGCACGTTGTAATCGGGGAATTGGTTCCCAAAACGCTCAGCTTGGCCCGTGCCGAGCGCGTGGCATTGCTGGTTGCCATGCCGTTCCAGTGGTTCCTGAACACTTTTCACTGGGCCATTCATTTGCTCGACGGAATATCGGGTGCGATCGTGAAGGCCTTGGGCGTGACTTTGCCGCAGGTGCACAGTGTTGCGCATTCGACCGAAGAGCTCCAGTTTCAAATCCAGCAGGCCCGCGAGCGCGGATTGATCGCGCCCGGTGAAGAAAAGTTTATTCTCAGCGCCATGGAACTTGCTCAGATTCAGGTGCGGGAGATAATGGTGCCGCGGCCGGACATACACACACTTCCCGTGGAAGCCAACCTGGACGAGGTGATGCGAGTTTTCGCAACAACCCAGCGTTCGCGAATCCCTGTCTATCGCGGCACCGCGGACCACATCCTCGGCTTTGTTCATATCAAGGACATGATATGGATCCTTCTCGATCGCGAACGCCGCCTCGAAGAAAACCTGCCGCCGCCGCCTTTCGATTTGCGCCGCGTTTTGCGGGAAGTCCTCATCGTGCCGGAGACCAAGCCCGCTAGCGAACTGCTTCTCGAGTTGCGCACCCGCCACGTCGGCATGGCCATGGTGGTGGACGAATTTGGCAGCATCCTCGGGTTGGTGACCATGGAAGACATCCTCGAACAAATGGTCGGCGAGATTCACGACGAATTTGACGTAGTCGAGCGGCCGCTCACGCTCGCGGATGGCGCGCTTATTTTTGACGCCGCCTTGAACGTGCGTGATCTCGACACGCAATACAACATCACCTTGCCGGAGGACCCGGCTTACGCCACCGTGGGTGGTTTCGTCCTCGACCAATTGGGATTCATTCCAAAGGGAGGAGAAAGCTTTGAGTATGGCAATTCTCGCTT
>WNFF01019190.1_pt1 | contig 11131 bp, 8 predicted proteins | sample 5400441 | NCBI WGS metagenome assembly WNFF01 (sample SAMN13153345, study PRJNA577476) | soil metagenome | isolation source: 120 cm saprolite under Douglas fir tree site 2 hole 3 replicate 1 | place: USA:California | collected 2015-04-18
AGAAAAGATTCAGCGGATTCGTTATGCGGACAACGAAACGAACTACTGTGCCCGGTGCCAAACTGGTGGAAGAGTTCTCGCGGACCGCGCTTTGTCCCGGCTATTGGGATCGGACTGGCCGCGCACGCTCGAGGAACTCGAAGCCCTCAAGCGCCGCTAAGCCAGATGCTTCTCCGAATGCACGGATCGCGCGCCCATAACCGCAACGCTGGCATTTGCGCGGGAATTCTCGTATCCTCGCTCCACATCTTTCAATATCTTCCCAAGACGCGGCTTCTCTGCCGCGAGTGGGATGTGATCCCTGAAATATCGCTACAGGGTTTTACTGCTGCTGGGCGTTGTCGCGATCATCACCTATCTGGACCGCGTCTGTATTGCTGTAGCCGGCCCGCGCATGCAGGCCGACCTTCACATCACCCCGGCCGCCTGGGGTTGGGTCGGCGGAATCTTTGTCTTTGCGTATGCCGCCTTCGAAATTCCCACCGGATCTCTCGCGGACCGTTACGGCCCGCGAAGAATCTTGACGCGCATCGTACTCTGGTGGTCCGTCTTCACTTCCCTCACTGGTGTGGCTTCGAACTTTTGGGCTCTCCTTGCCATTCGTTTTTCTTTTGGAGCGGGTGAAGCCGGCGCCTTCCCTAACTTTTCCTCCTGCATCTCCCGCTGGTTTCCCAAGCTGGAACGCGCGCGAGCCCTCGGCCTCGTGATCATGGCCAATCAAATTGGCGGCGCCCTCTCGCCCTTGCTCGTCGTGCCCATCCAAGCCCGCTTCGGCTGGCGTACTTCCTTTTATCTTTTTGGAGTTTTCGGCGTCCTCTGGGCCGTCGTCTGGTACCGCTGGTATCGCGATACCCCTTCCCAGATGGCCAAAGTATCCGATGCAGAGCTCCAGGAAATTGGCGCCCCTCCCGTTCACTCCCATGAGTCTTTTCCCTGGCGCATCGCCCTTCGCAGCGTGAATCTCTGGAGCCACCTGCTTATGGCCTTCGGTTACTATTACGCGGGTTTTTTCTTTTTATTTTGGTTCCAGACTTTTCTCGTGAAGGCCCGCGGCTTCAGCGAAAAACAGTTGCTTTTGTCTACTTTGCCTTTCCTGTTAGGCGCCTGCGGGAATGCCGTCGGAGGCTTTGCGAGTGATGCCCTGGTACGAAAGTTCGGGCTGAAATGGGGTCGCAGGACCATCGGGATCATTGGGGCCGGGGGCGGGGCTCTCGCTTTGGTGGCCGCCATTCCGACGGCTGATCAATTCTTGACGCTAGTCTTCCTCTCGCTTACTTATCTTGGGGTTACGCTTATACAACCAACGGCCTTCGTGGTCTGCATTGATATCGCTCCCCGCCACGCTGGTGCCGTCGCCGGCGCCATGAACACCGCCGCGCAAGCCGGCGCCTTCTTGTCCTCCATCGTCTTTGGGTATCTGGTAAAGTTGACCGGCAGCTACAACGTCCCCCTCATCCCCATGGTTTTCATGCTCCTTCTGAGCGCTTTGATGTGGTTGAAGATCGACCCCGCCGAGCAATTGGTTCCCGAACCCTAACCCACTCTCAATCCTCGCGGGGGACCATTTTCCTTTTTTCAGGATGCCATCTCATCGGAGACTGGCGGCTATCTGACAGAACCGAAACCACTTATAAGTAACTATTGACAAATAGTACGGATATGCTATAATGGTTTTTGAATTTGACGCCGCCAACTCGCCCCGCCCGCCAGGTAGTCCTTCAAACTCCTTCAAAATCATTGGGCCTCACGAAGTTACCTTCTCGCAAACAGTTCGCTTGCGTAAGTCCTTTATCTGCAACACTTATGGATTCCCTCGCAAGTGTTGCAAACAAAAGACTTGCCGCGGGGCTAACTTCTTTAGATGCAACACTTACAAAAAACAGGGGGGTGGGGAGTGGGGCTGTCTCCCTCCCCTCTTCAACGACAATGCCTGCCCTTTCTTTTCATACACTTACGAATTGCAAATCTAGCAACTCCTGTCTTTTGATATTCATACAAAATGATGGGGGGGTGGGGGGGTACGATTCCCGCTCTTTAACCGACGCCGCTCTCGCAGCTTGCAACTTTCAACTTTCAACTTTGAACCTTCGATCCCTTCTCGAACACTTCCTTACTTCCTTACCTCCTTACTTCCTTACTTCGCGTCTTTGGAGTTTCTCCTCATGACCCAACAACTCACCTTCAACCTCATGCCCGAGCGCAAGACCTTCACAGTCAGCGAGCTGACCGGGAAGATCCGCGACCTCCTTGCCAAAAACTTCACCGACATCAGTGTCCAGGGCGAAATTTCCAACTGCCGCGAAGCCCAGTCCGGCCACATCTACTTCACCCTGAAGGACGACCGCGCCCAGGTCCGCTGTGTTTACTTCAAGCAGCAGCAGCGCGGCGTCAAGTTCCGCCCCGAAGACGGCTTGCAAGTCACTGTGCGCGGCAGCATCAGCGTGTACGAGCAGCGCGGCGAATATCAGATTTACGTCGAGAAAATCGAGTTGATGGGGCAGGGCGCGTTGCAACTTGCCTTTGAGCAATTGAAAAAGCGCCTCGAAGCCGAAGGCCTGTTCGATGCGGCGCGCAAAAAGCCGCTGCCGCTTCTCCCCAGCCGCATCGGCATCATCACTTCACCAAAGGGCGCCGCCGTTCGCGATGTCGTGCGCATCCTCACGCGCCGCTTTCCCAACGTGCATCTTACGGTCTACCCCGTGCGCGTCCAGGGCGAAGGCTCCGCCGAGGAAATCGTGAAAGCGCTGAAATTTTTCAATACGAAAAAAATCGTGGACGTGCTGATCCTCGCTCGCGGCGGCGGCTCCATGGAAGATTTGTGGTCCTTCAACGAAGAAATCGTCGCCCGCGCCATCTTCGCTTCTGAAATTCCCGTGATCTCCGGCGTCGGCCACGAAACCGATTTCACCATCGCCGATTTCGTCGCCGATGTCCGGGCCTCCACGCCTTCCGCCGCCGCCGAGCTCGTCGTCCAAACGCGCCGCGAATTTGACAAGCATATCGCCGACCTGCGCGAAACGCTGGCTGGGTTGATCCGCTATCGCCTGTTGGAATTTTCCCGCCACGTCCACGAGCTTTCCGCGCGCCGCGGATTCCGCCGCCCGCTCGATCTCCTGCGCCAGCAGCGCCAGCGCGCCGACGAGATGACCTCTCGCCTTGCGCTGGGCCTCCGTGCGCGCCTCGAACAATCGCGCAAGCGCTTCACCGCCGCCCACCTGCGCATCGCTTCCTTCGATTTTCGCGTGAAGATCGCCGCCTTCCGCTTGCGTCTCGAAAAACGCACCGCCGAACTCGGTGTCCGCATCGAGCGCCTCCTCCGCGCCAAACGCGACCGCTGGCAGCGCCTGACCCTGCAACTCCAGGAACGCGGCCCTTTGAAAGTTTTGGAACGCGGTTACGCCATCGCCACCGACGCCGCCGGCAATCTCCTTCGCTCTACGGATCAAGTCCAGCTCGGCGACGCCGTAGCCATCCAGCTCCACCGCGGCCGCCTCACCACCGAAGTAAGGAAGAAGGAATCGTCATGAACTCCTTCCCTTGCTCTCGCTTAGGGCTGGCTTGGCGCTTCAGCCCTTCCTTGTTTTATATCTTTGACTTTGTCGATCAGATCGTCGGCCATTTTGATCAGTTGTTCCCGTTCGCTTTCGCTCGAGACCGTATCCGCTTTGCGCCGATACAGCAGGTTCAGGTATGCCATGGCATCGTCGTAGTCCGGCCTAATCGAGACGGCGTGTTTGAGCGACTCGATGCCTTCGTCGATCGCCCGCCCGTATTCGCGCGTATATTCTTCCCGCAAATCCGGCGGAAGCGGCGCGGTATCGCTGAGTTGCCGTCCCCGCACCGACAGATTGAACCTCGCCCGAAGCAGGCCGTTCGCGCGAAACGCCAGTGTCCAGTCGAGGACTCCGATCCAGTAGTAGGGCTCGGGGTCCTCCGGACGGAGATAAATGTGTTTTTGATGGTACGACTTCGACTCCAGAAAGAGATCGGGATCGAAGGGCTCGCCCGCCATCTGGAACAGGATCGATCCGATTCCATCAATTGCGGAGAGATTTTGCGGGTCCAAGGCCAGCACTCCTCTAAATTCCTCGACAGCTTCTCGCCCGCGCCGAGTGTTTTCCTCGCTCGGAGCGCCGGGGATGTACTGCGACGCATAGGCCGTCGCGAGATACAACCGCGCATTCAAGAGTTTTGGGTCAAGCTGCTTCGCGCGGAGAAAATCTTGCGTGGCCTCGTCATACTGCCCATTCTTGAAGCCTTGCACACCCTTGTCGAGTGCCTCGCGCGCCTGCCTCTGCTCTTCGGTCTGCGGGGATTTCTCTTGTCCGAAACATCTACTCGCTGTCACGCAAGGCAAAGCAAGAAGAGATATTGTAACCAGACATCGAAGGGAATGAAGCAGGCGTACACGAATAACCGCGATCAACATGGAGGACTCCGATCTTCCCTGCGGAGCTTGATTCTACTCGTCGTCGGAAGAGGAAGCTACCTTCAGAACGGCGAGGAAGGCTTCCTGCGGGATGTCGACCTGCCCGACGCGCTTCATGCGGCGCTTGCCTTCCTTTTGTTTTTCGAGGAGTTTGCGTTTGCGGGAAATGTCTCCGCCGTAGCACTTGGCGAGAACGTTTTTGCGGATGGCCGCGACGGTTTCGCGCGCAATGACGCGGCTGCCAATCGCGGCTTGGATCGGCACTTCAAACATTTGCCGCGGAATGAGCTTTCGCAAGCGCGTCACCAGATCGCGCCCGCGCTCAGCCGCAAAGTCGCGATGGATGATCAGCGCAAGCGCATCGACCGGTTCGCCGGCGACCAGCACATCCAGTTTGATGAGGTCGGATTCGCTGTAGCCCGCGAGATGGTAATCGAGCGAAGCGTAGCCGCGTGAAGTGGATTTCAGGCGGTCGTAAAAATCGAGCACGATTTCGTTCAGCGGCAATTCGTAGGTAAGCATGACGCGCGTCGGCGATAGATATTCGAAATTTTTCTGCGTGCCGCGCTTTTCCTGGCAGAGCTGCAGAATTCCACCCACGGAATCCTCGTTGGTGATGATCATGGCCTTGATGATCGGCTCTTCGATTTTCTCGATGTCGCTGGGGTTGGGAAATTTCGCGGGGCTGTCGACTTCGATCACTTCGCCGGTCACGCGCGTAATGCGGTAGCGCACGCTCGGCGCCGTGGTGATCAGGTTCAAGCCGAATTCGCGCTCCAGCCGTTCCTGCACGATTTCCATGTGCAGCAAGCCCAGGAAACCGCAGCGAAAGCCGAAACCGAGCGCCACGGAATTTTCCGGCTCGTAGAAAAACGCCGCGTCGTTCAATTGCAATTTGCCGAGCGCGTCGCGCAGCGGTTCGTAGTCATCAGCGAGCACGGGAAACAAGCCCGCGAAAACCATCGGCTTGATGGCTTCAAATCCCGGCAGCGCCGGAGCCGGACGCGCCACTTCGACGACCGTATCGCCCATGCGCGCATCCGCCACGCGCTTGATGTTCGCGACGATGAAGCCGACGTCGCCGGCTTCGAGTTCCTCAAGCGCCACGGGCTTGGGCGTCAGCGTGCCGAGCTGCTCGACTTCGTACGTGTCGTTGCCCGCGACAAGTTTGATTTTCACGTGGTTCTTGATGCGCCCTTCCATCAATGTCGAACCACGAATCGAAAATCAGCGCCTGCAGCGGATTTTCCGCGCTGCCTTTTGGCGGCGGCACGCGCGCGACGATCGCTTCCAGTACATCTTCGACGCCGAGGCCGCTCTTCGCGCTGATCAGCAGCGCGTCCTCCGCCGGAATCGCGAGCACGGTTTCGATTTGTTCTTTTGCGAAATCCGGCTGCGCCGCGGGTAAATCAATTTTATTGATCACCGGAATAATCGTGAGGTTGTGATTCGAAGCGAGAAAAGTATTCGCGACCGTCTGCGCTTCCACGCCTTGCGAGGCGTCAACAACGAGGAGCGCGCCTTCGCAGGCGGAAAGCGCGCGCGAAACTTCGTACGAAAAATCCACGTGGCCGGGCGTATCGATCAAATTTAACCGATAGGTATTTCCATCTTTCGCTTTGTAGTGCAGGCGAATGCTTTTCGCTTTGATGGTGATGCCGCGCTCGCGCTCGAGGTCCATGGAATCGAGGACTTGTTCGTGCATTTCGCGCTGCGTGAGCGCGCCGGTCATTTCCAGCAGGCGGTCGGCCAGCGTGGACTTGCCGTGGTCGATGTGCGCGATGATGCAGAAATTTCGAATGAACTTCGGGTCCATTTTTTTCGCTTACCAATGTTCTCAATTGCGGGCAGGATTCGAATGACCCGCCCGGTTTTTCCGGCGGGCCAGCTGCATTCGAACGAGCGACACACGCAGCGCAAAAACCGTGCCGTATGAACAACCAGTTTGCCACAATTCGAATGACGCGTCAGCTTGACCGCTCAATTCGAGCGAAACGCAAAGTTGCGTGGCGAGAGCCTGAAGTGCGCTCCCCCTCCGCCTGCTTCCTCTCTGCGATTTGCGGTTCCAATTTCGCGTTAATCAGTCGACGCTAAAACCTGTCGGAGTGTTGGCATTCTGTCTATTCGAATGGATGCTACCACGAGGGGGTACTGCGAGCCACGGCAGGAGCCGATTGTTCTCAACGTTGAAGTCAACTATGCTTGAGCACGGAGGCATGGATGGCTCCAGGCACCGCACCCTTGCAGCTCTTCACGCGGGTCAGTGGTTACCTGACGGAACGCGCGACGGCCCATCAAATCAATTTCATCGAAATCCCCGCGGAGGTTGACGGAAACCAATACAAGTCGTACGAAATTGAAGGTTGCATGAATACGCGACTGGGTTTCGTGGCCATACTGCTCCTAGTCATGCTGCACCTTTCACTATCTGGTTGCCATCAGGGTACAAACCAAGACGTTGAGGCGAAAATCTCGTTCACTCAAGTGCCGCAATGGAATCCCGGAGATCAGAATCAGCAAGACGTTATTGAAGGGACGGTGAGCGGGGCACGACAAGGGCAGCGGCTGGTCATCTATTCCAAGTCCGGGGGATTATGGTGGTTGCAGCCCTTGCTGACCTCTCCTTTTACGGCGATTTTGCCGGACCAAGTCTGGCGGAACGAAACACATCTCGGCACGGAATATGCAGTTCTGCTAGTAGATTCTTCATTCCACCCAGCAGCAATCTTGAGTCAGCTGCCGGAGCGTGGACAGGGCATTGCCGCAGTCGCAGCTACCCGCGGGCAGGAGAAATCGTCATCCTTTTTCGTCGATTTCAGCGGCTTCACGTGGCGGGTCCGCTGGAAACCGAGCGACCGTGGCGGCACAAGCAATCCCTATGGGCCCGAGAATGTATATACAGACAACGCGGGGGCGCTTCATCTTCAGATTGTTAAGCGAGATCAGCGTTGGACGTGCTCCGAGGTGAACCTGACGCGCAGCCTGGGTTATGGCACATATTCATTTACTGTCGAAGACATTTCCGGCCTGGAGCCGCCGGTCGTGTTCGGCATGTTCACTTGGGATTATTCGACTGATCGAGAGAACCACCGTGAATTCGACATCAATATTGGCCGTTGGGGCGATCCCAACAATAAGAATGCGGAGTTTGTAGTCCAGCCTCCGTTCGTGCCGGTCAACATTTCACGTTTTGTCGCGCCTCCCGGCAAGCTACAGCACACCGTCGAGTGGCGGCCTGGCAAGATCACAATGATTACCTCGCGAGTGTCTGGATCGGCTGGGGACATTATGGTATCGCGGCATGTATTTACATCCGAAGTTCCGACACCCGGTTCTGAAACAGTCCGGATGACCTTATATGTTTACTGGAACCCAAACGGCAAGTCGTCGGGCCTTCAGCATCGCGCCGAAGTTGTTGTGGACCGGTTTGAGTTCTTGCCGTAGCTTTTTGGAGGTCTCGGTCGTCCGATGGCCCGTTATCTCTCGTTTGCGTTGTTCTTGCTGTTATCCAGTTCGGTCTTGGCTGGGGTCCGGGACAATATCATGCCCAGCCACGGCCACGACATTTGGGATGCAGCGGCAGGTTTTCCGGGCGGGTACGTCTACTCAATAACGCAAACCGCGGATGGATATCTCTGGATCGGCACCAGCAAAGGGCTGCTCAGGTATGACGGTCTGACTTTTGTGTCTATTCGCGCGAGCGAGTCCAGTGCCGGGTTCCCGGTTTTGGGTCTAGTCACAGATTCGGCTGATCAGTTGTGGGCTGCAGACGACCACACCCATCTCTTCCGCTACACTGCCGGCCGCCTTGAGGGACCGTTGTCTGACAACGGCAGGCACCAGTATCAGTATTTAGCCGCTCCAATTAACAAAACCAGCGACGGATGGCTGCTGTTTGTCTCTATACTGCAGGGACTGATTGAGTACGAGCGAGGGACACCTCGTGTTCTGCTGGATCCGAGCAATATTCCCAACTGGCCCACGGCAGTGGCTCAGACGGCGGACGGCACATTCTGGATTGGCACTCTCGAAACGGGTTTATTCCGCCTCGGCGTGACGCCGGGCACCCGGGAAATTCAGCATGTCGCAGGCCTTGAAAGTGCAAAGATCAACTGCCTCCTTCCGATCGGGCCTTCGACACTGTTAATCGGCACGGACAAGGGACTCCTGACCCTTCATAACGGCGATTTAATTCAGAATGCGAATTCGGAGCTTGGCAATCTTGAGATCCTCGCACTGGCGAGCGGACAGAAAGGCGATGTGTGGATTGGCACCGACGGCCATCTTTTTAAAGTTCACGCGAAGGATATCCATGTGGACGGAAGAATTGATTCGCTGGATCACTTGGCCGTGCACGGGACGGTGACCGCACTATTCGAAGACCGCGAAGGCAACCTGTGGATTGGCGGGCCTGAAACAATTGAGCGCTACCGCGGCGGTGGGTTCACCACTTATTTGAGCTCAGAAGGCTTGCCCTGTAACAATTGTGGAGCGATTTACGTTGACCCTCAGGAGCGCGTTTGGTTTGCACCTTGGGATGGCGGATTGTTCCAGCTTTCGCAGGGCAGGATCCAGCAGATTGAAGTCATGGGTCTGAAGGATGACACGGTTTATTCGATTGCGGGAGGTGCAGGAGATGAAGTGTGGGTGGCTCGGAAGTACGGCGGTGTTACTCGCATCAGGCTTCAAGGTGACGCCGTGCAGGCCTCTACCTACACACGGCGAAGCGGACTCGCCCAGGACGCCGTTGATTCCATCTATCGAGCGGCGGATGGCACCGTTTGGGCCGGGACACTTGATGAGGGCCTCAGCCGCTTCCGCGGCGGCAAATGGCGCACATTCACGTCCAAAGACGGGCTACCTTCAAACAGAATTTCGGTGATCACCGGGAACGCTGCAGGAAATATCTTTGTGGGCACACCGGATGGTCTCGCTGTACTCAAGAATGACCATTGGGTCGCGTATACGGCCCACGACGGACTACCTCCGGGCCCAATTGAAAGCCTCTTTCTCGATGACGCGGGCACGCTATGGATCGGTAGCACAAAGGGCATTTCGTTCCTCCAGTCCGGTACGGTACACGTACCGGTTGGGGCGCCGAACACGCTTTATGGAGCAATTCTCGGCATCGCTGAGAGTAACGGCTGGCTGTGGGTCACGACTCGCGATCACGTTGTGCGGGTGAGGTGTGCTGCTTTGCTGAAGCAATCGTTCGGGGAAGGCGATTACCGGGAGTTTGGAATGACGGAAGGCCTGCCGAGTGCCGAGGGTGTGAAACGCAGCCGGTCGGTTGTTGAAGACAATCGCGGCCGAATTTGGTTCTCGCTGAATCAAGGAATCTCAGTTCTGGAGCCGTCCGCGTTTGCGGCGCCGGCGTTTCCAGTAACGACTCGCCTGGACGGGATTCTTGTCGACGGAAGGCTCATCACTTTTGCCAGCCAGATCCGTATTCCTCCTGGTCGGCACCGCTTGACGTTGCGGTACGCGGGCGTAAACGTGTCGAACCCCGACGGCGTGAGATATCGCTATCTGCTGGACAACGTCGATTCCGAATGGAGCGAGCCGACCGCGTTGCGGGAAATTGACTATACAAATATTCCCCCGGGACGATTCCGGTTTCACGTGATGGCTCGTAATCCGGACGGTACCTGGAGCGGGAACGAAACCACGATGAATTTCGAAGTCGAGGCCGCCTATTGGCAGACCCGCTGGTTCCGCGTGTCGAGCGTGGCCGCTTTAGCCGTATCGCTGTGGATGCTGTATAAATTGCGCGTGCGCGGCATCCAGCAGCGTTCGGAGCAACTGACTGTGATTAACGCGAAATTGGAGGCGCAAATCACAGGGCGAAAGCAGGCGGAGGAGGCGCTGCGGCAGGCGCAGGCGGATCTTACATACGCCAGCCGGGTGAGCAGTATGGGAGAGCTGACGGCCTCGCTAGCGCACGAAGTCAAGCAACCGATTGCGGCGGCCATCACCAACGCCAATACTTGCTTGCGCTGGCTAGCCCGCGAGCAACCCGATTTGGAGGAGGCGCGCGCGGCTGCGTCAAGAATGGTACAAGACGGAAGGCGTGCAAGTGAGATCATCAACCGAGTCCGCCAGCTCTTCAAAAAGGATACCCTGCAACAGGAGTTGGTCGATCTAAACGAGATTATTCGAGAGATGATGCTCATTCTGCACAGCGAAGGAACAAAATTCGCCGTATTCGTCCGGACGGAACTCGCTGCCGACCTCCCTCAGGTCATGGGAGATCGCGTGCAACTGCAACAGGTGCTGATGAACCTGATGATGAACAGCATCGATGCAATGAAGGATGTGGACGGGACGCGCGAGCTCACCATCAAGTCGCAGCGCGGCGAGGATTGTCAGGTGCTGATCTCGGTCAGCGATACCGGCGTGGGGCTGCCACCGCAGCAGGCGGACAATATCTTTAATGCGTTCTTTACCACCAAGACTCACGGCACGGGCATGGGACTGCGGATCAGCCGCTCCATTGTTGAATCGCACGGGGGCCGCTTGTGGGCTGCCGACAATTCTCCGCGCGGCGCAACATTTCAGTTCAGCCTGCCCGCCGCCACGGTCGCCGTCCATATGTAACCTCCCCAGCTGCTCTCACGTGGTAGCGAACCTTCGTTTTCTATATGGGCTATTCCACTCCGTCAGCACGCGAGTGTTTCAGCTCGAGAGTCGCGCAGCTTGGGT
>WNFF01005623.1_pt1 | contig 11130 bp, 12 predicted proteins | sample 5400441 | NCBI WGS metagenome assembly WNFF01 (sample SAMN13153345, study PRJNA577476) | soil metagenome | isolation source: 120 cm saprolite under Douglas fir tree site 2 hole 3 replicate 1 | place: USA:California | collected 2015-04-18
TCGTGTCATCGGATGCGACTGCTACACCCATAATTCCCGAACGTCCATGGGGTGGCGTAATCTGTTGAAATTTTTGAGAGTGGGGATCGAGGACAGCGAGGAAATTATGACCCATCTCACCGAACCAGATACGACCCGCATGGTCAATGGCGGGTCGCATAAGCCCACTGTTGGACAGAGGTAATGAATACTCTTGGAAGGTTCCACCAGCCATAATAGATGGTGTAGTGTTTGACTGTGAATGCGCGGTTGGCGAGTTGATAGGTCCAATGGTTGATGTGAAAGAATCACCACAGGCGACAATAAGTAATGTGAGCAGAAGTAATACTGGAAAATATATAAATCGTTTCATAGTAATTAGTCCTACTCTACAACAACACCAAGCACTCCATCATCGACCAGTTCTTTCAGACGTGCTTTAACGAGTGTGTTTTGCCAAATTTGGTTTGCATGGTCAGTAAGACCATCTACTTCAACGCGCAGGTAATTGTCTGTCAAACCCTCCCAGCGACCATGCTTGTAGCTTTCGAGAAGTACCTCTACCTTCTCACCCAGGAATTGCTGTCGGAAACGCCGTACATCCTGATCGTTTAGCGTAAGTAAGCGTTCGCTGCGGACTTTTTTGATCTCATCTTTAATTTGTCCTTGCATACGCGCTGCTGCAGTACCCTGTCTTGGTGAGAACCGGAAGATATGCGCTTTGGCAAATTGCATTTCTACTGCAAGCTGGTAGGTTTGTTCAAAATCACTGTCACTCTCGCCGGGGAATCCTGTAATGATGTCGGTACTTATAGCCATGCCAGGAACGAGACGTTTGGCTGTCGTAACAATAGTACAGTAGCGCTCACTGTTATAGCGACGTGCCATACGTCGCAGTATGTGATCCGAACCGCTTTGCATTGGCAAGTGGAGATGACGACACATGCGCTGATTTTTCCACAATTCCAACCACTCAAGGCGCTATCAGGTCGCCGAGGTCGCGCTCTTCATCCCCATCAGGATGGTAGTCTCCCAGGTGAATGCCTGTCAGTACAATCTCTTGAAAGCCTGCACGTACCTTGCGTTGCACATGTTCTACTACTGACTCGATGCTGCGACTGCGTGAACCTCCTCGTACGTAGGGAACGATGCAATAAGTGCAGCGATTATTGCAGCCATCCTGCACTTTCATCTGAACACGGGTTTTCGAGTGTAGTCTGGAATCGGCTGCTGAAGATAAAGTTGTTCCATCGATAACATGTGAGACCCGCGAAGGATTATCGGGCTGAGGTTCCTCATCTCCTCCAACTAGTGGAAGTGAACTGTCACTGCCGATGTGCTGCATATCTGCGTGAAGCATTGGCAGGATATGCATCTGTTCATTTGTTTTGGTACAGATTGTTGTCTCTACTGGATGCGTTGTGGTGATTGGTAAGGTCATACGTTTTTCTTTGATGGCATCTACCAGGGATTCTTTGCCACTATTGCCAATCACAATGTTTACGCCTGGAAGTGCAGCAACAGCCTGCGGATTTATCTCAGCATAACAGCCGGTGACGACGAGCAGCGCATCAGGATGGCGGCGGTGAGCCTGGCTGATCATTTGTCTCGAGCTGCGGTCGCCCAGGTGTGTAACGGTGCAGGTGTTGACAATGTAGACATCTGCCATTTCGCTGAAGTTGCGTTGCACAAAACCTGCTGTGCTCATTTGCTCGCTAATAGCTTCACTATCGGCCTGATTCACCTTACAGCCAAGCGTGGCAACAGCAAATGTTGTTTCGGGTGTATGTTGATCGGTCATGTATTTTTATAATTTCTTGTAGATGGCTGTATGGGTAGTGATTCGAGGATCGTCTTCTGAATGAGAGGAAGCGCAAACCAGACATTGCCCAATCCGAAAAGGGTGCCTGTGAGGACGCGCAATTCCCAGGTGCTTTCACGCCAGCCGAACATTTGTGTTGTGCCATCTAAGGCCAACGGCAAAATCATTAATACCCAGATCCACCAGGGGATGCCTGGAATACGTTTTTTGCTCAAGACAAAGATCAAACTACCGATAAACATGGAGGCGTAAATGGAGAAGTTACGTGCGCACATACCAAGTTGATGCCCAAAAACGTAAAACGAATGAGATGGGATCTGCGCACACACCATATGTAATGCAAAGAAAATTTGTTTGGAAATAGCATCGAGGCCAAAGTAGGAGAGAAACGGAACGCTGAGCGCGGCAAAAACCAGTATACCCAGCATCCATGTAATCATAGTTGCCCAGTGATGAATCAGCAAGTTACTCACAAATCGACCGGTATTATTCATGTATCGATCAAGAGTTTGCCTTCCTGGTGAGTAAGCATGATTAGTAGTTTCTTTTACTTGTTGTAAAGCCATATTATTCCCCAATTGAGCATATTAACGTAAATGGAATGCCTTAGCCAGATCTCGAAATTCGATACGTCCCTCGATAAGAGTTTCGTCATTAATGAGTATGACGGGAATGCGATAGCGATATTTCTCAAATATGGCAGGATTGCTTCGAATATCGATCTCCGTCAGTACATATGTTGTTAACGCTGCGATGTCTTCAAGCATGTCCCGCGCTTCTTCGCATAAATGACATCCTGTCTTTGTATAAAATGTCACCTCGAATGGCGTCGGATTTTGTGCTTTCGTCACGTGTGTTACTCCACAAGTTGCAATTGCTATTACCATGATACCATACAGGTTGGTTTCAAGATACAATTATGTGCTTAATCGCATAAAATCATAGTAAAAACAGTAATTTAAACTCTTGCATTAACTGCACCTGCCAACTATACTTAAAAGTATCAATCAACTGACATTTCGTCGAAGGAGTAAATTATGAAGCTCGGATGGCGGCAACATGGGTACAATCTGAGCACGAAGATTGATCAGCGTTCCCACGTTATGAACAGGACGCTGTTCTCGTTGTTCGGTCTGGTACCCATTATTTTTCTTTTATTGATCATGCTTGCTGCCTGCGGCGGCTCCAGTCCTTCGACATCTGGACCAGGTGTTTTGGCCATAGACAATGCTTATAGTCCTAAGGAACTGCATGCAATTTTACGAGTTCCGGAAGAGTATTCTACGATACAAGCGGCGGTAAATGCAGCTGTACCTGGAGATATGGTCTCTATAGGCCCAAATACCAATCCTGACGGAGCATACCATGAATCAGTTAGAGTGAAAACCCCCAATATTACCATTCGTGGCCGAGATCGTAATGCGGTGATACTAGATGGTCAATACAAGCTTGACGATGGGTTTGAGGTACTGGCCGATAATGTTGTCATCGAAAATATGACGGCTCGCCACTTTGTGGGCAATGGTTTTTATTGGACAGGTGTCACGGGTTATCGTGGAAGTTATCTGACAGCTTATGCCAATGGAGACTATGGGATCTATTCTTATAGTGCTACCAACGGGCAGTTCGACCACTCTCTGGCCGCAGGACATCCTGATTCGGGTTTCTATATTGGTGCCTGTCATCCATGTAATGCTCTCATTACGAACGTGATTTCTGAAGATAATGCACTGGGCTTTTCTGGCACGAACGCCGGGGGCAACCTGGTCATTAGCAATTCAATCTGGCGAAATAATATGTCCGGAATAGACCCCAATACTCTCGACTCTGAACCTAATCCACCGCAGGATGGTGATACGATCATCAACAACCTGGTGGAGAACAATAACAACGTCGATGCGCCTGCCAAGGAACTCGAGTATCCTGCGATTGGCAATGGTATTTTACTCGGAGGAGGTAATAATAATATTGTCGAGGGTAACAGGGTTAGCGGGCACAAGTACTATGGCATCCTCGTGATATCAAACATTGATAAGAATTTCTGGCAACCGAGCGGCAATACAGTCAAGAATAATGTGATCACTAATTCTGGAGTGGCTGATCTTGCACTCGCCTCTCTCTCAGCTGGAAACAACTGCTTCTCAGATAATAAAGTCGCGCGCACTGTGCCACCTTTCCTGCAGATCACTCATGCCTGTGGCTCCATTTTTGCCAGGGCAGGCGCAGGCGATCTTAGTTCCGTTGTGGTTTTGCTTGACCATTTCATGCAGGCCAACATGGGACGCTTCAATGCTCGTGATTGGAAGACAGCATCTGCTCCTGCTGACGTTATGCAATCGGGGATGCCTGATGCCAATATTGATCCCCAGGGCATCCATACTATTACAGAAGGGACGTCAATAGATATGACACCAGCCCCCACAACCATCACTCCCAGTATTACAATAGGTGGTCTCGGCCTTGCTAACCCGGTTCTAGAATCGATCCTTGGCTTCTACATGTATTTGCTACCATTGTCGCTCTATGCTGTATGGCTCAGCGTAGCTACCTGGGATCTTGTACGACGAAGCGACCTGAACGGTGGAACCTGTATCGGTTGGATGGCTATCATCTACCTTATTCCAATTCTGGGTCCCTTAGCTTACTACCTTTTTGGAAGATCGGAGATTCAACGTAGTACCAGGTTAGCTCTCGTCATCGGTGTCCCTGTTGTCTACGTACTTATCGCCGTGGTTCTCTTGCTAACTATCTCGTGATATAAAGAAACGGTTTTATTCCCTGGCTCGTGCTCGCTCGTGTTGAGTCAGGTAGCGCTTGCGTAGTCTGATGTTTTGTGGCGTTACTTCTACCAATTCATCGTTGTTGATGAAATCGAGTGATTGTTCAAGGCTCATAATGATCGGTGGTGTAAGGCGTACAGCTATATCGGCAGTAGAAGAACGAATATTGGTCTTCTGCTTCTCTTTACACACATTTACGACCATATCCATTGGCCGCGCATTCAAACCAACAATCATGCCTTCGTATACTGGAGTGCCCGGCTCGATAAAAGTGTCTCCACGTTGCTGAGCATTATTTAACCCATAAGTCATTGCCACACCGGCCTCAGAGGCAATCAATGCACCCATACGAGTTGTGCCGATTTTGCCTAACCAGGGTTCGTAGTTGATAAGCATGCTGCTCATTGCTCCATTACCCTGTGTCAATGTGAGGAATGCATTACGGAAACCAATCAGACCTCTTGTTGGGATGTGATACTCAAGGCGTACATTGCCCGAACCATCATTAGTCATATTAATAAGCTGAGCCTTGCGAGCAGCTAGCGTCTCAGTTAATATACCGATATACGAGTCCTTCGTGTCTATTACCAGGTGTTCGATCGGCTCAACAATTTGTCCATTCTCTCCCTCGCGAGTAATGACCTCCGGGCGTGATACCTGGAACTCATATCCTTCGCGACGCATTGTCTCGATCAAAACCGATAGGTGCAATTCACCACGACCTGAGACAATAAATTCATCGGGTGAATTACCTTCTTCAACCCGTAGACTGACGTTTGTCTCGAGTTCACGATAAAGACGCGCTCGCAGTTGTCGTGAGGTTGGATACTTTCCTTCGCGTCCAGCAAAGGAACTGGTATTGACGCTGAATGTCATCTTTAACGTAGGTTCTGTGATGGCTATTGTAGGTAATGCTTCTGGAGTATCGACATCGGCAATTGTGTCACCTATGTTTGCATCTGCTATTCCTGTTAGGGCGACAATATCACCCGCAACCGCTTCTGCGACTTCGATACGTTGCAGTCCCTTATATGACAGCACAAGGTTGATTTTCTGACGCGATACTACTCCATCACGGTCGATATGCGCTACAAACGTATTTGGAGAGATACGCCCTCTCACAATGCGGCCTATAGCGTATTTGCCTTTGTAATCGTCGTAGTCGAGGGCCGCGACGAGTATTTGCAGTGGCGCATCTGGATCTACAACGGGGGCAGGAACGGTATTGATAATAGTTTCGAACAAAGGCTGAAGGTCGATTCTATCATCATCAGGATGATACATTGCCACACCATCACGTCCGATAGCATAAAGTATAGGAAAATCGAGGTGGGCGTCGGTTGTTGCCAGTTCCAGGAACAGATCCTGAGTCCATTCGAATACCTGGTCAATGCGCGCATCACGGCGGTCAATTTTATTGATGATAACGATGGGTTGAAGGTCGAGTTCTAATGCCTTTTGCAGGACAAAGCGGGTTTGTGGCATTGGCCCCTCCACTGCATCGATAAGTAGAATACAGCCATCGGCCATGTTTAGCACACGCTCAACTTCTCCACCAAAGTCAGCATGTCCGGGAGTATCAATGATATTGATTTTAGTACCATGATAGATGATAGCTGTGTTTTTGGCCAGGATAGTAATACCTCGCTCACGCTCCTGATCATTATTATCCATGATAAGCTTGCCCACCTGCTGATTCTCGCGGAAGATATGGCTTTGCTTAAGCAAGCCGTCCACCAATGTGGTCTTTCCATGATCGACGTGGGCAATAATAGCAACATTGCGAATATCATATCTTTTTACTAATCGTTCTGTCTGGGTCATAGCATTTAGAACCTGCATAATTTTAATATATAACTCTCCGAAGGCATAAGAAAACCGGACGGCTTGAGTCGCCCGGTGATTATGTTGACTTTTTACCGATAACTACCATTTATATTGTATCCCTTCCAAGAGTTAACGTCAAGTTTACAACATACATACACATTGTAAATCAGGGTGATATACTCGTATAAAAATACCTGTTAATCACCCAGGAGCACACTTATGCCCAAACCCATTCGTATCCTTGCCGTTGATGTCGGCACAGGCACACAAGATATCCTGCTTTTTGAAAGTGGGAAAACCATAGAGAACTGTTTCAAAATGGTTGTGCCGTCTCCCACGGTGATTGTCGCTAACCGTATTAAGCGAGCAACTGAACGTGGTCAATCTCTCCTCTTGACGGGTGTGACAATGGGTGGGGGACCCTGCCATTGGGCTGCACGCGACCACGCTCTCGCTGGTTTTGCTGTCGCCGTTACGCCTGAAGCAGCACGTACTTTTGATGATGACCTCACAATGGTCGAACAGATGGGTTTTGAAATCATAGACGATCTTGAAGCTGAGCTGAGGAACGAAAATTCTGAAGTAGTATCTATTGAGCTACAGGATTTTGATGCCACAGCAATTATCGGCTCTTTGAGATCTTTCGATATCGACCCCGCTGTCGATGCGCTGGCTATTGCCGCATTTGATCACGGAGCAGCTCCTCCAGGAGTGAGTGATCGTCGTTTTCGCTTTGACTTTATAGCGCAAACAGTGAAGCAGAATCCGGTACCAAGCGCTTTTGCTTACCCTGCGCAGAATACACCTGCTGATTTGACACGCTTACGATCAATCTCGGTAACCGCAGAGCGTTACCTGAAATTGAGCGACTCTGATCCTCAATCTCCATTGCTGTTAATGGATACCGGTTCGGCAGCGGTACTGGGAGCGTTGGAAGACCCACTTGTAAGAAGCCAACGCGAATGCATGCTTTGCAACGTAGGTAATTTTCATACGTTAGCGTTTCATCTTACCCAGGGTCGTATTGTGGGAATCTTTGAACATCATACAGGTGAGATTGACCGCACAAATCTTGAACAGATGCTTGTGAAACTAGCAGATGGAACATTGACGAACGAAGAAGTATTTAACACAAGCGGTCATGGAGCTTTGATTCTCGATCACCCTGGAAAAGATGTTGACAAAGCATTTCCGTTTCTGGCTGTAACAGGCCCACAGCGCGAGATGCTACGAGGCTCATTGCTGCATCCTTACGAGGCTACCCCACATGGAGATATGATGCTGGCAGGTTGTTTTGGCTTACTGCGTGCTCTTGCCGATCATGAACCTGCTATGGCACAGTTGATTGAACCTTCGCTGCTAAGTATATAGCGACTTTTTACTTTAATTGCTACAGCTTATTGTTAAGCGGACGAATTGGAATGGGGCTTTTATTGGCACGAGTATTTCGGGTCGAAATATTTTGAGGTGACTTTGGCGCCTGTGGAGTTGCCTTTAGAGGCTGGATGCGGGAGACTTTTTCTCTGATGAGCGTAATTTGTGAGTGAACTGCTTGCCGGGATTGATTGAGCTTACGGGCAATTTCTGATGGACGTTCACTGTTTACCAGGTGCTGGCAGATTGTCTCTTGCTTCTCTGTCAATTCGACTGCCGGATGCTCAAGGGCTGTCTTTGCCATATCTTCTAGAGGGCCGTACTTTCTACGACGGTATTCGTTCAGATCGTCGGGAGAGAAGAGCCAGCGGTCAACAACGCGTACACCTGGTATCAGCCCTTTTTCCACGAGGTGCATGAAATGCCAATAGCTAAGGTTGAGGTGTTTTGCTGCTTCGTGAGTGGTCAACATGCCATTGAGGTGTTGGAGATTATAATGTAGTTCATCGCTCCTAAGGGCCATGTCGAACGCCTTTCTACGACTTGCCGTATTTCAGATATACCAGGCAAAGACATACTTAGACATGGTGAGTATACCATAGAAGATAGGTAATGACAAGACTTAAAGCTGAACAAATTAGTTTAGATACCCTGTAGGGAAAGGCCTGGCACCGGTTATCAGCGCCAGGTCATAGTGTTTTAGCTTCTAGGCGTAGGGAAGAGCTGGGGAACTCTAAGCGCAAGCCCCATGTCTCCAGCTATTTTGAGTTGACCACTGAAAAAGGCACTCTGTGCATCGAGTTTTCCTTCTGTCAACGCAACCCAGTCTTTATCGCTGACGGTGAAGGTGACATCGGGCTTCTCTACACCACCTGGAACAAGTTCGCCAACCCCGTTGACGACGTTGAAAGCCCATACACCTGCCTCTTCTCCTGTAATGTTCCATTGGAACGATTTGGTCAAACCTGCTGCGGCAGCAGAATTAAAAATTTTGGGCATTGCCTCGAAGATTTCTGCAACGGTTGTCATTTTTAACTCCTTCATTAAGATACGCAGGAAAGTCCCCTGCTGGCACTGCCACAGTATATCACATCTTTTGATGCCTTCTAGGGTTGTGCTGTATACCTACAGAAATCTAGCGCGCTGGCATAGGCTATACCCCCACCGATGTAGCTAATTCCACTCAATCGTATTGGCACAGAAAGCCCTAGATTATGCTTTTGATATCTTTTTTGCTGCCAGAGAATGAAGCCACTATCTGATCGCCTTGCGTATGTATAGTGGCTGTTTGCACTAACATAAGCAATCTTATGGGAGAAAAGAGAAGGAGTTGTGAAGAACCAGGTATGCAGTTTCTGGTAGAAACTCGACCAACTAATGGTAATGAATAATGAGGAAAACAATGATAATACAAATGAGATTATATCTGGCAAGGATAGTGCTGATCTGAATACCACTTTTCTCTCTAGTCGCGAATGCTGGTATGAAAAAATAGGCACTGGCTTACTCATAGGTAGACTGCGAATGGCTGCTTCCATCGTTTTGTAGGCGGCATGAGTCTCGGAACATGCCTGGCACAATGCCAGATGTTCATTAAGCGCAATGTGATCAGAAAGCGAGAGATCATCCGGGTGTCTAGCCGAAAGTTTCTGTACCCAATCTGAACAGGGCGTAGGGTTCAATATTTTCACTGGTCTTGCCTCTATCTTTCATTGTTTGTTCGCTCGTCTGTGAAAGTTGTTGATAGGCTACACGAAATTGTTCACATCCCCGGCTAACGTATACGCTAACGCTTTTTTCGCTGATTTTGAGTGAAGCGGCTATCTGACGCTGCGAGAAATCGGCTACAAGTTGTAAAAGCAAGCAGGTTCGATACTTCAGTGATACTTTTGCTAAAGCCTGTCTCACGTGTTCTGTCTCTGCTACTTGTTCTTCAGGCCCCGAAATGCGCATACTTGCTGGTGTATCATCATTTTCGTTAGTTTCCCAGTATGACCAGCGGAACTTGCGACGACGCAGGTGGTCGATCGCTGTATTTGTAGCGATGCGGTAAAGCCAGGTATCGAAGCAGGCTTCATTATGTATACTTCCTATAGCTTGCCAGGCCTTGAGAAACGTTTCCTGGGTGAGATCTCGTCCCTCTTCTTCATTTTCTACAATGTGTGACAGGTACGTGCATATTCGGGTATAGTAGTATTCAAACAAGGTATCGAAGGCTAGTTTATCACCCGCCCGCGCTTGTTCTACTACCTCAACATACCAGATTTCTTGCTCAGGTAGCCTGGAAGAGGTGGGATCACGTGCTGTTGAAGGCATTAATTGGGCTCCTATTTCATTACATGCTGTATACTCTCTAACCTCAATGACGACGAAAGGAAGCAAAACCCTACAAATCTGAAAGATTCTTTGCTCTATAAGGGATTTTGGTGGTGAAATCCACTATTCCTCCCTTAGATCACGATTTCACTATATGGACGAGAAAGTTGTAGGGTTTTGGCTTATGGATTACGTCATTGAGGATAGACAGTGTGAGTCCAAGCATTTTAAAACCAACAGATAGACTATGCTCAAAGGGGCATTAGCATGATGAATGATTCAAGTACTGACCGTTTACCATCTGACCGTACATCTAATGAAATTGGCTGCTTAGATAATGAGGGACGCGGTATAAATATGATCGAAGATGTTTTTGACAAGTATCATGATCAGTATTGCTTAGAAATGTTTCGTCACGCTCTAAAGGAGCATGATCAGCAAGCGCAGAGATGGTTACAGAATCACTTCAGCGTAAAAGTGTTAGATTTATTGCATTGCCATCCCAGCAAGGATAAGGCTTGTCGTCTTCATTCTGAAGAATACTATGTAATCGAAACGTTTAGGCGCTTCTGGCAAACTTCACTCCAACATCAGGAATTTGAATTCAAAAGCATGATTGATGTTTTGTCTTACCTGCGTGTAAGTCTGAATGGCGCCATTCTAGATGCGCTACGCAGCTACTCATGTCCTCATGAAGCGCAATCACTGAGTTCTGGTTTGGCAAGAGAGTTGAACTCGGATGAGAATGACAGTAGCCAGGAGGTATGGAGTAGCTTAGAAAGAAAACTTTCTGGCGCCCGTCAACGTCGATTGGCTTACTTGCTTTTTCATTGCGCTCTCAAACCTGGGGAAATTGTAGGTAGCTGTCCACATGAATTCAGCGATTTACACGAAATTTATCGCATGCGTCGTAATATCATCGAACTCCTGAGCCGTTAAATCGAATCTTCTTCGCTATGGAAAAGATTTCGCGATCATCTACAATTGAAACGAGCTAGCAAGCCTCCTGCTAGCTCGTTTCAATGTTCTTTT
>WNFF01008889.1_pt1 | contig 11130 bp, 13 predicted proteins | sample 5400441 | NCBI WGS metagenome assembly WNFF01 (sample SAMN13153345, study PRJNA577476) | soil metagenome | isolation source: 120 cm saprolite under Douglas fir tree site 2 hole 3 replicate 1 | place: USA:California | collected 2015-04-18
AGGGAAGGAATCGAGCATGAAAGTGCTAATCACAGGTGCTACCGGTCTATTGGGGGGACACCTGATTAGAGAGTTGCGGGAGCGCGGTGAAGATATTCGTGCGCTGGTACTGCCTGTAGAAAATACGGATAGGCTAGTAGCGCAGGGCGTCGAGGTGGTGCGAGGTGATATTACGGATGCAAACACCTTGGGACCTGCCGTCAAAGATATCGAGCTTATTTTTCACCTGGCCGGCATGATGGGGGTCTGGCGGCCACTGGCGGAGTATCACCTGGTCAATGTGACCGGGTCAGAGAATCTGTATAAAGCTGCTCAGCAAGGGGGTGTACGCCGCTTCGTCCATACCAGTTCCCATACGGTGTATGGACTTGGCTACGGTCGCTTCCTGACAGAAAAGGACGCGCTGCGGCCTGATCCCGACCCCTATAGCCTGACCAAGGCTGAAGGCGACCGTTTGATACGGCGACTGATGCTCAGCAGCAAGGTAGAGACGGTGATCCTGCGTCCGGGCACCTTCTTTGGCCCTGGCGACCGGCTGCATTTCGGGCGCATGGCCCAGAAGGTGAAGGACGGTAAGGGCCTGATTCTTGGGCGTGGGGACAATGCGCTGCCGTTTTGTTACGTCACCGATATCGTGCAGGGGTTCCTGCTGGCGGCTTATCACGAGAATGCTCCTGGTAACGTCTACAACATTACCAATGACCGCCCCTTGACCCAATTGGAGATGTTCAATGCTATCGCCGATGCAGTCGGCGGCGTGCGTCCGAGGCTGCACCTGCCCTATCTGCCGATCTATTACGGCAGTATTGTTGCTGAGAAAGTCGTTGCTCCCCTGACACGCACAAAGCCGAAGGCGACACCGCTTGGTGCGATGATGTTCGGGAGTGATAACCGGCATAGCGTGGAAAAGGCGCGTCGTGAGTTGGGATACGAGCCAAAGGTGGATTTACATACAGGCATAAAATTAGCGGCAGAGTGGTTCAATGCTGGTGGTATGAATGAGGTACCTGTTACCCAGGCCAGCCAGAGTGCTCCGCTTGCCAGAGCAGGAAGATAGAAGGGATAGCAAGCGAAAGTCCCTCGCAGGCAGTGGCTTGTGAGGGATTTTGATTTGCTATGAATTTTTATTCAGCGGTGGTGGAAACTTTCTTGCCAGCGCCCTTAAAGCCAAATTTCCGAATCGTTTTGCGCAGCCACTCAACAGCCGGGCCATCGTCAATTTTCTTGCTGGTTTCTACCAGGAACGAGGCCGTTTCTGGCCGTGGCGGCAGTTTGCTGGCTTCGCGCAGTGCCGCGAGTTCCGCATAATGCTGGAAAGCCCAGTACATATTGACGCGACATCCCTTGCAATTTTTGACGTCGTCATCGTTCATCGTTCCACATTGTGGACACTCGGTCATCTTTATTCCCCCTTCGTACATAGGACTGCTTGCGTATGTAGTCTTCATGAATATATCACACTAGACTACGTTTCTGCCAACAGTTGGCGACTCCCGACTCCCGGTAGACATTTGGAGATAACGCCTGTCACCCTGAGCGCAGCGAAGGGTCTGGCTCGCCGGACACAGAGCTCCTTCGCTGCGCTCAGGATGACAGCCAGGATACCGCTCAAGTCCGCTCACGGGAAGCCTTCTCTCCAAACGCCTAGACTTCCGGCAAGGGTACGCTTTGCAGGATATGGCTTGTCAACTAGATCAGCCCCATACGCATGGCTTCTGCGACCGCCTGCGCACGGTCGGTCACCTGCAACTTGCGGTAGATGTCCTGCATTTTGCGCTTTACGGTCACTTCACTCCAGAACTGGCGGGAGGCAATCTCTTTATTGCTGCATCCAGCCGCCGCCAGCCGCACTAATTCAATCTCCAGGTCGCTGAGTCCTGAACGCACGCGCTCCTGTTCTTTTGTAAGCCTCTCAAACTCGCCCAGCACCTGCGTTACAGCGCGAGGTTCGCCGATGACGCGCTCACCTTGCTGCACGGCACGCAGAGCCGTCAACAGCTCATCAATGGGAAGCGCCTTCTGAAGGTAGCCATGAACACCGATACGCATAGCGCGAAAGAGATGGCCTTCATCGGTGAGCCCTGTAAGTATCACAACACGTGTTTTTGGACAAGCGCGGTGCAGTTGCTGGGCAATATCCAGTCCATTAAATGCGCCCAGGAAAATATCGAGCAATACAATGTCTGGTTGCAGTTGCATGGCGAGCGTAACGGCCAGGTTGCCTGAGCTAGCTTGCCCAACAACCTCGAAGTCATCTTGCTCGCCGAGCATCGTACACAGACCTTTGCGCACAATCTCGTGATCATCAACAACCAGGACACGAATAGGCTTTTGTTTTGAATGCTTCACCGTGTCCGGCATCTCCACCCGTGCTTCCATGTGTGTTGTTCCCACCATTTCCTGCTGAGATTCAGAAGTTGCAGCACCTGTGCCAGGCGTTACAGGAACAGTGTGATGAGAAGGTAGAAATGCAGATGTCATAATTGCTCCCTAACATAGTGTCCGGTGTGTATCGATGGAATGTACCGAACAAGCTTCTTATCATTTTTTATCCCCTTACATGCATGTAACGATTTTCTTAATCATCCTTTCATCTTGATAGGATAATCTTCCTATGTAAGGAAGCAAGCTCTGTTAAGATTTTGATACGAATGTGCGTGTTTGAGTATACACTTGGCATTGTACCAGAAATAGCAATACCTCATAATAGTAGTCGGATAGATATAGAAATCATCTTAGGGGAAGGCTTTATGAATAACCAGCAACAAGAGGACTACCAGGTTAATAGCGTTTCCGGTCAGAAGCGGTATGCCGGATCGCATATTGCTGAGATAGAGGGTGAAGTGGTAGAGGAAAGTCTCGCATCTCTCACGGCAGAAGAACCGCACGAGGTTCCTATAACGCTGCAAGCAGAGCAAGGGAATATTGCATACGAGCTATTGCTTTTACAACAGCGCCTGGCGGCTTACGAACAGTTGCATATCGAGGAGATGGCTGAATTACGGCAGGAAATCGAACGCCTGCGGAGGGTCTTCCTCCAGGAGACGAACTCCCACCTGCGTGCCATATCTCCAGCACGTGGCCGGAAAGTACAAGGCACAAAACAGGACGCGGTTTAGCACGTCCTGAGAGAGTGATTTTAGTTCTCAATAAGGGCATCCTTGTTGGATTGACCGTTCCTTTGGCGACGTGCAGACCAACGCTGGTCAGGGTGGGAGTATGGCAGAGCATGTTGGTATAGGAGGCATTGGCCAGGGGACAATAACACTCCCCCGCCTTGATGCTCCGGCGCAGCTCAGCGGCTTTGGCTGTGCTCCACGTCGCCCGAAAATCGTAGTCGTGCTCCCGCAGGTTGCCCACCGACTCCGCGCGGATACAGCAGGTCCACACATCCCCATTGGGCGCGATCTGCGCCGAGGCAATCCCTGCCAGGCAGGGGATCACCTGCCGCTGCTCCACCAGGGTACGCTTGACAATGTCATAATACCGGTCACGGAACGCCTGCGTGATGCGCGACACACCACTAAACTCGGCGTTCCGAATACCCTCTTGCAAGCGTTCGATCACCGGCTGGTACTTCTGGATGGGCGGCGTGATGCCCATGCCTACCGTGTCCAGCTCCACCCGCTCTTCCGCGATCTCGCTGATGTAGGAGTCGGGTTTGAGCTCGTCGCGCACAAAGGCGTAGATGTGCTCAAACTCGTCGATATTGAAGGTGGAGATCACCGTATGCACCCCCAACGTGAAGTTTTTATAACGCCCTTTCAAGGCTTTCAGCCCGGCATAGGTACGCATGGCACGCTCGAAATTGCCCTTGACGCCGCGCACGATGTCATGTTTTTCGCCCACGCCATCCAACGACAGGTTGACGATCACATCGCTGGTGGGAGCGGCCTGCAGCACGCGTTCGATGCGATCGGGGATGATCTTATCTTGAATGCCATTGGTGGGGATGTTGATGATGCCGGGCCGGCAATGGCGATAGGCGGAGGCGACCATCTCGGGCAGGTCTTTGCGCAACGTCGGTTCGCCCCCGCTAAAGGTGAACCAGTAGGCATCACGGCCAATGGAGGCAAAGGTTTTGTCGTACTCCTCCAGGGTGAAGTCATCGTTGGGCCGCTGCCACACGTTACAGGTTTTACAGCGCGAGTTGCAGCGATAACTGACGCTAATCGTGAGATTCATGGGCAGGGCCAGCGGTTTGCCCAGCGCGTAGGATGCCTGCATCTTCGCGATCTTTGGTAATACTTCTAGCACGTTTAATTTCCTCCACATCAGCCGGAAAGTATAGTATGTGATACACTAGCTTTTTATGTATATCCGAGTCAAGACCTCTTAAGCTGGCCTTTCTATTCCCCAGAAGTCCTGCTTTTAAACACAGCAATTAACCTGCGGAGCGTCCCGCTCCTTTAGTTTATAGAACGATCCAGGGGGAAAGCAAGCAACTTAGGTATCATGGAAAGGGTACCATTGTATCTTCAATGTGCAGGGCAAGAGTCAGAGCATGCAAGACTTGAGCGTGCGGTGCTTCTTTTCAGCTCTGCCAAATTCTGATATGCTATGTGCAACAAACGCGATTTCCGGTTTTTGTATGAGATGAAGAATTTGTATGCAGTAGCCCAAAAAGAAACATGCATGACTATTTTGGGGGAAACAATATGATCGATCTACATGACCCCACACTTAAGGAGCGCCTGCGGCGTCGAACAACGGAAGGCCGTTACGAGATAAGCGAGATTGAACTGGTACTGAATATACGCGCTTTACAGGCACAGGGCGATACAGAGGATGCTCGCATGCTCTGCGAGGTGCTGTTGGGACGCAGTGCGCCAGAGTTCCAGCACCACACCTGGGGGCTGCGTCACCGGCCAGAGCTGCGTGAAGAAGCTATCGCCAACATGAGCGAGCACCTGCTGCGCGAAGCGATGAACCCTAAAGAAGTATTTATAACGCAAAACTTTATTCACTATGTGCGCTGCCTGTGCGTGGATGAATTCAACCGCATCTTACGCCAGGAGGGGTTGCGTTACCAGCGGGATGAAGAGGGACGACCGTCAGGCCGCCCCCATCATGTACCACGCGTATTGATAGAGCCTTTGCAGGCCATGCCGGTAGATAGCGATGCCCCACCTCCGGCAGATGTGGCAGATCCCCACGATCAGTACGAACATCTGCATGCGCACGAGGAAAGCCTGCGCATCCTGACATTCTTATCTGATCCAATGGATCGCAAGATCATGGTCCTGCGGGCTATCGAGGGTATGAAATGGGATGATATCGCTGTTATTTGTAAGCGCACTGAACGGACTATTCGCCTGCGCTATGAACGAGCACGCAGTTACCTCCGCGAGCGTATCACGAGAGAACAGGCGGCTTATACACAGATACCACAGTAATATTGATGGCGAGTAGGAAAGGAATAGATAGATATGGATAACAACGAATTGCGGCAAATAAAGATGGCCTGGTTAGACGCCGAAGAGGCGGGAGATAAGCAAGCACAAATTACCTTGCTGCGCGATCACCCCGAGGCGCAAGACGCGTTAATTGATTTCATCGCTGCATACCGTATTACTGAACCAGGCGTGGCAGATGCACAACAGGCTGATTTATTGCCATTGACACAACGCGCATATGCGAGTGCGCTAGAACGGGTCTTTTCATCGACGGTTGCTAGCCTGCGAGACCTGCGCACGCAGAAAGGGCTGAGCCTGGCAGGGGCAGCTCGTGGGCTACACCTGGGTGTTGACGTGTGGAAGAAATTCGAGGATGGCGCGATTGAGTTGCTCAGCCTGAGCGAACGGCAACTGGCGCGGCTGGCGCACTTTTTCCAGGTCAGTGCAGAGCAGTTTAGCATTCTACTGAATACCAGTCAGCCGGCTTTTACGCTCGATCGTCGTCAAACAGCCCAGGCAGCACGCAGCAATCAAATTAGCCAGAAGAGACAGAGCTTTGCCGAAGCGATTGAGAAAAGTACGATGTCAAAGGAAGAGAAACAAGAGTGGCTGGCAGATTAATCATCGCGCCCTGGTTGCATAGCCTACGTACGCTACGCTCTTAAACCAGCCTGGCCCCATTTTAACGTGGCCTTTGACGAACCCACGAGGCATGAAGCCCGTCAGCTCGCGCACCTGCAAGCCATTTACGGCGAGCAAGCCCTGTAGTTCAATGGGCTTGATAAAGCCGTGAAACTTATGAATGCCAGGCTTTAGGCCACCGCTTGGGAAGTTTTCGCCGTACCAGATGAGCACTGCTCGCGCAATCAAGGTGCGGTTGATAGTATCAAAGACGAAGACCCCTCCTGGAGCAAGGACACGCGCAACTTCCTTAATTGTGGCCGGCAGATCGCGCACGTGCTCCAAAACATCGAAACAGACGATCGCTGAAAAACTTCCGTCTGCATATGGCAGCGACTCCGCATAGCCTTGCTGGTAGTAGATATTGTGACCCAACCCGTGCTCGCGAGCGTGAGTGCGGGCAGTAGTTAATGCCCCCTCAGATGGGTCTATCCCCACCATTACTGCCCCGCGCTGCGCGAGCTGCTCACAGATAAGGCCTCCACCACAACCCACCTCCAAAATATCCTGCTGCGCAAGCGCCCCTGTTCCAAACACTCTGTTGATGGATGAGGCCATGTAATCGCAGCGATCACCGGTCATCTGATTGAGAAAGCACCCTTTATCCCACCAATCAAACGAGGCAAAAATCTCTTCCTGAGGGCGTTTAGATTTCAGCACGTGAGCCTCCTTGCTTTGATGTACGCGCAGTTTCCTACAATTATAGCAGCTTGCTGTAGCAGCCGGTATGGTCTGATACGTTGGGAGGAGTTTTTCAAGATACGGGTAGCTAGTGGTCTGACCACCACGATTTGGGGAGTTGGCAAGCCGTGTTGTATCCTTGAGCTACGGAACAAGTTCAGGGAGAACAAACGTGAACAAGAAGTACATTGTGAAACTGACCGAAGAGGAACGTGCAGCTCTTCACCAGATGCTTTCCGCAGGGAAAGCAGCGGCACGCAAACTCCTCCACGCCCGCATCTTGCTCAAAGCCGATGCAAGTCCAGAAGGGCCGGGCTGGACGGACGAGCACATCAGCGAGGCGCTGGACGTGAGCACCACGACCATTGGGCGAGTGCGCCAACACTTTGTTGAGCAGAGTCTGACTGCTGCCCTGGAGCGTCGTTTGCCCTGTGGACATCGTCTGCGACGACTCGACGGAGAGGCAGAAGCCCACCTGATTGCTCTGGCGTGTTCACCGGCGCCATCCGGTTGCTGGCCGATAAACTGGTGGAACTGGGGTATGTCGAGCGGGTTGGGCGTGAGACAGTTCGACAGGTCCTGAAAAAAACGAACTCAAGCCGTGGCAGCGCGAGCAGTATTGTATTCCTCCTGAGGCCAATGCCTCCTTTGTCTGCCAGATGGAAGAGGTGCTGGATATCTACACGAGGCCATATGATCCTCGTTACCCACAAGTGTGCTTGGACGAGACCAGCAAGCAGTTGGTCAGCGAAACACGGGTGCCCATCCCGGCTGAACCTGGCCAGGCGGAGCGCTATGACTACGAGTATGAACGACAAGGCGTCTGTAGCCTCTTCATGTGCTTTGAACCGCTCACAGGCAGGCGGCATGTGACGGTGAGCACACGTCGCACCAAACTGGATGCGGGCCCACGTGCTGCGTGATCTCGTTGATGTCCATTACCCAGAAGCGGAGAAAATCGTCCTCGTGCTGGACAATTTGAACACGCATGACTTTTCCTCACTCTACGAGACGTTTGAGCCGGAGAAAGCCTGGCGCATTCGTCAGAAGATCGAGATGCACTACACGCCTAAGCACGGCAGTTGGTTAAACATGGCAGAGATTGAGTTGGCCGTGTTGAGCGGGCAATGTTTAGATCAACGGATCGGAGAGGAAGAGATGCTCCGGCAAGAGATAGCAGCCTGGGAAGCTGAGCGGAATACTCAACAGGTCAAGGTGAACTGGCGCTTTACCACCCAGGATGCGCGGATCAAGCTTAAACGGCTCTATCCTGTTCTTGAGGCGGAGTTGGAGGAGACAGCCCCTGGGTAGCTCTTGGAAATGCCTGCCCACGGGTTGGGCAACGAGTTTTCCTCCAGCGGTCATCCCACGACGCACGCGCACGAGATGGAGACCAGGAGACATCAGACAGGGAGATGGCGGGCGAGCAGCCACCTCCCCATCTGATAAGCATGGCTTATCTTGTCACCTCTCGGCGTATGTAATCACCGGGCGGATCTCAATCGAGCCGCCCTTCGCATAGGGAATTTTCGCGGCCCAACCAATCGCTTCGTCGAGGTTCTTGCAGTCGAGCGAAAGTATCCGCCCAATTGCTCATCCGTTTCAGCAAACGGACCAGGAGTGGCGACCGTCTCGCCATTCCGAACGCGCACCGTCGTCGCGTCGGTGACTGGGGCAAGTCCATGATTCGAGAGATACACTCCGGCAGCTTTCATGTCCGCCAGGAGGTCAAACCAGCCTTGCCTTGCGGCTCGGCCTTCTTCAGCGGTATAGTGTGGTGCTTGAGATGCGTTTGCGTAAAACAGTAGCATGTACTTCATGATTTCTCCTTTTCTAAAACCTGGGCGTTACTGGCCTCAGTTTCGATCTTGCTTGACGAGATTCCCCGCTCGATCTTCCCCTTCGAGCTGATCTCCCGATGAGATCGGGGGAATTGCTTTGGTCACTCCTTTGACGGAAGACGAGGAAGGAAGGTGACCGAGGGAGGAACCCGAGTGGGTGGCAGCGTCCGACGACGCCTCCCGAGGCCCGAACTTCAACGGCTCCCTCCAATCCGCTGGCCACTGGGTCAAAGCCGCGATGCCTGCTAAGACCAGCTCTATCGGTGCCGTGAAGTGGTCGGCAAGCATATCATGATCGACAATGTGCGTGGTCACCGCCCCCGTCAGAATGGCTACCAGTATCACGGCCCCCAGGAACCGCCGGCGCGGCAGGGTCAGCAGGACCGCAGCAACCAGCTCGCAGGCACCGATGACGACCGAGAACCAGGCGGGATAGCCCCAGGCCACAAACTTTACAAAGTACGATGGCCACCCAAGGACCCCGACTGGAGAGAACTTGAACGGCGCGAGGAAGAAGAATTCGACAGCGATGAACCAGCACAGGCCCGTCGACAGCCGTCGAGGCCAGAGGCGAGTCTGCTTCATCTGTGTGTGCATGATCACTCTCGCTTTCTGAGAAACTGAAGCGGTTCATCTCGGTTTCGACCGAGATGTTCTCGCTCACTTGTGTTGCAGGGGAGTTCATCTCCCTATTACAGAACATGAGTTTTGCCCGTCGAGAGGATGACGGAATGTGACGAGGAAAGGCAACCGATGAACGAATGGTCACATCGGGGAGGTTTCACCCGTCACTTTATTGACGGAACATACCGAAGAAGTGTTACCGCTGAGCTAAAGGGAAGAGGAGGAATGGAGAAAAACGACTGGCTGGCCGCACAATTTGAGGCTGAACGTCCCCACCTGCGGGCAGTCGCCTACCGCATGCTCGGCTCGCTCCCCGAAGCGGAGGACGCCGTACAAGAGGGCTGGCTCCACCTCAGCCGTTCCGACGAGATCGGGATCGGGAATCTGCGCGGATGGCTGACCACCGTGGTGGCGCGGATCTGCCTGGACATGCTGCGCTCGCGCAAATCGCGCCGTGAGGAGCCCATCGGATTGGTGGTACAGGAATCTGGCGTTGACCAGCAGGACAGGATCGACCCTGAGGAAGAAATGCTGCTGGCCGACTCGGTCGGCCAGGCGCTGCACATCGTCCTGGACACGCTTTCGCCAGCCGAGCGCCTGGCTTTCGTGCTGCACGATCTCTTCGACGTGCCCTTCAAGGAGATTGCCCCCATCGTCGGGCGCTCGGAGGCAGCTACAAGGAAGCTGGCGAGCCACGCACGTCGCCGGGTGCGGGAGGCCGGGAGGGGAAAAGAAGCGGATCATCCAGGAGGCCGAGAAGTGGTCGACGCCTTCCTCAAAGCCTCGCGCGACGGGGACTTCGACGCGCTGCTCACACTGCTCGACCCGGATGTGGTCTTGCGAGCCGATCGCGCCGCCGTGTCTGTGGGCGCGCCAGGCGAAGTCCGCGGTGCAAGAGCCGTGGCCCGGCAGATCTCCGGGCGCGTCAGGGGGTTGCAACCGGCGCTGGTGAACGGAGCCGTGGGAGCCGTGGCCCGGCGTGGGCAACAGGTCCTCGTCTTCAGGCTCACGATCATGAGCGGCAAGATCGTCGAGATCCATGTGGTCGCCGACCCCGAGCACCTTCGCCATCTCGATCTCGTGATCCTGGACTCAGGCGTCGAGCGGGCTCCCTCGACGGCTGAAAGGGAGTGAACCTGGCGCGCGTCTCGATCGGGTGGGTGAGGAAAGGCTCTCGCTTGCCCGGGTTCGACATCGGTCCACTCCGGCCCTGCGCTACGTACCACGTTCACCATGTGCGAGAAAAACATACGCAGACCTCGTTGGACGCTCTTTCATCTCTCAACTCCCAGCGCAGAGCCAGGGTGACGTGAAACCACGCTGGGAAGGAGAAGCCATCGTGCTAACGCTCACACGATGGCTTTGCATGTTGACTTTTGAACTTGTCACATTTTGGTGGTCAGACCACTAGGATAAAATACATTAGGAGGGTTAACAGATAAGTGAGGGGAACATCCTATGAACCAGCAAACGTCTCTTCGCCATGCACAGGTGCTCTTTGTAGCAACCGACCAGGATGCCAGTAACCTCTCTATCACGCTGTCCGCCCGCAATCTCAATCCTGGCTTGTTCATTATTGCACGCGCTAATGAGGATGAAACCGTTGCGAAGCTCAAGCTGGCGGGAGCAGACCGCGTCCTCTCTCCGTACTCCATTGGTGGACACAGCATGGCAAATCTAGCGCTACAGCCCACTGTTATGGATTTTTTTGACAGCCTTATAAACGCGGAGCATCCGGGTATAGTGGTCCAGGAAGTTACTCTACCTATACATTCACCGCTTCTTGGCAAAACGCTTGTGGATGCACAGAAAACGATGAGCGCAGGACCAATGATTCTGGCTTTAAAAAAGCCGGGCGGCCTGGTGATGGGTAATCGCCCGGAAACATATATAGATGGAGGCGATAC
>WNFF01014968.1_pt1 | contig 11125 bp, 7 predicted proteins | sample 5400441 | NCBI WGS metagenome assembly WNFF01 (sample SAMN13153345, study PRJNA577476) | soil metagenome | isolation source: 120 cm saprolite under Douglas fir tree site 2 hole 3 replicate 1 | place: USA:California | collected 2015-04-18
CAACGCCTCCCCGTCCACCATCACATCGATCGGCCCGTCGAGATCAAACTCAACCCTTCGCGTCTTGCGACTCTCCGCCAACGGATGCCTCACATGCGTTCCGTCATACAGCCCACCCAGATTCCGCACCAGCCCCGCCCGTCCGATCGGTCCCCACCGCACGAAATCAATCAGCCCATCGTCAGTCGCAGCCGCCGGCGCGATCATCATCGTTCCGCCGGTAAACTTGCTGTTATTGAAACTCAGAAAAAGGCACGGCCGCCGGTCAAACTCACTCTCGCCCTCCACCCGCACCGGAAATGGCCGCCGCTTCAACTGCGCCAGTCCCAGAAAAATCGACGCCCAATACCCCATCTGTCCCGAGTTCTTAAACCGCCGCTGCCGAAGAATATTAACGTCCGCCGCAAACCCCACGCTCAGCAGATTGATGTAGTGAAGAACCCCTCCCTGATGTGTCAATCGCAGAACATCGCAAGCCCGCGAGCGCCGATCAAGCAATGCCCGCATCGCGTGCTCCACACCCTGATCGCCAAAGTCCCGCAGGAACGAATTGCCCGTTCCGAGAGGAAGAAAACCGAGCGTGGGCACTCGCTCCTCCTCCACACCCGCGGTCAGCGCATCCGGAAACAGCCCATTGACGACCTCATACGAAGTTCCATCTCCGCCCACGGCCAGAAACTTCCGATAGCCCCGCGCATACGCGTCCCGAGCAATCCGCGTAGCATCCCCCACTGCGCTCGTCTCGATCGTTTCAAGCGCAATCCCGCTGACGCCCAAGCGCTCCAGCGCCGGCTCCACCAGCTTGCGGCACCGCCCACCCCCCGCCGCCGGATTGATAATAGTTAGAAAAGTTTCCTTCAAACACTCCACTCAGCCCCGGAGGGGCGGCCCAGATTAGCCCAGCGCTTCAGCGCTGGGACGATGTCACTGGAATGAAACAGTCCCGCAGGGACGACCCACGACCCATTTCGCTGCGTGCGGATTCAATGCCCCTAAATCTCTATGATCGCCGTCCGCTCCGCCCGCTTCCCAATCTCCACCCCCAACTCTTCCCGCTTGATCTTCATCGACGCCGTCCGCGGAAAATCCTTCTCCCACACCAGATACCCGCCGACGCGCTTGTAATCCGCCAATCTCCGATTACGCACAATAATCTCATCACCCAATGCATCGCCGAACTGCTGGCCCTGCTCCAGTCGCAGCACCAGCACCAGCATCTCGTCCCCAAGACTTTTCTGCGGCCAAATGTAATTCGCCGCAAAAACGCAATATTCCTTCACCGGCAACCCGTCAAACACCATCTCCACATCCTCGGGATAAATATTCTTCCCGCCCTCGGTGACGATCATGTTCTTCTTGCGCCCGAACAGCTGCAGATGTCCAGTACCATCAAACCGCCCCAGATCGCCCGTCAGAAGCCAGCCTTCGACGATCGTCTTCACCGTCAGCTCCGGATCATCCAGATAATGCGACATCACCGCGCGGCTGCGCACCGCCACTTCGCCGATCCCGTCTTCCGCCGGATTAAGAATCCGCACCTCCGATCCCGGCAACGGCTTCCCCACCGTATCCGCCCGAAAAGGCTTCAGATCATTGAGCGTGACCGCCGTACAAGCCTCCGTCAATCCGTAACCGCACGTCACTGGAATGCCAAGATCGTAAAAGAACTGCATGGTCGCAGGATCGGTAAACGCACCGCCGACAATCAAAGCACGCAAATCCCCGCCAAATGCCTTGTGGACCTGCGGCAACAGACGCCGGCTTAACCCCACTCGAGCCCGCCCCCGCGTAAGCAACTTGTTCAACGCAATCAGCCGGTCCAGCACAAACCTTTTCCCCTTCGGCAACTCGTCAAATTTCGCCCGCAGTCCACGCTCCAGATTTTTCAGCACCATCGGCACCAGGCTCACATAAGTAATGCGATACCGAACAAACGCATCGCGCACAAACTCCGGACGCAGCGTCCGCAGATGCACCACGCACGCCCCGCACACAAACGGCCCGATGAAGCCGACCATGAAATCAATGGCATGATTTGTCGGCAAAATGCTCAGATACCGCACGCCCGGCCAGAACGGATACCACTCCGTCAACGACCGGCACTGCTCCAGATAATTGTCGTGCGTGAGCACGCACCCCTTCGGCCGACCGCCCGTCCCTGACGAATACACGATGCACGCCGTATCTTCCCGTTCCCGCGGCACAAACTGCGGCTCGCCCTTCCGCCGGAATTCCTCCCAGCGATACGCCCCACGCAAATCCGCGCCCGCCGGCGCTTCCGTCACCAACACGATCTCCGTCGTCAGCTTCGGAAACTCCGGCGCTTGCGTGATCGCCCGCCACAAGTGATATTCAACCACCAGAAACCGCGCCTTCGAGTGCGCCAGCAACTGTAAATGCTCCACCGCCGTGAGCTTGTAATCCAGCGGAACCAGCACCCCGCCGCAAAAGAAAATCGAATACGCCGAAACCAGCCACTTCGACTGATTCGTCATGATGATCGCCGCACGATCCCCAACCTTGAACTCCGCGTCCTCCAGAGCACGGCAAAGTGGACGCGCCATCTCCTTGAAGTCGGAGTATGTAAGGCGCATCTTCTCGCGGTCGCGATCCGCTTCAATCAGGCAGGTTTCGTTGGGCCAGCGCTCCAGCGCATCCCGCAGCGCCGCGCCCAGGCTGGCATATTGACGGAGATCAAGCATTCGCAGTTCGTCTCAGTAGAGACACCGAAGCAAACAGAAACATAGGAGTTTATCAGAATGTAACGTCCGCGAAACCCACCGGCCCACTAGAAGTAGCCGCGAAGCGGCGCAAGAATGCAGCCCACGGCGCAGCCGTGGGTGTCCGACGGGCAACGCAAGTCAGCCCCGAAGGGGCGAAAGAATGTCGCGCCGATTTCTAGAGCCGCGCCTGAATCCGCTGCGCCAGCGTCCGAAAATCCGACACGCCCTGCAACTCGTAATCCGGCAACTCAATGCGGAAATGATGTTCCAGCCGCGTCAACAAATCCAGCGCTTGCAGACTGTCAATGCCAAGCGCCTTGAAAAAATCCCCGTCCGGCGTAAGTTTCTCCCGCGGCACCTTGAAATGCGCCGCAGCCAAACTCAAAATCTCATCGAGCGTGTTATCAGTAGTAGGCATAATCTTGGCGCCGGGCATCCATTCCACAACCATATCTCGCGGAACATCGCGCCGCAAAAACTCCACCATCACGGCAAATAAGGCTGCACGCCTTCATTTTCCACAAACTTCCGCAACCCTTCTTCCACCGCCGGCTGCGCAAACAACTCGCAGAAAATCTCAATCTCTCGCTTCAACTCCTCATACGGGATCGGCTTCATAAACTCCTTGGCCGCACTCGCCGTCCGCCGATCAAACTTTCCCACTTGGACGGCAGTAGCCCGCGCCAGTCTCAACGCTTCGCCCTCCGCTGCAATCTGGCTGACCAGCCCGACCTGCTGCGCCTTCATCACGTTGAAACTGCGCCCCGTCATCAGCAAATCGCGTACCACTGCATTCCCCAAATCCCTCTTCAGACGCGGAATTCCGCCAAATCCCGGAATCAGCCCCAGCCGCAACTCCGGAAAACAAAAACGCGCCATCCGATCCGCAATAATAATGTCGCACACCAGCGCCAGCTCAAACCCTCCGCCAAAAGTTACGCCATGCACCGCCGCAATCGTGGTCAGCGGTGCCGCATCCAACGTGTTCATCACCCCATGGATGCGCCGCAAAAACTCTCGCACCCCGCGCACCGCCTCCTGCTTGTCCATCCCCCTCGAACCTTCATACAACTCGCGCAGGTCTGCCCCGGCGGAAAAACCCGCCTTCAGAGTGGAATGAATAATCAGCGCATGCGCTTCGCGCGCCAACTCAGGCAGCGTCGCCGCAAACGTTTCTAACTCTTCGAGCGTCCCCGACCCAATCTCGTTGCAGGGCTCACGATGCAGCGCCAACTCAATCGCACCATTCACGATCTGCCACGAGATGGCCTGCCCCTTGAACTCGTTCATGCCGTTTTCACTGCCTGATACATCCCATCAATCTCGCTCTGGAAGCGCTCCGCAATCAAATCCCGCTTCAACTTTCCATTCGCCGTCAGCAACCCGCTCTCGATTGTGAACGGATCACCCACAATATGGAAGGCCCGCACTTGTTTGTAATGCGGCAGATCGGGATTCACTACATCCAAAGCCGCCTGCACCTTCTCGCTGCTTACCTTCCCCGTAACCAGCGCCGCCAAATATCCACGCGCATTCCCAACCAGCACGACCTGTGTCGCGCCCGGCAGGTTTTGCAGAATCTTGCCCTCTATCGGTTCGGGCGCGATGTTATGTCCTGAGCCTAAAATGACCAAGCTCTTGATCCGCCCGATGATCCTCCAGTTGCACGCTGCATCCACCTCGCCCTGATCGCCAGTATGAAACCATCCGTCTCGCAGCACCCTCGCCGTCTCCTGCGGACGATTCCAATATCCAGAGAAAATATTCGGCCCGCGCGCCAGGATCTCTTCGTTTTCCCCCAGCTTCATCTCGACGCCCGCAATCGCCGGCCCCACCCGCCCCGGCACAACTTCTCCATCCGGATCATCCATCGTGCAGATCGCCGTAGTCTCGGTCAGCCCATACACCTGCAAGACCGGAATGCCCAGCATCAGGTAGTAAAGCTGCGTCTCGACGCTCAGCGGGGCCGACCCACAGATCAACGCCCGCAGCTTACGGCCGATCATCTTTCTTCGAATGGTTGGAAATATCAGCTTACGGGCCGTGCCCAGCCAGAAGCCGTCTCCCGCGCGCGATTTCCCTTCCTGCCGTCGCGCCCAGGCACCTTTCGCCTTGCTGTAAACCTTCAACGGAAATCCGCCTTGTTGCCACAGTTGCTCATCCACCGCCTTGCGCATCCGCTCCAGCAGCGCCGGAACATTCAGGAAATACTCGGGAGCCGCAGCGCGCATATCAGAAGCCAACTTCCCCAGATCGGTATTCAGAGTCAGCCGACTGCCGCGCAAAAGGCAAGTCAACACCATGATCCACGATCCCGCAAAACAAAATGGCAAATAGTGAAACACCGAGTCCTGCCCCACGCGCCTCTTCATGAGTTGATCCAGACGCCCCGAGGTGCATCCGACCATGTGCGTGATGTTTCCCGCCTTCAGCATCACACCCTTGGCCTCGCCCGAAGTGCCCGACGTGTAAATGATCGTGACCACGTCATCCCTTTCCATGGCCACCGACATGTCGGACAGCGGTGCCCGCGAGGCCGTAAACACTTTGCTCATGGAAAAATGCGGCGGCGCTTCCGGCCACTCCTGGACGATCGCTTCCGCCAGCATCTGATCCCCGCAACAGATCAGCATCGGCGAACAATCCTTCATCATCGCGACCAACTCACCAGCTGCCTGCCGCGCATACAGCGGCACCACCGTCAGGCCCTCGGCCATAATCGCCAGGTCCATCGCCACCCACTGGATCGAGTTATGCCCCAGAAGCGCGCACCGGTCGCCCCGTTTCAATCGAAGCCGCCTTAAGTAAGCCCGCCCCACCAGCACCTGGTCCAGCAACTGTCGAGCACTGACAGGAAGTGTCCGACCGTCGCGCAGTTCCTGGAGCACAACGTTGTCGCCGCTCTTCTCCAGACTCGCGAAAATTTGTTCAAGAAAACTCATCTTGTTTATGAACTGTCGTCCTGAAAGCAAACGATTTATGAACTGTCATCCTGAGCGAAGCGAAGGACTGCTTTTATTCGACCTTAATAACACTGTCATCCTGGGGGTAGTAACTAGTTCGCGAAGCGAATCAGTTACGCAGTCGAAGGACCCCTACTAAGTCGATCCCATAACCGCCGCGTCAAAGCATTCTCCCCGCGCTCCGACCCCGCCCCCGCTACGAGTACGCCCCCACCAACCCCCGCAGCCCCTCAGTCATAGGCGGCAAGTAATCTTCCCACGACCATTCCCCCCGCCGCGTAGGAAACTCTGGATACCGCCGTTGCACTTCCTCCTCGAAATACACGCCCATACGCGCCATCAACTTCAAATTGCGTACCACAGTACGCCCAATCCCATCCGCAATCCGCTCTCCCTCGCGATCCAGAACTTCCAGCGCCGCCAGCGTCCTCTCCGCAAGGTCCGGATCATCCACATTCATCAGCAACTCCCTATGCCCGCGCTCATTCATCAAATTCCGGATGCGCTCATCCATCGTGATCCCCGCCGACGGCACCAGCGCCGGCATCGACGTCACAATCCCGTGATAGCGCGACGACACCATCAGATGGCAAGCCCGCAAAATGCTCACCAGCTGATACATGTTGTAATCCTCGGAGGTCAGAATCGGCACTCCGCCCAGCTTCTCCGAGATCCGCTTGCAGGGCCGCGCATCCAGCCGCTCCGTCGCCACCATGATCACAAATACATTTTTCTTCTGACGAAACGCCGCCACCGCCTTCGCGACTGACGCCTTCACCGGCCACTCAAATGGATTAATCGGACACACCACCAGCACCGGCGTCTTCCCATCCCATCCCACATCGCGCAACGCCTTCTGCCCGTACTCCGGACCCAGTGGCTCAAATGTCCAAGCCGTATCGGTGCCGAGCTCGGTCGGCACGCCCAGCTCGCGCAGAATTTTTCGGGACTCCTCATTGCGCGTGATCACCAATGAATTTTTGCAGTATCGTCCGCACAACTTTGCGATCAGTGGGTCCATCTGCCCGGCCTCGCCACCGTAGCCAACCGAGAGCTTGTTCTCGGCCGCCGCAATGCCCAGCGATCCAACAATCATTGTGGTTAGGGCATTGGCAAACTTGCTCTTGAACATCGAGCCTTCGTGGGCAACCACACCATGGTGCTTGGAAATTTCTCGAGACAGAAACGGTGGGAAAATGTCTGGGAGGTGCACCTGCGATGTGCCTTCAAAATAGCCACGGGTTAAGTCGAAGTTCTGGGACATTACAGTGAATTCGACGTTATCGGCCCCTAGGATGCGACGCAGCTGACGAAGCGTCTCTTCTGGGCGTACGTCGGACCCCGTATTGCGAGTCCCGTTGTAACCCGCAAACAACAGCTTCAGCTTTTCACCCGGCTGCCAGGGTTGGCCTCTGCCGAGCATCCACTGCACCTTCTTGCCCTCGATGATGGCCGAGACCCAGGCCTCTAGAAAGAAGTCCATCATGCGGCCGCCCCTCCTGCGCCCTGCGGCCACGGCTGATACGGATAGCTGAAGTCATGCTCGCGGCTGAACTTCAGCAGCGGAAAACTGTATTGCGAAAACGGCGCCGGCTTGCGCCCCAGCTCTGTAACCACACGCGTGTTGTCGAACACCGTGTTCCACGTCAGATACGGCAGGAAGACTTTCATCAGCGCCGCCCCGTGCCCAATCGCACCTTTGCGGTTCGCCAGCATACTCACGGTCGAACGAAACGGCCCCTCCAGAATCGGCACGAACATCGGCCCGCGCTTTGATTGTTCCGCCGCCAGCGCTGTGGTCACCTCGCGGAAACTCTGCGATCCGTTCCCCGAAGAGAGGTGATAGGTGTCGTGCAGCGGGTTGGCCTTCATGTGCAGCGTGGAAATTGCATCCGCGACGAAATCCACGTTCACGATGTCAATTTTGTCATCCGGACGAAACGGCAGCACCGGCAATCCCGCCAGAAACACAAACGATCGCACCATATCGAACTGCGTCGTCTCCGGATACCGGCTGTCCCCCAACACAATGCTCGGCCGGAAAATCGTCAGCGGCACATCCGGAAGCAACTCCCGCACCATGTGCTCACAGAATTTCTTCGTGCGCGCGTACGGATCGTAATCCGACCGCTCCCATTCAATCGACCGGTCTTCGGTAACAACCTCATGATTTCTTTTCCCCGCCACCGCCACCGTGCTCACATTCGAAAACCGCTGGAGCCCGTGATAATAGTGTGAACGCCGTGCCAATTGCACCACTTCCAGAGTCCCGCGCAGATTTACGTTTAAGCAGCTCTTTTCCGATTTCCGGTTCAGCGAAGCCGCACAGTGAATCACTGAATCGGTCGTGTGCACCAGCCGGTCATAGTGGTCCTGGTCCAGCCCGAATCGCGGATCGGTCAGGTCTCCAAGGAAAATCCGGATCTTCGCTTGCAGATATTCGTGGAACGTCTTGAACGGCATATGCAGCTGCAACGCATTCCACAGCCGCACTTCCGCATCATGCGGATCGCATCCCCGCACCAGAACGTTCAGCGTCGACTCATGCTGCTGCAGCAGATTGGCAGCAACATGCGCCCCGATGTATCCCGTAGCCCCGGTCAGAAATATAGCCATCTTGAACTAAGAACCTTCTTGCGGCTTAACTGTGAACTTTCAGGTTTTGGGCCGCGCGCGCCCCTCGGTACTCCGGATGCCCAGGGTTTGGGTGGCGCAACGCTTTCAGCGCTGCGATAAAAGTCGTCTAATTGATCGGGGCTTTAGCCCCTGAGGTCCTCAACTCCCACTCCAGACCATCTGTCCCCGTCTTCACCGCCTCGCTCTTCTCCGCCATCACCTGCAGGCTCCGCGGCGCTCTCGCCTCCAAGGGCCGTCCCTCTATCAGCGGATATGTCCACCGCCGCAGCGCTGGAATATGAATCTCGATCCAGTACTCCCACCAATCCACCGCGGCCGCGTCATATCCAAAGATAGCGCGCTCTTCCGGTACCAGAGCCTGCACTAACTTCTCCACATTGTCAGCAACGAAATCGTGTTCATTTTCCAAAATAAACGGCTCGAATAATTCGATCAGCTTCTCCACCCGCTCCAGGCTGCGCTCCGCTTTCGCCAGAGGCTTTTTCACCGGCAGCGGCGACATGATCGCCTGAATCGACTTGATAATCATCTTCTGTGCCGGCGCCGACATGCGGTTATAGCGCGCCTTCGAAACCGGAATCGCATCCATTCGCAATCGTAGCCAATATTCCAGCCCCTCTTGCGCACGGTAGTGCCTGCGATGTCCCAGAGAAGTTAACTCGATGCACCGCCCCATGTCGCAAGGATTCGACACCGAAGTCGCCAGCTGATAGAGCGGATCGTGCCGACGCTCGACCAGCGCCGCCGCAATCAGCGTCATCCCCGCGCACACCGCATCCACCGGAATAATGTCCAGCCGCTTCCTCTCATTCGATGGCAGCTGCCGGAACGCAGTCCCGAGCAGATACGAGAGCGACGCTGACGTATTAATCCCCTCATTCCATCCCCGAAATGGCTTAAAGACAGAAGTCTCCACAATTGCCGGCCGCACAATCGCGATCGGCAACCCCTCGCCATATTTCGCTATCATCGACTCCGCCAGGCTCTTGCTGAAGGTGTAGGTATTCGGCCAACCCAATTCCCGCGCCCGCCTGATCCCGGCCTCGGTTAAATGATCCTTCAGCCACCGGATCCGATTCTTCCGGATCTGATTTTCCAGCGCCGTGCCATGAAGATCCTTCGCCGCGTGCTCTTTTCCCAACGCCTGCTTCTTCAGTTCCTCCGTAACTTCGGGCCCTTCCGCTCGCGCCTCCGCCGATTCCACCATCTCATGCAGCGCGTGCCACTCCCGTTCCGCGTCGAAATCCGCCGCTCCCGCCGGCGTGTAATTGGGACGCATCCGCTCACCGACCCGACCATCGCGCTGTCCCGCTACATAGCAGGTAGAAAGATGCAGTAGCGACGCATTCTCCGATCCGCGAACGAACTCGATCAGGTGATAAGTCGAGTCCACGTTCACCGCCAGCGCATCCCGTAGATCGGGATTGAAATCCGTCAACCCCGAGCTGTTGACGATCAGGTCCAGATCTTTCCGCAGCCGCGTAGCCACTTCCGGCTCGAGCCCCAGCCCCGGCTGCGAGACATCACCCTCCACTACCTCGACTCTCTCCGCGAGATACGCGACCAGCCGGTCGCCGTAGCGTTCAAACAGCGGATCGAAAACCGGTGACTCCTCGATTACCTTCTCGAAGCGTTTTTGCGACGGGTTCGACTTCTGCCGCCGGATCAGCAAATACAACTTCCCTATCTCTGGCAGATCGAGCAGCGTATTCGCCAGCCACACCTTGCCAATAAATCCCGTGACCCCAATCAGCAACACCCGCTTCCCGCTCAGCGCCTTGCGCACCGAAAGCGGCCCGGTGTGCCGTGGCTCGTCAAAATAAACAATCGGCCGCGATCGAACCGGCGATTCCCGCTCCGCCGGCACCATCGCCCCCGCCAGCGCCTTCAATCCTCGAAGTCCGAGCGCCCGCACCCAGCGCGCCGTGCTCTGCTGTCCGTCCGGCCCCGCCTCGCGAATTCGCGCAAACATCCCCCGCGGACGAATCACCGGACTCAGCAATCTCCCCGTTGCAATGCCATCGCGAAACTCCAAGCGATTCGCGATAATCCACTGCACTCCTAGATGCCGCGCCAGCGGGCGCATCACATGCTCCAACCCCTGGCTCACCAGCACCACCTCGGCGCCCGAATCCTGCAGCGCCTTCAGCTTCTTCACTCCTTCTTCTTTCAGCAAGGGCTTGAGCTTGTACTGGAACTCTTCTTCGCCCAAGAGATCGAGCCGGTCACGCGTGATTCCGCGCAGCACCGCATGCACGATCCGAGTCGCCATCTTCCGGTTCGCTGCATACAGAAACGGACGCAGCAGCGCCATCAACAGCACGAGCCCCCGCCGCATGGCGCGCGAAGCAAACGTCTGGCTGTTCCAGGAAAAAAAAGCAATCGGCCGGACCGTCGTCAACTCCAGCAGGCTCCCCTCCACTCGCCAGTAAACCGGCGAGACCGGGAGCGCACGACCGCGATTTAGATTGGCCTGGTACAAACAGTTCTCTCGGCTGACAACGCCTCCAAGCGGGAGGGCAGAATCTGCTATTTTAACCAATCTGTACCAAAGGACGAAGCACAACCACAGGCCATCATATCCGCGCCTTCGACCCGTGCGCCGGTAGCCTCACTCTCAATACCACCATCCCGCTCACCGCGAGCGCCGCACTCACCAGCAACAACCCGCCTTTGAACTGCCCAGTTGACGTCCGCACCAGTCCAATCACATAGGGGCCAACGAATCCCCCAAGATTTCCAATCGAATTGATAATCGCAATCCCCGCCGCTGCAGCCGTCCCCGACAACAGACTCGTCGGC
>WNFF01004700.1_pt1 | contig 11124 bp, 11 predicted proteins | sample 5400441 | NCBI WGS metagenome assembly WNFF01 (sample SAMN13153345, study PRJNA577476) | soil metagenome | isolation source: 120 cm saprolite under Douglas fir tree site 2 hole 3 replicate 1 | place: USA:California | collected 2015-04-18
CATAGCGACCAGTGCTGACAAACACTGAATTGGGCCGGTAAGCGAAAGCGCCAGCCTCAGACCCGCGATAAAGACCGCTTAACAAACGAATGTCTTCCGCAGGATGTGCCGGGTTCAAAAAGGATGGACCAAGAATGGACTGGGCGATGCCGAGTGAAATAATGATGAGAGCAAGAACGAGGTTGACGGTAAAAAAACGGCGCAATTGAACCTCGGAATTGATAAGCGCGTAGCCTAAAAAGACCATTGGGACGTAGTAGAAGAACATTTTGAAACCCATAAGACCGTACCAAATACTCGTGGAGGCCGGATTGAATATCTGCATCACGCCGAACCAGATAAATATCAGCAATGGCGCAAGAAAAGGGGGACGGAAGGATGTCACTTCCTTGCGCCGGTAGGCGGCCAGAAAAGAAATGTACACTACGAGCACCAGAAAATCCTTGGCAAAGTAGATCGCCATGTTGTTGCCAAGGAATTTCCGTGCAAAGTCCTCAAACAAAAGCCAGCTTAGGAAAAAGTAGACCCCGTTGCGCCAGTTGTGGAGAATTCCGATGACAATCGCGCCGCTCACGAGAGCCATGCCCGCATAGGCCATGCCGGTAAAATCGTCCCTGATCACGTATTCGGCGGCTTGGTAAGCGGCCAAGGCGCCCACGACGATAGTGCCGATGGTAAGTAGCGGGCCTTTTCGGAAGTGACCTGAAGATAAAGTCGATGCAACTCTCATAGTTTGGCTTGGCGCCTAAATCTCACGATTATTACCGAATCGGGGGCATTCCGAAACCAGAGGATTATGATAACTTCTGGCGAGATAGGGACCCAAATCTTTCTAAGCGACTGCAGGCGTGGCCTGCAGGTACTGCTTGACGTAGTCCTCCACCGTCAGAAACTGGATCGCGGATTTCTCACGAAGGTGCGTAAGAATGGCGCGGTTGAGCGAATAGAACTCCTCGGGTGTTTTCGCGCTGAGATACTGTCGGAAGGGGATGCCGCGCTCAGTCGGAAGCAGCATTTTGAAATTGAACTTCGGACGCGTGTGCTCGGGTCCATCCCGGTTGAGATCTTCAGGGTGCGACATGTAGACGATCGGTTTAGGTCGAATCCGGGATTCCGCTAGAAGGCTTGCGGCAAACACCCTGCTGAGACCCGACCCCAAGCTCACGATCGCATTGCTCGTAAAGGGAACGATTATGGCCGAAACGGGTATCTCCCAGATCGACAACTTGCCAGCGCGGAAGGGGTCCAGTGGATCAGGGTGATAAGGGAGACGCGGGGCCAGAAACCAACCGTTCTCCTTGCTGTAGGTACTGGTGATGCCGAGACGCCCGGAATTCACAGAAACATCGGCATAATACCCCTGGTCTCCCAGCAGGCTCAAGGTGGTGCCGGAGATTCGGAACCCCGGGGTACGAAAAGCGCCTGGGTGCCGGCCCAGACCGCTGGAGAGGATTCCCGTGGCCCGTTCAATGTAATCCCGCTGCATCGCAGGGGCCATGCCACTATAGTCTTCCTCACCGGTATGAAACAGCCCATGACACGCCACTTGGTGGGGTCTCGGGATGCCCTTGACCTGCTGCGGGTGCTTCTCGAAGATGAGTGCGGGTACGAAGTAAGTCGCCGGGATGCCCAGTTCGCCCAGCAGCTCGACCGACCTCTCGAGGTAGCGGTCGATGTGTGGCATATCATGGACATCCAGTGTAATCAGGGTGGGAATGCGCTGAGCCCCATTGTTCATGCTCCCGCTTTTTCCCCTTTGCACATAATGATGCCAGCAAAGTAATTCAGGCCCGGCGTGTGCTCGCAGACGGCGTCCACGGCTTTGTAAAGGGGCGTGAGAAAGCCCGGGAACTGTTTCGCGAAAAAGATGATGAGCTTCGCCTCGACATTGGCAAACCCCGCTTGCTCCATCATGCGCTTCACCTGCCGTGGGGAGTACGTGTGGTCGTGGACGTGCCGCTCGCCTCCCACCAGGAATTTCAAGACTTCAAACCACGGGCAGTATTTGTTAGGAAAATCGACCACGGCGCGGCCTGTGGGCTTCAGCACGCGCCGGATTTCGCTCAGCGCTTTCAGGGGATTCGGAACATAACGCAAGGTGGAAAAAGAGTAGACGCCGTCAAAGGAATTGTCGGGGATGTCCTTCATGTCTTCCGCGTCGCCCGCCACAAACTCCGCGCCGGTCAAGCCCAAGTTCCCAGCGAGAAGCTGCGCCGCTTTGATCGACTCCGCTGAGATGTCCAAGCCGGTCACCTGGTAGCCTTCCCGCGCCAGCGTCAGCGTATAGTGCCCGGCCGTGCAACCGACCTCCAGCAAACGATCCGCCTTGGAAAACCGTCCCAGCGCGAAAGCCGTCCGAATCTTGTGTTCCATCCAGTACTGCGCGGCCCGATTTAAGATTTCAGTCCGCCTCCCGGCTTCTTGAGGTGAACCGCCCTGATAGCTGCTCAGGATCCCTTTGCCAATGACGTTGTACTTCTCCTGTATGTCCCTCTTTACTTGCTCGCTGGCCCCCACTGTCAGTTCCTCCTGCCGCAGTTTACACCCTTCTTCGGTCTTGCGCGAAAGCTCGAGGAATGTTTTAGAATGTTTTGGGCTGAAAATCACCAATTCAAGAAGAATTAGGTTCACTTAAATCGCGTTTCTCCCTTCCGCCGGGCGTGGGGTAAGGTGCGCCTTAAGGCTATGTCGAACGTCTTTGAATCCAACTCGGCTAAACTGCAGGAATTGCATTTAGCTGTCAAAATCGCATATAAGAAGTGCCAAGAGGGCGCTCGGCGGCGCATTTTCGATCTCTACCTGCGTAGACATATGATAGAAGTGCATGTGCGGCTCTATCGACAATTGTATGCCGCAGCTTAATCCCGATGCATACGACAACCAACAAAGGGCTCCATGAGTTCGTGGCAGAACGCGTACTCGCAAAATACGCTCGCCCTGGCATTCGCGCCGCCGACTTGGGTTCTGGCCCGGGCGCCATGGCCGCACGGCTGCATTCCTTCGGCTGCGATGTTCTGGCCGTCGATCGAACTGCTGAAGGGTTCGAAGCTGGCCTGTCCCACGTCGCGCTCGATTTTGATCAGAATGACTTCGCCTCCGAGCTCGGTCCAGCCTCCTTCGACTTAGTCACCGCCATCGAAGTCATCGAACACGTCGAGAGCCCCATCGGTTTCCTCCGCAATATCGGGCGTCTGCTCGCTCCTCGGGGAGTTGCCGTGATCACCACACCAAACGTCGATTCGCTTCCCGCTCGCGCAAAGTTTCTGCTCACTGGGAAAATCCGCACCATGGACGACCTCAGCGAACCGACACACATTTCTCCCATTTTCTGGGACCTTCTTCGCCGCCAATTTCTTACGCGGGCAGGAGTACGCTTGCGCGAGCACTTCCTCTTTCCTCCGAACGGCTACCAGCTGTCGCGCAAGCCCGTAGCTTGGACGTTTCGAATCGCCGCTACGGTATTCCCAGGTGATTCCATTCTCGGGGACAACCATATTCTGGTGCTGGACACCGGCCGGTGACCGCGGATGTCAGGATCGTCTAACGAGATGAACAGGTGTATTCCCGCTGGAGATAAACAGTTCCTCGGGTGGGCGTTAAAGTTGAAATTACGAAACGAACTAAGCTAACTGCCATCTTTGTAAGTACATAGCTTTCCCAAAGTTCTGTAAATGGGTGGTTTTTGAAACGATTCTCACGCTCGGAGAGAAATGCTCCATTCCTTAATTTACAACCGTCAACGAAACGGACTCCGCTTCATTCTTTGCTCTACACACTCTCTTCAGCTCGGGCACGGACGCGCTTATGATTGGGAGTTTCCTCGTCCGAAAATGGGCACCCCCCAATGAGCAAGTACCGCATCATCGCTCTTCTCGGACGGCGCGATCAGCCGACCGACGCTGTGGAAGAGTATTGTCGTTATCTCGGCGACGCCTTGCTAGCACATTACTACGATTTGAAAATTGAGCGAGTCGACTGGGCCGAGCGCGGCTGGACCGTGGCATTGCGTTCCCTGCGCCGGCAGGCAAGGGGATGGCGTGGTGAATGGGTGCTCGTGCAATACACCGCGCTGGCCTGGTCCGTGCGGGGATTTCCGCTACGGTTCCTCCGCGCTCTAAAGACACTTCATGCCGCCGGTGTCCGTGTGGGTGTGGTCTACCACGACATGGAACCATACGGTGGAACGCGAGTCGTCGACCGGCTGCGCCGCCACACGCAATTGCGCACGATGCGCGAGGCGCTGCGCATTTCGGAGGCGGCTGTTTTTACGGTCCCAACGGAAAAACTCTCCTGGGTCAGAGTCCAACCCAGGAATGCATTCTTCATTCCCGTGGGAGCAAACCTTCCCGCCTCGGGGAAAGCTTCCTCGAGGCAGCGTACTTCCCCAGAGGGAAAACTTAGCGTTGCCGTCTTTGGCATTACGGAGGGAACCGCAGGCCGAAAGGAAGTCGAAAACATCGTGGATGCGGTGCGATTTGCGGCTTCACGGCTCAAGAATCTGCAATTGGTTGTTTTAGGCCGCAATTCGCATACTGCAGAAGCAGAGTTTCGGAAGGCTTTGAGTAATAGCGCCATTGAAATCCAGGTCCTGGGCATTCTGTCGGCTGAAGAAGTTGCCCGCACCCTGTCGTCCTCCGACGTGCTGCTCTTTGTCCGTGGACACATCTCCACGCGGCGGAGCAGCGCCATCGCGGGAATCGCCTGCGGTTTGCCGGTGGTCGCGTTTGAGGGACCAGAGACGGCGCCGCCGATCACCGAGGCAGGTTTAGCACTGTATTCGCCGCAAAAGAAAGGCGATCTTGGCGACGTGTTAGTTCGCGTTCTTACGGATGAGCACTATCGTGCTTCGCTGGAACAACGAAGCTGGCTGGCACAGGCGGAGTATTTCTCCTGGCGCGCGATTGCGGAACGCTATTCGAAATTTCTACAGAAAGTGGAGTAACCCTCCAAGCTATTGCAGACTCTCCGTAAGGCGATCATGAAGCACGGTAAGCGTCTGGTCTGATCTGGTCTGAGCCATCTGGACGAAGTGCGAGAACCATTCCTAGATCAACCGGCACTTCCGGTTCGACAAGCAGCTGCGCGGACGCCAACTGGTTCAAGGCCAACAACACCACTGATTCGTCCACGTGCGCGGAGAGCTGTCGCGAAAAGGTCCTTGCGATCTGCGACGGGCTGTTGTTGCCGTCGACTATATGGTTTTGCGCAAAGATAAATTTGAAATCGGAAATTGCGGCCTAAAGTCTGCTGGGTAAGTGGGGGCCCTCCGGTAGACCCGGTTGCCGTTCGGAGGAAAGAGGAAATGCTCGCGAAAACGCAGGGCAGCCCGGCTTCGAAACCTTCGGCGGCTCGATCGAATCGCGACTACATCGTCCCAAATAAGGCAGGCGTGTGGCCATGGCATTCGGTCAGAGCTCAAGTCCGCAGCACGGCCGCCAAGTCAGTCGTAATTCCCGGCCACGAGTTCTGCGACGAACTCATGAAGCCTTTTGTTGCTCTTAGTATCCGGCATTAGGTTTGCTCTGCGCCTTGCATTCGTCGGTAAAGCCGTGCGTGCCCTTCTATCATACGGCTCCGTGGGTAGCTTTCGAAGATGCGTCTTCGAGCGCAGCTACTAAGCGCAGACGCAAGATCCGAATCATCAAGAAGACGGGCTATCTGCCGGGCCAGGTCCCTTGCATCTCCCACGCGAAACGTAAGACCAGCATCACCCAGGACTTCGGCAAAGCACCCAACATTTGATGCGACGACCGGGAGACCTCGCGACATGTTTTCAGCAAGGACCAAGCCAAAGACTTCGCCCCCGAGCGATGGCACCACCACAATGCTTGCCTTCGCAAGCGCGGAATCGAGATCGGTTGTGGCAATACGTCCCACAAAGCGCACGCACGAAGTGAGCTGCAGTTTATTGGCGAGCTCTTCAATGGCGATCCGCTCTGGGCCATCGCCGATTACCATGAGTTCGAATGCACGATTCTCCGAACGAAGTATGCTCGCTGCTTCCAACAGCACGGGTAAGCCCTTGGTAGTTACTAATCGCCCTTGGAAAACGATGAGAGGAGGTCCGGGCGATTGCTCGGACTCGGGGCCGCGGACCAACGTTTCGATGCCGTGCGGGATAGATACGGCATTCGGAAGGTGAATTAACTCGCTGAGCCATTCCGTGGGCATGATGTTTGCAGCCACGTGCGAGCAGAGGAATCTGCGAAAAAAGGTTAATAGCCAAAGCTTCCAAGAGGCCAGCCAGTTGTTGTCCGAGCGGCAACGCAAACACTCGCGGTGACGTCCAGCCATGAAATGACCCGGACAGGGGGTGCTGCTCGGCTCAATGAGCAGCTGACCCGTAGGGCAGATCGTTTGAAAACCATGATGCTCAACAACAACAGGTTTGCGAGTCAGCAACCCGAGCAGAAGAGGAGAGAGCGCCGGACCAGCAACGTGAATCATTTCGGAGGATCGGATCATCTGCAGCAATTGACCAAGGCTGGGTTGGCGGAAAACACGAAATGGAAGGATGCGATCATCAAAGTCTTCGGCAGGGGTCTCAGTTACGAGAGTGAGGTTAAATTCAGGGAAACCGGACGGAGTGCGTACCTCCACGAGACCACGGGCGAGTGAGAGGACGATGGTCTCGACTCCCCCGATGCTTGGCGCAAAGTAATGAGAATAGAAAAGAAGCTTCATGCCCAATTGTTCCTCGATTGACGAAGGCGGTGGTGAATCCGGGCGAGCGGGCTTTTGCTGATTGATATGCATACTCGCCCGAATCAGTCGAACAAATCACTTTTTATCGCGTGCTGACCGCTACTACAGCCATCCAGAACGGGCCACCTCATCTTCGGCTGCGCGCTGAAAACCCTGCCTTGCAAGGGGAATTTTGTAGATGACATCTTCTGTACTTTAAAGCAAGTCTCTTACTCGCGCATAAGTCGCAAGCTGCGGCACATGTCCCGTAACGCGACTAACCAGCCATTTGAAATACCTACGTAGTTTGCTGTAATGCTGCTATAGGGGCAAACGTGCTCAGTCAGCGGGCATCCTAAGTCATGAAAATCCGTCACGGAAGCCGTCGTTAGCGACGGGCCATCTTTTGGGCCATATGCAGAATCAGCTTGCGATCTTGCTCATTGGTTTTGCCCAGCGTACGACGAAGCTTGCTCAGAAACCGCGCATCTTTCCCGGTACTGCCCCACGCGGTTTCGGTAAAAGACCTTTGCTTCAATAGACTGGGCAACTTAGGCGGTTCATCGCCGTCGTAGAAGAGTTGATAGAGGGGGACCTCTAAAGCGCGTGCCATCTTCTCCAGCGTTTCTATGGCCGGGACAGTATGACCATTCTCGACGCGGGATATGTAACAGCGAAGCAGACCTGTACGCTTTTCGATGTCACCTTGGGAGAGTGTCTTAGCCTCGCGCATTTCGCGGAGGCGGTCGCCAATGATCATGGCGCGATTATTCCACTGAGGCAGGTCGAGCGCAACTATGCATTTCTCACCCGCTCCTCCATGATTTGGGCGTGACTCCTGTGGCTTTGCGAAATAGCTCTTGTCAGGAATAATAGTCATCGGCTAGAGGAGCCAAGTCGTATGAGTAAACGAGCGCTGATTACGGGAATCACGGGGCAAGATGGGTCGTACCTGGCGGAGCTGCTGCTGTCGCACGGCTATGAAGTACACGGGATTATCCGCAGGGCGAGCACGTTCAATACTTCGCGAATCGATCACATGTATCAGGACCCGAACAATCCGGAGGCAAAACTGTTTTTGCATCACGGAGATCTCTCGAGCACGGAATGGGTGCTGAACCTGGTGTACAGCCTGGCTCCGGAGGAGCTCTATCATCTGGGTGCGCAGAGCCACGTGCGGGTGAGCTTCGACATGCCGGAATACACCGGGGACGTGACCGGCCTCGGAACTATGCGCATCCTCGAAGCCGTGCGGCGGAGCGGGTGCAAGACAAAATTCTATCAGGCCTCAAGCTCGGAAATGTTCGGGTCTGCTCCGCCACCGCAGAGCGAGACAACCGCGTTCCAGCCGCGCAGCCCGTATGCGGCGGCGAAGGTCTACGCGCACTGGATGACGCGGATTTACCGCGAGGGGTATGGGATGTATGCGGCGAACGGGATTTTGTTCAATCATGAGAGTCCGCGGCGCGGGGAAACCTTCGTGACGCGGAAAATTACGCGAGCTGTGGCGAGCATCCGTGCGGGACGCCAGGACGCGCTTTATCTGGGGAATTTGGAAGCGCAACGCGATTGGGGCTACGCGCCGGAATACGTCGAAGGCATCTGGCGGATGCTGCAGCAGGAGAGCGCGGACGATTACGTTCTGGGGACGGGGGAAGCACATTCCGTGCGAGAGTTTGTGGAAGAGGCGTTCCAGTACGCGGGGCTCGATTGGCGCAAGCATGTCAAGATGTCTGAGCGCTACCTCCGGCCGCTGGAAGTAGATGTTTTGATCGCGGACCCGAAGAAGGCGCGGACAAAGCTGGGTTGGGAGCCGCGCGTGGGCTTCCGGGATTTGGTGGCCATCATGGTGGATGCGGACCTGGAGGCCGCCGGGGTAACGCCGCCGGGCCGAGGCAAAGCGATTTTGCAAGAGAAGATAGGTCACTGGAACCAGTGGGAGAAGTCGGTGACCCGCATGGTGCAAGCCATAGCCGGACAAGCGTCGCAACACTAAGGCGGAACGAATGGGCTTCTGGGAAAAGCGGCGAGTGGTGGTCAGCGGAGGGCATGGCTTTCTGGGCTCGTTCGTGGTGGAGAAGCTGCGGGCTGCAGGCTGCCGGGAAATTAGCGTTCCACGCAGCCGTGAATACGACCTGCGTGAAAAATCCGAAGCCCTGCGGCTGTACAAGGACGCGCGGCCCGACGTATTCATCCATCTCGCGGCGGTGGTCGGCGGAATCGGGGCGAACCGGGAGAATCCTGGAAGATTTTTTTACGATAATGCCGCGATGGGCCTGCATGTAATCGAGGCCGCGCGGACTGCGGGAATCGAGAAGTTTGTTTGCGCCGGCACCATCTGCTCGTACCCGAAATTCACGCCGGTTCCGTTTCGAGAAGAGGACTTCTGGAACGGCTACCCCGAAGAAACCAATGCGCCGTACGGACTCGCGAAAAAAATGCTGCTGGTGCAATTGCAGGCTTACCGCCAGCAGTACGGAATGAACGGAATCTACCTGACGCCCGTAAATCTGTTTGGGCCGCGGGACAACTTTGATCCGGCAAGCTCTCACGTGATTCCCGCGCTGATTCGCAAGTGCTTCGAAGCAAAACAGGCCGGGGCCCCGGAAATTCAGGCGTGGGGAACGGGAAACGCGACGCGGGAGTTTCTCTACGTCGAGGATGCAGCTAAGGCGATCTTGGCGGCGGCGGAAAAGTATTCCAAACCCGAGCCGGTCAACCTGGGCTCCGGTGAGGAAATCAGCATACGGAACCTGCTGGAGTTGATCCGTTCGCTAGTCGGTTATCAAGGCAGAGTGCGTTGGGATGCGAGCAAGCCGGACGGTCAGCCACGAAGGCGACTCGATACCTCTCGAGCTATCGCGGAATTCGGGTGGCGTGCGGAGACTCCCTTAGAGAAGGGGCTGCAAGAAACAATCCGTTGGTATAAGAGCGCCGTAGATGATCCGGCGACAGTTGCGGGAGCGTCTTGAATCGCCCCGTGTCCCATCTTTTCCGCGCCCATATCGACGGCAGCAACCTCAACTGCAGTCCCAAACCAAGCGCAGGCTGCGATCCGTTTTTTTTCTTTGCTCCAGAGGTTCGGGCTTTTCCCGACTTGAGAGGGGCGGCTGGGAGTTGTAGAACAGGCTTTTCCGGCCGAGGAGTTCCCCATGGCTGAAGCGAAACAGAAGTATCCGACTCCGGTTTGTCCCAGTTGCGGCAGTCGCCACGGCAGTGAAGGCGGGGTTCGTTGCGCGGACGCGAGGCCGGGCTTGGTTGCGCTCTTGCTTAGTTCCTTGCTTCTGGGCTTCTCTCCATTACAATCGCTGGGCTTGCATGCGAGGGGTACATGAGCTTCAGCGGGCGTTTGGAGGAGATTCGAACAGGGTTCGAGCGGCCGTTCTGGTTGGCGAACATCACCGAAATCTTTGAGCGCTTGTCTTACTATGGCGCGTTCGCCTCGCTCGCCAACTACCTTCACGAAAAGCTGAATTTCCCGACCGAACAAACCGGCACGCTGACGGGAATCTTCGGTGGCATGGTGTGGTTTCTGGCGATCTTCGGTGGCGCCATCGCCGACCGGCTCGGTTTCCGCCGCGCGTTATCCCTCGCTTACCTGATCCTTGCGGGCGCGTATTTTCTGCTCGGCTCGATTGGCGCGCCGTGGCTCGCTCCGGTGAGAGGCGCCATTCCACCGATAATTTTTGTGGGATTTATCCTGATTCTGCCGGCGCTGGGCATCTCGATGGTAAAGCCGTGCGTGGTGGGGACAACGGCACGCGCTTCGAAGGAAAACGTGCGCTCCATCGGCTACTCCATCTACTACACCATGGTGAATATCGGCGGCGCTTCCGGCCCCTATGTCGCTTCGTGGGCGCACCGCCATCTCGGCGTCGAAAATGTTTTCCGCGTCGCGGCGCTCAGCGTTTTCGCCATGTTTTTCGCCGTATTGGTTTTCTTCCGCGAACCGAAAAAAGCCGACGACGGCCCTATTCCCAGCGTAGCCGAAACGCTGCGGAATTTCTTCACCGTTCTCTCCAACCCCAGGTTCATGCTCTTTTTGCTGATTTTTACTGGTTACTGGATTGTTTTCTGGCAGCAGTACATCACTCTCCCCGGCTACATTCATGGCTATATCAGCGCAAGTGCCGACGTCGAGCTTGTCCTGATTACGGACGGTCTCGCCGTCATCTGTCTCACGGTGCTAATCAACTATTTCATCCGCAAAATACCTGCATTCCAATGCGTCATACTCGGCACGCTCGTGTCTTCCCTGGCCTGGCTGGTCGTTGCCTTTCAGCCCACGGTTCTCGGCGCGGTCCTCTCCATTTTCGTTCTCGCACTCGGCGAAATGATCCAGCAGCCCCGCTACTACGAATACATCTCCCGGCTTGCACCTGCCGGACAGCAGGGCACCTATATGGGCTTCGCATTTCTGCCCATCGGCATCGGCTCGCT
>WNFF01013266.1_pt1 | contig 11122 bp, 8 predicted proteins | sample 5400441 | NCBI WGS metagenome assembly WNFF01 (sample SAMN13153345, study PRJNA577476) | soil metagenome | isolation source: 120 cm saprolite under Douglas fir tree site 2 hole 3 replicate 1 | place: USA:California | collected 2015-04-18
CTTCGCGCAGCGCAGCGCGCCCCGTGCGTTAGCCAGCAGCCGGTCCGCGTCCGCGGCGGCCCGTTCCGCCAGCCCGGCGAGTTCCCCGGTGATCCGCCGCACTGTGGCCTGCGCCTCCTCGCGGCCCAGTGCCCCGCGCAGCCCCAGCCTGGCCGCGATCCCGTGCGCCCGCGCCCCGGCCGGGCGGCTGCGATCCCGCACCCGGGTCCGCGTCGCACCCCCGGCTGCCTGGATCCGGCGCCCGGTCGCGGCGATCCGCCGGATCGCCTTCGCCAGCAGCCCCGAATCGGTCGGGAAGCGACATTCGCCGGCACCACCGTAGTGTCCGCGCGCAGCCGGGAGGTGCGCAGCAGCTTCGCCTCCGCCGCTTTGGCCAGCAGCGCCTCATTGCAGCCCTGCACTGCTGCCGGGCCGCACCGGGTCGTCAGCTTCATCAGCGTCGTCGGGTGCGGCACCTTGCCATCCAGCGGGATCCGGCAAAACCGCCGCCAGGGGATCGAGTCGCTGACCTCCGCGCACAAGCTCTCATAGCCCAGCCGGTAGCGGAACTTCAAGAACATCAGCCGCAGATAGCACTCCACCGGCGTGGAGGGCCGGCCGATCACCGGGTCGAAGTATGGCGCGAACGGGGCGAAGAACGCCGGGTCATCCAGTAATGCGTCGACCCGTGCCAGCTCAGCCCGCAGCCGCAGCACCTCTTCCGGAAGTGACTCCCACAACGACGGCTGATCACCTATGGTGCGGAACACAATGGCCTCGATCCCTTCTAGCCCAAGGGGTCGAGGCCATCCTGCCGGCCGCACCGGCGATGATCACGGATCGCCACGCGACTTTTTCATGTCGAAGTAGCTAGTTCGCCTCGGGCGAGCCGCCCGTGGGTCGGGTCGGCGGTAACAATGCCCTAGGCCGAACTTACGTGATCTTGGAGTCGATGGCGGCGCTCTGGACTGGGCAGATGCCGGGGTGGAGGGTGCTGGCCGCTGTGGTGTTACTGGCTACTTCAGGGTGAGGGGGATGGGGGCGCCGAGTAGTTCGAAGGCGCGTCGCTGGGCGGGGGTGGGCTCGGTGAGCTTGGTGATCTGCTGGCCGCTGAAGGTGATGGTCTGCCGGTCGAGGGTGGACAGGTGGCTGAGCAGGTCGCCGTATTTGCGGACGGGAAGTTCGCCGGCGTTGCGCTTGGCGGCGTCTTTGGCTCGTGCCCGGGGTGAGCGCCGGGCGGGGGCGACGGGGCTGGCGGGGGCCGGGATGTCCTGGTCGGTGAAGGTGAGCTCGGCGAGCGCGGCGCGCAGGTGCCAGGTGAGGTAGGCGGCGAGCATGGCGGTCAGGACGTGCGCGCGGACCCGTTTTCCGAGGTAGTGGTAGATGGGCCGCAGGTCCAGGTCGTCGGCCTTGATGATGCGGAAGTCCCGCTCGACGTATTTGAGGTTCTTGTAGGCGGTGATGACGCCGGCCGGGCCGAGCGTGCTGTCGGTGACGCTGGTGCGGATCACGTAGATCCCGTCGATGGCAGCCTCGGCCGTGATCTGCTCCTGATCGCGGCGGTAGGTGAAGGAGGTGCCGGTGATCTCGGTGATGAAGTGCTTGGCCATCTTGTGCTTGCCGATGACCTTGCCGGTCCGCTCCCCGATCCTGGCGGCGTCCTTGAGCCGTCCCGCGCCGGCCGATGCCCGGATCTTGTCCAGGTCGGTCTCGGTGGCGGTCAGCAGCGCCTCGCGCTTGCGGGCCCGCTCGGCGGCCAGGACCGGGTTGTAGCAGCAGATCAGCCGCTCGCCCGGGTAGTCCGGGTGCTCGATCTCGGCGAAGTCCCGGGTATCGAACAGCGACATCTGCAGCGGGCCGTCGTCGCGGGCCAGGGCCGCGATCGCCGGGGCACGCAGCGCGGTGATCCAGTCCATGCCGGGCAGCTTGCGCAGGTCATCGATCCGGGTACCGGTGATCATCCCGCGGTCCCCGGCCATGACCAGGTTCCTGATGCCGAAGTCGTCGCGGACGCGGGTGATCGCGGTCTTGAAGCTGACCGGGTCGGCGGTGTTCCCCGCGAGCACCTCCACGGCGACCGGGCGGCCTTCCGGATCGGTGAGCAGCCCGTACTCGATCTGCTTGCGGCCGCGCTTGCCGTCCCGGGAATGCCCGAACGCGGCCAGGTCGCAGCAGCTGCCCTCCACCCACGATGAGGACAGGTCGAACATCGCGATCCCGCCGGGGGCCAGGTGCCGGGCCGCGAGCTTCTTCTCGATAGCGCGCTGCCGGCCTTCCAGCCAGTCCATCGCCGCGTACACCTCATCGGTGGACGCGGCGGCCACGCCCAGGTCAGCGCCGATTGTGGTATCCCCGGACCCCCACCAGGTCACCGTGGACAGCTTTGACTCCGGCCGCACCGCGCGGGACACGATCAGCGCGTAGGCGATGTCACGCTCACGGCAGGCCGGCCCGAGCAGCTCGCGCAGCCCCAGCTGCCCGGCCATCACGCACGCGGCCGCGGCGTCCCCGTGCGAGACTGACCGCTCCACCGTGAACGCGTCATCCGCCGACACCACTGCCTCGCCCCGCAGCACCTTGCGGACCGCCTCCAGCGCCGCGTCCGGCAGCGCCGTCAGGTTCGCCAGGGTTTCCTTGCGGGGCCGGCCCTGCTCATCGCGGAACGAGTGACGCAGCAGCTGGGACCGGTACTCACGGACCGTGCCATCCGCCGCTTTCTGGTGACTACGTATGGTGTCCACATGCATCGCGTCAGCACGCCGTCTCACCAGTTCAGAATGCCACCCCCGGGCCGCATTCGTCAAGAATTCTACTGACTACATCTCAATGCCTGCGAGCGCGCCCCCGGCGCAGGCCAGACCCCCCATCGCCCCTCCAAGGAGCCGTAAGTTCGGCCTAGGCGAAGGTGCTTGCGGCTACCAGTTCGGCGGTATTTCGACAACTGCTGGCCATTACTGGTAGTTGTAAAATCCCCGGCCGGTCTTCCGACCGAGCAGTCCCGCCTCCACCATCCGCAGCAGCCGCGGTGGAGGTGAATAGAGCGGTTCCTTGAACTCGGCGTACATCAATGCCGCTACGGCGGCCGTGGTGTCCAGGCCGATGAGATCAGCGAGTGCTAGCGGCCCCATCGGATGCGCGCACCCGGCGACTATGTCCTCCGCACTTGCGAACCCAGACTCAACCATCCGTACCGCAGCCAGGACGAACGGAATCAAGAGGGCGTTGACCACAAAGCCCGCGCGATCCGTCGACAGGATCGTCTGCTTCTCCAAGGTGCCGCCGGCGAACGCGCGAGCCCGCTCCAAGGTCGTCGGTGCAGTCAACAGGCTCGGCACCAACTCGACCAGCGGCAACACGGGTACCGGGTTGAAGAAGTGGATGCCGATCACCCACTCCGGCCGCTCGGTGACAGCGGCGAGCTTCATGATCGGGATGGATGAAGTGTTGCTTGCCAGCACGCACTCGGTGCCGGCGGTCACCGTGCCCAGGGTCTGAAACACCAGGCGCTTTTCGGCCTCATCCTCTACGACTGCCTCCACGATGACGTCCGCGCCCCCGAGTGCGCCTACATCGGTAGTGAAGGTGATCCGTGCAAACGCGTCGTCCGCCGCTGCGCTCTCGAGCTTCCCCGCTTTGACTGCACGTTGCAGAGACTTCTCAATCCGCCCGCGTGTGCCGCCAACGCTGGCGATGTCGACCTCGCGAAGGATGACATCGCAGCCTTGGCGCCCTGCGACTTCGGCAATGCCTGACCCCATGACGCCACCACCGACGATGCCAACCGTTTCGGCCATGTGCGCTCCTCACCCGTGAGCGCGACCAAGTCGCACTCGTTCAAGAGTTGCCCAGCGTCATTCGCGATCCCTGGCGCACACCAGCGCTGTTCCGCTCAACGAGAGGTGAGCCTCGCCACACCAGCGCCGGCGGCGAGCACGGGTGAAACTGCTGACCCTTGTGGGGGATCCGCGGTCGCGCCCGGCCAGCGAGCCGTCCGGCATCTGGTTGGCCCAGGACGTGTTCCGCCTGGGCCGTCGTCTGTGCTGGGTCATGGAGACCTCGCTGCTGAAGACGCTGGCAGGCAAGCACCGTTTGACGGTCACCTCGATGGCCCGCAAGTACAAGGCCACGCCCGACCACCTGCCTGTCTCTTCGCGTGGCCAGCGGCGCCACAGCGCGCCTGGCTTCGCGGGGTCACTGTGGGTGCGAGAAAAAAGCGTACTCGTGACGAAGCTGCCTGTTCCAAGGCGCGTTTCATGAAATGGAAGGCGCTGGAGTTCCTTTGCTACCGCGCGCCACCGACTCGCCTGGAGATCTTGGCAGCAGCGCGGCGCACCAGTGGCGCTCGCCGAACGGGCTGAAGCCGGAAGGGCGGGCCGCTGATTGAGATGGCCGCCACTGGGTGGCCGTTGGAGCTGAAGATAGGTGCGGCCACGCACGTGTTGCCGAGGACGGCCTCCTCGTAGTCGAACGCGACCCCCTCACGCCGAACGACCTCCAACTGCTTAAGCAGCCGGCTGGGTTCGACAATGGTGTGGGGCGTTAGCGGCCGCAGACTTGATGCGAGCAGACGTCGCAGCGCTTCTGGGTTTCCGGACGCCAGCAGGACCTTCCCAAGCGCGGAGGCGTGCGGCGGCCACCGCCCGCCGGCCCGCGTCGGCAGCGGAAACGCTCCGTGCCCGACGATCTTCATGAAATACAGCACTTCGGTTCCATCGAGCACGGCAAGATGCACGGTCTCATGCGTCTGCTCGAAAAGCTCCTCCATGAACGGCAGGGCCGCATCCCGCAGCTTGCGCCGGTCCCCCACCAGCTCGCCCAGCTCAAACAGGTGGATCCCCAGGCCGAATCCCGCAGCGGTCCGCTTCAGCAGCTGCTCTTCGACGAGCACCTTCGTGATCCGGTGTACCGTCGGTTTGGGAATCGCCGTCCGGGAAGCCAGCTCGGCCAATGTGAGCTCAGGCTCCTCAGCGGTGAAGCAGTCCAGGATCGCGAAGACACGTTCGAGGACAGACTTGCGAGCGATCCGGCGAGGGCTGGGACCCAGATTGGGCATGATCATCCATTCCTTTGGACCGAATCCTGCCGGGCCCACGTGGACGACAAGAGTCATCATTCCACTCACCGGACGCTGGCCTGTACCGAGCGCCGGGGTTCCCCTGAAAGCCCGGAAACTCCAGGACGGAGAGCTGGGGCATCTGGGCCAGATGCTCGCGCCTCCTGTGCGGCACGGGGTTAGAAGGGGTACTGGGGAAGGTCACCTCGCATGGTGACCCACTGGGTGTCGGTGTAGGCGTCGAGGTTGGCCTGAGTGCCGCCGGCCCGGGATCCGTTCCCGGATGCGCCGACGCCGCCAAACGGGATCAGGGCCTCATCGTTGACAGTCTGGTCGTTGATGTGCACTAGCCCGGAGGGGATCCGCTCCGCCAGCGACAGGCCCTTCATGACGTCGCGAGTGAGAATGCCCAGCGACAGGCCGTACTCGGTCCCGGCAGCGAGCCGTGCCGCCTGCTCCAGGGTGGAGAACGCGACGACAGGGGCGACCGGGCCGAAGATCTCCTCCGCGTAGGCGGGCGCGGTGACTGGCACGCCGGACAGCACGGTGGGCCGGTAGAACAGCCCTTCGTAGCTGCCGCCCGCAGCCAGCACCGCGCCGGCGTCGACTGAGGAGGTGACGATGCGGTGGATGTTGTCACGCTGCCTGGCGTCGATGATGGGCCCCATCGCCACGTCGTCGCGGGCCGGGTCGCCGACGGGGATCCGGTCAGCGTGCTCGGCGAGCGCCGCGGTGTAGTCGGCGGCGATGTCCGCCGCGACGAGATGGCGGCTGGTGGCCATGCAGATCTGCCCAGCATGGATGAACGAGCCCATCGCTCCGACCGACACTGCACTATCCAGGTCGACGTCGTCGAGGACGATCAGTGCCGAGTTGCCGCCGAGCTCCAGGTGTACCCGCTTGAGCTGGTCCGCGGCCGCCCGGGCGATGGCCTTGCCGGCACGCGTGGAGCCGGTGAACGCGATCACCCGGATTAGCGGATCATCGACGACGGACGCGCCGACGTCCGCGCCGCCGGGCAGGATGTGCAGGAGCCCGCTGGGCAGCCCGGCCTCTTCGAAGATCCGGGCGAACACCATGCCGCCGCATACGGCGGTGCGGGGGTCTGGCTTGCAGACGACTGCGTTGCCCAGCGCCAGCGCGGGCGCGATGGCACGGAGGGCGAGAATAACCGGCGCATTGAACGGCGCGATCACGCCGACGACGCCGACCGGTAGCCGGCGGGCCATCGACAGGCGTGGCTGGTTGGACCGCAACAGCTCCCCGTAGGGGTGGCTGGCGAGCGCGGCGGCCTCAAAGCACTCCTCGGCGGCCACGCCGCGGGTCTGGAACGCCGCGAAGGACCGCACCGCGCCAGACTCGCGCACCAGCCAGTCCTCGATCTCATCCGCGTGTTGGAGGAACAGCTGGCCGGCCTGGCGCAGCACGGCGGCCCGCCGGTCATAAGGGAGCGCCGCCCATTCCGGCTGGGCCTGCGCCGCTGACTCCGCCGCTTTATGCACGTCGGCGGCGGTGGCTGAACCTACCCGCGCGAGTTTGTCCCCGGTGGCCGGCTCGATGGCGTCGTACCCGCCGCCACAGCCGGGCACCCAGCCGCCGGAAAAGATCCGGCCTTCCCAGTTTCTGTTCTCCATCAAACCCATGAGTGGTCCCCTTTCTCGCAGCTGCCGGGCCGGCAGCCCGTGGTCTTTCCCGCCTGTGGCTGCGAACGTCAGCAGCGTCTTCAGGTCAGGGGCAGCCCGACGTAGTTCTCCCCGAGGAACTTCGAACCCAACGGGGAGCTGACTACCATGTCGAGTCCGGCGCCAGACCCGCCGCGGCATGGTCTCGGTGTACGAGCCCAGCAGGCCGCTGTCCCTGGCCTCGTAGAAGGCGCCCGGTTCCCGGCGCCGACGACTCCGGCTTGCGTCCGCATTTGATTCTCCTTCGCATCGGAACGAGCGCTTTGGCACGGCGCAGCGCCGTGTCGTTATGAGGCGGCCACATGCGCCCCAAAGCGGGGGTGAGCCGCCCGCGCTTGCGAGGAGGCGACCTGGCCAGTGTGGCGGCGGGGTCGGGAGGACCGGGCGGCAGTCACGGGGTGAGCTCGAAGCGGGATACGCCCATGCCGGTGATCCACGGGTAGATCGGCTCGTAGGCCAGCGTGCGGCCGCGAGCCGGCGCGACGGCCCCCGCGACCGCGAGCCAGCTGCGGATCTCATGCGCTCCGTTGCCTGCCAGCTCGATCTCCTCATCCGGCAGGTCCAGCAGGTCGTCGAGCTCGCCGCGGTCAAGCTGGCCGAGGAACCAGCGATCGAACTCCTCGTCGATGTCGCCAACCCGCGGCACGCCGATGAAATGCGACAGGCCGCCAGCGCCGACCACCGCGACACGATCCAGCCCGTCGTAGGAGCGGATCGCCTCACCCAACGCGACCCCGAACGCGTAGCAGCGGCGGAGCGGCATCATGGGCTCTACCGCGCAGTTCTGCACGATCGGCACCAGCGGCAGCTGCAGCTCCGGGTCCAGCTCGTGGTAGACCGTCATCACGCCGTGGTCAAGCTCGAGCAGGTGGGAAAATGCCGGGTCGAAACCCGCGCTCAGCACGCTGCGAACGATGTGCCCGGCAAGGCCGGGATGGCCAGGAATCCATGCCTTCTGGATCGGGAGCCAGGCCTCGGTCGGACCCCAGTTTCGCTCACCCAGGCCGACGCAGATCTGCGGGAAGTTCTCCAGGAAGAAGTTCGTGAAGTGCTCGTTGGACAACACCACGCACGCCTGCACGCCCGCGGCGCGGGCATCGGCGCGGATAGCCTCCAGCGCGCCGAAGAAGGATTCCTCCTGCTGCTGCGTCGCCGACTCACGCGCGGCGACCATCATCGGCGCGTGAGACGAGCAGTAAGCAATGGTTATCTCCGCCATGGGCCTCTCCCTGCCGCCAGAACACCGCCCGCCGACACTCTCGCATCACAACCACACCGCGCAGGCAACTCTTTCCGCCCAGTGGCCAGCGCCGGGGGTGCTCAGGCTCAGGACAGCCCCAACAGCCCGGCAGCGGTATGCCACAAGATCGCCCGCGACTCGGCCCGGGGCAGTCCCGCCGCGGCCACGCTGGCCAGCGGCTCGTCGTCCCGCAGCTCGAAGGGATAGTCAGTGCCCAGCAGGACGCGGCCGGCCCCCACGTCCTGCACGAGCCGGCGCAGCAGCACGGGCGAGAACACCGCGGTGTCGTAGTAAAGACGGTCGGCGTAGGCGCTGGGCGGCTCGCCAGTGGTGTGGGCGATGCTCTTGTTCCGCCAGCCCATGTCGAGCCGGCCCCGGATCGCCGGCAAGCACCCGCCGCCGTGTGCCAGGCAGAGCGTCAGGTCGAACCGCTCCGGGATGCGGCCCAGGATAAGGCGGGCGACGGCGAGCGCAGTCTCCATCGGGTAGCCCACGAGCTGCGCCAGGTAGAAGTCGCGCTGCCGGTGAGCGTCTGGAACACCGCTGGGATGCAGGAACACGAACGTGCGGCGCTCAGCCAGCAGCTGCCACAGCTCCTCGTTGACCGGATCATCGAGGTCGCGCCCGGCGCCCCGGCTGCCGATCACGATCCCGGCCATCCGCAGCTCGTCCAGGCAGCGCCGGGCCTGCGCGGCGGCCCCCGGCCAGCCGAGCGGCACCGAGCCGAGGGCGACAAGCCTATCCCGGTCCCCGGCCACATAGGCGGCAAGCTCCTCGTTGCCACGGGCGACCACGTCGGCGACCAGGTCGCCGTCGTCAGCGGTGGAGCAGAACAGGAACGGTGGCAGGGAGACAGCGTGGTGGCTCACGCCGACGGCATCCATCTCGGCGAGCCGCACGCAGACGTCGTGCTGCGAGCGCGCCAGCGGCAGCGGCACGCCGCAGCCCACACCGCTTACCCGCGAGTCCAGGCGGACCACCTCGACGTCGGCACGGGACACATCGGCCAGGCCGCGATCGGCAAGCCACAGCAGCAGCGGCATCGGCATCGCATGGGCGTGCACGTCGATGACTGGCTCGGGCTCGGATGACTGGCCCAGCATTCTCTTCCTCGATATCCGCTCGCCTCAAGTTCCCGCCAGTTGCCGGCAACACAGGCTCATGGCACGGTCGGCGGGTGGGCAGCCGTTGTCTGCGGCCTGTGGGCGGTGATGGTGGTACAGACACGGCCGGTGGTCAAGGGTGGCAGCGTCGGTGACGCCGCGGGCATAGCCCCATCCGCTGGCCGGCAATACCGGCAACGCTCTCCTTGCGGCATCGGTCCGGCGTCTCGCGGCCCCGCGGTCCACTGCACGCGCAAGGCCGCACGGGCGCCGAAACGTTCGAGGTGGCGGCCCACGACATCTTGAACGCGGGCCAGGCCCTGGTCGCTGTCCGCGGTGGCAAGTACGAGCAGTTCCTCGCCTGCGGCCAGCGTGCACTGGCCGTCCTGGATCGTGATCAGGCCGGTGCCGTCGGGTTGCAGTCCGCTAGCGGCCTTCCGGCCGAGGTGGCTCACGAACTGCCTGATGAAGCGGTCCGGTGTCGATGTAGCCACTTCTGCATGGGCGGACATCATGGGCCCAGCGTACGGGCGGTCCGGCTCAAGGCTCCGAGGACTTCCACTTGATGGAACGGTCATTGCCCCCATGTTGCCGGCGTGTGCCAACATCAGGGTGCTTTTGGATATCCAGGTCTTCTCGCCCGATCGGGAGCGACATCAGAAGGGACCGGTCATGCTCGACGCACAACCCGTCACCGAAGTCGGCGGCACCGCCAGTGACAGCCAGGATGGAAGCCGCCAACCCCTTGGGCACGCGATGCTGTCCGCCTTCATCGCGATCCAGTTCGCACTCATCAGCGGCTTCTGGTATCAGATGATCGGCCTCGGAAAGATCGACTGGTCCAGATTCAGCGGGTACCTGATCGCCCCCAAGGCCGCCGACGTCACCGCCTCGTCGGTCAACGGCTTCATCTTCGGGCTGGTGTTCGTCTACCTCATCCGGCCGCTCATCCCCCTGCCGAGCAACCGGATCGCCAACTTCTTCGCCGGTCAGGCCATGGGCGTCGTCCTCTCCGTGATCGCGCTGGCCTGGTGGACCCCCGCGAACTTTCCCGCATTCAACCCCGGCGCATTCAGCACGAACCTCGGATACAAGATCGTCGTCGGAACGTTCGTCTGGCATGCGGCGTATTTCCTCAACCTGACCAGCTTCCTGGACGTGCTCGGCCCGCACCCCTGGCTGACGCGCCGGATTGGCCTTCGGCAGCGCTAGCCGCACCGTGCGTGGCGATGCCGATCCAGGCTTCGCACGTACAGGCGACCACCATTCCGGACACTCTGGTCGGCATCATTGTGATGCCGACCAGAGGTCCGGGGACTTGCCCCACTACGCGAGCACGAAGTCCATGTCGACGACACGCTGGACGTCGGGCGGGCCCGGCAGGCCGGAACGGCTTGATCAAAGAGACTTTGACGCCGAAGACGGTGTCGCTGTCGAACTAGGGATTGTCGGCGTCGAAGATGTGCGTGGTGAGGGGCCGCCGGCCGGGGCGGAAACGATGACGTGGATGTGGGCAGCTGGCGGGCTCGCCGAGGTCCATGAGCAGGTTGCGGTCCTGCTGGGCCGTCCATGGCCCAGTCGGCTACGCGGTGACGTTCGCCAGCCCCGCAGCGGCAGGAACTCCGGCGGGCGGCTGGGCCGCGGCGCCGCACTGCTGGCAGCGGCTCACCTCGCCTGGGTAACTCAGGCCGCAGGCATCACACTGCATTGTCTTGTGCTGGGCTATCGGGTTGCTCCTTTATTTCACGGTCACGAACTGGAACGCGATCCCGGCTCCGGCGCGCGCGGCCATGGGATTGCGCGACCCAGGCGGCCCCGTGTTCGCGCTGCACTTCACTGGCTGGCTGATATGCCTGGTGCCATCGCACACGGGCCAGCCACGACGGACTCCCCATCAGCGGCATCCGCCGTTGCGGAGAGCCCTGACTAGTGTCCCGGTCCTGAGTTCTGTGGTCTGATGGAGGTATGGCAGGCAAGTCGAGACTCCCGCTCGTGCTCACGGATGCCGAGCGGCGGACGTTGGAGGGGTGGGCGAGGCGGCGCAAGACTGCGCAGGGCCTGGCCC
>WNFF01017587.1_pt2 | contig 11120 bp, 1 predicted proteins | sample 5400441 | NCBI WGS metagenome assembly WNFF01 (sample SAMN13153345, study PRJNA577476) | soil metagenome | isolation source: 120 cm saprolite under Douglas fir tree site 2 hole 3 replicate 1 | place: USA:California | collected 2015-04-18
GGCGTAGGCCGTCAACCATGTGATACGCCGCCGCGCTATCCATGTGGGCGAGCACCCAGAGTCTTTGCTGGGCGTGGGAAACAGGGTAGTGAGCCGCACGCGGTGTGACCGGGATGGCCTCCAGCGCTCTGCCGTCCGGCAGGCGGTCCAGCCGTAATGCAAGCTCGGCCATAGTCGGGTAGTTAAAAATATCGCGCAAGGACAAGGTCTTCTTTTGCTGCTGGAGACGGCTAACTACCTGAGTAGCTTTCAGACTGTGTCCGCCTAGAGCGAAGAAGTTGTCGTGGACGCTTGGCTCGTCGACACCAAGGACTTCCGTCCACACAGCCTGCACGATGCGCTCCGTGGCGGTGCGTGGTGCGACGTGGTCGCCGCTGTGCACCGATTCGAAATTTGGTTTCGGCAGCGCCCCGCGATCAATCTTGCCATTGGGAGTTAGCGGAAAAGAGTCCAACACAACAAAAGCCGAGGGGATCATGTGTCCAGGCAGACTCGCCTTGATGAAGTCGCGCACTTGAGGCACCAAGATGCGAGCGGACTTTTCTTTGAGCGGATTGTTAGCGTAGTCCGTCCATAGCTTAAGCGTGGAGTCGGTTGAGGTCGAGGCAAGATCAATTTGTACGGGCGGGCTATCGCGGTGAGTGAATAAGACCGCGAACGCGCCACTTGTGCTATCTGGCTCGATGATGATTTCAACAATGTAGGGTAGGGTCTCGGCCAGCTGCCACAGTGCTTCAGGGTCGAGCGCCGGACCGGCAGGCTGCGCCAGCCACTTGCGCAACTCGTGCACCGTGGCCGTCGGAGCAGCCTCGGCCAGCCACTGCCGCACCCGCAGTTCGGTTTCGAGCCGGGTACTAGAGACGTGACGCAGTCCCCAGTATTCCGGTTGAGCGGTTCCCAGATGGGCACGGATCGCTGCGAGATCTTGACAGCTCGATCGCCAGTCCTGCCAGACCTCGGGCAGACAAGGCGTTAGACTCTGTGATGCCTCAACCTGCAATACCACGTCATAGCGGAAGCGTGTCATCTCATTGTGCTGCCAACCGCGTTTGGGACGTATTATTGCTCCGCTGACGCGCGACAGATGATGGCGAAGGGCCTGAAAGAATTCGGGCGCTATCGCCAGTTCCTGCTCGCGCAACATCTGCGTCTCGATACGCTGGGTGAGTTCATCACGCGTGATTGAGTCCTCAGCTTTGAAGCATTGGACAGAGGTATGATAGGCGCGTAACGAAGACAGGCTGCGCACATCACCAATAAAGATGGCGCCGCCATCAGCGCAATGGCCAACAGCCTTACGCAAGACCTCCAGTAGATAATCTATGCTGGGGAAATATTGCACCACCGAATTCAGCACGATGGTGTCAAAACCTTCCGGATCGAAGCCTGTAAAATCGTCAGCCTGCTGCTCACGGAGTTCCGCACGATCTAACCCGGCGATGCCAAGCCGTTTCTGGCTGGCTTTGAGTTGGCCGATCGCCGCGGGTGACAAGTCAGTGCCGCAGTATTGAGCACAGTGGGGCACGAGCCTGTATAGCAATAGCCCGGTGCCGCAGCCGATTTCCAGGATGCGTCGCCTTTGCAGAATCAGGATCCGCGTAACCGCGTTATCCACGCACTCCTGCATCTCGGAGTACGACAACGGCGCGCTCGTATAAGTACTGTCCCATCCAATTGCGTTGAAGGTGGAGTCCCCTTCGAAGATGCGAATATCTTTGTAACTATCTTCATGAAGGTCCTTCCACAGCGCCACTTGCTGTCGCACCAGCTCTGCTTTCCCGACCGCATCCACCTGAACTTGCAGGTACGCGACTAGCTGGCGCTCCCCCTGATGATCCTGATGATCGATTACCAATGCCTCCCGCACTTGCGAATGCTGCCTCAGGGCCGCTTCGATCTCGCCCGGCTCAACGCGGAAGCCACGTATCTTGATCTGGTGGTCGAGACGACCGAGGAATTCCAGGCCGCCATCTGTCTTCCAGCGGCCAAAATCACCGGTGCGATAGAGGGTCGCACCAAAAGTTTCGGCGCTGAAGGGATTATCAATAAATGCCGCGACAGTCCGTTCCGGCCGTCGCCAATAGCCAGCACCGACGCCGATGCCGCCGATGCAGATTTCGCCTGGTACGCCGATCGGCGCCAACTGCCTCTTGTCATCCAGAACCAACACCGTGAGGTTATCCAACGGCTTGCCAATTGGGACTATGGTCTGAGTCTCGGGCAGAGGTGCGCGCATAACGTGCTGACAGACGTCGTCGGCAGCCTCTGTGGGACCGTAGGCGTTTACCAGTGGTATCCCTGGCCAGATCTGGAACCAACGATTGACCAGCGCTGCCGGGACGGACTCCCCGGTAACCATGGACCACTGCAGGTGCGGTAGGGTCCGTTCGGTCTCAGCCAGATCAGCGATATGGCTGAGCAGCCCTTCCAGTACCACCGGCACCAGTTCGATCACTGTGACCCGTTGATCACGGATTAGCTCGAACAGCGCTTTAGGGCTACACACGGTATCAAAGTCGGCGAATACGACACGACCGCCGATCAGCAACGGCGCCAGACACTGCCAGACGGAAATATCCGATGAAGCCGGTGCGCTCTGCAGGAATGCTGTATCTGCATTAAAGTCCAGCAGCCTGAATTCGGCAAAGATATGGTTCAGGGCACCGTCATGGCGAATCAGAGCGCCTTTCGGCAGCCCGGTAGAACCGGACGTGTAAAGCATGTACAGCAGATCGTGACCACCATTGGTGACTGGCGGATCGTCAGCCGACTGGCGAGTCAGTGCCGCCTCGGTATGTATGCATAAGCCGGTTGGGAGAGGCGCCAGCACCTTGTCACGCGCGGATACCAGCACTATGTCAGTCAGACCAGCCGGGAGCGCACCAGCCGTTGCCAGTTGAGCCAAGCCAGCGGCATTGGTCAGAAGCATCCGGATACCGCTGTCTTCGACCATGTAGCGCAGGCGCTCAACGGGATAGCCGGTATCAAGCGGGAGGAAGGCTCCACCAGCCTTAATGATGGCCAAAACCGCTGTGAGATAGTCGAGGCCGCGCGGCAGCAGCACCCCGGCCGCCGTGTTCGCCGCTAGTCCGAGCCTGTGCAGCAGATGAGCCGTGCGGTTGGCGCCGCGGTTGAGCGTCTCGTAGTCCAGGGTGATGCCCTCAGAAACCGCGGCGATGCGCTGCGGGGCTGCCGCAACCTGGCTTTCGAATACCTGGACCAATGACTGATGCACGCGATGCTCCAAAGCCATGCCGTTGCTAAAGGTCAGTATTTGGTCGCGTTCCGCGGTGTCTAACAGAGGAAGTTCGTCGATGCTCGCCTCCGGGTCGGTGGCGATCGATCTCAACACAGTCTGCAGGCGGCTCACCAACCGTTCGGCGCTGGTCCGTTCAAACAGGTCAACACTGTATTCCAATACTCCATGCAGGCCGTCCGGCACATCCCAGAAATCCAGCACTAGATCGAACAGCGCCGCGCTGCGCTCGGTGTGGATCGGGCTGAGCCGCAGTTCGCTCATTTCGACCTCTTCGAACGGCATGTTCTGCAGGGCAAACATGACCTGGAATAAGGGGTTGCGACTCAGGTCACGCTCTGGCTGCAACTCGTCAACCAGTTTTTCGAACGGCAGGTCTTGGTGGGCATAAGCATCTAGTGCGCACTGCCGCACCCGCCTCAGCAAGACACTAAAGCTCGGCTGACCGGTGAGGTCGATGCGAAGGGCCAAGGTATTGACGAAAAAGCCCAACAGGTTATCCAGCTCGGCGCGTTGCCGGCCGGCGATAGGTGAACCAATGACGATGTCGGTTTGACCGCTATAGCGATAGAGCAGCACTGCGAAGCCGGCCAGCAGAGTCATGAACAAGGTAGCGTCGTGCGTGCGGCTTAGTCGCTGCAATGCGTCACGGGTGGTGCGGTCTAGCCTGAAACTGAGGCCGCCACCGCTAAAACTTTGGACTGCCGGACGTGGATAGTCCGCAGGTAAGGACAAAATCGGCGGTGCGCCGTCCAGCTGGTGACGCCAGTAGTCGAGTTGTCGCTCCAGAACCTCACCTTGCAACCATTGCCGCTGCCACGCCGCAAAATCGGCATACTGAATTGGCAGCGGTGGCAATTCAGCGAGACGCCCCGAGCAACTCGCGTTGTAAAGATACGCTAGCTCACGGGCTAACACTCCCAGTGACCAGCCGTCGGTAATGATGTGATGAAAGGTCAACAGCAGCACATGCTCATTCGTCTGAAGCTTCAGGAGGGAAGCCCGCACCAGGGGAGGCGCATTAAGATCGCGAAATGGTGTCTGGGCTTCACGACGGACCTCAGACAGCAGCGCAGTTTCCCGCTCGGTAGTCGACAGGTGGCTGAAATCGTGTTCAATCAGTGGGAGCAGCAGCTCCTGCAGCACTATCTGTTGCGGCCGTCCGTCTTTGTTGTGAAACGCTGTGCGCAGCACTTCATGACGCGCCACGAGTTGCGACAAGGCTGTCTGCAGCGATAGCTTTGCTAACCGACCACGCAGACGCATCGCTACGGGGGTGTTGTAGAAGGGGTTGTCCGGCTCCAATTGGTTGAGGAACCATAGTCGTTCCTGGGCAAAAGAGAGTGGCAAGGGTTGGTCTCGATCAACGCAAGGGATAGCCGTGTCAAAGCCTTCGATGTGGCGGTGGGCATCGATCTGCGAGGCTAGTTCACGCAGGATAGGGCTCGCGAATATAGTGTTCAGCGGCAGCTCAACATGAAAGGTCGCTCGAATCTGGGAAATCATCTGTGTGGCCAGCAGCGAATGTCCGCCAACGTCGAAGAAATTATCCTCGCGACTCACAAATTCGCACTTCAGTACGCCACACCACAGTACTGCCAACACCTCTTCAGTCGGTGTCAGGGGGAGCCCAAAAGGCTTAAACTCTTCGTCACTCCGCGGCACGGGCAGGCAGCGGCGGTCAAGCTTGCCATTGGAAGTTAGTGGTAGCTCGCTCAAGACGATGAGTTCGCTCGGCACCATATAATCGGGTAGCTGCTGACGAAGGCTCTGCCCTATTGAGTTGATGTCCAGCGACGCCATCGCAGGGAGAAGGTAAGCGACGAGCTGCTGCTGTGGAGCCCCACCTTGTACCACCACCACGGCGTCCTTGACCCCCACCTCACGCCGCAGCAGCGTCTCGATCTCCCCCGGTTCGATGCGAAAGCCCCGCAGCTTGATCTGCTCGTCGAGCCGTCCTAGAAATTCAATGGTCCCGTCCCGCAGCCACCGGCAGCGATCGCCAGTACGGTATAACCGCCCCAGCTCCTCGACCTCGACGAAGCGCTCCGCCGTCAGCTCGGGACGATTCAGATAGCCTTGTGCCAGCCCGTCTCCTCCGGTGTAGAGCTCCCCAGGAATACCGATCGGTACTGGCTGCTGCTGTGCGTCCAGCAGGTAGACTGTGGTGTTGGCAATCGGCACTCCGATCGGGATCGAGCCGCGATAGTCCTGTCTCTCGATCGCATAGCAGCAGGTGAAGGTGGTATTCTCGGTCGGCCCGTACCCGTTGATGAACTGGCAGGCGGGAAATTGCTCTAGTGCCCGGCGCACGTGCGCCACCGAAAGCGCTTCGCCCCCGACCAACATTTGGCGCACGCCCTGCAGAGCCGCGGGTTGTTCGTCAAGAAGCAGATTGAAGAGGCTGCTGGTCATCCACAGGGTCGTGACCCCATGCTGTCGAATGACTGTGCCTAGCTCGGCGAGGGTGCGCCGTCCCGGACGCATCAGCACCAGCGTGGCGCCGTTGAGCAATGCGCCCCAAATCTCGAAGGTCGCTGCGTCGAATGATACCGACGCGTATTGCAGGAAGACCTCATCCGATGTCAACCGTGCATAGGTGGTGTGTTTGACCAGCCGCACCACCCCACGCTGCGGCACGCAGACGCCTTTTGGCTGGCCGGTCGAGCCCGAGGTGTACATGACATAAGCTAAGCTGTCTGCCGTCGCCTGGCTCGCCGGGCCTGGGTTAGCAGCCATGCAACGTCGGCATCCTCGAGCATGAAGCGCAGGCGCTCGGCCGGATAGTCGGCATCGAGCGGCAGATAGGCTGCACCCGCCTTGAGAATGCCCAGCATGCCCACCACCATCTCCAGCGAACGCTCCAGGCACAGCCCAATCGGACGGTCAGGGACGACCGCGCCGCGCGCGGCAAGGTACTGCGCCAGGCGGTTGGCGCTATCATCGAGTTCACGGTAGCTCATCTGGCCGTCCGCAAACACCACCGCCACCGCCTCCGGTGTCGCCGCCGCCTGCTCTGCGAACAGCGCCGCCACCGTCTGTTGCCGCGGATAGTCAGTGACCGTGCGATTCCACTCGATGAGCTGCTGCTGTTCGGCACGACTTAGCAGCGGCAGACGGCTCAGCGGTTGGTGAGGATCTTGAACGATAGCGCACAGCAGCACCGCGAAGTGCTCGGTCATGCGTGCAATGGTCGCAGCTTCAAACAGGTCGGTGCTGTATTCCCAGCTCCCCTCCAGTCCCCCCGCCGTTTCTTCCAGACTGAGAGTGAGGTCGAACTTGGCGGTGGGCTGCTCCTGCGCGAGCGGCCGCAGCCGCAGCTCACCCAAGGCCAGGGCCTCGGTCGGTGCGTTCTGCAACGCAAACATCACCTGGAACAGCGGGCTGTGACCCAGACTGCGATCCGGATGCAGGTCTCCCACCAGTAGCTCAAAGGGGAGATCCTGATGGGCATAGGCCGCCAGCGCGGTGCGCCGCACCTCGGCCAGCAGTTCGCTGAAGGGTTGCTCGCGGATGAGGCGCGAGCGCAGCACCAGGGTGTTGACGAAAAAGCCGATCAGCGATTCCGTCTGGCTGTGGGTCCGATTGGCAATCGGTGAACCGACCACGACGTCATCTTGTCCGCTGTAACGGTAGAGCAGCGTCTTGAAGGCGGCCAGCAGGGTCATGTACAACGTCGCCCCCTGGCTTCGGCTAAGGGTCTGAAGCCGGGCCACTAGCTCGGGGTCTAGACGTAGCGGCAGACGGGCGCCGCGGTAGGTCTTGGCCGCCGGTCGGGTAAAATCTGTCGGCAGATTCAGCAGGCTCGGCGCCCCAGCCAACTGCTCGCGCCAGTACTCCAACTGCCGCTCCAGCACCTCGCCGCGCAGCCACTCGCGCTGCCATACCGCATAGTCGGCATAGTCAATCGGCAGCGACGGCAGGCTCGCCTCGGTCCGCGCGCAGGCGGCCGCGTATAGCGTGCTCAACTCGCGCACAAGCACGCCCAGCGACCAGCCGTCAGCGATGATGTGATGGACGCTGAAGAGCAGCACGCCCTCGTCCTCGCCCAACTCGAGCAGGCTTAGCCGCAGCAGCGGGTCGTGCTCGAGATCGAACGGCCGACGCGCGTGCTCATCGACAAGGCGACAGATCGTCGCCTCCCGCTCCTCCTCCACCAGGCCTCGCAGATCCTCCACTCGCAGGGGGTCGTAGGGTGCGCACACAGTGATGGCGGGCTGGCCGCCCACGTTGCGGAAATTCATCCGCAGGCTCATCTGGCGCCCTGTCAGCTGCACCAGCGCCTTGCGCAGCGCCGCCTGATCCAGCGCGCCCTGGAACCGCAAAGCCGCGCTGATGTTGTAGACAGCCCCCGCCTCGGCCTGCATCTCCGACAAAAACCATAGCCGCTGCTGCGCAAAGGACAGCGGTCGTTCCGCAGCATTGGAGGCTTGCCGGAGAGGTATCGGCTTTGCGTCCGCCTTCCCTTTGGCCTGGCGCAGCACCGCGAGGAGGTCTGACTTGTGCTGGACGAGCTCGGCGCGTAGGGCCGGGGTTAGAGCACCCAGGGGCGCATCATAGCGCAACGACTCCCCTTCGACCCACAACTGGACCTCGTTACTCCGCAGGACGGTTAGCAGTTCAACAATCGTCATAATTCTCCCTGTTCACGGTCGCTCGTTGTCGCACCGCGAACGGGCTGCGGACTTTGCGTTGCCCAGCGAATTGTCTCAATCCATTCAGCTAAGCTGGCCACGGTGGGTGCCTCAAAGAGGTGACGGAGCGGCAGGTCCACCTGGAAGGCGTCACGGAGCCGTGAGATGACCTGGGTTGCTAGGAGTGAATGGCCGCCGAGATCAAAGAAGTTGTCGTAGACGCCGATTTGCTCCAACCCCAGTACCTCAGCCCAGGTCCGGGCCAGCACCGCCTCGACCGCAGTGCGCGGTGCCTCAAAGGCTTTTCCTAGCTCGAGCCTAGTGTGGTCCGGAGCCGGCAGGGCACAGTGGTCCACCTTGCCATTAGGAGTAAGTGGCAGAGCATCGAGCAGCACGAAAGCAGAAGGTAGCATGTAATAGGGCAGTTTCGTCTTCAAAAAGACGTGCAGTTCTTGGGTCGTGCGAGCAGATTTCTCGTGTGAGACCACGTAGGCCACCAACTGCCGCTGCTCCCCATCGCCCCGTACCACTACCACCGCGTCCTTGACCCCGGCCTCCTGCCGCAGTACCGCCTCAATCTCCCCCGGCTCAATACGAAATCCCCGCAGCTTCACTTGCTGGTCCAACCGCCCCAGGAATTCAATCGTGCCGTCTAGTCGCCTGCGACATAGATCCCCCGTCCGGTACAACCGCCCCAACCCTTCGACCTCCATAAAACGCTCCGCCGTGAGCTCCGGTCGACGCAGATACCCACGCGCCAGTCCATCGCCACCAATATACAGCTCCCCAGGGATGCCAACCGGCACGGGCTGCTGCTGGGCATCCAGCAGGTAAACCGTGGAGTTGGCAATCGGAGTGCCAATTGGAATCGAGACGGGATAGTCGCGCTTCTCGATCGCATAACAGCAGGTAAATGTGGTGTTCTCCGTCGGGCCATAGCCGTTAATGAGTTGGCACCCCGGCAGTTGTTCGAGGGCCTTACGGACGTGGGGCACGGACAGCGCTTCGCCACCCACTAAGAGCTGCTGCAGGCCATGAAGTCCTGCTGGGTACTCGTCGACCATCAGGTTGAACAGACTGGCAGTGAGCCATAGGGTCGTGACCCCATGCTGCTGAATCACGGCGCCCAGCTCAGCCGGACTGCGCTGTTCAGGTGGCATGAGCACCAGTTTCGCTCCATTGAGCAACGCCCCCCAAATCTCGAACGTCGCCGCATCGAAGGAGACTGGCGCGTATTGCAGGAAGACCTGCTCTGCGTCCCAACGCCCATAATTCGTGTTAGTCACGAGCCGTACCACGCCCCGGTGCAGCACGCACACCCCTTTGGGCTGGCCGGTCGAGCCCGAGGTGTACATCACGTAAGCCAGGCTCTCGGCTGTGGCTGCGCTCGCCGGTGCCTGTGCCGGACACTCGGCAATGGCCAGACCCTCTTCGTCCACACAGATAACCTCTGCCGCCCCTTCGGGCAGCCGCGCCTGGAGGCTGCTGTGGGTCAGCACCACCTGCACCCCTGCATCCTCGAGCATGAAGCGCAGCCGCTCAGCGGGATAGTCGACATCCAACGGTAGATAGGCCGCTCCCGCCTTGACAATCGCTAGCATCCCCACGATTAGCTCCGGTGACCGCTCCAGGCACAGCCCGATCACCTGGTCCGGGCACGGCAAAAACCGACTCGTCAGATAGTGCGCGAGGCGATTGGCGCGCGCGTCCAGCTCCGCGTAGCCCACCTCCTGCGCGCCCGCCACCAGCGCCACGGCATCGGGCCGCGCCGCCGCCTCGGCCGCGAACAGCTCCGCTATCGTCGCCTGACGCCGATACGTCGTCGTCGTCGCATTCCACCGCGCCAGCTCTTCCTCTTCCGCCTCCGTCAACAACGGCAGGCGGCTCAGCGCCTGGTCAGGATTGGCCACAATGGCGGTCAGCAAGACCTCCAGGTGCCTCGCCATCCGCGCGATCGTGGAGGCTGTAAACAAGTCGGTGCTGTACTCCCACACCCCGATCAACGCATCTCCCTCTTCCGCCATGTTGAGCCCCAGGTCGAACTTCGCTGTGCCGGTGTCCTGTAGAAGCGAACGCACCCGCACGCCGGCCAATTGTATTTCCTCGCCCGGGGTATTCTGTAGGGTGAACATCACCTGAAACAGAGGGGTCTGTCCCAGGCTACGCTCCGGCTGCAATTCATACACCAGCTTCTCGAATGGCACGTCCTGGTGCGCGTAAGCGTCCAGCGCCGTTTGCCGTACCGCGGCCAACAATTCGTTGAAGGACCGCGCGGGTGGTAGGTAGCAGCGTATCCCTAGCGTGTTGACGAAAAATCCGATCAACGCCTCCGTCGGGTGTTGCGTGCGATTGGCGATCGGGGAGCCGATGACAATGTCGTCTTGACCGGTATAACGAGAGAGCAGGGTGCTGAACGCCGCCAGCAGCGTCATGTAGAGCGTTGCTCCTTGCCGACGACTGAGCTGTTGGAGCTGGCTCACCAACTCCGGCCTCAGAGTCTGGACCATTTGCGCGCCGCGGTAGCTCTTGATCGCCGGTCGCGGATAATCGGTCGGGAGGGCTAGTACGCCCGGTACTCCGGCCAGCTGCTTCCGCCAATATTCCAGTTGTCGCGTCAACACCTCGCCGATGAGCCATTGCCGCTGCCACGCCGCATAATCCGTGTATTGAATCGGTAGCGGTGCGAGATCTGCTGCTTCCCCCGCACGCGCTGCGGCGTAGAGGACGCTGAGTTCGCGCACCAGCACGCCCAGCGACCAACCATCGGCGATGATGTGATGGATACTAAACAGGAGGACTCCGGCGTTGGGACTGAGGTCCAGTAATGTCAGCCGCAGCAGCGCGTCATGGCTCAGGTCAAAAGGTTGGCGTGCGTGGTCCGCCGCTCGACAGAATACCTCCACTTCTTGCTCTTCCTCCTCAAGTGCGCGAAGGTCCTCCACTATGAGTGGATCATAGGGGTTGCGCAGCACGATGAGAGGCTGTCCGCCCGCATTGCGGAAGTTCATCCGCAGACTCTGCTGGCGGGCGGTGAGCTGCACCAGCGCGGTACGCAAAGCAGCCTCATCCAGAACGCCATCCAATCGTAATACGGCACTAATGTTGTAGACCGCCCCGCTCTCGCCCTGCAGCTGCGACAAAAACCAGAGCCGTTGCTGCGCAAATGAGAGCAGCGAGTCGTCCGCGTGGACCTGTGGTGTTATTGACGGAAGGGCGTCATCGCGACGGCT
>WNFF01017109.1_pt1 | contig 11119 bp, 11 predicted proteins | sample 5400441 | NCBI WGS metagenome assembly WNFF01 (sample SAMN13153345, study PRJNA577476) | soil metagenome | isolation source: 120 cm saprolite under Douglas fir tree site 2 hole 3 replicate 1 | place: USA:California | collected 2015-04-18
GCGCGAGCGCAACATCGGGTGGCGACTCGACTACGTGCTCGCCGGCGCGCCGCTTGCGGAGAAGGCCGTCTCCACCGAGAGCCCGCGCGAGTTCGGCACCAGCGACCATGCCCCGGTCACCGCGGTGTTCGACGTGCCGCTCGAGCGCGCGAAGCTCCCCGACGAGCCGCTGCCGGCTCCGCCCGGCCAGATCCCGCTCTTCTGACCGCGCGACGCGTCACGGATTGAGCAGCTGCACCGACCAGGGCGCGCCCGGCTTCTCGCGCGTGTACAGCTCCCGCTCGTGCAGGCGGTTCGGACGGTTCCTCCAGAACTCGATCGACAGCGGCTTCACCCGCAGGCCGGACCAGTGCGGCGGCCGCGGGACGGGCATCCCCTCGAACTTCTCGGTGACCTCGGCGAGCTTCGCCTCCAGCTCGGCGCGCGAGGCGAGCGGGCGGCTCTGCGCGGACGCCCAGGCGCCGAGTTGGCTGCCGCGTGCGCGCGTCGCGAAGTAGGCGTCGGCCTCCTCGTCGCTGACGCGCTCCGCGCGTCCTTCGAAACGGACCTGCGATTCGAGCGGTCCCCACCAGAAGAGCAGGGCCACGTCCGGGCGGGCGAGCGCCTCCCGTCCCTTGCGCGAGTCGAGGTTCGTGTAGAAGACCAGGCCGTCGTCCGCGTCCTTGAGCAGCACCACCCGCGCGGAGGGCCGCCCGTCGGCGCTCACCGTGGCGAGAGTCATGGCGGTGGGCTCGACGATCTGCGGCGTGGCCCTGGCGCGCTCGAGCAAGGAGAGGAACCGCTGGAGGGGATCGTCCTGCGCGGGGCGGCGGATTTCCATGGCGGCGGATCTGTACCCCACGTGCTATGCAGCCGCCATGGATCGCTGGCTCGCGCGGCTGGAGCGCCGGTTCGGTCGGTACGCGCCCTCGAACCTCACCTTCTGGATCGTCGCCCTGCAGGGCTTCACCTTCGCGATCCTGTTCGTCAAGCCGGCCGCGCTCCAGCTGCTCATCCTCGACCCGTCGGCGGTCGCGCGAGGCGAGGTGTGGAGGCTCGTCACCTTCCTCTTCCTCCCCTGGGGACCGGCGAACGGACCGTGGGCCATCTTCACCATCTTCGCGCTGCTCTTCCTCTACACGATCGGCACCTCGCTCGAAGCGGAATGGGGCTCGTTTCGCTTCGACCTCTACTACTTCATCGGCGCGGCCGGGACGATCGCCAGCTCGCTCCTCGTCGGCCCGGTCACCAACGAGTACCTGAACCTGTCGCTGCTGCTCGCTTTCGCCACCCTGTTCCCCGACTACGAGGTCCTGCTGCTCATCCTGCCCCTCAAGGTGAAGTGGCTCGGCTTCTTGTCGGGCGGCTTTCTGGCCTGGTCGTTCGTGACGGGTCCGGCGCGGGTCAAGGCGGGGATCGTGGCGGCCATCCTCAACTACCTGCTCTTCTTCGCGCGGCCGCTCTGGGAGCGCCTGCGCGGACGCGCGGCCCAGGGAGCGCGGCAGAGGCGCCTGGCCGGGTTCACACCCGATCCTTCGCGCAAGCCGCGCGTCTGCGCGAAGTGCGGGCGCAGCGAGAAGGACGACCCGAGCCTCGAGTTCCGCGTCTGCGACTGCCAGGAGAAGTGTCACGGCCGGCTGACGGAGTACTGCCTCGAGCACGCCCGCGCCCACTGAAGCCAACCAACAAATCCATGGCCGGTCATCCGAGCTCTCCGGCGAGGTGTTGCACGATGGCGAGGGCGGCGAGGCCCGCGGTCTCGGTGCGGAGCACGAGGCGACCCAGCGCGACCGGCGCGAACCGCCCTCGGGGCCGATGACGATCAGGAGCCGCGAGGCGCCGCGCGCGGCCTGCGAGAGCCGCACCGCGCGTTCCCCGGGGTCGAGGAGCAGGCCGCGCCGCTCCGGCTCGGCGCGCAGCAGGCCGGCCAGATCGGCCAGCGTCTGGGGCGCGTCCACCGCGGGCACGTCGCTCCGGCCGCACTGGCGGGCCGCTTCCTGGGCGATGCGCCGCAGCCGCACGGTCCGGCGCTCGGCCCGATCCTCGTCGAGGCGCACCGCCGACCTCTCCGCGGCCAGCGGCAGGATGCGCGTCGCGCCCAGCTCGGTCGCCTTCTGCACCACCAGGTCCAGCTTCTCGCCCTTGGCCAGCGCCTGCGCGAGCCAGACATCGGCGGCGCCCCGCTCCGGGTCCACGCGCGGCCCGAGCCGGAGCACGCCCGGCGAATCGATGCGCGCTGGCCAGCGGGCGCCGCGCCCGTCGAACACCTCCAGCTGCGCGCCGGGTCCCAGCCGCAGCACCACCTCCAGATGGCGCGACTGGGCGGGATCGAGCCGCACCAACTCGGCGATCTGCTCCGGCGGCACGAACAAGCGGTGCAAGCTACCCCCGCGCGAGCTCGACGCGTACCCAGCCGTCGCGCCCGGCCCGACCGGCGGGTAGGAGCCCCTCCGCTGCGTACGCCGCCTCCGCCTCGGCCGCCTGCGAGGAGAGGAGCCCCGAGAGCACCAGCCGCCCGCCGCGCCCCACCTTGCGCGCGATCCGTGGCGCCAGCTCGACTAGCGTGTTGAGCAGGATGTTCGCCACCACGATGCGGTACGGTGCTCCGGGTAGCTCGTCGGGATCGGCCAGCGCCCAAACGATGCGGTCGGGCGCGATGCCGTTCAGCTCCGCCCCGCGCCGCGCGGCCTCCAGCGCCACGGGATCGTTCTCGGTGCCGCATACGCGGCCCGCGCCGAGCTTCACGGCGAGCAGTGCGATCACGCCGCTGCCGGTGCCGACGTCGAGCACGTCCGCGCCGGCCAGCTCCGCGAGCAGCTCGTCCACCCGTTCGAGGCACAGCGCGGTGGTCGGGTGGCTGCCGGTGCCGAACGCCATGCCCGGGTCGATGAGCACGCGCGCCTCGCCAGGCGCGGCGGGCGCGTCCTCCCACGGCGGCTGCACCCACGAGCGCGGCCCGACCCGCAGGGGGCGGTGGTGCTTGCGCCAGGCGACGCTCCAATCCTCCTCCGCCAGCTCGAGCAGCGTCTCGGCCCGCCCCAGCTCGCGGGCGGAATCCGCCGCCGCTTCGCGCTCGGTGAAGTGCGCGATGCACCGCCCCGCGCCGGGCGGCAGCGGCGGCGTGCCCGGCATCAGCTGCTGCTCCGGCTCCTGCAGCTCCACCCCCAGCGCGCCGTGCTCGAACAGCCGCGCCGCGAGCACCTCCAGCTCGCCCGCGGGCGCGGTCAGGACCAGTGCCCAGCTCACGACAGTTCCGGCGGGACCGCTCCCTCGGGCGCGACCAGCGCCAGCACCTCGGCCCGCGGATCCAGCACCCGCTGCGCGGCGGCCAGGACGTCCGCCGCTCCCACCGCGGCCACGCGCTCGGCGTAGCGCGAGGAGGCGTCGGCGCCCAGGCCGTAGCACTCGTCGAAGGCGTAGATGGCCGCGCGGGCCGAGTTGCGCTGCAGGCCGATGGCGTGCGTCCCGATCAGGTGCGAGCGGGCCCGATCCAGCTCGGCGGCGGAGGGCGGCGACTCGCGGCAGCGGAGCAGCTCGGCGCGGATCCCCTCCAGCGCAGGGAGCACCTTGCCCGGTCCGCAGCCGATGTAGACGGCGAAATACCCGGGGTCGACGCCCTCGACGGAGAAGCTGGTCACGCTATACGCGAGGCTCCTCTTGTCGCGGAGCTCGAGGAACAGCCGCCCTCCCTGGCCGGCGAGGATCGCGCTCAGCACCTCGAGCTCCCAGCGCAGGGGGTCGCTCAGGCGCGCCCCGGGGAAGCCGATGACGAGGTGCGCCTGCGCCTTGTCCAACTTGCGCACCGCGGCGCGGGGGGCGGAGATCGGTTCCTCCTGCGGCGGTGCGATGCGCGGCGCCGGCGGGTGCGGCAGCCGGCCCAGCCGCTCGCGGACCAGCCGCGACACGCGGTCCGGATCGACGTCCCCCACCACCGAAAGCGTGGCCTGGCCCACGGGGTAGCGCTGCGAGCGGTAAGCTTCGAGCCGGTCGGGCGTCATCGTCGCCACCGACGCCGCGGTGCCCAGCATGTCGAGGCGATAGGGATGCCGCCGGTACATCGTCTCGGCGAAGAGCAGGAAGGCCACCCCGGCCGGGCTGTCCTCGCGCGCGTGCAGCTCGTCGAGCTGCAAGGTGCGCTCGCGCGCCACCTCCTCGTCGCGGAAGGCGGGCTCGGCCAGCGCCTCCACGAACAGGTCCAGGCCTTCCTCGAGGTGCCGCGAGAGCATCTCGGCGCGCAGGCCGAACGAGTTCCGCCCCGAGTTGCCGCCCAGCGACCCGCCCATCGCCTCCATCTCGCGCACCACCTGCTCGGCGCCGCGCTTCTGCGTGCCCTTCGAGGCGAGGCGGGCGAGCAGCATGTTGATCCCCGCGTTCTCGTCGGATTCCGCGCGCAGGCCCCCGGACCAGACCGCGCGCAGCGCGACGAGCGGCACCGCGCGCTCCTCCTTGACCAGCAGCACGCCGCCGCCGGGCAGCTCCTCGCGGCGGAGCGGCCCGGTGCGCGGCTCGGCGAAGCGCACCGGCGGCCGCGCGGAGGGGGCCGCGCCCGAGGCGGGGTTGCGCCGGGCCTTGCCCGCCTCGTCCGCCGCTTCCTCCACGATCTGCAGCAGCTCGCGGTCGTCCGCCGCGCCGGGCGAGTCCGGCAAGAGCGCGCAGAGCACGGCCGACTCGGGCCGCACGTGACGCTCGGCGGCCTCGAGCAGCGCGCCCGGGGTGAGCCGGGCGACGCGCGCCAGGTACTCCGCCTCGAACTCCAGGCCGCCGGCGCTCGCCTCGTAGAAGCCGAGCTTGCGCGCCTGGCCCTGCACCGTCTCGCGCTGGTAGACCGCGTCGCTCTCGATCAGCCGGCAGGCGTTGCCCAGCTCCTCGAGCGTCACCTCCTCGGTGCGCAGGCGGTACGTCTGCCGGAGGGCCTCGCGGACCGCCTCCCGCAGCTGGGCGGGCTGGAGCGTGAGCCCCACGATGGTCAGGCCGGGGTCGACCGGCGTGTAGCAGCTCGCCTGCGCCTCGGTGCAGAGCAGGCGGTCCCGCTTGAGCGCGCGGAACAGGCGCGACGCCTCCCCGTGCCCCAGCACCAGGGAGAGCGCGTCGAGCGCCGCCACGTCCTCGCCGCGCAAGGCCGGCGCGGGCCAGGCGAGGGAGACATAGCCCTCCTTGAGGACGTCGCGCCGGACGCGCACCGCCGGTTCTTCGCGCGGCGGCTCGGCGGCGCGCGGCCCGGCGGACACCAGATCTGCGCGGGGCCAGGCGAACAGCTTCTGCGCCAGCTCCAGCACCTGCGCCTCGCGGAAGTCTCCCACCGCCACCAGCACGCAGTTCTCCGGCTGGTACCAGCGCCGGTAGAAGCGCAGGATCCCCTCGCGGGTGAAGCTGCGGACGCTCTCCTCGCTGCCGATCACCGGCCGGCCGTACGGATGGCGCGTGAACGCGGTGGCGAACAGCTCCTTGGAGAGCTTGCGGGTGGGCGAATCGAGGCTGCGCTTGATCTCCTCGCAGACCACCTCGATCTCCCGCCGCAGCTCCTCGGGATCGAACGCCGCCGAGGTGATCGCGTCGGCGAGGACGTCCATCCCTTGCGCCAGGAACTGGCTGGCGACCACCACGTGGTAGACGGTCTGGTCGAAGCTGGTCCAGGCGTTGATCTCGCCGCCGCAGCCCTCGATGGAGCTAGCGATCTCCCCCGGGCCGCGCCGCGCGGTTCCCTTGAAGAGCATGTGCTCGTGCAGGTGGGCCAGGCCGGCCTCGCCCGGCAGCTCGTCCGCGCTGCCGACGCGCACCCACACCTGGAGCGCCGCCACGGGGGCGGCGTGGTTCTTCTCGACCAGCACGGTCAGTCCGTTGGGCAGGCGGTGGCGCAAGGTCTCGTCTCCAAGGAGTCCAGGTAGCCAGGCAACACGGGCGGCCTCACCTGACCGCCGGCAGGGTAGCAGGGTCGGGCGCCGGCCGCCGCCTGTTCGCAGGGTTCCCGTCAGGGACTGCGCAGCGGCAGGGCGATGGCGCGCGCCAGCTCGGCGGGCGCCTCGAGATGCGGCAGGTGACCGGCGCGCGGGAGCGTCACGAGCTCGGCCCGCGGCAGGTGGGCGCGGAAGAAGGGCAAGGTCCCGGCGGGCAGCAGGCGGTCGCGCTCGCCCCAGACGATCCGCGCCGGCATGCGCAGCGAGGCGAGCTCGGCCTCGCGAAGGAAGTCCCCGGCGGCGACCGCGTCGAGGAAGGCGCGGGTGGTTGGCGCGGACAGGGCGCGGGCGATCTCCCCGGGGAAGAGCCGCAGCGCGATCGGCGCCCGGTGGAAGGCGCGCTCGAGGTACGCGCGCGCGTCTGCCCGGTCGAGCAGCTCGCGGAAGGCCGCCCACTGCGCGGCGGGCAGCACCGCTCCGGCCGGGTTCACCAGGACGAGTCCGCTTGCCGATGCGGCGGGGAGGAGCGCCAGGCGCGCGGCGAGCCATCCGCCGAGGGAGTGTCCGACCAGCACCGGCGCGCGCAGTCCTTCGGCGTACCGCGCGAGGGGCGTAAGAAGCGTCTGCAGCCGGAAATCGGGCGGCGGCGCGGAGAGCCCATGTCCGGGGAGGTCGACGATGTGGACCCGGTGCCGGCGGGAGAGGGGCCCCAGCACGCGCGCCCACCCCGCGATCGAGTCGCCGAGGCCGTGGAGGACGAGCAGCTCCGGCGCACCGGCGGGGCCGCGCACGGCGTAGCGCAGCCCGTGCAAGAAGCCGACCCGCGCGCCGCGCTCGGCGAGCTTGCGCAGGGCCACCAGCGCCAGGCCGGCAAGGAGACCGCCAGAGGGCATCTCGAGACGACCGCGCTCCGAGGCGCGCGACGCGGCCCGATCGGCGACGGCTAGATGTCCTCCGGCCGCAGCGTGCTGCGCCCGTTCGCGGTGCAGCGCGCGATGGCCTTTTCGATGGTCTGGCGGACGTGCTCCGAGAGCGCGTTGATGAACTCGTCGGAAACGCGCTTCTCCTTGGCCCGGATCGCTTCGCGCACCTTGCTCTGCACGATGAGGAGCCCGCCTTCCTTCTTCTCGCCCTCGCCCGACTCGGCCATCCCGCACCTCCTTCAGCCTGGACAGTTGCGTGCGCCCGTAGAACACATCCCCTGTGCGGTTTCAATCGGCCGGCGTCACGGAGCGAGGAACCGGACCGCTTCCTCGAGGTCGGCGGGGGCGGGCGCGCGCAGGGACAGCTCGTGCCCTTCGGGGTGGCGGAGGCGCAGGCCGAGCGCGTGCAGCAGAGGGCGGGACAGCTCCAGCCGGCGCCCGTCCGACCGCGCGAGCGAGCGCGGCCCGCCGTACCGAGGGTCGCCGGCGAGCGGCAGCCCGAGGGCGGCGAGATGGACGCGCACCTGGTGCGTGCGGCCGGTCTCCGGGAACGCGGCGACCAGCGCGGCCCCTGACAGCCTCCGCAGGACGCGGAAACGGGTGCGCGCCGGCTCGCCGCGCGGATCGGGACGGCGCTTTCCGGGTACGGCGGGATCCGCCCCGAGCGCCAGGTCGCTGGCGAGCTCGTCCGCGGACGGCTCGCCGGCGCAGAGGGCCAGGTACTCCTTCGCGGCGCGGCCTTCCCGGAACTCGCCGAGCAGCGCGGTCTGCGCGGCCCTGGTGCGCGCGAGGACGGTGACGCCGGTCGTCCCGCGGTCGAGCCGGTGCACGAGGAGGGCCGCGTCCGGCTCGCCGCGCTCGCGCACCGCGAGCACCAGGCGATCGAGGTGGAGGATCCGCGGCAGCTCCGCGGGCGCGGGCTCGCGCAGCTCCACCTCGACCCGATCCCCCTCGCGCACGACCGCGTCCGGATCGCGCACGCGACGGCCGCGCAGGAAGGCGCCGCCCCGCAGGATGGCCGCGCGCGCGAGCTCGTCCGGTACCCCACCCCGGGCCGCGACGAAGCGCACGAGCGGCGCGCCGGCGTCCGCCCCGAGCGCGAAGAGGCGCAGGCGCGCGGGACGCCGCGGCAACCGGAATCAGCCCTTCTCCACCACGCGGACCGGGAAGCGCGACAGGGCGGAGCACACCATGCCGCCGGGGCCGGCGACGAGGTCGTGGAAGGTGGCGCGCGGCGCCAACGCCACCGCGCCGGTGGCCAGCGGGATGCGCAGCTCGTTGCCCACGGCGGCGGTCTCCAGCACCAGCTCGCCCTCGCCCTGGACGCAGACGAAGGCCCGGTCGGCGTCGGCGATCTTCCTCCAGCCGGTCCGCTGGCCAGGTTTCAGGTAGACGGCGTCGACCAGCAGCTGGTCCGTCTTGACCACGTGCAGGGTGTTGGGCTTGTCGTCGGAGAATCGGGCGTCGCTGATCAGGTTCACGCTCTGCACGGCGGTGCCTCCGGGGCGCGCCCGTGTACACCCAAACCCGCGCGCCGGGAAGCGCCGGCGCACGGTCGGCCGCGGCGCCGCTCTAGAACTGCGCCGGCGCCGGGGTGGCGGACTTCTGGTACAGGAACTTGGTCACGCCCCAGCCCACGGCGACGAAGACCAGCAGGATGACCCAGTTCAGAGCGCCTCCGTACACGCTCGGGAAGTGGTTCGAGACCATGAGGAACATGAGCGGCATGCTCATGTAGGTGTTGTGCTTGGACCGCAGTCCGGCGAGCGCGGCGACCGATGGGTCCGGCGCCGGGGCGGTTCCTTTCACGCCGGCGATGATCTTGCGCTGATTCGGCCAGATCCGCATCCAGACGTTCGCCGCCATGATGGTGCCGAGCAGGCCGCCCACGTGGATGTACATCGCGCGGCCCGACATGAAGCGCGTGAGGACGTAGGCGAACACGGCGACGAGCACGAAGGAGATCACGGCGCCGGCAGTCTCGTTCTTGATCGCCTTCCACAGCAGGTCGTAGACGACGAAGCCGATGAGGATCAGCACGAGCCCGATGCCGCCGGCCGCGTGCGGGCCCATCTTCTGCTCCGCGTCCACCATCGCGCCGCCGAACCAGTACACGATGAACAGGAGCACGATCCCCGTGACCCACGTGTACGCCGCGCCCCAGCGGAACCAGTAGAGGGCGCGGGGCATCAACTCCGGCAACACCTTCTTGCGGGAGTCAGCGTCGTACGTCTTGGCTAGCTGCGCGTTCACGAAGTTGAAGAACCACAGGTGCCCGATCCACATCACGCCGGCGACCACGTGCGCCCAGCGGAAGATCGCATTCAGCCACTCGCTCATGGAATCTCCACGGTTGGTCCGAAATCGACGGCGCGCACCTTACCGTCTGCGGATCGATCCGTCGAGAGAGGGACCGCCTTTCGGCCGCCCCGCTCCGCTCCCGCAGACCGGCAGCGCCGGCGGTGGCCGCGAAGAAGGCGGCGACTACCCTCCGAACGTCAGATCCAGGCTGCGCTGCTCCCCGTCGGCGACCGTCACGGTCTGCTCGACGCGGCCCGCAACTTCCTGCCAGGCCTCGATCACATAGGTGCCGGCGGGCAGGCCGGTCAGCGCGTAGCTCCCGCCTTTGCCCGTCACCGCGAAGAACGGGTGGCGGACGACGCCGAGATAGGCGCGCATCCAGGGATGCACGTCGCAGGCGATGGTGACCATGACCTGCGGCTCGGTGAGCTGGCGCTTCACCTCCATCCCGGTGAGCGGCATCCCGAAGTTGAACCGGTTCGACCCGGAGCCGACCGCGTGCACGTTGTGCAGCGTCTGGTCCCCGTTGCGGAAGGCGACCGGCTGCCCCGCGCGCACGCCCGCCACCCTGGGGACGAACTCGCAGCCGCGCTGGTCGACGACCACCGGGTCGGCCGGGATCGGGTAGTCCCCGTCGGGGATGCCCCGCTTCACCCAGACGAACGCCTCGGCGACCGCGCCGTCCGGCGAGAGGAGGATCGCGCCCGCGCGCGGCGGCGTCTTTCCGCACCCGGCGAACGAGCCGCGCGAGATGCGCGGCGCCGCGGGAGGCGTTCCTCGGAACCGCACCGTCCCGTGCACCGAGCCCTTGCCGGCGTGGCCCGGAATGCCGGTCCGCTGCACGGGAGGCGGCGTCCGGTCCTTGCAGGCGTTGCACGCTGCGCAGAGGAGGGCGAGGGCGAGCAAACGGCGCATGCCGCGCATGGTATCCAGTTACCGCCATGGCGTTGCGCGAACTGGGCGATCTGCGGCAGGACGCCGCGGAGATGTGCGCCGACCTCGCGCGCATCGAGCTGGCCTTCGCGCGCGGCACTCCCTTCCCCCGCACGCTGCCGCAGGTCGTGTCCGCGCACCGGCTGGCGTGCTCGCGAGATGGGCTGGCCCAGGCGCGCGAGGCGCTCGCGGCGGCGAGCGGGGCGGGGCGCGTCGCGCGGCTCGCGTCGCTGCGCGACTTCCTCGTCCGCGCGCGGGCGCTGGAGCTGGAGCCGGGCGCCGCGCAGGAGGCGCTGGAGCTGCCGCGGCGGCCGTCGGTGCGTCTCTCGGGAGACCCGGGGCTGCACGGCGCGCTGCCACCGGTCGCCGTGGAGCGGGACCTGCCGTTCGTGCGCGAGCGGGAGGAGCGCGCGGGAATGGAGAGCGCTCTGGCCGCCGCCGAGCGGAGCGCCGGCGGGGTCCGCACCGCCCTGTGGGAGGCGGCGCAAGAGGCGCTCTCGGAGCTGGAGCGCGGTGAGCCGGCGGAGGCCGCGCTCGCTTTGCACGAGCGCGGTTGGGCCCCGCTCCGCCGGGCGGAGCCCTCGGAGCCGCCGCCGCCTGCCGCGCCGCCGGTCCCCGTGGCCGGGTCGTCGCTCCTGCGCGCCGCCGCGCCGCCCGCTCCCGAGCAGGATGCATTGACCGCGGCCTGCGAGAAGTTCCTGCGCGACACCGACGCGCTCGCGCGCGACCTCGGCGCGTGGCTGCTCGAGCGCCACACCGGGGCGCGCGCTGCGCCGGGCGGCGCCGAGCGGCACGACCTGCTGAACTTCTTCCACGCGCCCCGGTTCGCCGGCGCCTTCCCTCGCGGCGAGCTGCTCCGCACCGTCCGGCGCTGGGCCGCGATGCCCGGCCTGGACCTGAGCGCGGGGGGGACCATCTCCCTCGAGGAGGAGGAGGAGGAGCGCCCGCTACAGCCCGCCGGATCGCGCGCCGTCGCGGTGGACCCGCCGCACGAGGTCCGCGTCGTGCTTCGCCCGGCGGAGGGGCCGCGCGCCCTCGCCGGGCTGCTGGGCGCGATCGGACGCGCCCAGCTGCGCGCCGGTCCGCCGC